>Ga0102956_1000438_pt1 | contig 15130 bp, 15 predicted proteins | sample SalPonF2_A_D2_MG_FD_84515 | JGI IMG/M metagenome (GOLD analysis project Ga0102956, IMG submission 84515) | Salt pond soil microbial communities from South San Francisco under conditions of wetland restoration - Salt Pond MetaG SF2_A_D2_MG ...
ACCTGTGGGGCGAGGAACTCGCCGACCATGGCGGTGAACACCAGCAGGGAGACCACCCTGGCCTTGGCGAGGGTGAGCAGGTCCCTGATCAGGGTGGGCAGGTTGCCCGGCGGCGCGCTGCCTATCAGTGCCGCCGCCTGGCCGTCGTCATCGAGCTCGAAATCTGTCATTGGGTCCATCGTTCTCCACCCCGGCAGCCGTGTAGGTGCCGTCAGGGCCGCAGGTGCCTGCCGCCCCTGTTGGTCGCGAATAGTTCGCGGAGTGTATTTAACGGATGCGCGCCGACGTGGCCGGTGCGCTCAATGCCAGCGCAATACGATGGCGGTGGTGATCAACAGTGCCATGACCTGATGGAAGGCCACGATGGCGCCCGGCGATTTCGGGCGCAGGTTCACTCCGTGAAACAGGAAAAATCCCACTGCCGCCTGCAGCAGCGCAAAGGCAAAAGCCACCGGGTAGGCTGCGCTGAGCCAGCCCAGGGTTCCGATGACCAGCAGGGCCGCAATGCCATGTACCACGAACATCCATTGGGAGCTGCGCTGCGGGCGCATGAATGCGCCGATGGGCTGGCCGAATCCCCGTTGACCGGTGACCATGCCGCCCATGAAAACGGCAAACAGAACCGCGTGCAGAGCAACCGTGCCCTCCAGATAGGGAGCCAGATGGACGCCGGGGTAGGCCAGGGCAACCAGAAAATTCAGGAATACCAGATAGGCCAGCAGTCCGTGGGTGCCGTGCACCGCGGCCGGCGCCCGGCCGGCCAGCACATACAACGTACCCATGCCGAAAAGGGCGGTGACCACGATGAGCCCCAGCCCGACAAACGTCATGTAGTCGGGATGCAGAACGGCGAGCGCCAGCGCAGTCAGGCCGACGGCCGTGGCCAGCACACGGTGCGCTGCCTCCGGGTCCCCTCGCAGCATCAGCACGACGATGTTGCGGGTGTAAGGCCAACGGGTGCCCAGGGAAAGGCCATAGCCGAAACCTTCGACGATGCTGCCAAGCAGAATCAACGCACCGGCAAACACCACTTCGGCGAGCATGAGGCCGTCCACAATGGCGCCCTTGGTGGGGAGGGGGCTGGTGGCTGCGCGCCAAATGCCGAGGGCGATGGCCAGCATTACCATACCGGCGATACCGAGGCCGATGATGCGTACCGTGAGGGTCATCTCCCCTTCGACGGTGTGGTAGGGGTCGCCGACGGTCTGGGCGTCGGCGGCTTCCGTTATGGCGGTTTCACGCATGCTTGACAAAATCCGGCGAATATACGAGTGGCGCGTATTATTACAGTTTCGGCGCGCAAAGTCAGAGTGCCCTTAATGCATGCCGGGAATCATGGTGCGCGCCGCCAGGGCGTGGAACATCCACATGGAAAGACCCACCAGCAGGACGAACAGGGGAATGGTCAGTACGAACGCCGCCGTATGCCAGCGTTGGGTTTCCGAGAAATTCAGGTGAAAGAGCAGGTACGACTGGACCAGCACGGCAGCCAGAGCGATGGCGGCGATCAGCACCTGGGCGTCCAATGCAGGCAGTCCACCCCGGCGCACGATCAGGAAGGAAAGCGCCATCAGGGCGGCCGAAACCAGGAACCCGACCACGTAGCGGGGCGTGCTGGCCAGTTGGACTTCGGGGTGGTGGAGAGGGTTATGCAACTCGTGTGACATCAGATGCTCCCCTGCAGATAGATGAAGGCGAATACGCACACCCAGATGATGGCCTGGAAGTGCCAGAAGATTTTCAGGTTGAGCAGGCGGTAAACGACGTTCTCGGTGAAGCCGTCGCGCAGCACCTGCACCGCCATCACCGCCATCCACAACAGACCGAACACCATGTGCAGACCGTGGGTGAGCACGATGGTGTAATAGGCGGACAGGAAGCCGCTGCGCTCCGGGACGATGCCGTGGCTCGCCAGGTTGGCGAACTCGTGGACCTCCATGCCCACGAAGGCCGCGCCGATGACGAACGCAACGGTCATCCAGTTCAGCACGCCGGTGCGGTGCCCCTGCTTGAGTGCCGACATGGCAAAGCCGAAAGCCAGCACGCTGGTGAACACCAGCATCGTCTCCACCAGGGCATCCCCCGGCCGCAGGACCTGGGCGGCGGTGGGCCCGCCCGCATAGTTGTGGCCGAGTACCGCATAGGCCGTGAACAAGGCCGCGAAGATCATGGCGTCGCTGAGCATGTACAGCCAGAACCCGAAGGTTCGGGTGGAGATCATGTCGTGGCCGTGGTGGCCCTCGTCCCAGAGAACCGTCGTGCCGGCGGCAACGCTCTCGCCAGTGTGTGAACTCATAAATGCTACTCCAGGAAATTGGACGATATTGATTGTCGGCGCCGGTGCTCAGTCTCCGGGGTGCCTGCTGGAGGGCGCCTGTCGAGAGGCGATGGCGCCGCCGGCGGCTCCGCCTGCCGGCACCGGTTGCGCCCGCGGTTTCAGCGGCACCACGGACGCACCGTTTTCCAGTCGCTCGATTTCGGCGGCTGAAATGACATAGTCCGTGTCCTTGTTGAAGGAACGTTGGATAACGGCCGCCACGATGGCGACCACGCACAGAGCCGTCAGCCACCAGATGCGCCATACCAGTCCGAAGCCCAGCGCGAACGAAAGTGCCCCGAGCACCAGCGGTACAGCCGTGTTCTTCGGCATGTGAACGTCCTGGAAGCGCTCGGGACGCAGGCTGGTGAATCCCTGCTCACGGCGCCACGCCCATTCGTCACGGGCGTGTACGCGCGGGGTTACGGCGAAGTTGTAGAAGGGCACCGGCGAATGGGTCATCCACTCCATGCTGCGGGCGGTCCCCCAGGCGTCGGCCTCGACCCGGTTGGCGCGATGGTCGCGAATGCTGACGTACAGCTGTTTGATCTGGTAGTACGTCGCGATCCAGTACAGCCCGATGCCGACCTCCTCGGCAATGAGCAGCGCACGCCAACGTGGATCGAAGACGTAGTCAAGGCGACGCGTCATGCCCATGAAACCGAGGGTATACATGGGCACGAACACCATGATGGATGCCGCGGTCCAGTACCAGAACACCCGTCTACCCAGGGCTTCGTTCAGCTTGAAACCGAACACCTTGGGGAACCAGTAACTGATGGCGCCCATGATCGCGAAGGCGATGACCAGGATCATGTTGTGAAAGTGGGCGACCACGAACACGCTGTTGTGAACCTGGTAGTCGATGGCGGGTACCGCCAGCATCATGCCCGTCAGACCGCCCGTGAGCAGTATGAACACGCCGGCAGTGGCCCACAGCATGGGCGTATCGAAGCGCAGACGCCCCCGGTACATGGTGAGCAGCCAGTTGAACACCTTCACGCCGGTGGGGATGCCCACCAGCATGGTGGAGACGCTGAAGAAGGCGTTGACGTCGGGTCCGGCTCCCATGGTGAAGAAGTGATGCAGCCACACCGCCCACGAAACGCCGGCGATGCCCAGGGACGCCAGCACCATGGCGGTGTAGCCGAACAGCGGCTTCTCCGAGAAGGTGGGCACGATTTCAGAGAGCACGCCGAAGGCCGGCAACACCAGGAAGTACACTTCCGGATGGCCCCACACCCAGAACAGGTTGGTGTAGAGCATCAGGTTGCCACCCATGCCCGCGGTGAAGAAGTGGGTGCCCAGGTAACGGTCGAGGCTCAGCAGGAACAGCGTGGCGGCAAGCACGGGGAAGGTGGTGACGCCGATGATGTTGGTTGCCATGGACGTCCAGGTGAACACCGGAAGGCGGGACCACTTCATGCCGGGGGCACGCATCTTGACGATGGTGGCGATCAGGTTGATGGCACCGATGGTGGTGCCGACACTGCTGACCTGGATCGCCCACATCCAGTAGTCGACGCCTACGCCCGGACTGTACGGCAGCTCCGTCAACGGCGTCAGGCCGACCCAGCCGGCGTGGGAAAAGTCGCCGACGAACAGCGACAGCATGATCAGGGCTGCGCCAGCCGTGGTCAGCCACAATCCCAGCGCATTGAGGTACGGATACGCCATGTCGCGGGCGCCGATCTGCAGCGGCACCACGACGTTCATCAGTCCGACCAGAATGGGCGTGACCGCGAACAGCAGCATGATGGCGCCGTGTGCGCTGTAGACCTGGTCGAAGTGGTAGGGCGGCATATAGCCGTGCAGGGCGCCCAGGTGTCCCGCGGAGTGAACGCCCACTGCCATGACCTGCTGAGTGCGTATCATCACCGCGTCGATGAAGCCGCGGAACAGCATCACCAGCCCCACCACGATGTACATGACGCCGATCTTCTTGTGATCGACGGTCGTCAGCCATTCCCGCCACAGATAACCCCACTTGCCGGAGTAGGTGACGCCGCCGGCGAGTACGGCGGCCACCGCCAGAGCGAAGATGAAGGCGCCTACGACGATGGGATTATCGTAGGGAATCTGGTGCAGGCTGAGTCGCCCGATAAGCGGGGTCCAGGGCCCTTGAAGATGAACCAACATGCCAGGTCTCTCCTTGTGGGTTTAAGGCTTCACATATGCGCGGTCATGGCCATGGGTGTGGCGAAGACCTTTCCACTGTTCACTTCTTTGATGATGTGGTCGAACAACCCGGGCTGCACCTGGGAGTAGTACTTCGGCTTGTGGTGGACGTTGATGGTGGGTTTGGCGAGTTTGTCGAACGCGCTATAGGTCAGGTGCCGCGGCGCGTGCTCGGTGTGCGCCACCCATTTACGGAAGGCCCTTGCGGACACCGCCCGGGTCTGGAATCGCATCCAGGAGAAGCCGGGGCCGCTGAGCGCGGCGGAGAAGCCGCGATAGGTGCCGGGATCGCTGACCAGCATGGACTGCTTGGTGCGCATGCCGGGCATGACGTAGATCTGGCCGACCAGTTGGGGGATGAAGAAGCTGTTGGTGACGGTGGCCGACGTCAGCTTGAAATGCACCGGTGTGTGGGCGGGGACCACCAGTTCGTCGACCGTGGCGATGTGCTGTTTGGGATAGACGAACAGCCACTGCCAGTCGGTGGTGATGACATCCACCTGCAGCGGTGCGGCTTTGGCGCCGTCGGCGACCACCGTAGGCTTATAGGGATTCACTTCGTGGATGCCCTTGTAGGAGTAGTAGCCCAGCACGCCCACGGTGAGCAGCGGTATCCCCCAGATCAGCAGTTCGATGGCGGTGGAGTGGGTCCAGGTGGGGTCGTAGCGTCCCGTACCTTTGGAGGCGCGGTAGCGCCACAGGGACCAGATCAGCAGCAGCGCCGTGGGAACGATGATGCCGAGCATGACGGCCACGTCCACGGTCATGAAATGCAACTCGGCGCCCGCAACCGGTCCCTTGGGGTGGAACAGCCAGAAATTGCGGGTGCTGCAGCCGCCGAGCAGCACCACCGTACCAAAGGCCAGAAGCCGGGCGAGCCTGCGGTATGTGTTGCGGGTCTTGGTCATGTCGGGCCCTGTCTGGAGGAGGCGACGGTTCCGGCGCGGACGGCCGTCCGTGCAGGGTCTCCGTCGCGTTGTCAGCGAACGGGTGCGGCGGCGGAAACCGGGTCGCTGGACCCGTGGGTGTCGGCGGAACCGGCTGCGAGGTTGCGCAGGGTCGATGCCGTGGTTGCCGCTGCGGATTGATACGTACGTCGGTGTACTTGAGATCGGCAGGATGCCTCATAACGAGGCCAGTGTTAAATTAAAAAAATATAATCATATATTAAAATACTAATTCAAGATTTCGGTAAATCTTGACGTTGCGCGCCACCTGCCGCAGTCATGTGAAATCAGTGCAATGGGCTTGACGATAAAACGACTGCCATTGCCCGTAACCGCGGGGTGCAGAGTACGGTGTCGCGCAGACGTGGTTGCCTGTGCGTCAAGATTGCGAAGTGCGGGAGGACTCCGAACAAAACCGCTTGCAGTGTGCGGTGGGCGACCGACGGCGTGAATTGCGAGGGTGCACGCCGGTGCCGGCCAGGGCTGTCGCCACGTATCCCGTGGTACCGGGTGACAGGCGTTGGGGGACGCCGGCGCTCGGCGCCGGCGTGTTGCCGGTCGGCATCCCGGTCGCTATTTCGGTTTGCCGCCCATATCGATGGCTTTGCCCTGGGACAGCGAGGTGATATAGGCGACCAGGGAACGCATGGCGGTGCTGTTGTAGGCGGGTGGCTTGCCGTGCAGGCCATGGGCCACGCATCCGCGGATCTGGTCTTCCAGCGTGATGACCTTGTGCGCACGGGCCTTGTAGCGCGGGAAGATGGCCGCGCCGTTGGCGAGACTCGGGAACTTGTGCCCGTTGGGAAGGACCGTCGGACCCATCCCCGCCGCACGGTGACAGGCCGCGCAGGTCATGCCGTTGCTGCCGAAGGTATCGTGAAGAAATTCGTGTTTACCCTGGGCTACGGACTTGGCCAGGGGACCGCTGATGGCCGCCTCAGCGCCGGGTCCGGCGAAGCACAAGGCGGCTCCGAGCAGTGCGCCGGCTGCCGCCGCCATCTTCCTGGATCCTGATGTTGCGTGTCCCATGGGACACCTCCTCTCTTAATATGAACGGTCTGCCGTTGTCCGGTCGAAGCGTGTGAGTCTCTCCGAGCGACTCGCAGCGGTAGACCCCTTCGATCAATGGTTGTTCCCGGCGGAGGAGGTGTACGAGGTAGATACCCTGCGATCAGTGGGGATCGCCGTCTTCGCTGGCAGCCGGCTTCTTTGTCTTGCGGCCGATCTGGTTCAGGGGGACCACCACCGGTCGCTGGGGGTCGTCGGCGTAGCGGGGCCGCATGTTCATCGGTTCGCCCTGCGCTTCGGTCAGTTCCACTTCCCGTGCGGTGATCAGGCTCAGGCAGTCCCGGATGCCCAGAATGGTGTTGTCCGACAGGGGATGCCTCTGCCCCGGCGGCGTATAGGTGTCTTTTGCGATATCCGTGAGCACGCGCTTCATCGCACGGATGACGTGCAGCTCCCTGGATGATTCGTCGGATGCCATGTCGGTCCCCTTGAACGGTCGAATGTGGCGCCAGCCTGAATAGCGCGCCAGTATCCGGGATGCCGGCGCGCTATGCAGGCTAGAGTCTCGCACAGCACGACTGTCGGCGCGAGCCTTTGGACCGGCGCCGGCGACGTTCGTTCGACCACCCCCGCTTCGAAAGCATCGCAACCCAGGCGGCTCCTGAGGAACCTCTGCACAGGCCGCTGAAGCGGCCTGTGCAGAGGCCCCCTGAGGGCGCCGTTCTCCGGCGGCCGCGGTCCCGTCCCGCCGAATGGGCTTGACCTGGGTCAATTGGAGGCAGCCCGACACGCCCTATCATGAGTTGCCCGATCCCCTGTCGCTGCGAGAGGAACGTCATGGTTGCCCTACCCCTGCCTCCGGCCCGCCCAGGCGGGCCGTTCGATCCGGACGACGATGCCGCGTTCCAGCGTTGGAGCGAAGCCAAGCTGGCGCGCTATCCCGCCAACATCGACGAGTTGATTGTCGAGGTGAAGGATCCCCAGCGCCTTACCAGATCCGAGTACACGGCCATGCGGGATTGTCTGCGGCGGGCCAACATGGTGATCTACGCCGGCCCCACGCTCGACGGGCGTGACCGCTGCGTTCCTCTTTCCCTCGCCAGGCGCTTCGGGTTGTCCCGGCTGGACCGCAACTGGTTGTGCGATTTCGACGGCCTGAGCAGTCTGACGGTGGCTGCCGATGGCGAGCGCATGAAATACGTCCCCTACACGAACCGCCGCATCCATTGGCATACCGACGGCTACTACAACGACCCGGAACGCCAGATCCGCGCGCTGCTCCTGCACTGCAGCCGTCCCGCGGCCCGGGGCGGTGACAATGCGCTGCTCGATCACGAGCTCGCCTACCTGCTCCTGCGCCGGGAAAATCCCGATTTCATCCGCGCTCTGATGGATCCGCTCGCCCTCACCATACCGCCCGGCACGGAGACGGGTGGGGTTGCCAGGCCGGAACGCCCGGGACCGGTGTTCAGCGTGCACCCCGGCAGCGGCCGCCTGCACATGCGATTCACGGCCCGCCGCCACAATGCCCACTGGAAAGACAGCGCGCCGATCCACGCTGCACGGGCGCGGCTCGGCGCCATTCTGGAAGGCGAGCAGGGCTATGTCCTGCGGGGACGGTTGGAAGCGGGCATGGGGCTGGTCAGCAACAACGTCTTGCATGACCGGTCTGATTTCGAAGACAGCGACGGGCAGAAGCGGCTCGTGTACCGGGCCCGGTTCCACGATGCCATCAGGTTGTAGCCGTTGCCGCCTGGCGGCCGTACGTGCGCCACGGTGGATCCGCACGCCACGACCGCCGACCGTCCACGCGGGATTCGCTCTGACGAACGCGGCACCACCAGGGTGCGCGGCGGGGCGGCATCAGGATGCATTGTCGCCGTCGGCGCTCTCTCCCAGCGTGTCGGCCATGTGGGCGCCCCGCTCGCCCATGGGCCGGTCCGGGCCGACGGTGCTGTCCACGCGGGTCTGGTGTTCCATTTCGGCATCCACCTCGGCGCCCAGCAGAATGACGTAGGCACTGACATAGAACCACACCAGAAAAACCACCAGGGCGCCCAGCGAGCCGTAGGTCTTGTTGAAGCTGGCAACGTGAGAGACATAGACCGAAAACAGCCATGATGCCGCCACCCACAGCAGGGTGCCCAGCACCGCCCCCCAGCTGATCCAACGCCATTTCGCCTTGTTGCGGCAGGGGCCGTAGCGGAAGGCCAGTGCAAAGAAGGCCATCATGGCCACCGCGAGCACCGGCCAGCGCAGCGCGCCGGTGAACATCGGCATGATCGCCTGGGTGCTTATGCGCGGCAGTGCGGCGACCACGGCGGGCACTGCCACGATCAGCAGCAGTGCCAGCACGGCGAGCAGCAGGGCGATCACGGTGAGTACCAGCGCCACGCCGTACAGGCGCAATGTGCTGCGGCGCTCGGTCTCGTCATAGACGATGTTCAGGGCCGTCATCAATGCGGCTGTGCCCCACACGGCGCTGAGCAGGGCAGTGAGCGATCCCACCACCACGCCGATGCCCAGCGCCGGTCCGGACGCTTTCGCCAGGGCCGCCATCTGCCCGCCCAGGACCGCCACGATGCGGTCGGGAAGAATAGCGCCCATGGCATCCAGCTGACGGTCCACTTCGCTGGGGTCGGATACCAATCCGTACACGGACAGCAGCAGCGCCACGGTGGGGAAGATGGCCAGCAGCCAATAGTAGGCAACCCCCGCCGCTACCAGGTACAGGTTGTCCCGGGACATCTCCCGCCATACCCGATAGCCGACGTCCTTCCAGCCCAGCAATGGAATGTGCTGTGGCCAGCTTGCCTTCCGGCCCCGGGGATCGTGGTGTCTGCCTGCCATGGAGCGCCCCCGATATGTCCACCGACAGCGGCTCGTAGCGCGGCCGGCCGCAGGCCGCCCGGCGGTCGATCAGCGCGGTCTTTCCCCGACCACAGGCGTTTCAGGCATGGACCCGGGTGACCAGTTCCGGGGGTTGTTCCAGCGTGTGGTGAAGGGTGCAGTGGTTGGCAGCGACGCGTGCTGCCTTGATGCGCGAGTCCGGCACGCCGGGCCAGCGCACATCCATGTCCATGTGCCCGATGCGAAACGGTTCCTCGGCGTACGACCATTTGATGCGCATGGTCAGGTCCGCGTCGGAAACGTCGATGGTATCCGCGTAGCTGGCCAGCACCGAGTAGGTGCAGACGGCAACCGATGTGGCGAACATTTGCAGGGCACTGTAATGGGCCTCGGGGTCCCGGGGCTCTATTTCCAGGCCCGGTTGGTCAAAGCCCTGGAATTCCAGGTCCTCCTCGCTGTGCATGAGCACTTTCATGGCCTGCTCCCTGGGGTTCGGAACGCACGTTGCTTGTCGGGTCACTGAAAGTACAGCAGCCGGGCGCGGCGGATTCTACGGCACGGCCGTTGGGCTTTTGATGGGGTCGGCGAACGTCGTTCCGTGCGGACCGGCGAATCTCCCGACGGCCCGGGCCGATTGACGCCGGCGGAGCAGGGGCGCCATACTACCGGCTGGTCCCAAGGACCCCCGTGGGGACGTTCCTTCGCGCCCCACGCTGCGGTAGCGCCCAGCGCTGCACGCCCGGTTTTGGCGGCTTGTGCCGGTCCCCTCGCGACGATAAGCTGTGAACCCCGTCAGGCCCGGAAGGGAGCAGCGGCAGCAGTGGACTCGGGCGCCGGGGTGTGGCTGGCGCGGGCCGCCTCCTCTTCAGCCGTCCGGCCCCCGATCGCCCGATTGCGGGCGGCCTGGGGTATAATCCGCGCAGTGACGGGACGGCCCGGTGACGCGGGGCGCCATCTCACGAGTCCTGCTGCGAGTTGACCCCGGATCCATGAGTTATCAAGTTCTTGCACGCAAATGGCGGCCCCGTAATTTCCACGAGATGGTCGGCCAGGAGCATGTGCTGCGCGCGCTGGTCAATTCCCTGGACCGGGACCGCCTCCACCATGCCTATCTGTTCACCGGCACCCGCGGGGTGGGCAAGACCACCATCGCCCGGATTCTGGCCAAATCCCTGAATTGCGAGACCGCCGGCGTCAGCTCTCAGCCCTGCGGCGAATGCAGTGCCTGCCGGGAGATCGACGAGGGGCGTTTCGTGGATCTCATCGAGGTGGACGCCGCTTCGCGCACCAAGGTGGAGGATACCCGGGAGCTGCTGGAAAACGTCCAGTACGCGCCCACCCGCGGGCGCTACAAGGTGTACCTCATCGACGAGGTGCACATGCTGTCCACCCACAGCTTCAATGCGCTGCTCAAGACCCTGGAAGAACCGCCTCCCCATGTGAAGTTCCTGTTGGCGACCACCGATCCCCAGCGCCTGCCGGTGACCATTCTGTCGCGCTGCCTGCAGTTCAATCTCAAGCGGCTGCCGTTGGCGCTGATCAGCGAATACCTGGGCCGCATCATCGAGCACGAACAGCTGGAGGCGGAGCCGGCCGCCCTGCAGCAGCTGGCGCGCGCCGCCGACGGCAGCATGCGCGATGCCCTCAGCCTGCTGGACCAGGCCATCGCCTACGGCGGCGGTGCGGTGCGCGAACCGGAAGTGCGCGCCATGCTGGGCACCATCGAACAGGATCACGTGGTCGGCCTGCTGCGCGCCCTGGCCGCCGGGGACGCCCGGGCGCTGCTGGACGGGGTCGCCCATCTGGCCGAGCAGGTGCCGGATTTCGGGACCGTGCTGGCCGATCTGCTGTCCACGTTGCAGCGGGTGGCGGTGGCCCAGACCCTGCCGGAGGCGGTGGATGACACCCTGGGCGACCGGCAGGTGGTCATGGAGCTGGCCCAACAGCTGTCGCCGGAGGATACCCAACTCTTCTATCAGATCGGTCTGATCGGACGTCGGGACCTTCCGCTGGCCCCCGACGGACGTGGCGGACTGGAAATGGTACTGCTGCGCATGCTCGCGTTTCGCCCGGCGGACGCCGGGGCCGGCGGCGAGGTCCGTACGACGGCGCCCACAGGCCGCCCGGCTTCCGTCACTCCCGCCAGACCGGCCGTTTCCGAGGCGCCGGTCGATGGGCGCGCGGGCCGCGCGGCCGCTTCCCAACCCCCGCCCGGCGAACCCGCGCCGCAGCCGGAACCCGGAGCCGCCCCGCCCCCGGCTGCCACGCCGCCCCGATCTGAACAGGATGGCGCCTGGCCGACGCTCATCGATAAGCTGGGCCTGAAGGGGATGGTTCGCGAGCTGGCGGCCAACTGCGCGTTGCGTGATCATGACGGGGACCGGATCGAACTGGTCCTGGATGCATCCGTGGTGCAGTTGCGCAGCGATGCTCTCGAGCAGCGCCTGCGTCAGGCGCTCGCCCAACACTACGGTCGCGACATCCGTCTGGTGATCGAGGCGGGCGATCCGCACAGTGAAACCCCCGCCCGGGAACAGGCGCGCCGCGAACAGGAACGCCAGGTCGCCGCAGTGGAGGCGATCGAGGGCGACAGCAACGTGCGCGCCCTGCAGGAGACCTTCGATGCGCGCATCCAGACGGACTCCATCCATCCGATAGACTGAGCCGCGCCGCGATACCGGCGTGCCGCCACTGCAAGGTGCCCTGCGGCCGGCGCTCCAACGACAGCGAGAGGGACAAGGCAATGAAAGGTGGTCTAGGCAACATCATGAAGCAGGCCCAGCAGATGCAGGAGAACCTGCAGAAGGCCCAGGAGGAGCTGGCGAACCTGGAAGTGACCGGCGAGTCCGGCGGCGGCATGGTGACGGTGGTGATGACCGGCAAGCACGAAGTGCGCCGCATTTCGGTGGACGACAGCCTGCTGGGCGACGACAAGGACATGCTCGAGGACATGGTGGCGGCGGCCATCAACGACGCGGTGCACAAGGTGGAGGCGATGACCCAGGAGCGGTTCTCCTCGCTGACCTCGGGCATGGGTCTGCCGCCGGGCATGAAACTGCCGTTCTGAGGCGCCCATGACCCAACCCATGCGCATCGAACGCCTCATGGAGGCGCTGCGCTGCCTGCCGGGGGTGGGGCCGAAATCCGCCCAGCGCATGGCCTACCACTTGCTGGAGCGGGACCGCGAAGGCGGCCGACGCCTGGCCGACGCCCTGGTGGACGCCATGGAACACGTGGGCCACTGCCGCCAGTGCCGCACGTTCAGCGAAGAGGATCTGTGTCCGCTGTGCGCCAATGAGCGCCGGGACCGCTCCCTGCTGTGTGTGGTGGAAAGTCCGGCGGACGTGCTGGCCCTCGAGCAGGCCACCGGCTTTGGCGGCCTGTATTTCGTGCTCATGGGCCACCTCTCTCCGCTGGACGGCATCGGCCCCGACGAACTGGGGCTCGATGCCCTGACCGCCCGCCTGGACGGTGGTGAGGTGAAGGAGATCATCCTGGCCACCAACCCGACGGTGGAAGGTGAGGCGACCGCCCATTACATCGGCGAAATGGCCCGCGAGCGCGGCATACGGGCGACGCGCCTGGCCCATGGTGTGCCTCTGGGCGGCGAGCTAGAATATGTAGACGGGGGCACGTTGTCCCATGCCTTCATCGGCCGGCGCGAATTGTAGTGCAAGGGATTGTCGGGAGCCGGCGGGCTAGGTACATCAGGGAATCACGGTCATGGACATCGCCCGGTTGCCAGTGCCGGTTTCGGCGCGAAGACCCTATCCGCAGCGGGTCAATCGCAGCGCCGATCCCGGCCGCTCCGCTCCGTCCAACAGCCATGCGCTGCAGCCTCGCCCGTCGCCAACCGCCGGCCAGGCGGTGCAGGGTGAGTTGCTGCTCAATCAGCGTTTCTACGGGCGCCGCGCCGGTACGTTTCAAGCGGGCACCTACAGCGCCGTTGCCACCTCTGTTCCCAGGACCGCGAGCGCCATGCAGGCGCAACGGGTCGTGGGCGCCTATCTGGACAATGCCCGCCTCGGCACGACGGGCGCACAGACTCAGGGGCGCAGCGTCGACTATTTTGTCTGAGCGCCGTCAGGGTGTCGGCGATCCGCGTCGGTCGGTATTTCAACATTGCGATAGTCAAAGAGGCCGTCGTTGATCCGGTGGTCGAGTCGACGCTCGTTTGACGCGCCAACCGTGGGGGAATGCAATGAGCGATTGTCTGTTCTGCAAGATGGTTAATCGGGAGATCGAACCTGATGTGGTCTACGAAGACGACCAGGTGGTGGCATTCCGGGACATCAATCCGCAGGCCCCTGTGCACGTGCTGGTGGTGCCCAGGCGCCATATCGCCACGCTCAACGACCTGAGCCCGGATGACGAGTCTCTGGTGGGCCGGATGTTCCTGGCCGCCCGGAAGGTGGCGGCCGATGCTCAGGTCCACGAACGGGGTTATCGGACCGTCATGAACTGCAATCCCGAGGCGGGCCAGTCGGTATTCCATATCCATCTGCATGTGCTGGGCGGCAGGCCCATGGCCTGGCCCCCCGGCTGAACGCTTCCTGTTACCTGCCTGATACAGCCCGGGGTCGTCGCCCAGCAGGTTGATCCAAAGAGGTTTTGTGTATTCTGCCGGGGTTTGCCGGCACCGCTTGTTACATGCAGGAAACAATCTCACCAGGATCCCGTTCTGTCCCGCCACGCCTTGCCGGTTGACTGGCCGGTTCCCGGGACCCCCTTCCACGCCGTCCCCAAGGCAATCATCCGAAAGTAAAAAATACGTTAACAAGTCTTCCGGCCCGGATACCCGCAGCCCGGGAGCAGGGCGGACTTTGCCATGTTCGTCCGCCGGGGCTTGTCCGCTGTAACGCCGGGCTGCCAACGCGTTCGCCGTCCGGTGCCTGCCCGCCATCCGCACGGACAAATTATTTGTCCTTATATCAACAACCTGTCGACTACCGCCTGGGGTGGGCACGGTGCTTGCTGTGGTTGCTGCGAGCCGGCCTGTCCGGTATGTCCTGTTGCAGGCACTGACGATGTCGCCGGCTGCAGGCCGCGACCCCCGGGAGGGACCACAGGCGGTCCTGCGGACGCCAGGGAACGCTTCGAAAAGGGAATGACAGTGGAGGTATGCGAATGAACAAGCCACTCTTGATCAGTCTATCGGCGGTCGCACTGGCGGTGGCGACCGCCAGCAGCGCCTACGCCAATCCGAAGAACAAGTTCGGCGACTCCAACACAGCGACGGTGGATTCGACAGCCATGGCAAACGCCAACGGCGGCAGCGGCGGCAACGCGGTCGGCGGCAATGGCGGCGCCGGAGGCGGCACCTCCGACACGACCGGCACGGGTGCGGGCGGTGCCGGCGGTGACGCCAGCACGGCCGGGGCGGGTGCTGACGGGGGCACCGCCCACGCCTACAGCGAATCGTTCAACACCGACGTGGAAGTGATTTCCTACCAGACGCTCAATTCCCAGGTGAGCGGGGCGCCGATCCGTATCGAAGGTGGTTACGGAGGGCACGGCGCTGAAGGCGGCTATGGGGGTAACGGCGGCTCCGCACACGGTGCCGATGGCGGGTACGGTGGACACGGCGGCATGGCTTCGGGTTCCGGTGACGCCAACGGTGGCGGCGGCAACTCCGGCGGCGCCGGCTACGAGGCCTGGGGCGACGGCAGCGCCGATGGCGGCTCGGCGGGGTCGGGCGGGTCGGGCGGCTCGGCCAAGGGCTACGGCAGCGCCGACGGCGGCGGGGCCAGTTACGGCGGCGACGGCGGGTCCGCATCCGGGGACGGCAACGCCCACGGCGGAGCGGGCGGCAGCGTCTATTCCGGCAACA
>Ga0102956_1000439_pt1 | contig 15121 bp, 16 predicted proteins | sample SalPonF2_A_D2_MG_FD_84515 | JGI IMG/M metagenome (GOLD analysis project Ga0102956, IMG submission 84515) | Salt pond soil microbial communities from South San Francisco under conditions of wetland restoration - Salt Pond MetaG SF2_A_D2_MG ...
CCGGAGCCGCGTGCCGCTCGTGCGGGGGCTGGAAGCCGACCCGGGCGTTGGGTCTCGAGAGGGCATCAACAGCTTCTCTGGAAACGGAAAATCCACCGCGGCTTGCCCGTACCCCTGGCGTGCACGCATGACTCCGAGCACCCCTCTGACCGGGCCGCTGACCCAATCACAGCGCGGGAGGAGACACCTATGGGCACCTCGGAAACCATTGCAGAAGGCAAGGAGCGGTACAAATCCGGCGTCATACCCTATAAGAAAATGGGGTATTGGGAACCCGATTATCAGACCAAGGACACCGACATCATCTGCCTGTTCCGCCTCGTCCCCCAGAAGGGTGTGGACCCGGAAGAGGCCGCGGCGGCCGTGGCAGGCGAGTCCTCCACCGCCACCTGGACGGTGGTGTGGACCGACCGTCTGACCGCCTGCGAGCTCTACCGGGCCAAGGCCTACCGGGTGGATCCGGTCCCGAACACCGGCGGTGACACCGAACAGCAGTACTTCGCCTATATCGCCTACGATCTGGACCTGTTCGAACCGGGCTCCATCGCCAACCTCACCGCCTCCATCATCGGCAACGTGTTCGGGTTCAAGGCCCTGAAGTCACTGCGTCTGGAGGACATGCGCATTCCCGTGGCCTACATGAAGACCTTCCAGGGACCGGCCACCGGCATCGTGGTGGAGCGCGAGCGTCTGGACAAGTTCGGCCGCCCGCTGCTGGGCGCCACCACCAAGCCCAAGCTGGGTCTGTCGGGACGCAACTACGGCCGGGTGGTGTACGAAGCGTTGAAGGGCGGACTGGACTTCGTCAAGGACGACGAGAACATCAACTCCCAGCCCTTCATGCACTGGCGGGACCGCTTTCTGTACTGCATGGAAGCGGTCAACCGCGCCTCGGCGTCCACCGGCGAGGTCAAGGGCCACTACATGAACGTCACCGCCGCGACCATGGAGGACATGTACGAACGCGCCGAGTTCGCCAAAGAGCTGGGCTCGGTGATCGTGATGATCGATCTCATCGTGGGCTACACCGCCATCCAGTCCATGTCCCGGTGGGCCCGCAAGAACGACATGGTCCTGCATCTGCACCGCGCCGGCCACGGCACCTACACCCGCCAGAAGACCCACGGCGTGTCCTTCCGGGTGATCGCCAAATGGATGCGCATGGCGGGCGTGGACCACATCCATGCCGGCACCGTGGTGGGCAAGCTGGAGGGCGACCCCAACATGATCGCCGGCATCTACGACACCCTGCGCGAGCCGGTCACAGGGCAGAATCTGCAGCACGGCGTGTTCTTCGACCAGGACTGGGCATCGCTCAACAAGGTGATGCCGGTGGCCTCCGGCGGCATTCACGCCGGCCAGATGCACCAGCTCCTGCATTACCTGGGCGAGGACGTGATACTGCAGTTCGGCGGCGGCACCATCGGCCATCCCATGGGCATCGCGGCCGGCGCCACCGCCAACCGGGTCGCCCTGGAGGCCATGGTGCAGGCCCGCAACGAGGGCGTGGACATCTGGAACGAAGGCCCCAGGGTCCTGAACAACGCCGCCAAGTGGTGCCAACCCCTGCAGGCCGCCCTCGATACCTGGAAGGACATCACCTTCAATTACGAGTCCACGGACACGCCGGATTTCGTGCCGGTGGAAACCCCGTCCGCGTAACCGGAGGAGGCATCGCCATGCGAATCACACAAGGACAGTTCTCGTTCCTGCCGGATCTGACCGACGAGCAGATCACCGCGCAGATCAAATATGCGCTGAAGAACGGCTGGGCGGTGAACGTGGAGTTCACCGACGACCCGCACCCGCGCAACACCTACTGGGAAATGTGGGGCATGCCCATGTTCGACCTGCGGGACCCGGCGGGCATCCTCTACGAGGTCAACGAGTGCCGCAAGGCCTATCCGGATCACTATGTACGGGTGACGGCGTTCGATTCCAGCCGCAGCTGGGAGACGCCGCGCATGTCGTTCATCGTCAACCGGCCCAAGGAGGAACCGGGCTTCGGCCTCATACGCCAGGAGCAGAACGGCCGTCATGTCAGCTACACCGTTCGTCCGTACGCCACGGAAAAGCCGGAGGGCGGGCGCTACCGGTAGGCGGGCTGTGGCGTTCCCGCGCCGCGACGCGGGAGCGCCGACGCTGTTCGTTCAATTGGTTTCGCTGCGCCGGCCGCCGGGCGCGGGCGCAGTCCGATCGAGGGCCCGTATCGGAGGCCGCTGCTGTCCGCGCCCGCGCTGCCCGCTGGCGGCATTGTTCGGCAAACCCGTAAAGCGGATCTGTAAACGGTGACTGTCATGAACGATAACGCAGCATCTGAACGCGACGAGGACAAGAACCGGGAGGAGCGCGCGGCGCCGATTCCGGATGACGCGCAGGTGGATCTGGAGGAAGAGTACCGGGCGTCCCAGGTCCAGGAGGTGCTGGACAAGCTGGACCGCGAGCTGGTGGGGCTGAAGCCCATCAAGCAGCGCATCCGGGAAATCGCCGCTCTGCTGCTGGTGGAGCGGGTACGCAGGAAGATGGGCCTGTCCTCGGAGACGCCCACCCTGCACATGTGCTTCACGGGCAATCCCGGCACCGGCAAGACTACCCTCGCCCTGCGCATGTCGGAGATCCTCCACCGCCTCGGCTACGTCCGGGAAGGACACCTGGTGGCGGTGACCCGCGACGACCTGGTGGGCCAGTACATCGGCCACACCGCGCCCAAGACCAAGGAAGTCATCAAGCGCGCCATGGGCGGGGTGCTGTTCATCGACGAGGCCTACTATCTGTACAAGCCCGAGAACGAACGGGACTACGGACAGGAGTCCATCGAGATCCTGCTGCAGGTGATGGAGAACAACCGGGACGACCTGGTGGTGATCCTGGCCGGCTACAAGGACAAGATGGAACGCTTCTTCCGCAGCAATCCGGGGATGCGCTCGCGCATCGCGCACCACATCGACTTTCCGGACTACGGCGCCCGGGAGCTGATGGACATCGCCAAGCTCCTGCTGGAACAGCTCCACTACCGCTTCAGTACGGAAGGCGGGAAAGCCTTCGAGGAGTATATCCAACGGCGCATGGGCATGGACCATTTCGCCAACGCCCGTTCCATCCGCAACGCCCTCGACCGCGCCCGGCTGCGCCAGGCCAACCGGCTGTTCGCGGCGGGCGGGCGCAAGCTGACCAAGGCGGACCTCATGACCATCGAGGCCGAAGACATCAGGGCCAGCCGCGTATTCCGGGAAGACCGGCCCGACGACGAGCAGGGCCGCGGTGGGTAGGGAGCCCAGGCGGCACGGCCCGTCGGGTGGCGACATGTCCAGTCTGCTGCCGGAGCTGACGCCCATCCGCGTCCTGCCCAAGACGCTGGATGCCCATTGCTACAACCGCGCGCGTCTCGCGCTGCTGCGCCTCGGCACCCCTCTGCGGGTGGCGCTGCCGGGCCTGCGGGGGCTGCAGGTCATCCTCGAACGCGACTGCTGGTTGTGCGTGGACAGTCACGTCGGGGACCGGCCCATCCTCGCCTGGACGGATTTTCTCAGCCGCGAGCCCGACACCCTGCACAGCCCGGTGTCCTGCGACCTGCACCTGTACGATCACCGGGCCGGTCTGGTGATGGGGTTTGCCCTGGAGGCACTGGAGCAGCGGCTCGAACGAGACCTGGGGGCTGCGAGCCGCACCTAAGCCACCCCGAATCCAGCATCGACCTCTCACGACACCAGACGTCACCTTAAGTGGCCAGCCTCAGGCTTCCACCTGGGCCGGCTTGCGCCCGAGAATGAGCAACGTGCGTACCGGAATGCGAAAGCCGCCGTCCGGATCCCGGGCGATTTCGAGATCCGACAGCCACTCCGGCGGGGCGGCTGCCAGTCGCTGTTCGATGGCTTGCACGGCCTCGGCGCCGGAGTTGCCCAGTTCACACCACCGCCTGACCGTCAGCCCGCCGGGAATCTCCCCACAGCGGGTCTCGCACGCTTCCACCGGCAGCCCCTGTGCCGCGAAAAGTCCGCGCCACTGATTGGCCGTGTAGGAGCGTACATGGGTCGGGTCATGGAGCATCTCGATTTCGTGGTTAAGGGCATCGACGGCCGGATCTTCGTCCCCTTCCATATCGATCACAGCCACGTAGCCCCCGGGCTTTGCCAGACGGGCCATTTCAGCCATGGCTTCGGAGACGTCCGAGAAATGGTGAGCGGCAAGCCGGCAAACCACGAGGTCGAACGACGCCGATGCCAGCGGCACCGACTCTGCGAACGCCTCCACTGTCTCCACGGGGACGCGCCGTTGCGCCGCCAGACGCCGGACCTGCGCGAGCATGTTGGGGGCCGGATCCACGGCGACAATCCGGGCGGCGGTCGCCGCGAACCCCAGCCCCGTATGCCCGGCACCGCAGGCCAGATCGCAAACCGACTCCACGGCCGGCAGACGCGAGTGCAGGCGGTCGAGGGTGGGACTGCCTGCGTGAACCTCGCTGCTTGCGTAGCCGTCGGCGAGACCGTTGAAACGTTCCGGGGACGATGGATTCATGGTCGTTGAAATCTCTTGTCGGACGCCGTTCTAGCTCCAGAAAGGGGGACGGTTTTGCCCTCAATGCTATTTGAAGCGGTCGTCCGATTGCCGATCTGAGACGGCCTTCCCGACTGTTTCGAGCCAGCCGGTTTTGACCTGCACCTGTTCGTCGAATTCGGGAACATAGGGCTTTATGTCCAGAAGCGGGGTGCCGTCGAGGATGTCCACGTTGCGGACGTGCAGCACACCGGCCTCGATCCCGTCCAGTTTCACAATGGAGAGGCCGATGGGGTTCGGGCGTCTGGGCGCACGGGTCGCAAACAGGCCCCTCGGTTCGGAATCCAGGAAGGGCACTACCTGCAGGCTGAAACCCTGGCTGCGATGGAAGTGGTACAACAGGATGATATGGGAGAAGCCGTCGAGGTCCTGCAGCCCGGCACGATACGCTTCGAAGACGTTCACGCGACCCTTGACGTCCACCGCCCCACCCGGCTGGATGGGCATGCCCTCCGGTTCCGTGAACGGGCTTTGGATGGTCCCGATTGGCTTGAATTCAATCATCTGCCGGCTCCGCGAACGCGTGTGATGATCTGCGGGATACCTTTGGCCTGCGCGCCGGGCGGGCAAGGTGGGCCGATTGAGTTCGTCTGCAACCGAGTGAAGCAGAACATCAGGGTAATCAGTATGCCCGCCTTTTGGCCAAAGAGCATCTCAGGCGGCGGCGAAGTGAGTCAGTCGGGCGGTCTCCGGTCAGTTCGTCGTCAATGCACTGTCTCCAATCCGGGGCCGTCTGCGGTCCGTTGCCTGGCCATCTCGGCGGATGGCTTCTTTCGATCATCCCTGGTGCTATCTTCCCGCCCATGACGCTTGTGCCGGTGGCGTCGCTCCGTGGGAACCGATGCTGTCGGTCTGGTTCGGCTTTCACCGGCGCGCCTGGCTTGTCCGTGCTGCGGCCTGCCCATGGCGTTGGCCCGACAATATTCGACCTTCCGATGGTAACCCCTAAACATTGCGTTAAGTACGGGAAGGAAGGACATTGCGGCCAAACTGTGAAGCAGGTCACGCGGAGCGTTGGAAAACGCGCTGCAAAGAGATGCTGCAGAGAGCCGTACGCCGATAGAGGAGACGGATTGTCCCACTTGAAGAACAACGGCGCCGCAAGGGCGCCGTCGATGCAGGACAGATGCAGTAGCGGCTAACGCCTGTCGTAGTCCGGCGTCGCGCTGATCTGATGGATGCTGAGGTCGGCGCCCTCGTATTCCTGCTCCTGGGTCAGACGCAGGCCTACCGTCGCCTTCAGGGTGCCGTACACCGCCAGTCCGCCCACCAGGGCGACGCCGATGCCGAGGCCGGTGCCGATCAACTGGGACATGAAGCTGACGCCGCCCGTTCCGCCGAGGGCTCGAATGCCGAAGATGCCGGCGGCGATGCCGCCCCAGGCGCCGCACAGCCCGTGCAGGGGCCACACGCCCAGCACGTCGTCGATGCGCCAGCGGTTCTGGGTCAGGGTGAAGGTCCACACGAACAGGGCGCCCGCCACCACGCCGGTGACCAGGGCGCCCAATGGGTGCATCACATCCGAGCCCGCGCAGATGGCCACCAGTCCGGCCAGCGGGCCGTTGTGCACGAAGCCCGGGTCGTTGCGTCCGGCGGCCAGCGCCGCCAGGATGCCGCCCACCATGGCCATCAGGGAGTTCACCGCCACCAGCCCGCTGATGGCGTCGATGTGCTGAGCGGACATGACGTTGAAGCCGAACCAGCCCACCGACAGGACCCACGAGCCCAGGGCGAGGAACGGAATGTTGGACGGCGGGTGGGCGAAGATTTCGCCGTTCTTGCCGTAGCGGCCGTGGCGGTGGCCCAGCAGGGTGACGGCCACCAGGGCGATCCAGCCGCCCATGGCGTGCACCACCACCGAGCCGGCGAAGTCGTGGAACGGCGCACCGAAGGTACTCTGCAGCCAGTGTTGGAAGCCGAAGCGGCCGTGCCAGGCAATGCCCTCGAAGAACGGATATACGAAACCCACCAGCAGGAAGGTGGCGGCGAGCTGAGGGTAGAACTTGGCGCGCTCGGCGATGCCACCGGAGATGATGGCCGGCACCGCAGCGGCGAAGGTGAGCAGGAAGAAGAACTTCACCAGCTCATGGCCGTTGTGCACATTCAGGGTGGCGGCGCCGTGGAAGAAGTTGATGCCGTAGGCGACGCTGTAACCGATGAAGAAATAGGCGATGGTGGACATGGCGAAGTCGGTCATGATCTTCACCAGGGCGTTCACCTGGTTCTTGCGTCGGACCGTGCCCACCTCCAGGAAGGCAAAGCCGGCGTGCATGGCGAGCACCATAATGGCGCCCAGTAGGACGAAAAGCACATCCGACGCACTCTGCAAGCGCTCCATGAGACCCCCGTTGTCGTTCTGGCTGAACCAATCCGGGGCATTGGTGCACGAAGCGTGCCCGTGAGGCAGACCACTGCATTTCAAGATGTTATGGACTTTCCCCTGGGAGGGGAGCCCTTTATGTGCACCAGGACAGTGCGCCTTGGCAGTTGGTTGCACGTTACTGGTGCGTCGGCGCGGCGCGGACCGCCCAAATCAGGGCACCATGCACAGCGAACGTGCGCGGCAGGCAAAAAAAACCGGCGGACGAGCCGCCGGCGAGTGGAAAATCATGCATCGCGCTCTTTGGGGAGAGAGCAAATGAGGCAGTTACACTATGCCGCCATCGCGCTCGGGATTTCCGTGACGGCCAGCACAAACCGGCAGCCGCGGGGTCAGGAATTCACCGAGGGGTCCATACGGGCGCGCAGGCGCTCGTCGTATTCCCGTTCCACAGCCGGAGGCCGGTGCCCCGGCCGCATCCTGTCCAGGCGCCGAAGCAGTGTCTGCAGCCGTCGCTCGGCCTCGGCCCGTACCCCGGGGTGTTCGGCAATGGCCAGCAGGTCGTCCACTTCCCTGATCTCGCGGCGCACGCCCGCTTCCGGCGGCAGGTAACCGGCGTTTTTCAGGATACGGTAGGCGACGCGCAACGCGGGCGGCACCAGGGTATCGTCGTCCAGCGCAAGGGGCCGGCCGGCTCCCGGCAGGTCGTCCAACTCGCCGCGGGCCAACGACTCCAGAATGCGCCGCTCGGCGAGCTCGTCCAGCAGATCCACCACCTCTCCCCGGCGTCGTTAGAGTCCGCGCCGTTTGGCCTGTTCCCAGAGCGCGTCCAGCTCGGCCAGATCCACATCGGGGCCGGGCTCGCGGCCCTGCTCGGCCAGTCGGTCTTCCATAAAGGTGAAACGACGCTCGAACTTGCCATTGGCGTCCCGCAGGGCGCTCTCCGGGTCCACGCCGGTGCGCCGCGCCAGATTCACGCAGGTGAACAGCAGGTCGCCCATCTCCTCGGCAACCGCCTCGTGGCGGTCCTCGGCCAGGGCGCCGCGCAGCTCGGCAATCTCCTCTTCCAGTTTGTCCAGCACGCCGGCCGCCTGGTCCCAGTCGAAACCCACCCGGGCAGCCCGCTTCTGGAGCTTGGCCGCCCGCACCAGGGCCGGCAGGGCGCGGGGGATGCCGCCCAGCACACCCGCTTCGGCGCCGCCCCGGGCGGCCCGCTCGGCCTGCTTGTGGGCTTCCCAGGCGACAGTCTGCTCGCCGGCGCTGCCCACCGTCTCATCGCCGAACACATGGGGATGGCGCCGGATCAGCTTGTCGCTGATGGCGCGCACCACATCCTCGAATCCGAACCAGCCCCGCTCCCTGGCCATCTGGGCGTGGTACACCACCTGGAACAACAGATCCCCCAGCTCGTCGCACAGGTGGGACCAGTCCTCCCGTTCGATGGCGTCCGCCACCTCGTAGGCCTCTTCCACCGTGTAGGGCGCGATGCTGCGAAAGTCCTGACGGATATCCCAGGGGCAGCCGCCGTCGGGATCGCGCAGCCTGACCATGACGGCCAGCAGCCGCTGCATCTGCCCGTCGTCACTGTCCTCGATGTTCACCTGCGTTCTCCGGATTGTCTTCCGACGGCATCATCGCCAACGTCATGGCGTCGAAATCCAGGGACAGTCTGTAATGGCGGAAAAAGCCGTGGGCCAGCAGACCGCCCACGTGGAACCCGAAGCGCCTGGCCAGGGGAAAGCTCGCCGCCATCACGCCCCGGCCGGGCTGTGCACACACCGGCCCCAGACACACTGCGTCGGCGCTGAACGGTACCGTCTGCACCGGACCGCCACCGCCGTAACCGCGGCCCGTGCCGCCGGATGGCCGCACACCCACGGCCGTGGCCACCTGGCTCGATACCAGGCAATCGTAGCCGGACATGCCGGTGTCGAGAAACCAGAGCAGCGGGCGCTCGTTGAGCCGCCCCCACGCCACCGGATAGTGGTCACCGGCGATCCAGAAGCGCTGACCATCCGCCCCCGGCGCTTGGGTGGTTTGCCCGCGGCGCTGAAGGTGCAAGGCGTTGCCGGGATAATCCACGACCACATTGAAGCGGCACAGCAGCTCCAGTCCGATGATGCCGGCCACCTCGTGGGCCTGATAGAAACCGGCCAGCTGAGAGCTCAGATCGAGGACTTCCAGCGGCAGGTCCGCCAGCTCGAGCTCGCCGAACCGCAGGGATTCGGCGCGACCGTGGCGCACACTGCCGTGGCGACCGCCGGCGAACTGGCCGGTCTCGCGGCCCCCGAGCACTACCGCTGCCTGCCGGGCGAACGCTTCGTCGAGCAGCACGTCGCCGGCCCCGGTATCCACCAGAAAGGAACCCTGCGCCGATCCGTTCACCAGCGCCGACACCAGGGGCAGGGGCTCGGACGCCACGAAGGGAATGCTCCATTGGGTTGCGGTGCCCGGGATACGGTAGGGCGGGCGGTCGTCGAATCCCGCCAGCACGTCGGCGAACTCCGGGCGGCCCAGACGGCGAAAGCAGTCGGCGGCAGCGGCGGTGCGGCCCGCACGGCGCAGGCTCTGAGCCCGCACCCACCGGCCGTGGGGCGACAGGCATTGGTGACCGATGCCGTCCAGATAGCCGATGGCCGCCTCGGGACGGTTGTCCAGCAGCGCCAGCTCCGCCAGCCGGGTGCCGACACCGGCGCTGGCGGGATGCTCCCCTTCCAGGGCCAGCAACTCGCGCCTGGCGTCCTCGAAGCGCCCGCCCATCATCAGCTCTTCGGCGCGCTTGCGTACCCGTGGGTCGTCCGCTACCGACCGTCCGTCCGCCATGGGTTACCCCAACGCCTGAAACAAACTGGAGAATACCATTTTTGCCGGGCGCGCATGACCGATGCCGGTGCGCGCAGGCGCCGGCACTCAGGCCAGAGACGGCGGCCGGTCGCCCGGGCGGGCCCGGCGGTACCAATCCACGAAGGCGGCGCACCGCGCATCACCCTCCGCCGGCGCCCAGGCCGCGAAGGCCTCGGGTGCGGGTTTGAGGTAGGGCCCCTGCTTGACCTCGAAGAACACGGTTCCGGGCTCCAGGGCCACCAGCGTATGCCAGGCACCCGGCGGCAACTCGGCGCCCAGGCAGGCGCCGCCGGCGGTCAGATCCACACGCTCGCTGACGGTGCCGTCGTCCTCGAAGGCCAGCAACGCACAGGCACCCCGCACCGCCAGCATCAGCTCCCAGCGCAGCGGATCCACGTGACGGTGGGGACGCACGTAGCTGTCCGGTTCGATGGCATTGAACAGGCGCTGCACGGGATCGTCGGAGGTCGGGTGGAAATTGAGATTCATGCGGCGCCGCGGCGCCTGTTCGGCCCGTTCCACCAGGGCAAGCAGCATGGACTGATCGATCCGGCGCATCACGACGCTCCGACTGTGATTCAGGGACGCCCGCCAGTGTATCGCCTGACCGCCGCCGTGCGTAGGTTGGGCTGGCGCAGGTCGGGCCGGGTGCCGCAACCGGTCAGGCGACCTGCTGCCCCTTGGTCCTGTCGTATTCCGTGTGATAGGCGGTGATGCACTCCACCTCCTCCCTGGAACCGAGGAACACCGGTACCCGCTGATGCAGACCCTCGGGGGTCAGCTCCATGATGCGCTCGCGACCGGTGGTGCTGACACCGCCGGCCTGCTCGACAATGAAGCTCATGGGATTGGCTTCGTACATCAAACGCAGCTTGCCGTTGGCCGAGCCCGGCCGGCTGTCGCGGGAGTACATGAAGATGCCGCCGCGGGTGAGGATGCGATGCACTTCGGCCACCATGGAGGCCACCCAGCGCATGTTGAAGTTCTTGCCCCGCGGCCCGGCCTCGCCCTGCAGGCATTCGTCCACGTAGCGGCGCACCGGTTCCTCCCAGAAACGCCGGTTGGACATGTTGACGGCGAACTCCCGGGTGGCGGCTGGAATCTGCATGTCCGGATGGGTGAGGATGAACTCGCCGATGTTGCGGTCCAGGGTGAAGCCGTTGACGCCGTGGCCGGTGGTCAGCACCAGCATGGAAGCCGGGCCGTAGATGGCATAGCCGGCGGCGACCTGGCGGGTGCCGGGCTGCAGAAAGTCCTCGACCCGCGGTTCGCAAACGCCGTCGGGGCAGCGCAGCACGGAGAAAATGGTGCCCACCGACAGGTTCACGTCGATGTTGGAGGAGCCGTCAAGCGGGTCGAACAGCAACAGGTACTTGCCCTTCGGGTAGATGGCGGGAATGGGCAGCGGATCGTCCATCTCCTCCGAGGCCATGGCCGCCAGGTGGCCGGTCCATTCCAGCGCCTGCACCATGACGTCGTTGGAAATGATGTCCAGCTTCTTCTGGGTCTCACCCTGGACGTTTTCCGTGTCGGCCGACCCCAGCACCCCGATCAGGCCCCCGCGGTTCACCGCGCAGGAGATCTTCTTGCAGGCCGTCAACAGGTCGTTGAGCAGCAGACTGAAATCGCCGGTGGCGCCGGGCACCCGGCGCTGTTCCTCGATGATGAACTGTGTCAGGGTCTTGTGATGGTCCATGCGCGTTTCCCCCAGACAAACAAAGGTTGCCCTGGCCTGCCGCCCGCAGCACCCTGTTTATAATTCAATGAGTTAATTAGATATCAGAATATTACTATTAGTTAACTATAAAGGGAACGCAAAGGACATGAAAGCCCATGACTGAAGGCCTGATCGTCCTGGCGCTGGCCTGGACCGGATATTTTGCCCTCCACTCCCTGCTGGCTTCCCTGGGCTTCAAGCAGTGGGTCGAAGGCCGTTGGCCGGCGCTGGGAAGGCGCTATCGGCTCTGGTACAACGGCCTCGCCACCGTGCTGCTGGCGGTGCCGCTGGGGCTGGCGTGGGCGTTGCGGGGGCCCCTTCTCTGGCAATGGAGTGGAGCGGGAAAGTGGGTGGCCTGGGCGGTGACTGCGGTGGGGCTGGTGGGCTTTGTGGCCGCCACCCGCTATTACGACATGGCGGCTTTCATGGGGCTGCGAAGCGGTGTCGGGCGCGCCGACGACGCCGACCAGCCGCTGCGCATTTCGCCGCTGCATCGCTTCGTGCGCCACCCCTGGTATTTCTTCGGGCTGCTGATCCTGTGGAGCCGGCCCATGGACGCCGCCTGGCTGGTGAGCGCCCTGTGCATCACCGTGTACGCCGCCGTGGGCTCGCAGCTGGAGGACCGCAAGCTGCTGGCACTGTATGGCGAGCCCTATCGCCAATACCGGCGGCGGGTGCCCGGCCTGGTCCCCCTGCCCTGGCGCTGGCTGGACCGCCGCGGCGCAGCGGCGCTGGAAGCGCTGGCCGATCCCCTCAGCCGATCAGCGCATCGATGAGCTGATCCTCCAGTTGGATGCGATCGGCCAGTTCCTCACCCAGACGCGACAGGTCGTCGACCAGGGTCGGCAGGCATTCGTTCAGGTCTGCCACGGCATAGCGGTCGTTGAACGCCAGGGTGCTTTCGGTAATCACCGAGATGCGGGGATAGATGCGTTCGGCCACGTCACGCACCGCCACGCGCCGCTCACGCCGTTCCGCCACGTAGCGATAAAGCTGGAAATGGGCACTGGCTGTGTAGTCGATCAACGCTTCACAGAACTGCTGCAGGGCCTCGGCGGTGAACGGCTCGTCGGTGAATGGGCGCAGACGCGCCAGCTCGGCGTACAGAGCCAGGGTCTCGTTGCGGGAAGCCACCAGGCCGGTCAGGCGGTTCTGGGATGGAGACCGCCGCTCCAGACCCGTCCCTTGATCTGCTGTCATGGATCCCCCTTGCGGCATGAGTTGTTATTGAGCCTCGGATGGTAACAAAAAGGCGGTTCCTTGCGGCCAGACCGCCGGGAACGTCGGCTGCAAGCCGTGTCTAACCCTCTGAGGGCTGGGAAGCCCGGGCCGGAAACGGCGCAAATCCCGCCAAAAACTGGGGAACCAATCTTGACTAAAGCAGTCAACTATTATTAAGATAATTCCCTAGTGAAGTACTCGGGTTTTGTCCGTCAACGGTGCTTCAAACGACAGCACAAGGGGTTAGCTTATGAAACTCTCAACCAAAGGACGTCACGCGATCACTGCCATGATGGAGCTGGCAATTCGCCACAAACAGGGACCCGTTACCCTTGCGGACATCTCCGTGGAACAAGCCATATCGGTTTCGTACCTGGAGCAGTTGTTCGCGCGCCTTCGCAAGAGCGGCCTGGTTACCGGACTGCGTGGACCGGGCGGCGGCTACTGCCTGCGCCGGCCGGCCAGCGAGATCAGCATCGCCCAGATCCTGGAAGCGGTGGACGACGCGGTGCAGAGCCCTGCCGCGGGCGCGGACGCGACCCATACCGCCAGTGCCGAAGTCCCGCAGAGCATGCGGCTCTGGCGCCGGCTGAGCGGCCGTATCTACGGGTTCCTCAACGATATCAGCCTTGCCGACGCGGTGGACGAACAGGCTTCCGGCGAAGACTCAACGAAGGACGACCGTCGCTTCGGAGCCGAATACCGCCAGGACGAACGCTCCGCCGCCTGACCCGAAAGCCAAGCCCTGACGCGCCATACGCGGGTACAGCCACAACCGCGTATGGCGCCCGTATCCATCCCGCCGCCACGTCTGTCATCCCAATCCGAATGCGCCCCTGGCTGCGCTCGTGCGCCCAGGGTGGTTAGAATGACGTCATGGAAGCTCACGCCGGTGAAACCATCTGCCGACGCCATGATGAGATGGGTGTGCTGGAAGTCGTCGACGACGCCATCACCCGCACCCTGTACTTTGGCACGCCGGCCAAGCAAAGCAGCATGCTGCTCACCAATCCGCGTGCGCTTGCCCTGTCCTACACGCGTGCCATGTGCGCATGCCTGCTGTTTCAGAACGCGCCGAGCCGCGCCCTGCTGGTGGGGCTGGGCGGCGGTTCGCTGGCGCGCTTTCTTCTGCATCACTTTCCCGACTGCCGGATCGACGCGCTGGAGCCGCGTTCGGCGGTGGTGGACATCGCCCGCGAGTACTTCGCCCTGCGCAATGAATCCCGCCTGACGGTCATCGACGCCGACGGCGTCGGCTACCTGCAGCACCGTTCCCGCAGCGAGCCACGCTACGATCTGATCCTTGTGGATGCCTTCGATGCCCATGGCCTGGCCGCCGGCGTCACCAGCGACAACTTCTGCAACGGTTGCCGCGCCGCTCTGAGCGACGCGGGGGTGCTGGCGGTGAATCTGTGGGCGACCGATTCCAGCGACTTCCGACAGGGCTACCGCTGCCTGCGCACCGCCTTCGACGATCAGGTGCTGCGCCTTCCGGTGGAGCGACGCGGCAATGTGATCGCCCTGGCGCTGCCACGTCCGATCACGCCGGCGGAACTGAAAGCGCTGCGCGGGAAAACCGACGAACTCGAACAACGATACGGACTGGAGTTCACCGCGCTGCTGCGGGGCCTGCGCCGACACAACACCGGCCTCGTGCGCCGCGTATTCTGGTAACACAGGGATGCGCCCGCACGATCTCCGCCACTTCCACGCCTGACAACCGGATGCCGACCGTGACCGACGATCTGCTGCACCTGTTCCCGCTTCCCGCGCAGGCGGTATCCCTCCAGGGCTGTTATCTCGCCCATAAGCTGCACCGGCGGGGAGAGGCCGGCCGGCCCTTCGTCTACACCAACTTCATCACCAGCCTGGACGGGCGTATCGCACTCGCCGCATCGGGACGGCGCACCCACCAGGTACCGCCCGCCATCGCCAACCCGCGGGACTGGCGCCTGTACCAGGAACTGGGTGCCCAGGCCGACGTGCTGATCACCACCGCCCGCTATCTGCGTCAGCTGGTCATCGGCGAAGCTCAGGACATGCTGCCGGTCGGGAGCTCACCGGACTTCGAGGACCTGCGTCGCTGGCGCCTTGACCAGGGTCTGCAAGCGCAACCCGACGTGGCGGTACTGAGCGCAAGCCTGGATATCCCGCCTGAAACCCTCACCGGACTGGGTGATCGCCGGCTGTACGTCATCACCGGCGAGAGCGCCGACGGCGATCGGATCGCGGCCCTGCGCGACCAGGGTGTCGACGTACGCCTGGCCGGCAGCGGTCACGGTGCCGACGGCCACCGCCTGATCCGGACCCTGGCCGAGGAAGGCTATCGCAGCATCTACGCCATCGGCGGCCCGTCGGTCATGCATACCCTGGCAGCCGACGGCATGCTGGACCGCCTGTATCTCACCCATGCCCATGTGGTGCTGGGCGGCGAGGACTTCGATACCTTTGCCTGGGGCTCGGAG
>Ga0102956_1000440_pt1 | contig 15117 bp, 13 predicted proteins | sample SalPonF2_A_D2_MG_FD_84515 | JGI IMG/M metagenome (GOLD analysis project Ga0102956, IMG submission 84515) | Salt pond soil microbial communities from South San Francisco under conditions of wetland restoration - Salt Pond MetaG SF2_A_D2_MG ...
AGGATGGTCGTGCCACCTGTCTACCGCAGGGTGTTGGATCCGAGGCGTACCTGAACGGTACGTTGCAGGAGCCGACACCCGAGGACGCCAGGAAGGACGGCCATATCCGTGGTCGCAGCAAGTTATTCATGAAATATCCGGGCTATTCGGTCGGCTCTATCTCCATACTCATATCAACGGCCCGGGCTGAATGAGTCAGGGCGCCAACCGATATCAGATCGACTCCCGTAGCAGCCACTTCCCGGACATTGTCCAGAGTGATTCCGCCCGAAGCCTCAAGAGGGACCTTTCCCCCAGTCCGCCGCACAGCCTCTGCCATGGTTGCCAGATCCATATTGTCCAACATTATGGTGTCAGCGCCAGCAGCTATGGCTTCGGCTAGTTGATCCAGGGTTTCCACCTCCACCTCGACTCTCAGAGATTTCGGCTTGCAGGTCCGTGCTGCCTTAAGGGCCTGCTGAATAGATCCTGCCGCCGCAATGTGGTTGTCTTTGATAAGGACTCCATCGTAGAGTCCAAAGCGGTGGTTGTAGCCACCCCCGGCTCGAACTGCAGCTTTCTCTAACAAACGATATCCGGGGGTGGTTTTGCGGGTATCTAGGATGCGGGCGGGAGTCCCGGCCACTTTGTCCACGAAGGCCCGGGTGATTGTTGCGATACCTGATAGTCTTTGCAGGAAGTTCAGGGCCGTCCGCTCGGCCGTAAGCATGGCGGCCAGATTGCCTGTTACCCTCAATAGCGGTTCCCCAACCATTGCCTGGTTGCCGTCTTGTAAGGGTAGGGTAACATCCAGGGAGGGCTCAACTGTCAAAAAGATCTGTCTGGCTACGGTGGAGCCAGCAAGAACCAGTGGCTCCCTGGCAACAATACGTCCCCTGCCCTCAGCACCAGGTGACACTGTGCAAGCAGTGGTGATATCACCACTGCCTATGTCCTCGGCCAGTGCCCTACTGATCAATGTTACCACTTCATCAGATAACAAGCCCTATCCCCCACCACTGAGCTTTGTCAGTTTTTCAAGTTGCGCCTGGAGCTTATCCACTTTGCCGCCCAATCTCTCCAGTTTGTCCTTTTCTTTGGCGACAATATCCGCAGGGGCCCGACTGAGAAATGCATTATTGCTCAGTTTCTTCTGGGTCCTGGCCAATTCAGGCTCCAGCTTGCTGATTTCCTTCTGCAGACGTCGACTCTCTTCCTTGAAGTCAAGGACACCCTCGAGTGGCACAAACAACTCGAGCTCTCGTACCACAGCCGAAGCCGCCACCCGAGGCCGCTCCCCGTCCCTAACCACCTCCAGCGATGACAGCCTGGCCAGATCTTCTATGTAATGGCCATGAGTCTTCACAATGCTGGTGAGGCTCTCCGGGCCAAAGACCATTGCCTCCACCTGGGCAGCCGGAGCAACATTCATCTCTCCCCTAATGTTTCTGATGGCCGTGGTCACATCCATCATAACTGCCATCTGCTCCTCCCCCTGACGGTCCACCAGGGACTCATCTGGTCTGGGAAAGTCTGCCACCATAATGCTCCCTTCACTATCGGGTAGATGATGCCACAATTCCTCGGTAACATAAGGCATAATGGGATGGAGCAGCCGAAGAACAGAAGAAAGTCCATGAAGGAGAAACTGTTGGGTTTCTTTACGTTCCTTCTCGTCGTCGCCGTATAGGACCGGTTTGATCATTTCAAGGTACCAGTCGCAGAACTCGTGCCAGGTGAACTGATAGAGCACACTGGCAGCCTCATTGAAATAATAAGAATCCAGCGCTTCGCTGACCTGACGGATAATCTCCTGCAACCGGCTCAACATCCAACGGTCTGCCAACCTTCTTGGCTCGGGTAACAGTCCGGCGGCCTCCACTCCCTCGAGATTCATGAGAGTAAAACGGCTGGCATTCCAGAGCTTATTGACAAAATGCCTGTAGCCTTCAATTCGCTCTTCAGAGAGACGAACGTCTCTTCCCTGTGCTGCAAAGGCAGCCAAAGTGAAACGAAAAGCATCCGTACCATAGCGGTCCATGATCACCAGAGGGTCGATGACATTTCCCTTAGATTTACTCATCTTCTGGCCCTCGGCATCTCTGACAAGGGCGTGAATGTAGACGTCACGGAATGGCACGTCCTTCATGAAATGCAAGCCCATCATCATCATTCGTGCCACCCAGAAAAAAAGAATATCGAAACCGGTAACCAGAACAGAAGTGGGGTAAAAGCTCTCAAGCTCTGGTGTCTTCTCAGGCCAGCCCATGGTGGAGAAGGGCCAGAGGGCAGAGCTGAACCAGGTATCCAACACGTCGCTCTCTTGAATCAGGTTGCCGCTGCTACAACTGCTGCATTGCTGTGGCTCTTCCATGGCAACAGTAATTTCGTCACAATCTTGGCAGTACCATGCGGGAATGCGATGCCCCCACCAGATCTGGCGTGAGATGCACCAATCTTCAATGTTCTCTAACCAGTCAAAGTAGTTCTTCTCCCACATCTCTGGAATGATGCGGGTGTTTCCATCACGCACCGCCGCCATGGAAGCTTCGGCCATCGGTTTCACCGCCACAAACCATTGTTTGGACAGTGTCGGCTCAATGATTGTCTTACATCGGTAGCAGTGACCCACTCTATGCTGGTAGTCTTCGACTTTTACGAGAAATCCCTGCCCTTGGAGGTCTTCAACTATCTTCTGACGACAACTATCGCGGTCCATGCCGGCATATGGACCCGCCTCTTCGTTCATCACGCCTTGATCATCCATCACCCTGATGGCTGGCAACCCGTGCCTCTGGCCGATTTCAAAATCGTATGGATCGTGGGCTGGGGTTACTTTCAGTGTGCCAGTGCCGAACTCACGGTCAACGTACTCATCTGCAATTACCGGCAACTCCCGGTCTAGAAGCGGGAGTATTACTTTTTTCCCAATAAAATCACGGTAACGCTCGTCTTCCGGGTGTACCGCAACACCGGTGTCTCCCAGCATAGTTTCGGGCCGGGTGGTGACCACTACCAGACCGTCAGTTCCATCAAGGAAAGGATAGCGGAGATGGTAAAGCCGCCCCCCCCTTTCTTCCGCCTCCACCTCCAGGTTAGCCAGTGCTGTAACACACCGCGGGCACCAATTGATAATCCGCTGGCCCCGATAAATCATGCCCTCATGATAGAGGGAAACGAAAACGCGCCTCACAGCTTCAGAAAGACCTTCGTCCATGGTGAAGCGCTCTCTACTCCAATCGCAACTTGCTCCTAGCCTCTTGAGCTGATTGATAATCTTCCCGCCGTATAGCTCACGCCACTGCCAAATTCTTTCGATGAACTTCTCCCGCCCCAACTGATGTCTATCCGACCCTTCTTCTGCAAGCTGACGTTCCACCACATTCTGGGTGGCGATGCCGGCGTGGTCGGTTCCTGGCATCCAGAGCACATTGTCTCCATACATCCTCCTGTATCGGCAGAGGATGTCCTGGAGCGTATTGTTGAGGGCATGCCCCATGTGCAGATCGCCGGTAACATTCGGTGGAGGTATCACGATAGAATAGGCGGGATCGGTGCTGTTTTCGTCAGCTCGAAATAAATTCTGCTCCTCCCAAAATTGATACCACTTTTCCTCTACAGCTGCAGGTTCGTAGGCTTTGGGCAGCACTGAGTTCTTCATTTCCTTCTTCCTTCTCAGACGTCCATTGTCCGTAGTCAGTGGCAAGTTTCTCTTGCCTGACAATCATAACCATAATCAGAAGCACGAAGTAAAGAGATTGACGAATTGTGGAATTAAAAGATTAGGCTTCTTTTTCTTCAATCCCTGAATTCCTGAATCCCTATTTTTACCACGGACAACTGATGACGGACAAAAAGAAAAATGGGGATTATGCAGATAACCCCCATTCATAACCCGCCAATAATCGCGGGAGTTGATCATTTTTCTGATTCCAAACTATTCCTAATCTTCTCTATCTCCTGGGCAATTGCACTCTCCACAATTGCAGGCAATCGTTCCTCTACCAGACGGGTCACCACGGCCTCCACCTGAGCACTGACGAGCGCTGCCAACTCCTCGGCTGCAACCGCTGGCAGTTCCTCCACCTCAGCCTCCTCGCTTATATCCTCTGACTCCGCTTCAAGGTCTGTACCGATATCGTCGGTAAATTCTTCCCCGGCAACCATGGCTGACACCCCATTAACGGCTTGTTCACTCACATCCCCTGATTCTGCCTCAAGATCGTCGAACAGATCTTCAGATAGATCCTCTTCTGAAACAGCGCTAACCTCAGCACTTTCAGGCTCCTCACTCACATCCCCTGCCTCCACGTCAAGGTCGGCAAAAAGATCTTCAGATAGATCCTCCTCTGAAACAGCGCTGACCTCGGCACTGACAGGCTCCTCGCTCGTATCCACTAGCTCCGTCTCAAGATCGGCAAAAAGATCTTCGGGAAGATCCTCCTCCGAAACAGGGCTGACCTCGGCACTGGCAGGCTCTTCGCTCGTATCCACTAGCTCCGTCTCAAGATCGGCAAAAAGATCTTCAGATAGATCCTCTTCTGAAACAGCGCTGACCTCAGCTCTTTCAGGCTCCTCAATCACATCCCCCAGCTCTGTCTCAAGATCGGCAAAAAGATCTTCGGGAAGATCCTCCTCTGAAACAGGGGTAGCCTCAGAACTCACAGGCTCCTCGCTCACGTCCCCTGCTTCCATGTCAAGATCGGCGAAAAGATCCTCGGATAGATCTTCCTCTGAAATAGGGGTAGCCCCAGAACTCACAGGCTCCTCAATCACATCCCCCAGCTCTGTCTCAAGATCGGCAAAAAGATCTTCAGAAAGGTCCTCCTCTGAAACAGGGGTTGGTTGTTGGGCGGAAGCTACCTCAGCATCATCTCCGCTGGTTCCGGAGGCTTCCTCCAAAAGCTGAGCCACTTCATTCTCGTGTGAAGCGAAGAGCTCAGCAAGAGCTTCATCAGTTACCAAGTCCTCTTCTAAAAGTGCATCATCTCCGGCCGCTGCAGCGGTATCGGCTGTCCCTTCTTGTGCTGTAGACGTTTCCTCTACCACAGTTTCGGCAGCGGCAGCAGATTCCTCCCCACCCTCCAAAGATTCAAGGGTTGTATCTAAGTCGGGCTCATCCTCACCAAATTGAACTTCCAGGTCCAACTCTCCCAGAGCAAGTTCGTTTTCGTCATCCATATCATCCTGGCTAGAGGACGGATCATCTGAGGCTGGGTCCTCTCCCTCGACAGGATCAACCAAATCAATGATGTCGTCGTCAAGATCATCCAGCTGGAGATCAAAGTCTTCTCCACCTGTCTCCTGAGCTTCCTTGTCCTCGAACTTTCGGTCGTCTGAATTGTGATCCATGGCTGAAATTTCCAAGTTAGTTAGAGAACTTAGAGAGTTATGAAACCGCCCTACGAATAGCACAAGGTTTCAGACACTGTCAAGCGATTTTAGTTTGCAGATACCCGCCTGAAAACTCCATTTACAAACCACCATGCATTCGTTACACTCACCAAACCGTCGACCCCTGACGTGTCAGTATCAAGGGGGCTCAGCAGTAATGGAGTACCGGAGCAATGGTCGTTCAGGATTTGAGAATGCAGATTGCAGAGTTCAACTGCAGATCCTAATCCTGAAATTTCAAAACCCCATGACCTTGGTATTCAAGGACTCGAGCGAGTAATTGCCATGCGGGTTCTCAGCCGCTACATCATTTTAGAACTCATCAAGATCATTGCTATCTGCCTGGGAGTCGTTATTGCCTTGTACCTGGTCATCGATTTCTTTGAACGGATAGATGATTTCCTGGAGGCGAAACTCCCCCTGTCCTTAGCGCTGCGATACTTCCTGCTGAAGCTCCCGCTCATCGTGCAACAGGGTATACCCATGGCTGTTCTCATGGGTACTCTTATTAGCCTGGGTTTGATGGCTCGCAGCAATGAACTCCTGGCCTTGAAGGCCGGTGGCGTCAGCCCTGTTTTGGTTGTCGGACCAATATTGACTCTTGCTCTGCTGTTGAGTCTGACGGATTTTACCCTTGCCGAATATGTGGTGCCGCTGACTAGCAGTCGGGCAAACTATATATGGAATGTCCAGGTCAGGAATCGACCGGCTCCAAGTAGCTTTTTTCAGGAGAAGATATGGTACAAAAGCGATCAAACACTCTACAATATTCGCGTACTACACCCGAAGCGCAACGTATTAGAGGGGGTTACAATCCATATGTTTGATCGCTCCTTCCACGTGCTCAAACGAATAGATGCCCGGAGGGGTGAGTGGGATGGGCAGACTTGGATATTTTCAGATGGGATATTCATCAAGCGGTCAGCGGATGGCGGCTATTCCATGGAGCGGTTTGAGCGCCGTAGCTTCCAGTTAAAAGAACGTCCGCAGGATTTTCAGCACCTCGAGAAAGCCCCTGAGGAGATGGCCCTCGGTGAGCTTGGTCACTATGTTACCAAAATAAAAAGCGAGGGATACGATGCCACCCGCTATCAGGTGGACTTCCACGCCAAAATCGCTTTTCCCTTCACATCGTTCATTATGGCACTCCTGGGCATTGGTGTTGCTCTTTACCAAGGTAAACACGCTGGGATTGCGGTGGGAGTTGCCGTAAGTGTTGCCCTGGCGTTCATCTATTTGCTCATTTTTCAGTTCGTTCTCCGTATTGGCTACACCGGCAACCTGCAACCACTGCTGGCCGCCTGGATACCCAATATTTTCTTCGGCATTGCCAGCATCTTTCTCTTCATGCATGCAAGGCACTAGCGCGGAGCATTGAGATGGGAAGTTACAGTAAAGTTGTTCTAATTGGTCTCATTTCTGTGTTTTTGCTTTTTGGCTGTGCCAGCCACGAGATATCGAAACTTAACTCTGACAAAATAAAAACAATCACTGGGTGGCATCTTTGTCTCACTGATGAGATGGCGATATTCGAAAAAGCCCTGGATAGTGAAGAATCAGGTAAAACAAAATCGAAGAAATCAGTGCTTCTACAATGTGACGTTAAATTGCGGGATGATATCGCCTTTTATCTTACCACCAAACACAAAATTAACTTGGTAGGAGAATTAAAGCCAACAATTGGATTGATTCGCGCTGATGCTGAATGTCGATGGGAACAATATGTAACTCTCAACATTATCATTTATGATTGGGAACATAATCGTTTGGCTGAAATTGAAGTTAAGAATGGTGAAGATGTCATGGTAAAGGACGACGAGAAATTTGCTGAGTATTGTGCCGACGTAATTGCCAAACTCATTCTCGGCCAGTAAAGAATCCGGGACCTGGGCCCCGGCCATGAGCCATCTCCAGAGGGGGCTTCAATGGTCTTTCCACTCTTACGGCAGTCTGCCAGAATGACCAAAATTGTCCGCGCTTTGCTTGGACTCCCCACCCTGCGGGCGGGTTCCCAGTTTCAAAATTCAAAACCTTTTTTTGGCCATTTGATATTGGAATTTGAGATTTGTTTGTAATTTGGTGCTTGGAATTTGGAATTTCATGGACTCTAGCACTCTAGTACACCAAAACAGCTCGCCATCTTTACCAGCAAAGCCATGCAACTCTGACCCTCGCAATGCGGGATCTTGACCTAGCCCTGAGGACCAGGTTTTCTAGGAGTGGGAGGGGTCTGTTTGCTTGACTTACAAGTAGAGGCGAGAACAATTCTCTCACGATCCGTCGCTTGCTTCCAGAGCCATCTGGATTTTCTTTTTCAGTTCAGTGAGATCAAAAGATTTCACCACATAGAAATCGGCGGCAATGGATTTCATGTCCTCTTTGAAGGTATCGTAAGCAGTGGAAAGTATTACGGGCAAGTCGTAAAATTTATTGCGGATATCCTGTAATAGATCCAAACCATCGTAGTCCACCATCTTTATGTCCAAGACTACAAGGTCGGGCTTGTCCTTTTCAATGCGTTCTAGCAGCCCATGCCCACCTTCCGCGGTGATGACATCGTAGCCCTCTTCTTTTAGTTCCTCAGAGTAGAGCAACCGGATGTGCTCTTCGTCATCAACAACCAGGATCTTAGCCATAGTATTTCCCTCCAAACTGCAGGAAGCTTTCTTTCCTTGAGTCGTGAGTCACTCAGTTGGTTACCATTTATTGAGCAGATAAGGCTTCGCTTCCTCGAAGATCATGCATTCGTTTTCAATGTATTCCTCAGCCTGTTGAATTGACATTCTTTCCGTTTTCTTTGCATACGATAGGGTCTTGCCTACAAAGAGAGGCACAAGTGATTGCAGTAGAGATTCGCGCTCCACCACCTCGTTTTTGTAAGCAGCTGAATAACTATAAAGAATACGAGCCCATATTTCCGAAGGAAAGCTGAAGTGGGCTAGAGGGAGTTCCCTGATCTCATCCAATTTATTGTAGATGTTGTTCTCCAGAAAGCTTTCCCAGAGCTGCTTATATTGGACAAAGCCCTGGATAAAAACTTGGTGAAGCTCATCATCCTCAATGTCGAGGGACGTGGGTGTCTCTACTTCGCCCATGCCGAAACCGTAAATTGCTGTCGGCTTGCTCCACTTCACCCTTCCCCATAAATCCTGAAAGTGTATCATAAGGTTCAACAGAGTACCCACGACCTGAGAAAAAACCGGCCCAGAAGGCACGATGTTTCTGTCGTTTTGGTAGATTTTTGGTTTCCCTACAAAGGACTGACAGATGGGAATACCTTGACAAATAGCCAGGGTAGTCATCCAGATGTCGACACCAAATTGGCCCACCATATCATTCCAGCTGGGATGGTTGAGATAGGTCTCGGCCAGATTTGCGGCAAAGGCAAAATCACCACCAATTGGTTGTCTGACTCGACGACCATAAAGGGCTCGGGTCAGTGGATAAACGATCCCATTGGCAACTGCACCATCGTACTTGTGTCTCACGTAGAGAGGGGCAACAAAGCCGAAGCCGGCGGAAATGGGCTCCCCGAGATTCTTGATCCACTGGGGTGTAATGCTCTCTACATCAGCGTCTAGCACTATCACCGCTTGGGCCTGAAGTTCTACTGCTTTGACTATTAGGTTTCTCAGGTTATAGCCGCGGCCTACTACTCCTGGAGGTGTCGACAGGTAGATCTTGGGGACCTCGCTGGGGGTCTGTAAAAACGCTTCCTTCGTTCCATCCTCTGAGTGGTTGTCACAGTTGATAACCACTGAATTCTTGTCACCAAAATAATCTAGCAGTCCCTTCGCGGCCTGCGCCGTTGGATGAGTGATGCTGGCAGCGTTGTTGTGCGAGGGTATGCCGACCACCCAATCAGCCTGCTCCACCTGCTCGGGATTCTCCTCAAATGCAAGCATAGATGTGTCATTCACGGCTAACGTTCCTATCCCAAAAACATAGTAATTACAAATTATTGCCTGCCTCCGCCTTATTACACCATCAGGGCCTAAAAGTAAACCCTAACTTCCTTCTTTTCACCCATTATATATGAGAATTCGCCAGGGTTGACTTTTGAGGTTCCGCAAAAGTATGCTTCTCACCAGCTATGAGCCATGTGCTAGCACTTACTTGATAGCCAATGAGAGGTGACTATGCTTCTGGAGAGAGAGCGAGAGCTTCTGGTTGCATACGGTAAGAAACTGATAAGCCACAGACTTACCACTGGGACTGGAGGGAATTTGAGTATCTTCAATCGTGAGCAGGGACTCCTTGCCATTACCCCTGCCGGGCTCGACTACTTCGACAGCAGGCCCGAAGATATTGTTGTGCTACAGGTTGATGGAGAAAGGGTGGAAGGTAAGCGAGAGCCTTCCAGCGAACTACCAATGCATAGAATATTTTATCAGCAACGGAAAGATATCAATGCTCTGGTTCACGTACATTCCAGATACGCCACCACCCTTTCCTGCCTCAATTGGGACTTGCCGCCAGTTCACTATCTGGTGGCATTTGCCGGAAATGAGGTAAAATGTGCTCAATACGCCACCTTCGGATCAGAAGAATTAGCTCGAAGCGCTTTCGAGGCCATGAAGGATAGAAAGGCGGTGCTGCTTGCAAATCATGGTCTGTTGACAGGTGGAAAAAATTTGCCTTTTGCTTTTGATCTCGCAGAAGTTATAGAATTTTGTGCAGAAATTTATTATCGCAGCAAATGTATCGGCGAGCCAGTCATCATCTCTGCTGGTGAAATGAAGGCCGTGGCAGAAAAACTCAAGTGGTATGCAACGTTAGGGTAAAGAGTGTTGATCCGGATTACAGGAGAGGGGAATGAAGGAACTGACGAGCGAGGAACGGGCTAAAATAGCCGCTGATTTGGCGAAACTCCATGGTGAGACCATAGCAAGGAGTACCAGCGAATTGTATGAGAAGGAAGTAGCAGCAATCGGGACCACTCTAACCTACCTTGATTGTGGCTGTGTAGTGCTACGGCCCTTTGACGAAAGTGGTGACATTATTGGGGATACCAAAACCCTAGAAACTGGAGATCATTGTTCTGTGGATCACACCGTGAGTCTGGAAAGCGTCATTCAGGCGGCTGCCCACAACTCCATTCTCTGGAAGGATACCCCAGAAGAGTTTGACCGCAAGTATGGCAACGAAAAGAGAATAGATATCGCCAGTAAGCTATTCCCCCCACCGCCAGAAGAGTAAGGCAAATCAGGGCAGGAAGAACTAGGCACGAAAAAGAAGGAGTCAGAATTCAGGTGTCAGGTGTCAGGGAAGAAAAACAAAAAAACTGAAACCTCAGTCTTTGTGATTTGGAATTTTTATTCCGGTAGTACTCCAAAACAGCTCGCCACCTGTACCGGCAAAGCCATTAAACTCTGCCCCCCGCAAGGCGGGATCCGAGACTGGCCTTAAGGATCAGGGTCGCGATGTTGAATAATATTAAGCCCTTGCGGAACTCTAAATAGTGCTTATCTTTGTACGACCTTGCTTCCTTTTTGTTGTTATTTTTGGAGTAATTGCGATACTTGTCTCCCTTCTGGAGTGCATTATGAGAAAAAGTGTTCTTTTCGTCTGTTATGGAAACGCCTGCAGAAGTATCATGGCCGAAGCGTTGGCCAGGCACCATTGGGGTGAAAAGCTCGAGGCGGCTTCTGCTGGGGTGAGCGCTCTGGGCTACATACCTGAAGAGACCATAAAAGTTCTTGACGAGGTAGGAGTCTCCACCGACGGCCTTTATTCTAAAGGATTGAGTGAGTTGGATATCGATGGTTTCCACCTGATCTTGGATCTTGTCCTTTACCCTCTGGAAGGTATGATCTCCCCTTCTTTTGAAGGCAAAGTGATACCCTGGCATGTGAGGGATCCTTACATGGAAGGTCTGGATTCTTTCAGGCAGACGAGAAACGACATAGAGTGGCTGGTTACAGAGAAGCTTTCCGAGTGGCTCGATGGGGAGTAAAGAAAATCAGGGCAGAAGAGAAACGACGCGGGGACGCGGAGAAACGGCGAGACGGAGAATAGAGATAAGAGGTCAGAGGTCAGAGATCAGAAGTCAGAGGTCAGACGAGTGCAGGCAGCAGTTCCAACTATGCACTAGGCATTAGGCACGAAAAAAAAGAAGTCAGATTTCAGCTTCTATGGCTATATTTCCTGACACCTGACACCCGACACCTGAAACCTCCACAAAGACCATGAAAGACTACTACAAGATTCTCGAGGTCGACCAAGACGCTTCCGAAGAGCAAATCAGGAAGGGTTATCGCCGGCTTGCCTTCAAGTACCACCCTGACCGTAACCCTGGCGATCTAAGCGCAGAGGAGCGGTTCAAGGAGATTGCCGAAGCGTATGGAGTTCTGACAGATCCTGTAAAACGTAATGAATATGACAAATGGCTGAGAGCTGGACCCCAGGAGAGGGTGGCAGGCCAAGGTTTTCCCTACTCTCAAGAGGAAATTTTCCAGGATCTTTTCAGGGACCCTAGATTCAGACGCGTTTTCCAGGATCTTTTCGGGGAGTTTGAGAGGGCTGGCTTTCGCTTCGACCAGCGTTTTTTCGATAAGGTCTTTTTCGGCGGTCGTGGCGTATTTTTTGGGGGTATTTTCGTCTGGGGGCCTTTTGGTTCCGGACGGATGAAAATCGGCAGGCAGCGGCAGCGGTCAAATCTTGAGACCCACCAAACTCAGCAAGTCAAGTCTCCTGGTTTTCTAAAGCAGTTGGGACAGAAGATCGGTCGCCTCTTGTTGGGAGGCCAAAAAGCCCTATCCCACGAGACTCAAGAGATCTCTGTCAGACCGCAGGATCTCACCTATAATCTAGCCCTGCCTTCTGAGGAAGCCCAGCGAGGCACGTGGGTGACAATCGCCATTGACCGAGGCCAAGGAAACGAGAGGTTGAAAGTGAGAATACCTCCAGGCACTCGGTCAGGAACGCGCTTGCGACTTACAGGAAAAGGTAGACACCACCCTCCCGAGAATGGCGACTTATACCTCACTGTCAACGTAGCCTGACCTAGCCCGGAATGATAGAGTCATTTATCCCACCCACAATAGTGTGTTTTTAAATACCTTGCTCGTTGGTTGAGAGCCATTTCCCTTGCCACCACTTTGATATCTCTTCAATAACAGCAGTCATAGAGCATAGCCAGGGTATTTCATGAATTACTGTCGCGAGATCGCGAAACTGGGAACCCGCTTGCGGGACTGAGCGGAGCGGAGCGAGCGCGAAGAGGATGGGCGTGCAACCTGGCAACCGTCCCGCGGTACCGCTGGATTGGTTCCGAGGCGTACCTGAACGGTACGTCGCAGGGGTCGACACCCGAGGACGCCAGGAAGGACGGCCATATCCGTAATCGCAGCAAGTGATTCATGGAATATCCTGGCTAAATCTCCAAGCATAAAGCAGAGTTGGAGTCGGTGAGAATTATTGTTTTGGCGATTTCCAAGGTAGCTCAATGAAAATTGGCACAGGATATGCTTACCATCTCAGAGATGAACTCCGTATTAGCCCTGATATTTCATAAGGTAAAGTTTCCGGCTCGGAGAGCAGAAAGATCATATCCGCTCTCGCAGTCACGCCAGGGCGTGAATTTGTAAAATATGAGGGAGGCAGGGGGGTTAAGGCATGAGTAAGGGTTCAGATATGAGTAACAGGTCCAATGTTGTCCTGATCGCAGAGGATGACGGTGAACTCAGAGAACTCGTTTGTACTGAACTCGAGTCCGAAGGATTTCAGGTAGTCAGTGTAACCAATGGTGAGGAAGCAATCAGTAAAACTCGTAGCCTGAAACCTGACGTGATTGTTATGGATTTAAATATGCCGGTGATGAACGGTATCGAAGCCATTAAAAAATTGAAAACCGATCACGCTACCAGCCATATCCCCATAGTGGTGGGGACGGTAGTCGAAGAAAAAGAAGATATTGTAAAAAGCTTTGAGGCTGGAGCAATCGCATACATTACAAAACCCTACTTCATGCCGGAATTAATGGCAAAAATAAACTCCGTTCTGCAGTCCAAAAAGCTTTATGACAAATTAATTCTGTCGGAAGAGAAGTACCGCTTATTAGTCGAAAATGCGAATGAGGCCATCTTGGTAATCCAGGATGGAATACTTACATTCTTCAATCCTACTGCTTTAGAACTCTTGGATTATCCACAAAGTGAATTGACCTCCAACCCCTTTATCGAATTCGTCCACGCCGAAGATCGAGAGGAGGTCCTTGAGTACCACGCCAGAATCCTGTCGGGAAAAAGAGCATGTCCAGCGTATTCTTTCCGAATTGCCTCCAGAAACGACAATGTCAAGTGGGTAGAGGCAAAAGGGGTCCTCATTGACTGGGACGGCAAGCCCGCAACACTCCATTTTATAGCTGACATAACGGCTCGAAAGCGAACTGAAGAAGAGATGCGCTTTCTCGCTTTTTATGATTGTTTGACTGGCTTACCTAATCGCTTGATGTTTAATGAACATATGAACCAAGCGCTTGCTTATGCCAAGCGCACGAAAAGTCAACTGGCAACACTGTTTCTGGATCTTGACTATTTCAAACGGGTTAACGACACCTATGGCCATCACTTAGGCGATATGCTGCTGCGGGCCGTGGGTGAACGTTTGATAAGAATTCTCCGCAAGAGTGACATTATTGCTCGTAATGTTGAAGATATTTGCAGCACCAATGTGGCGAGGTTTGGCGGCGACGAATTTGTTCTGTTACTGACGAATATTCAGGATGTTCAGGACGTGTCTAAAGTAGCTCGCCGCATCCTTTACACCATCTCCGATGCTTTTATGTTAGATGGTCACGAACTATCCGTCACCACCAGCATTGGCATCAGTCTGTATCCTGCTGACGGGGAAGAACCCGAAACCTTGATCAAACACGCTGACAAAGCAATGTATCATGCAAAAAATCTGGGGAGGAACAACTACCAGTTTTTTGCGGACTCTCTGGAAGGTACTACTCCTGAGAGAGTTACCTTAAGGGGGGACTTGCGCACGGCCCTGGAAGGCGAAGAGTTATCGCTCTACTACCAACCTCAACTGGCAATTGCTAGCAAAACAATCATTGGCTTAGAAGCGCTGATACGATGGCAACATGTAGATATGGGAGTGGTTACTCCGGCAGATATAATCCCGTTGGCTGAGGAAAGCGGTCTCATGGAGCCTATCAGTGAGTGGGTCCTCAGGACCGCCTGTCTGCAGCACCTGGCTTGGCAAAAGGCCGGTTTGCCATCGATGCGCATGGCTGTGAATGTATCAAACCTCTTATTTAAACAGCAGAAACTAGTAAGATTGATACCTCGAGTCTTGGACGATACCGGCATGGATCCTTCATTTCTTGAGATAGAACTCACCGAGAGTTCGTTGCTTCAAATCGGCAAAAGTACCAAGGCGGCGTTGCAATATTTGAAAGAAACAGGAGTCAGGATAGCAGTGGATGATTTCGGTACCGGATATTCCTCTCTCTACCATCTCAAAAATTATCCTCTGGATGCCCTAAAAATAGACCGCTCCTTCATAAAGGACATCCCAGGCAATGCGGATAGTGAGATCATTGTATCTGCGATTATTGCCATGGCGCATAGCTTAAAACTGGAAGTGATCGCCGTTGGGGTGGAGACAGAAAAACAGCTAGAATTCTTGGAAGAACGAGGCTGTGATATGATTCAGGGTTATCTATTTAGTCCGCCACTCCCCTCATACGACATTATCCCCCTTATCCAGGAAGAAGGGGTTGAAGTGACAATG
>Ga0102956_1000441_pt1 | contig 15056 bp, 10 predicted proteins | sample SalPonF2_A_D2_MG_FD_84515 | JGI IMG/M metagenome (GOLD analysis project Ga0102956, IMG submission 84515) | Salt pond soil microbial communities from South San Francisco under conditions of wetland restoration - Salt Pond MetaG SF2_A_D2_MG ...
CCACGGCGCTCGGCGCAGCGGCCCGCAGGGCCAGATGGGAGCCGACCTGCAAGCGGCTGAGTACGATATGAGGCGGCGGACCGTCGGCCGCCCAGGCCGCGAACACCTGCTGCGCGTGGCTTACCAGACTCACCTGTTTGCCGGCGCCGAGCTTCACCCGCGCACCGGCGCCGTGGGTATCGACGCGCCGTGCCCAGACATGGCCCTGCTCCTCCCAGGCGACCACGAACTGACCACCCGGCAGGGCGGCGATGGAAGGTTCATAGGCCTGGCCCCCGGCGCTCAGCCGCCGGGGGGGACCGAATTTGCCGCCGTCCACGGGCTTGAGAGCCACATAAACCCGGGAGGCGCCGCTGTGATTGTCTTCCCAGGCCACTGCCACCGTGTGCCCGGAGACGGCGATGTTCTTGCGCCCCGCCGATTCCAGGTGATGGAAAACATGCGGTCCATGGGTATCGGTGACCGGCACGGCGGGTCCGAAATGCCAGCCGGCGGCCCAGGCGGCGCCCGGCAGCAGCAGCGCCAGGAACAACAGTCGCCGGGCCGTCACGATGCGTGGCCGGCCATGAACCGGGAGAACGACTCGTGCTTGTAATAGCCGCCGTGCACGAAGCGGTCGAATTGTTCGAAGTCCTTGACGGTCTTGAAGCCCGGCGCCTTGAACACCGGCTTTCCGTCAGGGGTCATGTAGACGAACATGGGCGTTCCCACCACGTTCAGTCGGGCGCCCAACTCCATTTCCGTGATCTGTTCGCCGCTGGGCAGCGTCAGGCGCCGCCCGCTTTCCGCATCCGCGTACACCAGTACGTAGTGCTTGGTATACAGCTTTTTCAGCGCCGGGCTGGAAAAGGTTTCCTTGTTGGTCTTCGCGCAGTAGCCGCAACCGTAGCGGCCGAAATAGAGGAAGATCATCTTGTGCTGCGCCTTGGCTTCCTTCAGTCCCTGGTCGTAGTGCACGAAAGGATAACCCTTGGGCGGGTTGGCGGATGCCGGCGGCAGCCAGCAAAGAGCGACCAGCAGGGTGCCGAGCAGGGGCAGTGCAGGTAAGCGACGGGTAGCGCGGAACACGAATACCTCCTGCAGGGTTCGGGGTACGGCGGTGGAGAAGTATGGATTGGACGCACGATCGCGGTGAACCATTCCATTCACACTATGCCCTTCACGTGCCGTTTGCACATACCCGGGCAATGTGTGGAATTGGAGCGGGTGGGGACACCGATCGGGTCGTGGCAAACCCGGGGGGAGACAGGCTCCCATGGGATCGGGGCGCTAACGGCGGGTCAGCAACGCAACCGGGAAATCCGACAGCAGCTGATCGACCGCGAACCGGTATTGTCCGTCTTGTTCCGTGGGTTCCACGGAGCGGCCGGTCAGTGCATTGACGAAAGGGCCCGCCGAGGGCAGTTCTACGGTGGTGTCGGGCAGGGCCGGCATGACCGCGTCGGAGCTTGCATTGGCGTGGCTCAGGGTGGCCAGCCAGCGCGGGGCGATGCCGACCACCTCCCGTTGTTCCCGGCGGCGCGCGAAGGCGCACAGATGGCCCGCGTAGGGTCCATCCGCCGCCAGAGGAAGATACTCCCCCAGTTGGAACAGTTCGGGGTCGTCGCGGCGCAGGTGCAAGGCGCGCCAGGTGAGGTACAGCTTGGCCCGGCCGTCCGGCAATTGCTCGCACAGTGTCCGGGTCAGCTCATGGAGCGGTTGCTCGGAACTGCGACGGGCCAGTTCCTCCAGCAACGTGCGGCGCAGTTCGAAGTCCACCGGGCGCCGGTTGTCCGGGTCCACCAGGCTGAAGGTCCACAGCTCAGTGCCCTGATACAGATCCGGCACGCCGGGCGACAGCAGCTTGAGCAGCGTCTGGGACAGGGAATTCCGCAGGCCGAAACGGGCCACTCTCGCCTGGAAGGGCAGAAAGTCGGCCAGAAACGGCGTATGTCCGTTGGTGCCGAACAAGCGCCGGACGAACCGGGCGACCGCCTCCTCGTACTCCGTATTGGGATTGATCCATGAGGTGTCCACCTTGGCCTCCCGCGCAGCCTTCAGCATGTACTCTTCGATACGCCGGCGGAATGCGTCGAGCCCCCGCTCATCGAGCTTTTCCAGGGGCCAGGCGCCGATCAGGGTCTGGTAGAGCAGATATTCATCGTTTCGAGAGGGAGCGGGCTGACCGTCCACGAGCCGTTTCTTGCTGCGATTCACGCGGCTCCAGCGTCCCAGGTGAACGCGCCATTCCTCGCCAAGCTCGGACAGCACGTTGATGCGCGCACGCACGTCCTCGCTGCGCTTGGCATCATGGGTGGAGGTGGCCAGCATGGCGTGGGGCCAGTTCTGCAGGCGCTCCTGGTTGGCATGGTGGAAGGCTCCGGGCGAGGTGCCCAGATGGCGGGGATCGTCGCCCACCTCGTTGACCGACACCAGCCGGTTGTAGACGTAAAGCGCGGTATCCTCCAGCCCCTTGGCCATGGCCGGGGCGGTGTACTGCTGGAACTTCATTGCGAATCTGACCACGCGTGCCAGCAGCTCGGAACTGCGCGGGGCGGTGCGGTCCACCAGCAGGATGCTGCGTATGAAGGCGAGAATGCTGGTGTCCGCCGCCGGCGTGCGCTTCTCGGCCTGGGAGATGGCCCAATCCACATAACGCACGTCCGCCTCGGACACGCGCTCGGTGGTCACGTACGTACGGTAGACGGGAAAGCAGGCGACCACCTGGATGAGGGCGTCGCGCAGCCCGTTGAGCGTGAAATCCCGGGTATGTCGATCGGATTGCGCAATGGCATCAAGGGAATTGGCCAGCACGGTCAGCTCGCTGGACAGGGTGGTCTGTATGATCAGCCGTTTGCGCTCGTAGAGCAGATCGTCGAAATTGACCGTCCGGCCGATGAAGCGGGCATACAGACGCGTCAACGTGCGTTCGGAGTCGGGGTTGACGAACAGCCCGTTCAGCAGCGCCGCGTATTCATAGCCGGTGGTCCCGTGTACCGGCCAGTCGGCGGGCAGGCGTTCGTAGCTTGCCAGAATTTTTTCCACCACCACGTAGCGGGGCAGATCCGGCCTGTCCGCGTCGCCGTGGACCGCGTTCAAGGCGGTGTTGATGGCTCCCTGCAGACGCCGGTAGTAGCCAAGCGGATCGTACAGCCCGTCGGGATGGTCGATGCGCAGGCCGTCCAGCGTTCCCGTAGCGATCAGCTCCAGCACCAGTGCATGGGTGGCCTCGAAGACCTCCGGGTTGTCCATGCGCAGACCGGCCAGGTCGTTGATGTCGAAGAACCGGCGGTAGTTGATCTCGTCCGCGGCAACCTTCCAGTAGGACAACCGATAGGCCTGGCGCTCCAGCAGACGGTGCAGAGGATCGAAGGTCGAGGGTTGTCCGGCCGTGCCGTTGAACCACGCCACCGTGTTGCGCAGGAACTCCGCGATCGGCGCGTGACGTCCGCACAGATCTGCCAGACGCCGCTTGAGGAGGTCTTTGTCCCGGTTGCGCTCGGAGCGCTTCTCCGAGCCGCTGTCGGAGCGGGCCGGCAGATTCTGAAAGGCGGTGATAAGGCTCTGGTATTCGGCCAGCTCAAGGCTGTCGTCGCCGAGCCGGTGGCGGAGTCTGTCCAGGCCGGCGCCCAGAATGTCGCCATAGGTGCTCGGGTCGATGGGAAACCGGTGTTCATAATAGTAGACGCTGAACGCGCCGCCGCGCTCGTCGAATGTCAGGCACAAGTCGCCGTGCTCCAGCACCACGCCGTAATGGTCGCCGAGCAGGGGTACCAGCACCTTGCTCCGCAGGCGTTCCTTCACCGGGCGCCAGTCGATATCGAAGTAGGACGCGAAACGGGATGCTTCTCCGTTTTCCAGCACGTCCAGCCACCACATGTTGTCGTTGCCCCCGACACCCATGTGATTGGGCACCAGGTCGAGGATCTGGCCCATGCCGTGAGCGGCCAGCGCTTCGTTGAACGTCTGGTAGTCGCGCCAGTCACCGAGCTCGGGCTGCAGGGCATTGTGGTCCACGATGTCGTAGCCGTGTTCGCTTCCCGTGCGCGCCCGCAGGTAGGGAGAGGCGTAGCAATGGCTTACGCCCAGCAGCGCCAGATAGGGCACCAACTCGGCGGCCTGTTGAAAGGTGAATCCGCTGTTGAACTGGATCCGGTAAGTGGCGGTAGGAATGCGGGCGTCCTGTCCCATGGGGTTGTCACCGCTGCGCAGACTGGTTTATCAGATAACAGCTCACCGACCAGCCCGGCACCCGGCCGGCCTTCCCTGATGAATGGGAGCGGAACAGGCAGCGTCCGGGGCCGGCCTCGGGCAGTTCCGCGCTGTCGGGGCCCAGATTGGCGTGCAAGGCCAGCAACTCTCGGTCGGCGATCGGCCATTGGGCGGTGAGGGCGCGGGGACCGTGTGCGGTATAACGGCCGCCCGCGCGCATCCCGGGGAGTCTGGGTACGATCTCCGTGCTGCGCACGGCCAGCAGGCGACGGTGGAAGGCCAGCCACTGTCGAGCAGCCGGCTGGGTGGTGTGATCCCAGTCCAGCACCGCGGAGCGAAAGGTCTCCACGGCCATGGGGTCGGGAATCTTTTCCAGGGCATGGGGATCCTGAAACTCGGGAAAGGCCGCGAACTCCCGCCTGCGGCCGTCGGTCACGCTGGCGGCAAGCTCCGGTTCGAAGTCGCAGAAGAACGGAAACGGTTTGTGGCTGCCCCACTCCTGGCCCATGAACAGCAGCGGGGGCGAGGGCGCCAACAGCACCAATGCGGTGACGGCACGTACCGCCTCCGGGCTGGCCAACGCTGTTATCCGTTCTCCGAAGGCGCGGTTGCCCACCTGATCGTGGTTCTGCACGAAGCCCACGAACGCCGCCATCGGCAGGCCGTCGGTCGGTTCGCCGCGCGATTGTCCGTCCCGATAAGGAGAGGCTTCGCCCTGGAAGGCGAAGCCTTCGGTCAGGCATCGACCCAGATGGTCGATGGGCTGATCCGCATAGTCGGCGTAATAGCCCCGGTCTTCGCCGGTGGCCAGCACATGCAGCGCATGATGGATGTCGTCGTTCCACTGGGCATCGTACCAGCGTGGGTTACCGGCGCCGTCGCGCTGCAGGTAGTGGGCGGCGTTGTCATCGTTTTCCAGCACCAGGTGGACATGGCGCTGCCGGCCTACGGTGCGACGCACCGCATCGCCGATGTCCATGAGAATGTCCGGACGGCTGTCGTCCATGATGGCATGTACCGCGTCGAGACGCAGACCGTCCAGGCCGTACTCCTCGAGCCAGTAGAGGGCGTTGTGGATGAAGAACCACCGCACCGGGCTGCTGTCGGGGTCCTCGAAATCGATGGCATCGCCCCACGGTGTGTGATGCCGGTCGGTGAAGAAGCCCGGCGCGTAGGTGTGGAGATAGTTTCCTTCCGGGCCGAAGTGGTTGTAGACCACGTCCATGAACACCATCAGCTGCCTGCTGTGGGCGGCCTCCACCAGTGACTTGAGGTCGTCGGGGCTGCCGTAGCAGCTGTCCGGCGCGAACGGCAGCACGCCGTCGTAGCCCCAGTTGCGGGTGCCGGGAAAGTCCGCCACCGGCATCAGCTCGATGGCGGTCACCCCGAGATCCACCAGGTGATCCAGCCGGCTGGCGACCCCGGCGAACGTGCCTTCCGGGCTGAAGGTGCCGACGTGCAGCTCGTAGAGCACCGTCTGCTCCCACGGACGCCCGTTCCAGTGCCCGTCGGACCATTGCCGGCGTTCCGGGTCGATGACCTGGCTGGGGCCATGGACGTCGTCGGGCTGGAAGCGGGACGCGGGGTCGGGAATGCGCAGCTTGCCGTCAATGCGGTACCGGTACAGCGTCTCGACGGCGGCGTGCTCGGTGATGATGCCCCACCATCCTCCCTGTTCGGCCGCCATGGGCAGACACAGCTCGGGCGCCGCACCTTCCAGGCACAGCTCCACCTGACTGGCCGCCGGCGCCCACAGCCGAAAGCGCACGCGCCCGTCGTCGGTGAGCTGGGCGCCGAAGGGCATGACGTGACGGCGCTTCATGAGCGCGGCCCGTATCGGCTGCCCGCCCACACCAGCGCGGCGAACGAACGTGCGCGCAGTCGATAGGCCATGGCTTCGCGGAACTCGGCCGCCGGAGGCACGCCGGTGGCGTAGCTGGTATCGAAGACGCCACGCCAGGCGCCGGTGCGCAGGGGCGGTGAGAGCAGGGTGAAGGGCACATCCTCGTGGTGGGCGTTGAACAGCAGCAGAAAGGTTTCGTCCGACAGCGGCCTGCCCCGTTCGTCATAGTCGCCCAGTACCTCGCCGGAAAGCAGCATGCCCAGGGTACGCAGGCCGCCGTCGTTCCACTGAGCTTCGCCCATTTCGCTGCCGTCCGGGGCCAGCCAGGTGATGTCCTTGGTCAGGGCGCCCGAAGGCGGCTCGCCCTTGAAGAACTGCCGGCGGCGAAACGCCGGGTGTTGTTTGCGAAAATGCATTAGCTCGCGCACGAATTCCAGCAGCTCGAACTGCTCGGGGCGCAGCTCCCAGTCCACCCAGCTCAGTTCGTTGTCCTGGCAGTAGCCGTTGTTGTTGCCCTGCTGCGTGCGCCCGATCTCGTCCCCGCCAAGCAGCATGGGCACGCCCTCGGACAGCAACAGGGTGGCAAGGAAGTTGCGCTTCTGGCGGGCGCGCAGCGTATTGACGGCCGGCTCGGAGGTCGGGCCTTCCGCGCCGCAGTTCCAGCTTCGATTGTGGGACTCGCCGTCCTGGTTGTTCTCCTGGTTGGCCTCGTTGTGCTTGTCGTTGTAGGACACCAGGTCATGCAGGGTGAAGCCGTCGTGGGCCGTCACGAAGTTGATGCTGGCATAGGGCTTGCGCCCGCTGGACTCGTACAGGTCGCTGGATCCGGCCAGACGCTGGGCCAGCTCGCCGATCAGTCCCTGGTCGCCCTTCCAATAGGAGCGCACGGCGTCCCGGTATTTGCCGTTCCATTCCGTCCAGCCCACGGGAAAATTGCCCACCTGGTAGCCGCCTTCCCCGAGATCCCATGGTTCGGCTATCAGTTTGACGTTGGCGAGCACGGGGTCCTGATGGATGATGTCCAGGAACGCGCCCAGGCGGTCCACTGCATGCAGCTCGCGGGCCAGGGCGGCGGCCAGGTCAAAGCGGAAACCGTCCACGTGCATCTCCAATACCCAGTACCGCAGGCTGTCCATGATCAGCTGCAACACCCGCGGATGCATCATGTTCAAGGTGTTGCCACACCCAGTGTAGTCCACGTAATAGCGGGGATTGTCCAGGGACAGCCGATAGTAGGCGGCGTTGTCGATGCCGCGGAAATTCAGGGTCGGGCCCAGATGGTTGCCTTCGCCGGTGTGGTTGTACACCACGTCCAGGATCACTTCGATGCCGGCCGAGTGAAGGGTTTTCACCATGGTCTTGAACTCGGCGATGTTGCCGCTGGCGCTGAACCGGCCGTCGGGCGCGAAAAAGCCGATGGAGTTGTAGCCCCAGTAGTTGTGCAGCCCCCGTTGCACCAGATGCCGGTCGTCCAGGGTGCGATGCACCGGCATCAGTTCCACGGCGGTCACTCCCAGACGGCCCAGGTATTCGATGACCGGTGCCGTCGCCAGCCCCGCGTAGGTGCCGCGCAGGTGGGGCGGCACGTCCGGATGACGCGCGGTGAAGCCCTTGACGTGGATTTCATAGATCACGGTGTCATGCCACGGCGTTGCCGGCGGGCGGTCGTCGGCCCAGGTGAAGGCGGGATCCACCACCCGGCTTTTCGGCATCCCCGCCGCGCTGTTGCGCCGGTCCGCCGTCAGGTCCCCGTGCGCGCTGCCGATCCGGTACCCGAACAGCGCATCGCTCCATTTCATGGCGCCGGCGATGTCCTTGGCATAGGGGTCCAGCAACAGCTTGTGGGGGTTGAACCGATGACCCCGTTCCGGGGCGTAGGGTCCGTACACCCGGTAGCCGTACAATTGCCCCGGGCGCACTTCGGGCAGGTAGCAATGCCAGACCTGATCGGTCTGCCATTGCATGGGGATGCATTCGATCTGGCGGCGCCCCTTGGCATCGAGCAGACACAGTTCCACCTTCTCGGCATGCTCGGAAAACAGCGCGAAGTTGACCCCTTCGCCATCCCAGGTAGCCCCGAGCGGATAGGGGCTGCCGGGCCAGACTGCGGCACGTGTCGTATTCATTCTCACATCCGATGGGTTGCTTGAAAGCCTTGGTGGACGGCGCCCTGGATTGTCGCGCCGGCTAACCGAGCTCGATGCGGTCCTTGGCGCCGTGCAGTAGGGCGACCATGATGGTCAGATATTCGCGCAGCTGGCGGGTCAGCAGGAAATTGTCGCGCACGAACTCCCGGGCCTTGGCTGCCATGTCGCCCAGTCGGTCGCGATTGTGCAGCATGTAGCGGATGCGCAGCGCGGCTCCCTCGGGCGTGCTCACCAGAAAGCCCGTGTGGTGATCCACCACCTGCAGGCGAATGCCGCCCGTGTCGCCGCCGATTACCGGTTTTCCCTTCCACATGGCCTCGGTCACCGTCAGGCCGAAACCTTCCCGTATGGACTTCTGCAGCACGATGTCGGCGGCCCGCTGCAGGGCGTTGATGGTACGGTGGGCATCGGGCGGCAGCAGCAGGATATGCACGTCGGGGTCATCGCCGGCCAACTCGCGCACCTCCGCCAGTACCTGATCGCCTTCGGGATCATCGCTGGCACCGCCGCCGGCCAGCGCCACCTGCAGGCCGGGGATGAACCGCTTGGCCAGGCGGTAGGCGTGGATCACCCCCACCGGATCCTTGAAGCGATCGAAACGGGACACCTGAACCACCAGCGGTCGTTCCGGATCGATGCCGAAACGCTGGTACACGGCCAGGATTTCGTGGGCCTCCAGGTCGATGTTCTTTTCGCTGAGTGGATCGATGCTGGGCGGCACCAGGTATTCGGCGTGGGGCAGCAGCTGCGCGAAGCTCGCCAGGGAAAAAATCGTCGCGTCATAGGGAGTGACGTACTGGCGCAGGTACTTCCAGACCGGGCGATAGGGGTGACTGACATCGATATGGCAGCGCCAGACCCATTTGCCGCGCCGATTCGGGCACAGCTTGAGGAACGGAGCCGGCTGGGGATCGTGAATGAAGACGAAGTCCGCTTCCTCCAGGGTCGAGCGCAGCTGCTCGGCGTTCATGGCATTGGTCTGCTCGTAGACCTCCAGCAGGTGGGGCGAAATGTTTTCCCGGTTGCCCTGCAGGGTGTTGTGCAGCTTCTTGGTGCACTGGTAGAACTCGCTGTGGCCGCTCATCACTTCCCAGTCGGTCTGCAGACCCAGCTCCCGCATCAGGGGAACCAGCTTGGCGAGAATTTCCGCCACCCCGCCACCGGAGCGGGTGGAATTGACGTGCACCACCTTCATGCCGTGCAGAGGCGCGGTGAGCTGACGCAGGTGCTCGACCACGTCCTGACCGGCTACTTCGGCATAGGCATCCAGTTGAGTCGACATGGCAACGGTCATCCAAAGTACTTCGCAAAGATTTCGGTGAGCCTGGATCGCAGCTCCACCAGGGTCCCGAAATAGGGGTCGATGGCACTCAGCTCGGTGCAAAGTGGCTCATGGGCCGCTCCGAAATCGGCAAGCCAGGCGGTGAAGTCGTCGATGCGCTCCGGCGGGCGTCGGCGGGCGTCGACGAAATGATAGAAGATGCTGGTGGTGGACATTCCGGGGATGGCGGCGAGCAATTCCTCCGGTTGCCCGACCCGGCTCTGGGTGTCGAAGACCACGATCTGGGAGCGGATGAAATCGAATGGCCGCACTGACCGGCTCCAATGCAGATAGGGGTCGCTGTCGAGCGCCTCTTCCAGGACTTCCACAATTTCCTGACGCAGATCTTCCAGATCTGCATAGTCGGTGGGATCGATGACCGCAAGGCGTTCGGCCAGGGCGTTGTGATGAAGGCCGTGGCGTGCCCAGGCGGCAAAGTCGTTGTTGTACTCACGCTCCTCGAAGCGGGGTTCCAGCAGGCCGCCCCAGAAATGGTAGTAGACGCTGTCCAGGCCGATTTCCTGCAGGGTATCGGTTAACTCCTTCAGGTCAAAGGCGCGTTTGCCGGTGGCGATGGAGATCAGCGCGCAGTCCTTGACCAGAAACGTGGGGTCCGTATCAATGGGCGTGGCGTCTTGCATGGAAGCGGGCACCGGCGGGCTAGGGCCCGTCAAAAAGGGGCTAATGGGCTGAAAAGTCGTTGGTCTTGTTTAAGTATAGAAAACGTCTTGCCAAATCATGGGTTGAGGTGAAAAAAAGCTATCGGCTGGCCATCGTGGTCCCCATTACCTAGAATGCACTATTATCAGTGCTTCCTTCGGTTCATGTCCCTTCCGGCAGCGTCGGAATTCCGGCGTCGCCGGCGTCACGCTGCGTGCGGGCCCCGGGGAGCAGCAGGGCCGACCCGCTGTCGATCGGCCTTGGGGGCGCCGTCCGCTCTGCGGGGAAGGATAGAACATCCGCATCAGCCGGCCCTCCCGCAGCCGACCGGGCTTCCCGGAAAAAGGGGAGGCCTGGGCGCCGCCCAACGTCCTCGTCGCCGACACAACACAGCAAAAAAGGTACTTCGTTTTGGAGAAGATCAAGGTCGAGCACCTGACCAAGATATTCGGGCCCCATCCCGAACGGGCCCGTCGTCTGCTGGACGACGGGGCCGACAAGGACCGCATCTTCAGCGAAACCGGCCAGGCGGTGGGCCTGGCGGACGTTTCCTTCGAAGTACAGGCGGGCGAAATCCTGGTGGTGATGGGACTCAGCGGCAGCGGCAAGTCCACCCTCATCCGCTGCGTGAATCGTCTGATCGACCCCACCTACGGCAGCGTATGGATCGACGGCCAGGACATCTGCAGCCTCAAACGCAATGAGCTGCTGCAGCTGCGGCGGGAGAAATTCGGGATGGTGTTCCAGCATTTCGCCCTGTTCCCTCACCGCAACGTCATCAGCAATGTGGAATACGGCCTGGAAGTGCAGGGCGAACCGGCAGCCTCGCGCCGCGAAAAAGCGGGCGAAGCCCTCAAGCTGGTCGGGCTGGAAGGGTGGGAATCGGCCATGCCCGGCCAGCTCAGCGGGGGCATGCAGCAGCGCGTCGGGCTGGCCCGCGCCCTGGCCGTGGACCCCGACATCCTGCTGATGGACGAGGCCTTCAGCGCTCTCGATCCGTTGATTCGCCGGGATATGCAGCATGAGCTGGTGTCCCTGCAGGAACGGGTCAAGAAGACCATACTCTTCATTACCCATGATCTGGACGAAGCGCTGAAGATCGGAGACCGGATCATCCTGCTCAAGGACGCCCGCGTGGTTCAGGTCGGCACGCCGGAGGAAATCCTCACCTCGCCGGCCAGTCGCTACGTGGAGCGCTTCGTGGAGGACGTGGACAAGACCCGTGTGCTGACAGCCGGTGCGGTCATGGCGCGGGCGCGGGTGGTCGCGTACCCGAACGACGGCCCCCGTACGGCGCTGCACAAAATGGACGACGAGAGCTTTTCCAGCCTGTTTGTTGTCAAGCGCGACTATACTCTGCTGGGTCTGGTTCGGGTGGAGGCGGCGAGCGAGGCCGCTTCGCGGGGCGATCGGACCGTGGAAGGCATCATCGAGCAGGACATCCCGACAGTGACGCCCGACACGCCTCTGACCACGCTTATCGGCATTCTGGCTCAATGGACGGCGGCGCTTCCCGTGGTGGACGAACAGCACAAGCTGCTGGGTGTGGTGGTCAAGGCCGGCGTTCTGGAAGCGCTTGCGGGAGGGGGTGAATCCTGATGGATATTACTGTTCCGAAGTTTCCGCTTGCCGAGTTGATCAACCGGCTGCTCGATTTTCTCACCAGTCATTTCGCCCTGTTCACCAAGGCGGTCAGCAACGTGCTCAGCACCGGCATCCATGACATGGTGGCGGTACTGATGTATTTCCCGCCCTGGGTCCTGATCCTGGTGTTCGCGGCACTGGCGTGGAAGGTGGCGGGTTGGAGAGTGGGTGTGTTCACGGTACTGGGTCTGGCCCTGCTGTGGAACGTGCAGTTGTGGTATCCCACCATGCAGACTCTGACGCTGGTGACGATCGCGACGGCCATCGCGATGTTGATAGGGCTTCCACTGGGGATACTGGCAGCCCTCTCCCAGACTGCCTACAGGATCATCATGCCGATACTGGACTTCATGCAGACCATGCCGGCGTTCGTTTATCTGATACCCGCGATTCCCTTCTTCGGCCTGGGTCCGGTATCGGCCATATTCGCGACGGTGATATTCGCCATGCCGCCGGCGATCCGGTTGACCGCCCTCGGGATCCGGCAGGTACCCGCCGATCTGATCGAAGCATCCGATGCGTTCGGTTCCACCAAGACGCAGAAGCTGGTCAAGGTGCAACTGCCGCTGGCCGTTCCCACCATCATGGCCGGCGTCAACCAGACCATCATGCTGGCGCTGTCCATGGTCGTGATCGCGGCCATGATCGGCGCCGAAGGCCTGGGGGGCAAAGTCTGGGAGGCGATCCAGCGTCTTGAACCGGGCAAAGGATTTCAGGCCGGCATCGCGGTGGTTATTTTGGCCATGATCCTCGACCGCATGACCCAGCGTATCGGCCGACGCGGTTCCACGGGGCAATAAGGAGACAGTAATGCTATCGACTTCAAAACGGACGCTTGCGTCCATGCTCGTGGGCGTCGCCCTCGTGCTGGGCATTCTCGGGACCGCGGGGTGCAGCTCTCAGCAGGGCAATGCCAAGGACATCAAGCTGGTGTACGTGGAATGGTCCAGCGCGGTCGCCAGCACCAACGTGGTGAAGGCGGTGCTCGAGTCCCAGGGTTACCACGTGACGGCGCTGCCGGTTAGCGCCGCCGCCATGTGGCAGGCGGTGGCCAGCGGCGACGCCGACGCCATGGTGGCCGCCTGGCTGCCCACCACCCACGCGCAGTACTACGCCAAAACGAAGAACAAAGTGGTCAATCTGGGCCCCAACTTCAAGGGCACCAGGATCGGGCTGGTGGTGCCGGACTACGTGAGCATCGACTCCATCGACCAGCTTGAAGCCCATGCCAAGAAATTCGACGGCAAGATCATCGGCATCGATCCGGGCGCCGGCATCATGAGCAAGACCCAGCAGGTGCTCAAAGACTACGATCTCAAGGATTTCACGCTGGTGCAGGGCAGCGGTGCCACCATGACCGCCGCCCTGAGCGATGCCATCCGCAACCACCAGTGGATCGTGGTCACCGGCTGGACGCCGCACTGGATGTTTGCGCGCTGGAAGCTCAAGTACCTCAACGACCCCAAGAAGGTGTACGGCACGGGCGGCAACATCGACACCATCGTGCGCAAGGGCCTGAAGAAGGATGCGCCCACGGCCTATTACATCCTCAACCACTTCCATTGGAGCGGCAAGGACATGGAAGAGGTGATGAACATGAACCGCAAACAGGGCTCCGATCCCTACACCAATGCCCGCCAATGGATAAAGGATCACCCCAAGGTGGTTCAGCAATGGCTGCCTTCGAAGTAAGCGCAGGGAATAGACGATTGCATACGGGAGGGATCCGACCATGGGCAAGCGGGCAGGGATTCAGACGCTCGTTGCACTGCTCCTGGCCGGCACGCTGGCGGGCACCCAGTGCCCGCCGGCTGTCGCCGCGGGCGTCGACAATCAGCAACTGCTGGAACAGATCAAGGAACTCAGATCCCGGCTGAACCAGCTTGAGAAGCAGGTGCAGGAGAACCGCAAGGCGGCGATCACTCCGAAGTCGGCGCCCGAGCGCAAAGCCGTCACGGTCAATCGACAGCGAGCCAAACCGAAGACCCCCAAGCCCGAGCATGTCAAGATCGGCGGTGCGCTGTGGCTCAACTACGCGCGCACCAGCTTCTCCGCCGCGTCCCGGACCAAGAAGGGCGATCTGGGGTTCGATCTGCTGCGGCTGGACGTGAACGGGGCGTTGCACCATGTGCTGATATCGGCCCAGTACCGCTGGTACCGGTACATGAACGTGGTCCACCACGCGTGGATCGGCTACGACTTTCCCCACCACTGGCAGGGACAGCTGGGTATTACCCAGGTGCCTTTCGGGATCCTGCCCTACGCGTCCCACAGCTACTGGTTCGGGGTGCCGTACTACATGGGACTGGAGGACGACTACAACGCCGGCGTGAAGTTCGTCCATCACCAGGGGCCCTGGAACGTGGACCTGGCGTTCTTCAAGAACGCCGCCTGGGGCCAGGCTTCCGATCTGGATCGCTACTCCTTCGATGTCGTGCAGGTGGGCGCCCAGCAGAATCAGGAGATCAATCAGCTCAACGCCCGGGTGACATACCGCCTGGGCAGTGCCCACGGTCCCCACACCGAGCTGGGCCTGTCCACCGAATACGGACGCCTGTACAACGCCACCACTGACGGACTGGGCAACCATTGGGCGGTGGCCGCCCACATGAACAGTTATTTCGGCCCATGGAATCTGCAACTGGAGGCGGTGGACTACCGCTACAACCCCGACAACCCCCAGGGGGTCAGCGACCGGACCGTGCTGGTGGGCGCGTTCGGGACGTCCCATCCCGTGGCCGCCCGGGGACGGCTTTACGTTGCCAACCTGGCCCGGGACTTCCCGGTGCACTGGGGCCCGGTCAGCAAGCTCACCTGCTACAACGACTACAGTGTGCTCAAGAAGGCGGAAAGCGGTTTCGCAGACTCCAAGCTCAACACACTGGGTTGCCTGGTTACCGCCAAACCGGTGTACGTCTACGTGGACGCCATCTTCGGCAAGAACATGACCTTCCTGGGAGACAACGGCGACGGCATGGCCGCCGGCAACACCAACGCCTCCTGGCACAACCGGTTCAATATCAACCTGGAATATTATTTCTGAAAAGCGCCACGGAATCCACGGAAGGGAATAAGGCAAAGGCGCCACGGAAAACACGGAAAGCACGGACGACTTCAAGGATACGGCCGATCGAATGCGGCTTCGATGTAGGGCGCAATAAGCGCAGCGCATTGCACCGTTCATGACCACAAGAGCCACGGAACCCACGGAATCCACGGAAGGGAATAAGGCAAAGGCGCCACGGAAAAC
>Ga0102956_1000443_pt1:0-12500 | contig 15046 bp, 12 predicted proteins | sample SalPonF2_A_D2_MG_FD_84515 | JGI IMG/M metagenome (GOLD analysis project Ga0102956, IMG submission 84515) | Salt pond soil microbial communities from South San Francisco under conditions of wetland restoration - Salt Pond MetaG SF2_A_D2_MG ...
CCCGCGCCCGGCGATGCGGTTGGGGACGATGCGCTCGGCGGCGATGCGGTTGAGGACGATGCGCTCGGCGGCGATCCGGTCGCCGAGGACGCGCGCGCCGAGGGAACGGCGGACGCGGGCGCGCGCGACGACACGGAGCGCGGCCGACGGGGCCTCGGCTGACCGGCTTGCCGGCCGCGGGACCGGTGCGGGTCGGGGCTGGGTGAGCTGCGTGTCAGGGCCGGGTCAGCGTGAAGAGCACGGTGCGAGTTCCGTCGGGTGTCGTGTCGATCTCGGAGGGCCTCACCCGGAAGTCGAGCCGGTAGGCGAGCCAGCCTCCGGTGGGTCCCTGGGACGCGACCACGGAATCCTGCATGGGGTCGTGCCAGCCGCTGTCGCCGCCGCCCGGGTGGCGGTACTCGAGGTTCGGCCCGGCATCGAGCTCCTGGACGCTCAGGGTCCAGTGCGAGTTCGCGAAGATCCGGACCTCGATGCTGTCCGGCGTCAGCCTACGGTTGGCGGCCGACCAGGCGAAGTCGACCCGCTTCGCGTCGCGCGCGGTGTTCGCATCGATGCGCAGCCGGAGCACGGTCGGGATGTGCACGGTGACGGTGTTTCGGGCGGTGGCCTGTGCTGCGGCCACGCCGGAGAGCAGCATCAGGACCAACAGCAGCGTCAGAGCGGTCGTGGCAGAGCGGCGCATCCGTCGTCCCCCCTCGGTGACGGATGCAACCGGGGAGACGCTGGTGCCCGCGAGCTCGGGCCGTCGGGCCCGCACATGCGGTACCAGGTCCGGCCGGTTGCATCACTGGCTCCCCGAGTCCCTTGATGCCCATGTCGGGAGTCTCGGTTCATCGCCTCCGAACCCTTCGGTCGAGGGGTCGCGCGGCGGGCCCAACCAAGAGAGCGCCGCATCGACCTGACGATGGGCGCCTGACGGGCGGGTCACGAGACGACGGCACGATGATGCCATCGATGACGTGAGGCCGGTTGCGCTACTAGCTCCACTCGACCCAAGCGCCCAGATGCAGGTCGAGCTTCAACGCTTCCTCGCCAGCAGCATAGCGTTCCGCGCTTACGGAACTCTTACACCGACCGGACTCGCTACCCGAGCCGTCCCGGAAGCGCCCGCGGACGGGGGCCAGCGACCCAGGCTAGCGCCTTCGCGGCGCCGCCTCGCGGCGCTCGTCACGCCCGCGCCGCGGAGCGGCGAGGCGCGGAGGCGACGGCACGCGCGTTGCGGGGCTCCGAGCCGGGCAGCTACAGTAGCGGGATGCGAGTCTCCATCGAGCTGGTCCCCCGCAGTGCCGCCGCGCTCGACGACCAGCTGCGCGATATGGCGGGTGCCTTTCCCGACGTCGATACCGTCAACCTCCCCGACATCGTGCGCTTCGATGTGCGGAGCTGGGAGGGTTGCGACGCCGTGCGGCGCTACGTGCCGCACGCCATCCCGCACCTGCGGGCGATCGACGTCGACCTCGACGCGCCGCTGCGGGCGGGCCCGTGGCTGGGGCAGGGCGGCCTCGACGAGGTGCTGGTGATCTCCGGAGACGTGCCGAGCGACATGAGCCGGCCGGTGTACGGCTCGAGCCCCGTCGAGGTCATCCGCAAGGTCAAGCGCGAGCACCCCGGCGTGCGCGTGTACGCCGCGCTCGACCCGTACCGGCAGGGCTTCGTGCGCGAGCGCGGCTACGCCCTTCAGAAGCTCGAGGCCGGCGCCGACGGCCTGTTCACGCAGCCCTTCTTCGACGTTCGCCTGCTCGAGGTGTGGGCCGACCTGATGGCGGACGTGCCCGTTTTCTGGGGCTTCACGAGCGTGGTCGGCGCACGCTCGGCGCGCTACTGGAAGACCCGCAACGGGGTGGTGTTCCCCCGCAACTTCGAGCCGAGCCTCGCCTGGAGTCGCGGGCTCGCTCGCGAAGCGCTGGCCTTCGCCCGGGAGCGGGACGCGAGCCTCTACTTCATGCCGATCCGTGTCGGTCCGCGTGCCTACCTCGAGGGCATCCTCGAGGGGCCGGGGGCGATCAACGAGACGGCCCGTCCAGGGGGGACGGCGGCCTGAGGACGGGCGGGCGGCCGCGTGTCCCCGAACGCAGGTTGAGCATCTCCACGAACAGGCTGAAACCGATCGCAAAGTACAGGTAGCCCTTGGGGATGGCCTGGTCGAGCGACTCGGCGATCAGGCTCATGCCGATGAGGAGCAGGAAGCTGAGGGCCAGCATCTTGACGGTCGGATGCCGCTCGACGAAGGCCCCGATGCTGCCTGCGGCGAGCATCATCAGCAGGATCGCCACCACGACCGCGACGACCATCACGGCGAGGTGGTCGGCCATGCCGATGGCGGTGACCACCGAGTCGAGCGAGAACACCACGTCGAGCAGCATGATCTGCACGATGACTGCGCCCAGGCCGGGGGCTGTGCGCCGGTGCGTGGCGGTGGCCCCGCCGTCCTCGAGGCGATGGTGGATTTCCTGCGTGCTCTTGACGAGCAGGAACAGGCCTCCGCCCGCGAACACGAGGTTGCGTCCGGCGACGTCCAACCCGGCCACCGTGAACAGCGGTGTCGTCAGCGTGCTGAGAGCCTTGATGGAGAACAGCAGAGCGACCCGCGTGAGCATGGCTCCGGCGAGCCCCATGGTGCGTGCCCGAGCGCGCTGCTCCGCGGGGAGGCGCCCCGCCAGGACCGTAATGAACACGATGTTGTCGATGCCGAGTACGACCTCGAGCACGGTCAGGGTGAGAAGCGCCAACCAGGCTTCGGGGGAGCTCAACCAGGACATGGCGATCATGATGCCACGGTGGCGATCGGGACCGCGGTGGCGGCATCATGGGAGCGATGGTGCGTGCGATCGTGGCGGCACTGGCCGGCCGCCTGAAGGAGGCGAAGCGTGGCCTGACGACCCTGCCGGACCGGCGGGGGTGGGGGGAGAGCGCGGCGTGGGCGCTGCTGTACTTCGCGGTGGTGGCCCCTGTGGCGTTGGCGGGCGGGTTGATCGCGCTCCGTGCCGGCGCCGGCGCCGGCACGCCGACCCTGCGCACGGTACTGCTGCCGTTCCTGACGCCGGCGTTGCTCGAGGAGGGGCTGTTCCGCGGCCTGCTGCTGCCGCACCCCGCAACCTCCGGTCCGACGCGGGCACGCCGCGCGGCCTGGTGGGCGGGGTCGCTGGTGGTCTACGTGGCGGCCCATCCGCTCGTCGCGGCCCTGCTGCGGCCGGCTGCGCGCGGCGTGTTCGATGCGCCCGACTTCCTGGTCGCGGCTGCGCTTCTCGGCGCCACCGCCACGGCGCTCTACCAGCGCACGGGCTCGCTGTGGCCGGGGGTGTTGCTCCACGGCGCGGCGGTCGCAACGTGGCTGAGCCTGGGGGGCGCCCTGCAGCTGCTCCCGGCGGGTTGAGGCGCGTTCAGGTACGCACGGCGGGCTCGTAGCTCAACGCGGGCGCCAGCCAGCGCTCTGCCTCGGCCTGCGTCCATCCCTTGCGCCGTGCGTAGTCTGCGACCTGGTCCTCGGTGAGCTTGCCGACGGCGAAGTAACGGGCTGCAGGGTGGGCGAGGAAGAGCCCTGCGACCGACGCCGTGGGGAGCATCGCCTGCGACTCCGTGAGACGCATGCCTGCCGCGTCGCCGGCACCGAGCAGCGCGAAGAGCGTGCGCTTCTCGGTGTGATCGGGCTGGGCCGGGTAGCCGGCGGCCGGGCGGATGCCGCGGTAACGCTCACGCAGCAGCTCATCGTGGCTCAGATCCTCGTCGGGCGCGTAGCCCCACAGCTCCTTGCGGACGCGCTCGTGGAGGCGTTCGGCGAAGGCCTCCGCCAGTCGGTCGGCCAGCGCTTTGACGAGGATGGCGTGGTAGTCGTCGTGGTCGCGCTCGAAGCCCTCGACCAGGGCATCGCCGCCGTGGCCGGCGGTGAGCGCGAAGCCGCCGACCCAGTCGGCCGTGCCGGGCGGAGCGACGTAGTCGGCGATCGACAGGTTCGGCTCGCCGGCGCGCTTGTGCGTCTGCTGGCGCAGGCCGTGGAATACGGCCCGCACCGCGTTGCGGTCCTCGTCTTCGTAGATCTCGATGTCGTCGCCGGCTCGGTTCGCCGGCCACAGCCCGACGACGGCGCGCGCCCTGAGCAGCTTGCGCTCCACGATGGTCGCGAGCAGGGCCCGGGCGTCGGCGAAGAGGGCGCGCGCCTCGCGACCCTGGACCGGGTCGTCGAGCACGTCGGGGAAGCGCCCCTTCATCTCCCAGGCGTGGAAGAACGGGCCCCAGTCGATGCCCTGCGCCAGCTCCTCGAGCGGGTAGTCCTCGAACGGGATGAGGCCGGGCACGCGCGGGGCCCGGATGCGGGCTTCGGCCGCGTCGAAGGGCAGCGCGTTGGCGCGGGCCTCGGCCAGCGACAGAAGGCGGCGCGAGGCGCTGCGCTCGGCGTGTTGGCGGCGGAGCCTGGCGTACTGCTCGTCCACCTCGGCGCGCTGGGCCGAGGCCTCGCGCGGATCGAGCGCGCGCGCCGCCACCGACACCGCGCGGGACGCGTCCGGCACGTGCACGGTGATGCCGCCCTCGAAGGCCGGCGCGATCTTCACGGCGGTGTGGACGCGCGAGGTGGTGGCCCCGCCGATGAGCAGCGGGAGCTGCAGCCCCTCGCGCGAGAGCACGCGCGCGACGTGCACCATCTCGTCGAGCGACGGGGTGATGAGGCCCGACAGGCCGACCGCGTCGACCCGACCCTCGCGGATCGTCTCCACGATCCGCTCGGCGCTCACCATCACGCCCAGGTCGATCACCTCGAACCCGTTGCAACTCAGCACGACGCCGACGATGTTCTTGCCGATGTCGTGAACGTCGCCCTTGACGGTGGCGAGCAGGATCCGCCCCGCGCTGCGCGCCTCTTGTTGCTCCTCCTCCAGGTAGGGGGTGAGATACGCTACCGCGCGCTTCATCACGCGCGCGCTCTTGACGACCTGCGGGAGGAACATCTTGCCGGCTCCGAAGAGGTCCCCCACGACGTTCATGCCGTCCATCAGGGGACCCTCGATGACCGCCAGGGGGGAGCGCAGCTCGAGGCGGGCGGCCTCGGCGTCCTCCTCGACGAAGTCGGCGACGCCCCGGACGAGGGCGTGGCGCAGGCGCTCCGCCACCGGCGCGTCGCGCCACGCCTGCGTCCTCGACTCCGGACGGGGCCCGCTCTCGAGCGTCTGCGCGTAGCTCAGGAGGCGCTCGGTGGCGCCTTCGGCGCGAGCGAAGAGGACGTCCTCGACGAGCGCCAGCAATTCCGGCGGCACCTCCTCGTAGATCTCGAGCATGGCGGGGTTGACGATCGCCATGTCCATGCCCGCCTCGCGGCCGTGGTAGAGGAAGGCCGCGTGCATGGCCTCGCGCACCGTGCGGTTGCCGCGGAACGAGAAACTGACGTTGGAGACGCCGCCCGAGACGAGCACGCCGGGCAGGTGCGCCTTGACCCAGCGCACCGCCCGGAGGTAATCGACGGCGTAGCGGTCGTGTTCGGCCATGCCGGTGGCGACGGTGAGGACGTTGGGATCGCAGATGATGTCGTGCCCCTCGAACCCGACCTCGTCGACCAGGATGCGGTAGGAGCGCTCCAGGATGGCGATACGGCGCTCGAAGGTGTCGGCCTGGCCGCTCTCGTCGAACGCCATCACCAGGACGGCGGCGCCGAACCGGCGGCACACGGACGCCCGGCGGCGGAACTCCTCGACGCCGTCCTTGAGCGAGATGGAGTTGACGACCCCCTTGCCCTGGAGGTGCTTGAGGCCCTCCTCCAGCACGCGGAAGTCCGAGGAGTCGAGCATCACGGGCACGCGTGCGATGTCGGGCTCCGATGCGATGAGGTCGAGGAAGGTGGCCATGGCGTGCACGCTGTCGAGCAGCCCCTCGTCCATGTTCACGTCGAGCATCAACGCTCCGCCCTCGACCTGGTCGCGTGCGACGGCGAGGGCGGCATCGAAATCGCCTTCGCGCACGAGGCGCGCGAAGCGGCGCGAGCCCGACACGTTGGTGCGCTCGCCGACGTTGATGAAGGTGCCGGGGGTGCGCAGGGTCAACGCTTCCAGCCCGGCGAAGCGGGCGTGCGGGTCGTGCGCCGGCGGGCGGCGGGGCGCGTGGCGTGCGGCGGCCTCGGCGAAGACGCGGATGTGCTCGGGGGTGGTGCCGCAGCACCCGCCGATGACGTTCACCCAGCCCTGGGCCAGGAAGCGCTCCATCACGGCGATCATCTCGTCCGGCCCCTCGTCGTACTCGCCGAAGGCGTTGGGGAGGCCGGCGTTGGGATAGGCCAGCGTGAAGCGGTCGGTGAGCCCCGACAGCTCCTCGACGTGGGGAGCCAGGCCGCTCGGTCCCAGCGAGCAGTTGAGGCCGAAGGCGAGGGGCGTGGCGTGTTCCAGCGAGAGGACGAAGGCTTCCAGCGTCTGTCCCGACAGGGTGCGCCCGCTGGCGTCGACGATGGTGCCGGAGACGACGACCGGCAGGCGCGCGCCCCGCTCTCCGAAGACGCGGTCGGCGGCGGCCAGCGCGGCCTTGGCGTTGAGCGTGTCGAACACCGTCTCGATGAGGAGCAGGTCGGCGCCGCCGTCGAGCAGCCCGCGGACCTGCTCGGCGTAGGCGCTTTCGAGCTCGTCGAAGGTGATGGCGCGATAGCCGGGCCGCTCGACGTCGGGGGACAGGCTCGCGGTGCGGTTGGTGGGCCCGATCGAGCCCGCCACGAAGCGCGGACGCGCCTCGCTGGCGTAGCGGTCGGCGGCCGCGCGCGCCAGGCGCGCGCCCGCTTCGTTGAGGGCACCGATGTGCGCCTGCAACGCGTACTCGGAGAGCCCCACGGACGTGGCGTTGAAGGTGTTGGTCTCGATGATGTCGGCGCCGGCCTCGAGATAGGCCTCGTGGATCCGGCGGATGGCGTCGGGCTGCGTGAGGCAGAGCACGTCGTGGGCGCCCTGCAGAGATTTCGGGTGGTCGGCGAAGCGCTCTCCCCGGTAGTCCTGCTCGCCCAGCTCCAGGCGCTGGATCATGGTGCCCATGGCGCCGTCCAGGACCAGGATGCGCTCGCTCATGAGCTGCTCGAGCCCACGTGCCGGGCGTGGCGCGCTCACTCGACGTCCCGCCGGAGAAGCGTCCAGGCCAGCCACAGGCCGAACACCACGGCGTAGCCGGCCATGACCGCGGCCGCATGCGGCAGCGTCAGCCCCTGGCCCAGGAGGTTGCCGATCGGTCCCAGGTCGGCGTTCTGCGGCGCGCCCGTCGACTGCAGGAAGGCACCGAGCGGGTGCCGGGCGGGGGCGTAGAGGTTGGCGGTGAAGAAGTAATGGGGCAACGCCTGCCAGGCCTGTTGCAGCTTCAGCGCCTGGAACAGCGCATTGAAGCGGGTCAGCGGCTGGAGCTGGGCCAGCGTGTTGAGGATGGTGTAGAGCCCCTCGAGCAGGGCGGGCAGGAAGATCACCATGATGATGCCGAGCGTGCCGCTCCGCACCAGGAACACCAGCAGGTAGGCCAGGGCCAGCGCCGCCAGAAGGTGCAGCCACTGCAACGCGAAGAGCCCGGCCACCTGCCCCCAGGGCCCGCCGAAGCTGGTGGGGAGGAACAGGGTGCCGGCCGCACCCGCCAGGGTCGAGATCGCCAGCGCGCCGGCCAGCAGGAGCGCCAGCAGCGCCATGGCGGCGGCCAGCTTGCCCGCCAGCACCGCCAGCCGCGCCGGCTGCACCGCCAGCGTGGTCTTCCACATGTGCTGGCTGCGCTCCTCGCCGATGAACATGCCGGCGAACAGCGCCACCGCGATGATGTACGCCGTCGGGCTCATCAGCGCCGGCGCCATCAGGGCCAGGCGCGCGAGGCCGAACGGGGAAGCGAAGCCCTGCAGCACCTGAGCGATCGTGCCGTCCTGGTTGGCGAACGAGGCGCTCAGGTTGCGGTCGAGCACGGTCGCGGTGATCAGCGCCACGACCGGGAGCAGGACCCAGTAGAGGGCCGCCAGCACATAGAAGCGACGCTTGCGGAAGGCCTTGAAGAGCTCGGCCCTCAGGACGTTCAGGGTGGCGCTCATCAGGACGGCCGCCCCTCGGCGCCGACCAGACGCAGGTAGGCGTCCTCGAGCGTAGCCGTCTCCCGGCGCGCCTCCAGGACCTCGACGCCGGCGGTCGACAAGCGGCCCACCAGGCCGGCGGCGCGGTCGCTGGGCACGCTCACGATCGCGCCTCGGGCTCCGTGGGGCGCGGGCTCGAGCCCGAAGTCGCGGAGCGCCGCCAGCAGCGCCTCCTGGTCGGTGGCCTCGATGTCGTAGCGGACGCTTCGGGCGTCGGCGGCGCCGAGCAGCCCTTCGAGCGGGCCGTCGAAGCGCAGGCTGCCGCGGTCGATGGCGAGGATGCGCTCGACCAGCTTCTCGATCTCGGCCAGGATGTGGCTCGATACCAGCACGGTCACGCCCTCGGACGCCACCTGCCTCAGCGATGCGCGGACCTCCGCGATGCCGGCGGGGTCGAGGCCGTTGGTGGGCTCGTCGAGCAGCAACACGCGGGGCCTCCACAGCAACGCGCGCGCCAGCGCCAGCCGCTGGCGCATGCCCTGCGAGTAGGCGCGCACCCGCTTGTCCGCAGCGTTCTCCATGCGCACGAACGCCAGCACCTCGTCGATCCTCCGTTCGGGCACGCCGCCGTGCAGGATGGCGGCGTGGCGCAGGTTGCCGCGGCCGGTCAGGTAGGGGTAGAAGCTCGGCTCCTCGATCATGGTGCCGACCTGCCTCAGCTCCGGGCCCGGGACGGCGCCGCCCAGCATGCTGCAGGCGCCGCCGCTGGGGCGCACCAACCCCGCCAGCATGCGCAACGTGGTGGTCTTTCCGGCACCGTTCGGGCCCAGGAAGCCGACGATCTCGCCGGCCTGGATCTCGAAGCTGACCCGGTCGACCGCCTTGGTGCGGCCGTAGCGCTTGGTGAGTGCCGTTGCGGCGATGGCGATGCTCAAAGCTGCCTCCGTGGCCGGCGGGGCTTCCGCTCGCGGCGGCGCCCTGCTGGCGTCCAGAACCCAGTGTACGCGGCCTACTCCGCCCTGACCGCCCGTTCCATGAGCGCCCGGAGGGCCTCGTCGACGGACTTGCCCTCGTACGCCACCCGATAGACCTCGCCGGCGATGGGCAGGTCGAGGCCCATCGCCCGCGTCTTGCGGTGGACGGCGAGCGCCGTGGGGATGCCCTCGGCGGTCAGATGGCTGGCCTCGATCGCGGCCAGCGGCACGCCGCGGGCGAACCGTTCGCCCGCCAGGTGGTTGCGCGACTGGGCGCTCGTGCAGGTCGCGACCAGGTCGCCCACGCCGGCAAGGCCGTAGAAGGTGCGAGGGTCGCCGCCAAGACGGGTGCCGAGGCGCACCATCTCCGCCAGACCGCGCGTGATGATGGCGGCCTTGCTGTTGTCCCCGAGGCCGAGCCCGTCGCTCATGCCGGCGGCGAGCGCGACGACGTTCTTGAGTGCGCCGGCGATCTCCACACCGATGACGTCGCGGCTGGTGTAGACGCGCAGCGCGCCGCCGGCGAGGAGCGCCTGGACCCGCTGTGCCAGCGCGGCGTCGTCGCTGGCGACGGTGGCGGCCGCCGGTTTGCGGGCGGCGATCTCGGCCGCGAGGTTGGGGCCGGACAGGACGGCCACCGGCGTGCCGGGGCGCTCCTCGAGGACGACCTCGCTCAGGCGCAGGAAGCGCTCCGCCTCGATGCCCTTGGCGGCAAGCAGCAGGGGGAGGACCGCCTCCTGAGGCCGCGGCAGGGCGCGCACCAGGGCGCGCACCGCGCGGCTCGGCACCGCCACCACCGCCAGATCGGCGTCCCGGGTGGCGTCGCGGAGATCTGCCGTGGCGCGCACGCCGTCGGGGAGCGGGAAGTCGGGAAGATAGGCGGGGTTCTCGCGCCGGGCCCGGAGCAGGGCGGCGTGCTCGGGTCGGCGCGCCCACAGCGCCACCGCGGCGCCGGCCTCGGCGAGGAGCGCGGCCAGGACCGTGCCCCATGCGCCGCTCCCCAGCACCGCCACGCTGGTGGCTCGGGATGACGTGTGGGACATGCCCCCAGCCTAGCAGGGGTGGTAGGATCGCACTCGGTGCGGGTGAGCGCCCGTTGGGCGTCCGCGCCCCGCTCGATGCCAAAGCACGTGGAGGACGCATGCCTACGTACGTCTACAAGAACCTGGCCACCGGGGACACGTTCGAGATCCGCCAGCCCATCACGGAGCCGGCGCTCACCGAGCATCCGGAGACCGGCGATCCGGTGAAGCGTGTGGTGCAGCCCGTGGGCATCGCCTTCAAGGGCTCGGGCTTCTACGTCAACGACAGCCGCGGCTCGGCCGGCGGCAAGGCCAGCGGCAAGGCCGCCGGCAAGGCCGATTCCAGGGCCGATTCCAAGGCCGGGGCGTCGGCGGCGGAGAGCGCCTCGAAGCCGACGGCGACGCCGAGCACCTCGACCGATTAGTCTGCCGCCGCCCGCGCCCTAGGCGGGCGGGGGCGTGTCGGAGCGGCGCTGCGCGGCGCGGCGCGAGCCGCGCCGGACGCGTGTGGTTCGGGGCGTCAACCCCCCGGGCTCGGCGTGAAACGCACCTCGAACATCCGGGGCCACAGCTTGCCGGTGACGAAGAAGCGCTGCTGCTCGGGGTCGTAGGCGATGCCGTTCAGCACGGCATCGGGGTTGTCGAGCCCAGGCATGCGTCGGCGCAGCGAGGAGGCGTCGACGACGCCGGTCACGCGGCCGCTGGACTTGTCGATGCGAAGGATCGTGTCGGTGAGCCACACGTTGGCGTAGATGCTGTCCCCAACACATTCGAGCTCGTTGATGTTCTTCACCGGCTTGCCGCTTCGCCGCACCGTCAGCGTGCCCTGCAAGGCGAAGGTGTCGGGATCACGACGGTAGACCGTGGGGCTGCCGTCGCTCTGGTAGAGCGACGTGCCGTCGAAGCACAGGCCCCAGCCTTCGGTGTCGAACTGGAACCGGCCGACCGGGTTGAAGGTCGCACGGTCCCACACGAAGGCGATATGGGAGCGCCAGGTGAGCTGAATCAGACGCTGGCCGACCAGCGCCAGCCCCTCGCCGAAGTAGGGCGACGGGAGATCGCGCTGGCGGATGACGGCGCCCGTCGCCGGGTCGACCTCGCGCAGGCTCGAGCGCCCCTCCAGGCCGGTGCTCTCGTAAAGGTGTCCGTCGGCGTACAGGAGGCCTTCGGTGAAAGCGCCGGTGTCGTGCGGCGCGCTCGCCACGACATCCAGCGTGAGCTGCCGGGGACCGGCGGCGCAGGCGTCGAGGGCGAGCAGTGCGGCCACGACCGCCAGCATCGTCGGCGTCCGCCGGAGGAGCGACAGGGGTTGCACGAAGGCCATTGTAGGCCGCGCCTTCGTGGCCCGCCCGCGGCCCCGGCCTCAGGGCAGCTCGCAGCGTTCCTTGGTGGCCGCCCAGACGGCGTCGGCGACGACCTCGGGGGCGCCCGTGGCGTCCACCACCAGCCAGCTCGGGTCCGCCTCGGCCTGCGCCAGGAACCCTTCGCGCACGCGCTGGTGGAAGGCCAGGGCTTCGCGTTCGAGGCGGTCCTCCGCACCGCGCCCCGCGACACGGCGTAGGCCCTCGGCGGGGTCCAGGTCGAGCAGCACCGTCAGGTCGGGGCGCAGTCCGCCGGTCGCGCGGCGGTTCAAGTCGTCGACGAAGGCGAGGTCGAGGCCGCGGCCGTAACCCTGGTATGCGACGCTGGCGCCGGCGTAGCGGTCGCTCAGCACGACGTCCCCCCGAGCCAGCGCCGGTCGGATCACCTCGAGCACGTGCTGCGCACGACTGGCGCTGTACAGCAGGAACTCGACCAGAGGATCGATGGCGACGTCGGCGTGGAGCAGCAGGTCGCGGATGGCGTCGCCGGTGGGCGTGCCCCCCGGCTCCCGGGTGACCGTCGAAGCCACCCCGGCGGCGCGCAGCCGCCCGGCCAGGCGTGCGACCTGGGTGGACTTCCCGGCGCCTTCGGGCCCTTCGAAGACGATCAGGCAGGGCCCGGCCACTACAGGCCCGTGGGCAGCAGGATGAACTCGGTGTCGAGCCCGAACGTTGCGCGCAAGCGCTCGCCCAGGAGGTTCACGCCGACGGTCTCGGTCATGTAGTGGCCGGCGTAGAGCGCGTTCATGCCGCGCTCGAAGACCTCGTGGAAGACATCGTGCTTGGGCTCGCCGGTGAGGAAGGCGTCGAGACCCTCTTCGTGCGCGGTCACCACGTCCCAGGCGGCGGCGCCGCTGACGATGCCCATGGACCGGACGGTCATGTCCCCGCCGGCATGGACCAGGACCGATTCGCCGAGCGCCTTCTCGATCCGGTCGGCCAGGTCGTGGAGATCGGTGGGTTGCGCGAAGCGCCCCTTGCATCCGATCGGCATGCCCTTGAAGGTGGCGAAGTCCTCGAGCTGCTCGAGCTCGAGGATGCGCGCGAGGCCCCAGTTGTTGCCGACCTCCCTGTGGGCGTCGAGGGGGATGTGCGCCGCGTAGAGACTGATGTCGCGCTCCAGCAGGAACGCGAGGCGCCGCTTGAAGGC
>Ga0102956_1000444_pt1 | contig 15044 bp, 11 predicted proteins | sample SalPonF2_A_D2_MG_FD_84515 | JGI IMG/M metagenome (GOLD analysis project Ga0102956, IMG submission 84515) | Salt pond soil microbial communities from South San Francisco under conditions of wetland restoration - Salt Pond MetaG SF2_A_D2_MG ...
AAGGGCGATGCACAGTTGACCGTGGTCGGCACTGCATTCGCCGGCGAGCCGTTCGGGGCCACCGTCGGCAAAGGCGAGTGCGTACGCATCATGACCGGCGGCAAGATGCCCGACGGCGCCGATACGGTCATCATGCAGGAGCATGCCGAGCGCGACGGCGAGCGTATCCGCATCGGGGCGGGCCACCGGCAGGGTCAGAACGTGCGCCATGCAGGAGAAGACATGGCGGCTGGCCGGGCGGTGCTGGAACCCGGCAGTCGGCTGTTGCCTGCGGATCTCGGCCTGATCGCGTCCCTGGGCATCGGCGAGGTCCGCGTATCCCGGCGTCTGCGGGTCGCCTTCTTCTCCACCGGCGATGAGCTGCGTTCCATCGGCGAGCCTCTGGGTGAAGGTCAGATCTATGACAGCAACCGCTACACCCTGAACGGCATGCTGACACGCCTGGGCGTGGATGTCATCGACATGGGCGTGATCCGCGACGAACGCGAGGCGGTCCGCGAGGCCTTTCTCGAAGCGTCCCGCTCGGCTGACGCGGTCATCACCTCCGGCGGCGTGTCGGTGGGCGAAGCGGACTACGTCAAGGAAACCCTGGATGCACTGGGCTCAGTGGGGTTCTGGAAAATCGCCATGAAACCCGGCAAGCCCCTGGCCTTCGGCCGGGTGGGCGACGCCATGTTCTTCGGACTGCCGGGCAACCCCGTGTCGGTCATGGTCACCTTTTACCAGTTTGTCCAGCCCGCCCTGCGTCAGATGATGGGCGAACGCCGTGCCGCCCCCATTACCGTACGGGTGCCCTGCGCCACCGCCCTGCGCAAGGTGCCGGGGCGAACGGAATTCCAGCGCGGCTGCCTGCAGCATGATCGCGACGGTGCTCTGACGGTCAGCACGACGGGCCTGCAGGGATCCCACGTGCTCAGTTCCATGAGTCACGCCAACTGCTTCATCATTCTGCCCGGCGAATCCGCCGGGGCGGAGGCCGGCGAGCAGGTGGAAGTGCAGCCCTTCGAGGGCCTTGTCTGAGGGCCGGCCCTGGCGCGCTGCGGACCGGGGCCGGCGGCGGCGCCCCAACGACATGGGGGCAAACAGCCGCAGCCCTCAACAGGCAGACGCCTGCACTGCAGATGCACGGCGCAGGCGCGGCGGATCGGCTGCGTCCGTAGGACAGTACGCCTCCCGCCGTCTACACTGACAGCATGAGACTGACCACAACCCCCCTTCTTTCTGACCTCTATCAACTCGCCATGCTGCAGGCCTACTACGACTGGAGCATGGAACAAACAGCCGTATTCGAGTTCTTCGTCCGCGACCTGCCGCCCCAGCGCAATTTTCTGGTGGCCGCCGGCCTTGAGCAGGTGGTCGAATTTCTGGAAGGCCTGCATTTCGAAGCCGACGAACTGGAGTGGCTCGCCTCGCTGAAACGCTTCAGTGGGACTTTCCTCGACCGGCTCGAAAAGCTGCGTTTCACCGGCGACGTCCACGCCATGGTCGAAGGAACGGTGTTCTTCCCCAACGAACCCATCGTACGCGTCACGGCTCCCATGCCCGAAGCCCAGCTGGTTGAAAGCCGGATCATCAATCTGCTTCATTTCCAGACCCTGGTCGCTTCCAAGGCGGCACGCTGCAGACTGGCCGCGCCGGGCAAGCTGCTGGTGGACTTCGGCATGCGCCGGGCCCATGGTGCCGAGGCGGCGCTGCTGGCGGCCCGTGCGGCCTATCTGGCCGGTGTGGACGGCACGGCGACCGTGCTAGCGGGCCGCCATTTCGGCATCCCTCTGTACGGCACCATGGCGCACTCGTTCGTGGAAGCCCATGACGACGAGCTCACCGCCTTCGAGCACTTCGTGCGCACCAATCCCTCGGCAGGCACGTTTCTCATAGATACCTACGACACCGAAGCGGCGGCCCGCCGGTTGCCTCCGTTGGTGCAGCGTCTGCGCACCGCGGGTATCGAACCGCGCGGCGTGCGTCTGGACAGCGGCGACCTGGGCGCGCACGCCCGCGCGGTGCGCCGGATACTGGACGACAACGGCCTGCAGGGGATGCAGATCTTCAGCAGCGGCAACATGGACGAATTTGCCCTGCGGGATCTGCTGGAAGCAGGCGCACCGGTGGACGGTTTCGGCGTGGGGACGCGACTGGATACCTCCAACGAAGCCCCCTACCTGGATTGCGCCTACAAACTCCAGGAATACGCGGGCAAACCACGACGCAAGTGTTCGGAGGGCAAGGCCACCCTGCCCGGGCGCAAACAGGTGTATCGTTGGTATGGGCCGGACGGGGAGCTCCGGCGCGATCTGGTCGCGGCTGACCGGGAGACCCATCGCGGCGGCGAACCGTTGCTGAAGCTCTGTATGCAGGGCGGACGGAGAACAACCCCCTGGCCGGACCTGGAGCAAGCCAGGGCCTATACGGCCGGACAGCTGGAGCGCCTGCCCACACACCTGCGCAGCCTGGAACCGGCCGCCGAACCCTACCGGGCCGACATTTCTCCGGCGCTGCTCGAGTTGGCGGCCGAGCTGGATCGCTCGCCCCATTGAATTCCACGGGGACATCCCCCACATTTTCGACTAGTGGTCCATGCGCCGCCGTATTTCCGCCTATCGCCACCGCGACGGGCAGAGTCTTCGGCTATCGCCAACGAGATAACCGTCAATAAAGAAGCCATGAACGAAGAACTCGACGCCGAAATCGTCTCGGACGATGACCAGCAGGCCGGCTCAGAGCTGGCCGTCCCTTCGGACATTCTTCCAACCACCCTCCATCTGCTGCCGGTGGGAGAACGCCCGTTCTTTCCCGCCCAGACGGTACCCGTCCTTCTGGAGGACGACCCCTGGGTGAGTACCGTGGAGGCGGTGGGAGAAACCGCGCACCGCCTGGTGGGACTGGCCATGATCCGCAAGCCGAACGGCAAGCCTCCGAGTCCCGATGACTTCCACGCCGTCGGCACGGTGGTGCGCATCCACCATCCGCTGCGCTCTTCCGGAAAGCTGCAGTTCGTGGCCGAAGGGGTGCAGCGCTTCCGGATCGTACGCTGGCTGTCCAGGGAACCGCCTTATCTGGTGCGGGTGGAGTACCCCGACGAAGTCCTCGATGACGCCGACCAGCTGCGCGCCTATGGCATTGCGATCATCAACACCCTGAAGGAACTGGTTCCGCTCAACCCTCTGTACAGCGAAGAGCTCAAGTACTTTCTCAACCGATTCAAACCCAGCGAGCCCTCCGCGCTGACCGATTTCGCCGCCAGCCTCACCACGGCATCCCGTGACGAGCTGCAGGAGATTCTGGAAACCATATCCGTGCTTCGGCGCATGGAAAAGGTGCTGGTGCTGATCAAGAAGGAGCTTGAGGTCGCCCGCCTGCAGGCTCAAATCCGGGCGCAGGTCGAGGAGAAGATGTCCGAGCAGCAGCGCAAGTTCTTTCTGCGCGAACAGCTCAAGGCGATCCAGCAGGAACTCGGCATCGCCAAGGATGACCGTACCGCCGACCTGGAACGGTTTCGCGAACGGCTGGAAGACAAGGAGGTGCCGCCGACAGCACGCGAACGCATCGACGATGAGATGCAGAAACTGGCGGTGCTGGAATCCGGATCCCCCGAGTATTCGGTGACCCGCAACTACCTGGACTGGACGACGGCATTGCCGTGGGGCCTGTACTCGTCCGACAACCTGGACCTGGACCATGCGCGCAAGGTGCTGGACCGCGACCACGACGGTCTCGATGACGTCAAAGATCGCATCATCGAGTTCCTCGCCGTGGGCAGCCTCAAAGGGACGGTCGGGGGCTCCATCGTGCTGCTGGTCGGTCCTCCCGGCGTCGGCAAGACCTCCATCGGCCACTCGGTCGCCGACACACTGGGCCGCAAGTTCTACCGCTTCAGCCTCGGCGGCATGCGGGACGAAGCGGAGATCAAGGGTCACCGGCGCACTTACATCGGCGCCATGCCCGGAAAGTTCATCCAGGCCATCAAGGAAGTCGGGGTCGCCAACCCGGTGATCATGTTGGACGAAGTCGACAAGATCGGCGCTTCCTTCATGGGCGATCCGGCGTCCGCTCTGCTGGAAGTCCTGGACCCCGAACAGAACGCGGAGTTTCTCGACCACTATCTGGACGTGCGCTTCGACTTGTCGAAAGTGCTGTTCATCTGCACGGCCAACCAGCTCGATACCATCCCGAGCCCGCTGCTGGACCGCATGGAGACCATCCATCTGTCGGGCTACATCACTGCCGAGAAACTGCAGATCGCCCGCAACCACTTATGGCCCAAACTGCTGGAACGCGCCAACATCCGCAAAGGCAGACTGCAGATCAGCGACGCGGCGCTGCGCGCGATCATCGAAGGCTACGCCCGCGAGGCCGGCGTGCGGAATCTGGAGAAAAGGCTCGACCGGATTATCCGCAAGGCGGCGGTCGACTTTGTCAAGGACAAGGTCCCCCGTCTGCGGGTGTCGGGAAAGACCGTAGAGCACTACCTGGGCAAACCGCTGTTCGAGCGGGAGAAGCCGTTCACCGGTATCGGCGTGGTGACTGGACTCGCTTGGACGCCGCTGGGCGGGGCCACGCTGAACATCGAGGCGACCCGGGTACACACCATCAACCGGGGCTTCAAGCTCACCGGAAAACTGGGCGACGTGATGCGTGAGTCAGCGGACATCGCCTACAGCTACGTCGCCTCCCACCTGAAATCGTTCCAGGGCGATCCCGCCTTCTTCGACCGGGCCTTCGTGCATCTGCATGTCCCCGAAGGCGCAACCCCGAAGGACGGGCCCAGCGCCGGCATCACCATGGCGACGGCCCTGCTGTCCCTGGCCCGGAATCAGCGTATCGGGAGGCCGCTGGCCATGACGGGCGAACTCACCCTGACCGGCCAGGTACTGCCGGTCGGAGGCATACGGGAAAAGGTCATTGCGGCCAGACGCAGCCGCATCGGGGAACTGATCCTGCCGGCCGCGAACAAGCGGGATTTCGACGAACTGCCGGAGCATGTCCGTGAGGGGCTGGACGTGCACTTCGTCAGCCGCTACAGCGAGGTTGCCAAACTGGTGTTCGGCTGAGCCGACCGGGGGCAGACCCGGCCGGCTCGGCCGATAATCAGGACTCGGAAGCTCCGCTCTGCTGCTGCTCGGCGATCTCATTACGGACGGCATCCATGTCCAATTCGCGAGCTTTGCCGATGATCTCTTCCAGCGCCGAAGCGGGCAGCATGCCAGGCTGGGAAAAGATGATGATCTTCTCACGGAACATCATCAGAGTGGGAATTGAGCGGATCTGAAAGTGAGCGGCGAGTTCCTGTTCATCTTCGGTGTTGACCTTGGCGAACACGATGTCGTCGTGCTTTTCCGAAGCGGCTTCATAGATGGGCGCGAAGCTGCGGCACGGACCACACCAAGGGGCCCAGAAATCCACCAATACAAAGTCGTTCCCGGTCACTATCTCTTCGAAATTTTCTTTGGTCAATTCGACTGTAGGCACACAACGTCTCCCGGTTGCCGTTCCGTGAATGGCGTATGACTGAGAGTCATTATACCGCCGCCCCTGGAGTTCCACACAAGGGTAGCACGCGGCGGGAGTTCGGCCAGACGTTGTACGGGAGGGCCTGAGCGGCGGGGTCAGGATTCGTTGGGACTGGTGTCCGCGTCACGCTGCTCGCGTGTTTCGGGTTCGGCATCAGGCATGTAGGTCATATCCAGCTCGATGCGGTTGCGACCCAGCCGCTTGGCACGATAAAGGGCCTTGTCCGCCCGGTCCACGAATGCGCTGGAGGTTTCGCCCGGTTTGTACAGCGCCAGCCCGGCTGAAAAGGAAGGCACAGGCAGCACGGTACCGTCGTACTGCCAACGCGTTTCCGTGGCCCGCTTCTTGACCTTCGTCAGCGCCCGCACCGCACCTTCATTGTCGGTATTGGGCAGCAGCACCGCGAATTCCTCGCCACCGTAGCGCGCCACCAGGTCATGGTGGCGGAAAATGGACAGCACGTTGCGCGAGTACACGCGCAGCACTTCGTCGCCACCGGCGTGGCCGTATTTGTCGTTGACGTCCTTGAATTTATCCAGGTCGATCAACGCCAGAGAAAGGGGAAATCCATAGCGTTGCACCCGGGCCACTTCGTCCTCGAGGCGGCGCAGGAAAGCACGCCGGTTGGGCAGTCCCGTCAACTCGTCGGTCAGGCTCAGCAGGCGCACGCGGGTCAACTCGTCGCTGAGTTGGCGGCTGTCCGATTCGATGATCTGCAAATACTGATGGGTACTGTCGAGCTTGTCCGCCAGACTGTGGTGAGCGTGCACGAGCTTTTCGATTTCGCGAATGAGCGTCCAGCGCAGATTTTCGAGCTCGGTGATCTCACCCGCCTGGCGCAGCTCGCTCAGGACCACCTCGAGAAGAACGCCGAACTCCTCGTTCTGCGTAATGGTCTCCAGCACCTGTTGAGCGAGGGTGGCCTGGAGCTTCTGAATATCGCGCTGCTTGGCGTCCAGGTGGGTTCGATAGACGGACGAGACCTTGTTGTCGCCGCGGGGCTTCGGAGCCTCGACCTCGGCACCGGCACGCATCGTCTCCTCGGAAGGCGCAGGCGCCGGGGTGGCCTCCGGCGTCGACGCCTCCGGCGCTGCACCCGTTTCGACGCCCGGCTCGGGCCGGACAGCAGTTGACGGGGCCTCGGCAGGCGGTGCGACCGGGGCTTCGGGTGCTTCGGGTTCGGCAGGTGTTGCGGCCTCCGGCGACGGGGTGCCGGGCGCCACCGGCTCGGGGGCGAGTCCGGCACGCCGCGCCTCGGCACTGATTCCGAAGGACTGCAGCAGCGGAGCGACCGCTTCCTCGAGCAGGTTACTGTCAACCTCGCGCAGTTGATCCCCGTAAACCTCCACGTAGGAACGCAGTGCGGCAAGGTCGGACAGCGTGAGGGGTGGTTCCAGGCGCGCCTGCAGCAGCTTCACTTGCACCTGCAGGGGGGAACCGACGGGCAACTGACGACAAAAGGCGCCCAGCAGCAGATCGATGAGGTCCACGTAGGCCTGTTCGAGTTGCCGGTGGCCGCCCACCACCTCATCGAGCATACGCTCCACCTGTCGGTAGATAACGCTGCCTGACTCGGTGTGGCGCAGGGCTTCCAGCATACGCAATACCTTGCGTACCGCGCTGCCGTCGAAGGAAGCTGATTCGTTGCCACTCGCCATAGGTCTAAAGAAGCTCCCGCGAACGCTTCCCTGTTCGCATCAGGCGGACACGGACACCGCCCAGAGTTCTAGTTATTCTCTTAAGGTTGTCGGTTTTTCTATCGCTGAGCCTGTCGCCTTGTCGCAGTCCGCTCTGCGCCGCGCCCGGCGGCGCATTGCAGGGCAGACCCCCGTCGATCATGCTCGGCCAAGTCCGCAGAGCAGCAGCGGATTTGCAGGGCCAAGGTACCCCGGAATCCAGTAAAGAACAATCGGCCGTGGCCCGGTCGCACCCCCGCAAACAGGCCCGGAACAGCAAGGCAATTCGGACAAAAGACGCTGCAGGGAACAATCTCCCAACAACCCTGACGGGAGAATTATTCAATCACCCACAATGAGTTGCAGCCCGCCAACCTTGAGGCATCCCGGTACATCCGGACGACGCATCAATAATTGTAAGCCTATGCTTACAATCTGCTAGGCGTTTTTCCTACAGGCTGCAGCGTCGTGGATTACAGGGATTAGGCCGGCGCAGGCCCTGTCGGAGTCACATTCTTGACGCTTCAGGGTAAGAGCCGGGTCGGGTCTTGCACCCGACCCGGGGGTCGAGCTCAACCGAGGGCAGCGAAGATCCGATCGCGGATTTCCTCGACCTTTCCGATGCCGGAAACTTTTACATATTTCGGCGCGGCAGCGTCCCCGCTCTCCGCCCATTTGCCGTAATACTCGATGAGCGGCTCCGTCTGCTCATGGTAGACAGCCAAACGCTTACGCACGGTTTCTTCCTGGTCGTCGTCGCGCTGAATGAGCGGCTCGCCGGTCACATCGTCCTTACCCTCCTCCTTGGGCGGATTGAAGACGACGTGATAAGTCCGGCCGGAAGCGGGGTGGACCCGCCGTCCGCTCATGCGTTTGATGATTTCCTCGTCGTCCACGGCGATCTCCACGACGGAGTCGATGGCGATACCCTCCTGTTTCAGGCCGTCGGCCTGCGGAATGGTGCGGGGAAAACCGTCCAGCAGGAAGCCGTTGGCGCAATCGGACTCCTGGATGCGTTCCTTAACCAGACCGAGAATGATGTCATCCGAAACGAGTCCGCCCGCATCCATGATCTTCTTTGCTTCCAGACCCAGGGCCGTCCCTGCCTTGACCGCGGCACGCAGCATGTCTCCGGTGGAAATCTGGGGGATTCCGTACTTTTCCTTGATAAAGTTGGCCTGGGTGCCTTTGCCGGCGCCCGGTCCGCCCAACAGAATGAGTCGCATCGATCTGATCTCCTGGTGGCTCGATAACTATTGATAAAGCAGACAATTATCGCCCACCCCGGAGACTGCGGCCAGTCAACAGAATAAATGGGCCGATGGAGCGGATTTATACGGGGAGGGAATACCGGCGGGCGGCCAATCTCAAAGAGGCGCAAGCTGACGCGCCATGGCGTCGAGGTAGGATGCATTCTGCACCAGCCGTTCGGCGATCTCCAGCAACTGGGTCTCCTCCAGACCCAGGGCTTCCATGGCGGGGCCCGGCAGTTCCCCGTCGGCCGCGTCCCCTATTTCGTAACGCTTCAGCAAGTGCGTGGCAACCAGCACCAGCTGCGGATAGACGGCATGATCACCTGCGTAGTGGGGATTGTGGTGTTCCTTGAGGGTGATGGTCACTTCTTCCGGCATATGCCAGTGGTCCATCAACCAGGCGCCCACCTGAGCATGGCCCATGTCGAGGCACTGGCGTGCCTGTCCCATGCCCAGCACACGTTTTTCCAGATCGATGACCGGCGTGTCCGGGTTCGCGGCCACCAGCTTGTTCAGCAACTGGAACTCCGGCGGAAACAGATGGCCCAGCAGCAGAAAACCGAAGTTGTGCAGAAGCCCGGCCAGGTAGGCCATTCCGGGCTTGGGACGCAGCTCCCGGGGCATTGCACCGGCAATGGCCTGCACCAGGGCCGCGCTGTAGACGGCATGCCGCCAGAACGCATGCAGGCCCAAAGGGCCGTCCATGGGATTGCGAAACGATTTGCTGGTGGCCAACCCCAGAGCCATGTTCACGACCATGTCGAACCCCAGCACCCGTGCAATGGCATCGTGGATGGATTCCACCGTGCCGCGGTAGCCGAAAAAGGGCGACATGGCGTAGTGCACGACTTGGGCGGCCAGACTGGGATCGACTTCCACTACCTTGGCCAGATCCATGGCAGAGGCGTTCGGGTTGCTGCGCAGGGCAAGTATGTGCTGCGCCATTTCCGGCATCGCCGGCAATTCGTAGACTTGCGCGATTCGGCGCTGAATCTCCCCACAGGACGAGAGGCGATCAGTGGCTTGCTGCATCATTCCATCCCCCCCGGCACGACCGGGTATAAACGGTTCGGCTGACCCCTTGGCACGCACAACCCGAACCCTGAGCAGTCGCGAATACGACGACTCATACAAACAGACTCGAAACCTAGCTCGAAACGCGACCCGATCTGGAGATGCCGCTGTCCCGCTCCACCCGTTGCTGGCCAGAGTTATTATGATGGTCCGGTCCGCACCCTCGGATCTGGCGCAGGGTGAGGCCTGCCTAACGTTATACTCGCTATTGCATTCGCGAGTCTAGCGATCTGCTTTAGAGAGGTAAAGGAAGTGGTTCACACCCTTCGCTTTTTGCTGCCCGACGAGTGCAGCCAATGCGCAACAATCGAGCACGTAACCGCCCCCCTGCAGCCCCCTCAGCCTGCGAAAAGGCGACGGCCGTAGCGTAAACGCAACGCCGGCGTGCCCGGCTGTGTCGTCTTCTTCAAGATCCGCTGAAGGGGGTTCGCCCGACCGATGAAGCGTTCTTGTGCCTTCCCCCGGAAAAACATCCGGAGCCATTGCAGCCAGGAGAGGAAAGGAAACAAATCGGGATAACGGAAAGATGGGAATGCGCGACAGCCGTTGCTCGAATCCAACAAACCATGGCCACCGGGTATTCAGTTCAACTGGATCCGTTCGCCCCACGGCACGGTGCCCTTGCCTTTGACCAGCCATACCACCGGATAGCTGGGCGCCTGCTTCGGAAATTCACCGTGGGCATCGGTGAAGTAAACCAGGACATCGGGGCGCGTGTCCTGGCGCTCCACCCAATCGAACACCGGCGTGAACCGGGTACCGCCGCCGCCCCGCAGAGTGCGAGGCAGCCTCAGTTCCTCCCAGGGCTCGAAGGACCACGGGCCGTCCGGTGCCAACTCCGTATCGCAGGCGTGCAGCGTCACACGCGCACGCATCTGGGCCTTCAGCCCGTTGACCTCGGTAATGAAGTCGTTCATTTCCTCGGCACTGACCGATCCGCTGGTATCCACCACCACCGTGACATCCACCTGCGTGCTGCGCAGGCTCGGCAGAATCGCATCACCCTCGCGACGGGCCGGGCGCGTGTAGTTGTAGTCGTCCCTGGCAACCCCGGTCAGATAACGAGCCAACAGCGCACGCCAGGACAACTGCGGCCGCAGCAGCCGGTCCACCATGCGCTCCATGGCGCCGCTCAGCTTGCCGGCTCGCCTGGCCTCCTGCGCCGCCCCGGCCAGCCGTTGACGCCACTGGGCAGCCAGACGTTCGCGTTCGCTCTCACCGAGCGGTGCCGGCCGCGGCGCCGAGCCCGACTCGCCCTCTTCAGCCTTATCGGCCTGTGCCTCCTGGGGCGGTCCGTCTTCGGGCCTGGACTCGCCCTCACTGCCGCTGTTGTCAGCGTCGTAGAGATGGCCGTCCAAAGGCTGTTCGTCAGGGTTCTCCTCGATGAACGGATAGATCTCCTCGGCGCTCATTTCCGAGAAGCCGTCGCGCACCAGCGCGCCGGGCGGCGATTTCAAACCGTCCTTCAGGAGCAGCGGATTAACCGCCAGATCGCATGCGACGTCCCAGCGCTGACGCACCCGGTGCTCACGGCGGGCGAAGTGGGACAGCGCACAATGCAGCGCCTCGTGGGCAAGCATGAACTGGGTCTGCTCGACGCTCAGGGATTGCACGTAATCCGGGTTGTAATAGAGCATGCGGGCATCGGTGGCGGTGGTCGGACACCAGCGCGCGTCGGCCGCCCGCACCGGCAGACGCAGAACCAGGGCCCCCAGGAACGGTTTGTCCAGGATCAGGCGCGCACGCGCCGCGCTCAACTTGGTCTGAACTTCGTCGTCAGCCATCATGCGACCTCTGCCGTCCCATACTGCACTCAGGCATCGAACAGCATCACATCGGCGACGGACTTGGCCCACTGGGAGAACTGCGGCACCTGGAACAGGGGCCGACCGATCGCGCGGTGCATGTCCGATACCATCATGACCCCCATTTCCCGCTGGGGGAAGGCGGCGGCATATTCGATGATGTTGCCCAGCACGGTCTGCGCATTGTCTTCGCCCTTGGCGTGCAGAGCCCGGCCCACCAGGGCGGTCGCGACGGCGTACTGAAGATCGGTCTCATCGGGAACGGGCACCGGCTCGCCGCGCAGGATCGCGTCGATGTCGGGCATACGCTCCAGGTTCTCCACGAAAGCGGCGAGCTCGACCCCTGCCGCCGGCCCCACACAGGCTTGCAGTGCCTCGCTCAGCAGCCCGGCATCATTGCTGAACTTCTGCAGCGCACGGTGCGCAAACTCCCACGACCGGGGCGAAGGGAAGGCCACCGGGTTGTAGGCGGGATCGAAATCGAACAACAGCTCCGGGCGAAACCGGAGGAACGCGATGACCCGCTCGTCGATACCCGAGCGGTAGCCCCATGCCACCCAGTCGTCCAGATTCGCATCCACTTCGAAGTGGGAGAACCGGTTGGCCAGCGGTGCCGGCATGGTGTAGGTCACGCCCCGGTCGCCCTGACGGTTACCGGCAGCGAAAATCGCCCAGCCGTCGGGTACCTGGTAGGCGCCCAGCTTGCGATCCAGAATCAGCTGGTAGGCGGCGGCGGACACACTGGGCGGAGCGGAGGTGATTTCATCCAGGAACAGGATGCCGAAAGCACCATGGCGCTCGCGATCGGGGAGCATGGCGGGAATGGCCCACTCCACATGCTCGCCGACGCGGAAGGGGATGCCGCGCAGGTCGGAAGGCTCCATTTGCGACAGGCGCACGTCAATGACGGGGACCCCATGGTTTTCACCGACCTGGGCTACGATCTGGGACTTGCCCACCCCCGGCGGGCCCCAGAGCATGACCGGTGTGTGCTGGCCCTCACGTGCGCTGAGAAATTCCCGCTCTAGGATGGTGGACAGATGGGATGGACGCATGCCGGCTCCGGGTCAAAAAGTTGCGAAAATTAGATCCGTGCCGCAGCCGGGGCACGGGGTTTTGCCTATGTTACTCAGAACGCTCCGAAAATGCACAGCAGCCCCGACACACGCCGGATCCCGCCTCGAACACCCCCTAAACATCTGCCCATGTCGGTCGATAGGTTGCACACAGGCCGCGGAGATTGAACGTGGCCGCCGTGCTGAAACCTACGGCCATAGGAACAAGAAAGGAGCTTCGCTTGGGCACCAGCGCCACCTGGGCTCGTCCCCATATCCTGGTCTGCGATGGCGACCAGAACATTGCCGCCCATCTCGGACGTTGGCTGGAACGGGCCGGTATCACCTATGACTGGGCCCACAGCGTGAGGCGGGCTCGGCAGTGGCTCGACCGCTACGAGTATGACACCCTGACCTTGAACCTGCTGCTGCCGGATCAGGACGGCATTTCCTTCATGCATGAGCTGCGCAGCACAGGGCATGGCCTGCCGGTGCTGGGGCTCAGCATCAGGGGCATAGCCCGTCGGCAGGGGCTGGCGTTGCCGCTCGGTCACACGGCCGACTGGCTGGACACCGCCAGCGAGCAGGCGCGGCTGATCTTTGCGGTCAAGACCGCCGTGCAGACGATGCCCGCATTCCATCCCCGCATTCTACAGGTCCAGCCCGACGCCTACGCCGCCGAGCTGACCGCGCGCAGCCTGCAGGACTGCGCAGAGCTCACCCAGGCCCGCACCCTCGCCGAGTTGCGGCGCAGGCTGGCGGGCGCCGCTTTCGATCTGGTGCTGATCAACCCCGACCTTCCCGACGACCCCGAGGGTCGGGCGGTGTCGGTGGTGCGTGCCGGTTGCCCGGGAACGCCCGTGGTGCTGCACTCCACCTACCGCATCATGGACGATGCCGACGACGCCCGGGCTGCGGGGCCCGTCGGCACGGCAGCCGGCCTGGTGGAAACCATACGGGGCTTTGCCAACGTGGACAGAACCCCGCTGATCGTCAGCGACAAGACCGTCAGAAACGCAGGGGCGCGGTGACGCCGGCGCTGCGGAATCGCAGGTAGTCGTCCAGAATCAGTCGATGGTCGAAAACCAGCGTCGGCAGACGCTGCGGGTCGAACAACTCCAGGGCACGCGCATCGTCGCGGGCCTGCGGGGTTCCTCGCGCTTCAGCCACGTATACGACGCTCACCGTGTGGCCCCGCGGGTCGCGGGCAGGGTCGGAATAGCAGCCGAGCAACGCCTGCAGACGCACCTGCAAACTGGTTTCCTCCCGGGCCTCGCGCATCGCAGCCCGCTCCAACCGTTCGCCCACGTCCACAAAGCCACCCGGAAGGGCCCACCCCAGAGGTGGATTGCGCCGCTCGATCAACACCACCGGGCGTTGAGGGCGATCCCCCATCTCGATGATGATGTCGACGGTGACCAGTGGTGTGACGGGTGGGCTCACGATGACGTATGAAAACGGCGGCGCGTCAATCGCCGCGACGTACGCGGGCGAGCTGCCGGCGGGCTTTCTTGTCGGGCCGATGGGTGGGGTGTGGAGCACTGGCCGCTTCCGGACGGCGCCTGGCCTCCCGGGCCGCGATACTGGCAGCCGTTTCGCTGTACAGCTCGCGGGCCGTGGTCGCAGGCCCCCGACGGGCCGCCAATGCTTCCACCACCACCTCGTAGGCGACAGGTCCCTTGTGCACACTCAGGCGATCGCCGATCTTGACGATGCGGGCCGGTTTGACGCGGGCCCCGTTGACGTGGACCTTGCCCCCGGAGACCGCCTCCGCAGCCAGGGAACGGGTCTTGAAGAACCGTGCCGCCCACAGCCACTTATCGATACGCACCGCCGGGGCAGCATCTGTATCAGGCATATCTGTCGTCCATAGCCTCGCACCGACAGCCGGTGCCGCGCGCCGCTTCGCCCCGCGGACGCACCGGACCGACCGGCACAATCCGCCTAACGCCCGCTCAGCAACAGTAGCAGCTCGTTGAGCCGCCCCACGAAAGACGCCGGATCCTCCAGCTGGCCGCCCTCGGCCAGCATGGCCTGATCGAACAACACGTGGCACCAGTCCGCAAAACGGGTGTCGTCGGTTTCATCTCCAAGGCGTGCCACCAGCGGATGCTCGACATTGATCTCCAGCACCGGCTTGGACGCCGGCACCTGGTGGCCGGCCTCCTTGAGGAGCCGCTGCAGATGCATGGCCATGTCCTGCTCCTCGAGCACGATGCACGACGGCGAGTCGGTCAGCCGGTGGCTGACGCGGACTTCCTTGACCTTGTCGCCCAGCGCCTCCTGCATATGTTTGAGCAGGTCCTTGTGCTCGTCCTGGGCCTTTTCCGCTTCCTTCTTGCTTTCCTCGTCTTCGATCTCGCCCAGGTCCAGCTCGCCCTTGGCGACCGAGACCAGGGGCTTGCCTTCGAACTCGGTGAGATGGGAGACCATCCATTCGTCGACCCGGTCGTGCAGCAGCAACACCTCCACGCCGTTCTTGCGAAACACCTCCAGGTGAGGGCTGTGGCGGGCCGCCGCCAGGGAATCGGCCGTGATGTAGTAGATCTTGTCCTGCTTCGGCTTCATGCGGGCGATGTAGTCGCTGAGGGACACGTCCTGAACGTCGCCTTCGCTATGGGTGGAGGCGAAGCGCAGCAATCCCGCGATCCGTTCGCGATTGGCGAAATC
>Ga0102956_1000445_pt1 | contig 15034 bp, 11 predicted proteins | sample SalPonF2_A_D2_MG_FD_84515 | JGI IMG/M metagenome (GOLD analysis project Ga0102956, IMG submission 84515) | Salt pond soil microbial communities from South San Francisco under conditions of wetland restoration - Salt Pond MetaG SF2_A_D2_MG ...
AAGAAAAACTGGAAGCCTTTCGTACCATTCGCGATCAAATCCGGGATTTCTCCAGAAAAATTTTGAAGGACGAGCTCGATATCATGGTGAAATCCTGAATAAAATGATTTTGCCAAACGATAGAGGTGGGGAAATCATAGGAAATGACGATAGACCGTGGAGGCTGTGACATAATAATTTTGCAAATAAAAAGGCAACTTAATTTTTTAATTGTTTTTGAGTTTTGTTGAAGAGCCTCTCTCCCTGTCGCGGATTTATCCGTGAAAGGGAGAACTTGTCCCGCATACTTTCGGGAGATTGAGAGTGGGTAAGCCAAGCGAAATCGCGCGAAGCACCTAAACTATTTAAGGCAATTTAATTTGTATATCACCTCGAAACAGCCACGGTCTATGGTCCACCGTCCATCGTCTTAATTAATATTTAAGCATAGAACCCAAAACAAACATCCATTTCTTAAAACGTAAATAAACCAAATCAACATGGACAGAACTGCTAAAAAAAAATCCATCGGTTTCTTTGAAAAATACCTGACGGCATGGGTTTTACTCTGCATCATCTCGGGTGTTATTATCGGGAAACTATTCGGCTCAGGAATACAAAGGCTGAGCAATCTGACGCTTTATCAGGTTAATCTGCCGGTCGCCATTTTAATCTGGCTCATGATTTATCCCATGATGCTGCAGATCGATTTTGGATCCATCAAAAATGTCGGTCGAACGCCAAAAGGACTCATTTTAACGTTGGTCGTGAATTGGTTGATCAAGCCGTTCACCATGGCATTTTTTGCCTGGGTCTTCTTCCATTACATTTTTGCCGCCTGGATAACCCCGGCCATGGCGCAACAGTATCTCGCCGGAGCTATTTTATTGGGAGCCGCCCCGTGTACAGCGATGGTTTTCGTATGGTCTTATTTATCGGATGGTGATGCCGCTTACACCCTGGTACAGGTCTCCGTCAATGATCTGATTATTTTAATCGCTTTTATTCCCATTGTCGGATTTCTTTTGGGAATCACAGACATCGCGATTCCCTATAATACGCTGATCACTTCTGTGATTATTTACGTGGTGATTCCGCTGTTTGCCGGTTTTCTTACTCACAATCTGATCATCCGGATGAAAGGAAAAGAGTTGTTCACGCAAAAATTCGTACCGAAATTTAAACCGGTTTCCATCACAGCATTACTTGTCACGCTTATACTGCTGTTTGCTTATCAGGGAGAAGAAATCGTTCAGCAACCTTTAAATATCGTTTTGATCGCTGTTCCACTCGCCATTCAAACCTACACTATTTTCGGATTATCCTGGTTTATCGGCAGGAAGATTCATTTGCCATACTCTATCTGCGCCCCCTCTTCGATGATTGGAGCGAGCAACTTCTTCGAATTGGCGGTTGCGGTTGCCATTTCCCTGTTCGGACTCAACTCCGGAGCCGCGCTCACTACCGTTGTCGGCGTATTGATTGAAGTGCCCGTCATGTTATCACTTGTCCGATTGTCCAATAAATGGCGATATGCTTGATCAGTTAACAGTAAGCAGTAAACAGTTTTGAATGACATTATTCCTCTGTGAATCCCTGTTTAAACCCTCTGTGTCCTCCGTGGTTAAATATCTGCGAAAATCCGCGTCATCCGTGTCGTCAGCGTTCCATTAAAAATGTAATTCTCAGAAACTAAACATTATTAACCATCGTTGAATGGATGGAAGAAAAATATCATCACAAAAACTTAAAAAATATTGAAAAAGGATTTACCCATGGCTGAAACCATTTCAGAGACGACAGAAAATTATTTGAAGATGTACCAAACCGGACTCACCCGTTATCACAAAATGCTCGAATCCTTAAAACCGGAACAAGTTTCTCATAAATTGCACCCTGATTCCAATTCGATTGGATTTTTGATGCGTTATATCGCAGAGGTGGATCAGGTTTTCGCGAATAGAATTTTTGGAGTGGAAATTAAAATGCAGCCCAAAACGGTGGGTCCCAATATTAAAGATGACGGTTCCTTTACTGATCTGGAAGCTTTAAAAACATTTAACGAGCAATCGGAACAGGTGCTTTCTGAGGCCATCCAACAACAGGATGCCGATAAATGGACCACAGTCATCGATTCTCCCATTTTCGGGAAAATAACTAAATCAGCCGCTTTGTCACGTATTATTGCTCACACCGGTTATCATGTCGGTCAAATCGGCCTCATCGCGAAGTATGGTGATTAGGTTAACGTGAGGTTTGGATTAGAATCGTAGAAATGTGATAATTACATTAGAATGCGAGCTGAGAACATATAACATATCTTGACGACGGACGACGGACCATCGACGACAGAGAGCTGCATTGATCCATAAAACGTGATTCCGATTTCGAACTCACGTTGATTATACGGTTTTTTAAGAATAATTAATGTTTAATTACTATCAGAGCATTTTTCTGTTGTCTGCGGTCGGTTGTCGGTGGTCATAGGATAATCTAATGTAATCATTACTTTTATTAAGTAGATAGACTTTAAACTTAAACGAACCCCAAATTAAGTTATTGAATTATTTCGATGGGCTCTACTTTAATAGTGGGGTCCTTTTTTTTGACTCCTTCTGAAAAATTTTCCCTCAAATAGCCACTAAATCCTATGGAAAAAAAATCCCCGCGTTAATTAAAAGAGTGATTTAATCAACACGAGGATTGTAAAATTTGAATTTGCAGAAACAGCTTAAAGTGTCAACATGCGGTTTAAAACACCGGCTAATCTTACGCCCGCATCATATAGCTGCTGATCGACAATGGGTTTGCATTCCGTATAATATTTCTTGGTGAGGATATTGTTTTGAGGTTTATCACCATATGCATATTGAACCGCCAGTTTATGCGACTGCATCGCCCAATCGATAAATGACCCTTTCTTAATCTGAGTAACATTTACATTATGACTCGGAGCATAATTATTAATCAGATAATTGGCGTATTGCGTGGCGTTCATTCCGGTTTGATCGATAATGCCATAATCCCAAACAAGATGCAGATTGGTGCTGTCTCCCATAAAAACAACATGTACATCGTTGCCTCCCCGATCGTGATTATCCGCACAATGCAGTGGTTGGTGTATATCTCCCACAAAATGAACCACAAACTTTAAAGCACGAGCACGTTGTTTAAGACTTCGGCCTGGATCAGATAATTCTACTTCAAAGTGCTCAAGTTTAGAGACAATACAATCACCGTGTTTACAATATTTCCTGGCATTATAAGTCTTGGCGTTAAGGGGAATATCCACGTAATGCCACGGACCTGTTTTAGGGTGCGTTTCGCGATATTTATCCGCCCAATTAGCAATTTGGGCTAATGATTGTTTATGAAGCACGTTTAAAAGCTTTTTAAGTTTAACCTGAGCCTTTTTTGAGATATAATGAGTGGCAACATCCGCTATAATTTTATGTCCTTCGTGTCCCCAGGCAAAACTGGAAACGGGAATCATATTAGCGGTAACAAATACTAAGATGAGAAAATAATGTTTTATACGAAGTTGGGAGGATTTCATCGTCGCTAACGTTATTAAATTAAAAAAAGTGTTAATATATCGCTTTAATAAACTGAAAACATCCCGAAATGTTATAAAAAAATTATACGAAATCTAAGTTAAATGGCATTCTAAAGCCGATAAACAGATATCATTATCTATCGTTTTCTTAACACAAATAAATATTTAGTGCTTAATCATAATAAATGAGATTTCAATATAATAGCGGTACTTGCATGATCTATAAATTATGGTTTCCTAAATGCTCTTTCGAATTGATTTGAGTAACCATGACGCTTACAATGAAATCATATCTGAAACCATCATCTAAGCTCTCATAAAAAATCTCAACTATGAGTTATACTCTATTTGACGGCCCTAATCACTCAAAAAATTTAACAAATTCTTAATATTCCTAAACTATTCGCACTTAGTATTGTTTAACTGCGATTTATCGTGTAGATTCAACGATATTACAAATATTCTGCTGAATTGAATAATCGAAGTGAAACCTGAAATTAGTGGATAAAAAAATATATGGCGAACGATAATTCTACCCAGCAATGGGGCTCGCGAGTCGGGCTGATCCTGGCTATGGCGGGGAATGCTGTGGGACTCGGGAACTTTCTGCGTTTTCCGGAGCAAGCTATTCAAAATGGTGGAGGCGCTTTCATCATTCCTTATATCGTGTGTTTTTTACTCATGGGAATCCCTTTATTATGGATCGAATGGTCGATGGGTCGCTTTGGTGGTAAATTTGGTCACCATTCTACTCCATTCATCCTGGATACAATGGATAAAAAACGCTTATGGAAATATTTTGGTGTTTTCGGAATCTTCACGAATCTGGCTGTTGCCGCTTATTATTGCTATGTAGAATCCTGGACGCTCTCCTATGTGCTCCACTCTATTTTGGGTACTTTCATTGGAATGAATCAAACACAGGTAGCCAATTTCTTCAACACCTATGTGACAATCGGGAAATCAACTTTTGGCATTCCCTATGAAGCAGTTGTCTTCTATATCATCTGTCTGGTGATTAATACTTCCATATTGGCTAAAGGACTGGAAGGGGTTGAAAAAGTAGCCAAGATCGGTATGCCGCTGCTGCTGATGTTCGGAGCTTTCCTGGCTGTTCGTGGTTTGACCTTAGGAACATCGGGAGCTTCGCCCGCTCATCCAACAGCAAGTGCCTGGGCAGGTTTAAACTTTTTATGGACGCCCCAACCGGGTACACTTGCTAATCCCAAAGTTTGGTTGGCAGCCGCTGGACAAATTTTCTTCACTTTATCGGTTGGAATGGGTACGGTTCATTGTTACGCAGCTTATGTTAAATCGAATGATGATATTGCCCTTAACGCCGTATCTGCCGGATTCATGAATGAATTTGTTGAAATAGTATTGGGAAGTTTAATTGTGATTCCAATCGCTGCCGGTTATCTCGGATTAGGCTGGCTGAAACATCATGCCGGATTCGGAATAGCATTTCAAACTATGCCATATTTATTTAGTCACTGGGGACCCTTCCTTGCTGCTGTTGCCGGTGTTATGTGGTTTGGTTTATTGTTCTTCGCTGGTATTACTTCATCACTGGCAATGGGAACACCATGGATGGGCTTCATGCAGGATGAGTTCAACTGGGGCCGTAAAAAAAGTGCCTGGTCGTTTGGCGCTGTAATTTTGATCCTCGGCCTCCCCACAGTTTTCTTTTATAATCTTGGCGTATTCAGTGAATATGATTACTGGGCAGGTACAGTATCGTTGGTAGTCTTCGCACTGGCAGAATCGATCCTTTTTGCCTGGATCTTCGGTATGGATAAAGGCTGGAAAGAAATTAATGAAGGCGGGGATATCAAAGTACCTGAAATTTATAAATACATAATCAAATTCATTACTCCGCTTCTGTTATTATTTGTTTTCTTCGGTTCGTTATTAAAACCATTAAACAATGATTGGAAACTTGCTTTCCATAATCTGTTTACCGGAAATGGCTGGACTCTCGATAACTCTTCAATTATCAAACAGGTCATGCAAAGCGGACTCAGAGAAAAACTTGCAGCAGCCACTGATCCATCAATCATACATCATCTGCGGCAAGTATTGTTTTATACTGGTGCGGCCAGAATCCTACTAACGGCTACATTTTTCGGTATTTGTGCTATGGTCTACGTAGCTTATGTTAAACGAGTAAGAGAAGGGAGAGCATAAATGAATGCAACAGCACTAATTTTAATGATTACCGTTCAGGTCACGGTTACTGGTTTTACGGCTTATTTCTTCTACCGGGTGCTTACCTCTGCACCCGAACCTGATTCGTACGCGGAGGATAAACCGGATGAGCAGTGATCCGTTAGCAATTAGCTATGAAAAATAACCAAACTTTTTTAACAGTTTGAGATTTTAAAGCGATCTTACACACCTTCGATCAGGGGCGGAATCTATTTTGGATGTACGATTATTCGATATACTCATTTGTACAAAATGTTAACATTTCCCGTATTAACATTTCTAAGATCTCTCACCCAAAAAGCGGGTTCGAGATGACGTCAATAGTATGATTATTAATGAATAACAATGTTTCCATGCGTCATTTCGAACGGAGTGAGAAATCTTCTGAATAAAATATCGATATCAATGTATAGTTTAAGATATTTTTTTATGTGGAACTCTTTTTATGATTATGTGAGTTGGAGTGGGTAAACCAAGCGAGAGAAAAGGCAAGGAAGAATTCATCTACTTCAATACTGATCTTTTTTCAAGATTTTCCATAACTGTGACATTGATTGTTTGGGGTGTCTGGCTATAAATATGGGAACACCGTTTTCACGTGAGTGCGGATCATCAAGTTCGCCTGCTTTGTGGACATCAGCATAAAACATAGAGTTATCTTTTTTATTAGAACCAATTATGATTAATACACGTCCGCTACTACCGTGGTAACCCCAAAGCCAAAAGCTGCTGCTGCTACTGATTGCTTTGGGAAGCTGATAACGAGATCCGTAATAATTGATAGCGCTTGCTTCTCCATAATTATTTGCGAATATCGTACAATCCTTTTGTTCCTTTGCGGGTAATGAATGATAAATATCCGCCGTCAACGCAGTCAGTTTTTTCCAACCAAGCATATCGGCGTAATCCTGTGGGAGACTGTGATAATTTCCGGTTTCCCATCGAAGTGCCGGTTTCATCCCCAGATACTTTGAACCGAATTTGAAATAGCGAATCATGGTTGGTACCGAAAAGACCGGAATACCAACTGGAACAAATATCAAGGTAGCGAGGATAATTCCACCTATTGAAGCTTTTTGCAGAAAATACCAGGATTTTTTTTCGATGACCTGTTCAATCATTACGGAACCGGCGGCAATTAACATTGGATAAGCGGCTGCCAGATAATAGGCTTTTCCATGTGCAATGAGTAATACGAGCAGGATGGAAAGATAAGCCCAGCCAAGGGGGCGAAATTTTTTTCCCCGTTTTGAAAAAAGAAAGAACAGTCCGGCAATCCAGATTGGAGTGACAAATAGGGTTTGCAGAAATTGAAGAAGGATAAATGATGACGCGTGAACATGGACAAACTGATATTTATCTAATGCCTGCATCTGTTGGAAAAAAGGCCATTGATGTGTTTGTTGCCATATCACATTAGGCAAAAAGATTACTATGGCGACTAATGCTGAAATCCAGGACCATTTCGAAATAAAAAAGGTACGATAACTGGTGAGTAAAAGACCAACCGTTATTCCAAAACCGAAAAGCAGCATCGTATATTTATTCAGAAGTCCGATTCCAATCGTAATTCCGAGCCAGATCCAATATTTAGGTGTGTTGTTTTTTAAAATTCTAATGAACAAATAGGCTCCTAAAACGAAGAAAAAAGTATTGAATGTAACCGGCTGAAAAAGCAGATTCATCCGCAAATAAGCGAGTGCGAAAAGATATCCAACCCCAGCAAGAATTCGGGCGAAGGACTTCCCGCCCATTTCTTTGGCGATTAATGTTGTGAGCCAAAGCGATAGGGCTCCCGATATGGCTGGGAAAAAACGTACAGAATAAATACCATATCCGAATATCATTTTCGTGATCCAGGCGATTACGGCAATGAATGGTGGCACCGCCATATATCCCCAACTCAAATGATTACCTAGAGCCATATAGAGTAATTCATCCCGTTGAAATCCAAAGTCAGAATTCACCAAAAAAGGGATTAGGAGTTTGATCCCAACCATGATTATAATGGCGAATATATGATAATGGCGGTCGTTTTTTGACTTCCGGACAGATTGATCATATAAGCTGTTATCTTCGTTTGTAAACATATCCATCAATTTTATTCTGTCATCATTACTCAATGATTTAATCTATTACCCGGAGAATTATAAGGAGGTTATACAAAACCGTTCTTTTGCCCAATAGCTGCTGTTTCGAAGTCGCTCAGTCTTTGATATTGAACAAAATTCCTGGTTTTGCATAGCCTTCTCTAATATTAATAGAATTACGGAATGTTTTAGTTGTGGTTTCAAAATAACAGGCAAGACAAATAAAATAACCAGTTCTATGATATAATTCTGATTTTAAAAAGAATAATTTACCGTTTCTATTTATCGTGAGTTCGATAGAATTTTTAAGATCAACCCTCTTAAAAATAATTGAGTCCATATTATATTCCGGTCTTAGAAAAAATGGGTGTAAAAAATCTGGTGGAATGCAGCGTTAATCCTGAACTCACATTATTTAAAAATCTTATCAGCAATATTCACTATTAACGTCTTTTAACCTTCCTCTCTAATACATTAATTGTTAATGGATTAAGGTTTTTATATATAGTTAATAGATATCTTAAAACAATTTATAAGGAGTATGACATGTCAGTCAATACACCATTCGACCTAGTAATTATCGGTTCGGGTACTACCGGATCGAATGTTGCCCATCGCTGTCGGCAGGAGGGTTGGGAAGTTGCAATTATTGATGAACGTCCGTTTGGAGGGACGTGTGCCTTGAGAGGATGTGATCCTAAAAAAATCTTGGTTGGTGCTGCTGAAGCATACGACTGGGCGTATCGAATGAAAGGACATGGTATTGATCCCGGAAATCTGCATATCGATTGGCAAAAACTCATGGCCTTTAAAAATTCCTTTACCGACCCGGTCCCGGAGAATAAAATTAAAGGGTTTGAAGAAGCGGGTATCAAATATTATAATTACCGGGCTGTCATACTGGATCCGGAAACGGTGCAAGTGGGGATGAACACATTGAAAACCAATAACATAGTCATTGCTACCGGGGCCCATCCCAAACCACTTACGTTTGAAGGTCATGAACATATCATTTCAAGTGATGATTTTCTTGAACTCGAAAAACTCCCAAAAAGGATTGTTTTTGTGGGCGGTGGATATATTTCCATGGAATTTGCACATATTGCCATACGCGCCGGGGCTAAAGTAACCATTTTGCATCGTGGACTTCATCTTCTGGAACGGTTTGAAACCTTTTTAGTAGAACAACTCACTCAGCTTTCTGAGGAAGCTGGGATTGAAATTCACCTTGGAATGGAAGTCACCTCAGTTAAAAAGAAAGGTAAGGCCTTTGTTATTGAGGGAAAGAGTCCGGATGATGACATTGAAGTAACCGCTGACTTGGTGGTACATGGGGCCGGACGCGTACCTAACCTCGATGACATGGGACTGGAAGATTTAGGTATAGAGCGAAACAGGCGGGGAATTGTCGTCAATAATTTCATGCAGAGTGTCACAAACTCCAATATTTATGCTGGTGGCGATGCCGCCGATACCGGCATGCCACTTACCCCGATCGCCGGATTGGACGGACAAATCATTGCCGATAATCTGATTCACGGCAATGACCGTATTCCCGATTATCGAGGAACGGCTACGACTGTATTTACCATCCCGCCTCTTGCGTCTGTAGGTTTGACGGAAGCTCAGGCCAATGCCCGCGAGTTATCATTTCGGGTACATAAAGCGGATAGTTCTGATTGGTATTCCACCAAACGAACCAATCACAAATATTCCGCGTACAAAATCCTAATAGATGAGAAAACAGATTTAATATTAGGTGCTCATATTTTAGGTCCGGATGCCCAGGAAATGATCAATTTGTTTGCTATGGCTATCCGTGCCGAGATTACCTCATTTCATCTCAAAAAAATGCTCTTCGCCTATCCAACAGCCGGTTCGGATTTGAAATATATGATATGAGCAATGAGCAATTAGTAATGAATAATGAGTAATTTTTTCGTTCCCAAAGTCTCTTTGGGAACGCCTGGGGGAAAGCTCTGCTTCCACATTATCTATTAACGAGACATTCGAAATATGTCCAATTCTAAAGTCCTGATCTGTAGATGAAACGGAGTTTCAAAACCAGCATTTCTAACGGAGACGTTGGGAACGAGATCAAATAAAAGGTCTTTTATTCTCTTACACAACTAACCGTTTTAACTTCGTACCTGAACACCGATTCGAGATCTCTGTATAAACGGTACTTTACGTATTCAAAATTCCAACATTTGATAAAACCCCACCTCATTTACTCAATACACTCTATAACCCAATCTACTTTAATCCAACCTGATAAAACCCTTTATTTTCTTTCAGTTCTAATGGATGATCGTAGATATCGGATAAATGTTTTGAAGTGAGTAACTCCTTTTTAGAACCATTGTATGCGATATTTCCATCTTTCAAAAAAATGAGGCGTTCCACTTCAGGGAAAATTTCATCAACATGATGTGTAACCAAAACAATGGAAGTCCCATTTTGTGCGAGTTTTCGTATTTGGGTCATACATTGATATCGAGCCACTAAATCAAGTCCTGTTGTGGGTTCATCAAGAACAAGCACCTGCGGCTCGTTGACGAGAGCGCGGGCAATGAGAACACGTTGAACTTCGCCGGTGGACATCTCATCCAGCATAAAATCAGCAAGGTGCTCCGATTCCATTTTTTTTAAAGCCTCACGAGCGGTGATTCGCATCTTCTCAGTAATATTCTGATGCGGAAACAACCGTAGACTCGAGAAAAAACCTGAAATGACCACATCCTGTCCACTGATATGTCCATGATGTGTGTTATTGAGAAAATCACGCTGCAATTGATTTGAGACAATCCCCATCTTCGATCGTAACTCGCCAACATTCCATCGCTCTTTTCCAAAAACTTTAACAGGTGGCGGACCTTCTTTGGATTCTCGTGCATAGAGCTGACGGGTAAGTAGTTTAATGAGCGTTGATTTCCCCGAACCATTGGGCCCAATAATGGCTGTTTGTTCCCGGGTGGTAATTAGTAGATCAAGTTTATTTAGGATATTATGACCATCTTTCTTAACCGTAGCGGCAGATAATTCAAGAAAAGGCGAAGCTTCTGTCATGTATTTTTTATTGTGATTAACGTCAAATAGAAAGAATATTGTTTTCGTATTACAAGCCATAACCTGAAAATAATGGTCTAAGCTTACAATATTTATTCGAAATATGCATCTCACATTCATCTTCGTAAATGATATGAGTAATAACCCAAGTAGGTTATCATAATAAATTATCTCCTATATGTATGGTAATTACATTTGAATAACCCGAATTATTCACGTTACGAACAAGAAACAATACATATCATATTGTAAAATATGTAACTTATAAAAAATAAACCGATGCTCGATTTTAAGGACACTAAAAAAAGCTGCGAAATTTGGCCGTGCTCTGCGTTGCTCCTAAAGCTTTCGGAGCGCCTTGATCACAACAAAATTTCTTGGTGAATAATCCGGGTTAATACTCCTTATCTGGATTCATCACTGGGAAGAGGTTGGTCGAAGCGGAAATGAAGCCGTTATGCTTCCTATTTGAACCCTATTAAAAGAATGGCTTTGTGAAAAATTGAGTACGATACGGTAATCAATATTGGTCAGTAATAATTACTTTTCTATACAAATCATTTGAAAATTACAGTATAATTCAGTTTTTAATCAAAATACGACTAAGTTTAAAAAAACATCTATAGAGAGCGAAACATCATCCTGATAAATATTAGTTTTTTTGCCGGTTTTGCTATTTGTTTTATTTCGTTGCTATTGATTTATCTGGTCGGTATAATATAGTAAAGAGTATATTATTAAATAAGTTATAGTTAAATAATAACCTGGTCTTTTTTTTACATGCGCCTTATTCAATTAAATTCACAAGAGAGCATTTTCCATTCATAAATAATTAAACGGAAAACATTATGCTTAAGAACGATCTATTAACAAGAGAGCCCAAAATATCTGATTATGTTCGTGACATCTTGACCGAATTAGAGATTAAAAATCAGAATGAATCTGAATTTGTTCAGGCTGTTAAAGAAGTTTCAAAATCCCTTTCTGTAGCCATAGACAAACATCCGGAATTCAGAAAATTAAAAATTCTCGAGCGACTCATCGAACCCGAACGTATCATATCTTTCAGGATTCCTTGGGTGGATGATCAGGATGAAGTTCATGTTAACAGGGGATATAGGGTAGAAATGAATAACGCTATTGGTCCGTATAAAGGCGGGCTACGATTTCATCCATCTGTAAATCAGAGTATTTTGAAATTTCTGGCGTTTGAACAAATTTTCAAGAACAGTCTGACATCCCTTCCAATGGGAGCTGGTAAAGGTGGATCCGATTTCGATCCTAAATGTAAAAGCGATATGGAAGTTATGCGCTTTTCACAAGCATTCATGAATGAACTCTTTCGATACATCGGTCCAAATACCGACGTGCCTGCGGGAGATATCGGTGTTGGCGGAAGAGAAATCGGATATCTTTTTGGTCAGTATAAAAAACTGAAAAACGAATTTACCGGTGTTTTAACGGGTAAAGGATTGGATTGGGGCGGATCACTTATTCGTCCGCAGGCCACCGGATACGGATCCGTTTATTTCGCCAATGAAATGCTTGCCACAAGACATCAAACAATTGAAGACAAAACCTGTTTAATTTCAGGGAGTGGAAATGTGGCTCAATATACTGCAGAAAAAATCATTCTATTAGGTGGTAAAGTCGTAACGCTATCCGATTCGAACGGTTATATTTATGATGAGGAAGGCATCGATGCTGACAAATTAAAATACGTGATGGAACTTAAAAATGTCCGTAGAGGGCGCATCAAAGAATATGCGGAAAAATATCCTCATGCTGTTTATACTCCTGCCGATCCTTCTTTAGACTATAATCCGCTTTGGGATCATAAAGCCGATTGCGCATTTCCGAGTGCTACACAAAACGAAATCAATAAAAAAGATGCAAAGCATTTGATTGAGAACGGCGTTTATGTAGTTTGTGAAGGTGCCAATATGCCCACCACACCAGACGGAATAGAAATCTTTCTGGATGCAAATATTCTTTATGGTCCCGGAAAAGCTGCGAATGCCGGTGGTGTGGCCGTCTCAGGATTAGAAATGACTCAAAATAATCTGAGATTCGCCTGGAGCCGCGAGGAAGTTGATGAACGATTGAAAAACATCATGAAAAACATACATTCCCGATGCCTTAAGATGGCCGAAGAGTATCATTATCCAGGTAATTATCTCTATGGCGCCAATATAGGTGGTTTTATGAAAGTAGCTATCGCCATGAGAGATCAAGGAATCGTGTGATATAAGAATCCAATAAATAATATCCCCATTTATTCAGGGACATGCCATGGCATGTCCCTACTTTAACCGATCGCTTATCTTATAGCTCATAGCTCAACCTTTATTGGTCACCGCCGTAATGCCAAGAGCGATCACCATGCAGATCATTCCGGTGCCTACAATCGGTCCCGGCTGCTCCCCCAATTGTATCCACGCGGCGACAACGCCAACAACCGGTACAATCAAGACAGACAAACTGCTAACATTGGCTGGAAGTTTTTGAAGCAGGTAATACCATAATACCCAAGCTACTACTGTTGCGGCAATTACATTATAGACTATGGCTCCAATCAGAACGGGATTCCATTGAATGGGTGGTTCATGAATACTGAAAGCAGCTAATGCCAGGATGGGTAAACCGAAGATCATCTGCCAGGTCGTCACCGAAATCAGATCTTTCATCCCGGAAGTTGGTATTTTCTTAAATACAATGACGCTTCCGCCCCAGGCAAAACCGGCCAGAATACCCAGTAAATTATCCTCCAGACCTGCATTGATCACCCATGGTTTAACGATCAATACCAAACCGAGAAAAGCCATCGCAACGGCCAGCCATTGAAATCCTTTTACCCGTTCACCTAATAATGGCCATGATAAGAGAATCACCCAAAATGGCATACTGTAGGCAAAAACGGCACTTTTACTTGCCTCACCATGTGCAACAGCCCAGGATATGAGTCCGAGATAACAAGTCGTTTGCAACAAACCAAGCAACAACACACGACCGGGATACTTCGGCCAGATCGGTCTGCCCATGAATAATACGATCACAAATAAGAAAATGGCGCCTCCTCCCACACGCATCAGCGCAAAATACATGGGGGAACAATATCGCATGGCAATTTTCATAAAAACCCAGTTGTATCCCCAGACCATCGCCAATACAGCAAATGCAATAAGTGGTCCCTTCGTCAGTGGTGTCGCTTTACCGGTAGAGTTTGACATTTTCTTCTTTGTAGATGATTCGTTGTTAGCCCAAGTATAATGCTTACAGGACTCATATCATTCCGCGCATGTGAAAATAAGAAAAGATTTATGAAGAAGGATCGGTGATTTCAGAACAGTGTAACCCCAATCATAGTTGATCGTTTTTAAGATTGTCTCCATGTTGTTATTTAAAATAAAATCTGTCTATATAATACAGTAAACATCTTGGATTTGGTTCTATGCAACGAATTTCATTTTTATCTGGATTATCTATTGTTATTATATCTTTTCTAACGCTCTCCTGTGCAAGAAAAACCAAATATCATTTGGTATGATCGGATGAATTTAACGGTTCAGCGCTCGATACTACCCAATGGCACGTTATTATTGGGAATGCGAGCCAATATGGAAAGGAAGGTTACGGAAATGGGGAATTGGAATACTACACCGGTCGACCGAAAAATTTACGTGTGAAAGATGGAAAGCTGATTATTACCGCCAGAAAAGAAAAATATAATGGGGAAGATTATACATCAGGACGCATCAGAACCCGTGATCATTTTGCCTGGAAATATGGCAAATTTGTCGCTCGGATAAAATTACCATACGGACATGGAATGTGGCCGGCATTTTGGATGTTACCTGCTGAAAATAAAACCGGACTCGGTTCCCGTCTTTCCCAAACACCGGAAATCGATATCATGGAGATGATTGGACGCAATCCGGCCACAGATTATGGAACCGGGCATTGGTGGAATCATGGAGCCCAAATGAAGGGTGGACATTATACACTCAAAAATGGAAATCTGAGCGATGCCTATCATACCTATTCGGTAACATGGGGACCCAAACGAATACGGTGGCTTTTCGATGGCAAATCCTATTATCAAATTACCAGAGATAGTTTAAATACCGGAAAT
>Ga0102956_1000452_pt1 | contig 14918 bp, 13 predicted proteins | sample SalPonF2_A_D2_MG_FD_84515 | JGI IMG/M metagenome (GOLD analysis project Ga0102956, IMG submission 84515) | Salt pond soil microbial communities from South San Francisco under conditions of wetland restoration - Salt Pond MetaG SF2_A_D2_MG ...
TCCACCATGATCATGCAGAAATCAACGAAGAGATGATCGAGTTGGCCTATCAATGCTGTCCAGTGGATATCGTTGCCCACGGCTTGCCCCACAGAGTTTTGCAGAAACACGAGGAGGATGAGTAATAAACAGCTGATCCAGAAATAGTGAGGTCTATGGAATATTGGAGCATTGCAAAATATCAAATCTCAAGCACCAAACCGGGGCCCCGCCCAGAGGGTGGGGACTCCGAAGGAGAAATTACAAACAAATCTCAAATTCCAATACTCAATGACCAAAACAGGTTTGGAATTTTGGTCATTGTTATTTGTTTGATATTTGTGATTTGTGATTTGGTATTTTCGCACTCTAGCACTCCAATACTCCTGAAGAACGACAATTTTGCAAACACTTTAGATACGTTATCAGGGCAGACTTGCTGAATAGGACTTGATGATATGTTTGAAGCTCTCCAGTTTGAATTTATGAGAAATGCGCTTTTGGCCGGCCTTCTCACCAGCATCGCTTGCGGGGTGATCGGCACCTTCATTGTGGTAAATCGGATCGTGTTTCTTTCCGGTGGCATTGCCCACGCAGCATATGGCGGCATTGGCCTGGCCTTCTTCTTTGGGTTGCCCTACGTGGCGGGAACTTTGGGATTCGCCCTTCTCATTGCCATGGTAATGGCGGCAGTAACGCTGAAAGCAAGACATCGGGCCGACACCATCATTGGTGTTCTCTGGGCAGTGGGGATGGCCCTCGGTGTGATTCTTTTGGATCTCACACCAGGCTATAACGTGGACCTCATGAGCTTCCTCTTTGGTAGTATACTTACCGTTCCAACAACCGATCTCTGGCTTATGTTAGTTCTGAACGGTTTGATTCTCTTGGCTGTGGCTTGTTTTTACAATGATTTCCTGGCACTTTCCTACGACGAAGATTTTGCTCAAGTCAGGGGCGTCCGCGTAAAGTTCCTCTATTTTCTTCTCCTGGCAATGGTAGCGCTCTCCGTGGTCATGATTATCAGGATTGTGGGGTTAATCCTGGTCATTGCCCTGCTGACCATTCCACCATATATAGCCGAAAAATACGCCGGATCTCTCAAAAAGATGATGTTCCTCTCCTTCCTGCTGAGCTGCTTTTTTACTATGGTTGGGCTCTGGCTTTCCTACACTTTCAATCTTACTTCAGGCGCCACCATTATCATGGTGGCGGGGGTTTGTTTTTTCATTTCACTCTTGATTGAGTTTTTGAAAGCGAAAAGGTTTTTTTCCGCTTGACAGCTCATGGAACCCCACGTCCACAGCAATGACTTGGGGCCCCATTTGCGACAGCTACCGGAACAACCGACGTGAGAAAGGCAAAAAATTATGTGCAATCAATGTGACTATGTGAATCTCATTGAACATAGTGGTTTGGGGCAAACTCCCAATCGATTGCGTGTCTTGGAAATTATCGGAAACAGCCCCCACCCCATCAGTGCGCAGGAGATTATTGCCGCCTTGAACCAAAGCCGGGATGTTAACCGGGTCACTGTTTACCGAATTCTTGACCTATTGGTGGGAAACAAATTGGTTGAGCGCATTAGTGCCGGCGACCGCTCTTTTCGCTACGGGTTGGCCCCAAATGCCAACCACCATCCGCACTCCCATTTCTATTGCGTAGAATGCGGTGAAATGGAATGTCTTCGTCCCGAACATATTAGCTTGGACACGGAGCCCCTTGAGCGCTCCTCCTTTCCAGGGTTGATCGAAAGAGTCGAAGTCCGCATTGATGGCATCTGCGAGGACTGCCGCAGGCAGTGACCAGGGGGAGCTCAGCGTATAGCGCCTCGATAACGAGGCAGTGGGCAGTAACCACTAAGTACTTAGCACAAGAGGGTTATCAGTTATACGTTATTCGTTATTCGTTGTACGGATGTCTGCAAAATACTCTTGTCAGTTTTAACATCCATAGGTGTAGAATATAATTACCACGTATAACCTATAACTTATAACGGATAACTTCTCCGTTTCGCCAAACAGCCATGTAGGTTTCTATTGCCTGTATCTGGGTTGACTCGGCAAGAAGGGTGAGAACGGGGAAAAATGGACTACTCTTCCTTGTCTGGGTAGCGTTGTTGAATAGATCGCATCACATCCAGGGAGGAAAAGAAGACCTCGATGAGCGCGGGATCGAACTGTTGCCCCGCACCTTGTTCCATGGTTTTAATGATATCTGCCTCGTCCCAGGCCTCCTTGTACGCTCTTTTGGAGGCCAGAGCATCGTAGACGTCAGCTATCGCTACAATCCTGCCGAAAAGGGGAATCTCGTCGCCTTTTCTGCCCTGTGGTTGCAGTTGTTGCACAGAGAAACTCAGTCCCGGTCCGGTTGCCGCCAGATCGACATGCCCAGGATAACCCTTGCCATTCCACCACTCATGGTGGCTCAGGGCAACTTCTGCTGCGGCCTCATCGAAATCTGATTTCTTGTCAATAAAAAGTCTCGCCCCGAAAAATGTGTGTTGTTTCATGATGTCAAATTCTTCGTCAGTGAGCCGAGCTGGCTTCTTTAGAATCTGATCCGATATGGCAACCTTGCCCACGTCATGGAGCATGGCAGCCATCCGCAGCACATCGCGCTTGATCTGGATCTCTTTTGCGGAAATGTTATTTTCCTTGGCCCACCTTTCATATATCTCCACGGAATACGATCCAACCCGGTTGACGTGAGGTCCTGTTTCTTTGGGGTCGCGCAGTTCTGCCATCCGGATCATCCTCAGGATGAGGGTTCGGGTCATCTGTGCTCTTTCCAAGGCCATGGTGGCCATACTGGCAAAATGAACCATCATCTTGGCGTCTTCCTCTGAGAACGGCATAATCTTGCCCTTATCGTTCTGGGCATTGATAACCTGAAGGACACCGATGACTTCTTCCCGTACTGTCTTCAACGGAACTGCCAGGACCGAGTGGGTTTCATAGCCAGCAGTCTCATCGAATCTTTTGTCGAAGCGATATGGGACGGTGCTTTCGAGTGTGTAGACATCCGGAATATTCAGCTCCTGACCGGTGATTGCCGAATAACCTGCGATACTACTTTCGTCTGCAGGAATCGTAAAAATATTGTAGATAAGTTTCTCTCCTAAAGGCAGTCTCCTTTGCAGCGTGGCATTCTGAGTATAGGTGAAACGTAATTCCTCTTTGTCACGGATGTATATGGAACCGGCATCAGCATTCACAACCCGCCGGGCCTCGGTAAGTATGTGCTCCATGAGAATGTCAAGGTCTTTGACCTGGTTGAGTTCCGTACCTAGATTGGTCAGAACCTCTAGCTTTTGCTTTTCTGTAAGCATAAGGCTAATCTCCAACAAAAAGAGTTCGGCAGACCGAGAGTTCGGTAACATAAAAGTCGGAAGAGACAGAGAGCACTTAAGATTTCTTCTTGGTCCACTTCATTTCAGGTTGGTTTTTGAATCTGATCACGCCCCCTTCTGTTGGGGTGTAGTAAAAAGAGAACTCAAACTTCCGTCCTGCTCGAATGAGATAGTGGATGATGTACAAGGTATTTCCATCTTCATCCATTTTTTCCAAATCCACGATTGGAAACACATCAAAATCAAAGTAGCCCAGACCCTGTTCAAAAATGAGGGTGTCCTTTTTGATTTCAAAGGGATGGTCCACGTATTTTGGGTCATCTGTCACCCAAACCCCGATTAGCTCCTCGGGAACCGTGAATTCCTTTTGACATTGCGCTCCGAAAAATAGAATGAGAATCGCGAACGCTATGAAGGTGCTCTTTGATTTCACTCGCGTCTCCCAATCGCGTGGATCGAGTTACAAACCTTTTTAATATAAACCCCGAAAAAGAACAATACCACCTCAAACTGAAAATTCCCTGTGGTCCCACTGCAGGGGCTGTAGGGAATTTTCCAACAAAAAGAATACCGTTTTCTTCGCCCGCTAACTCGATACCGCTTCTCTCTCTTCCTGGGCCATCACCTCCAGGAAGGCCTCTACCACCTTTGGATCGAACTTGGTACCAGAGTCCTCTTTTATGAAACCAATGACGGTCTCCCTAGGCAATCCTTCACGATACGGCCTGTCTGAAATGAGAGCGTCGTAGTGGTCGGCCACCGTAAATATGCGAGCCCCTAAATCAATATCCTCTCCGGAGAGATTGTCGGGGTATCCCGAGCCGTCATAATATTCATGATGGTGCAACACCACTGGTATGATTCCGGCGTAGGCCTCAATTGGTTCCAGGATTCTCGCTCCAATGCGCACGTGCTCACGCATCAGTTGATATTCCTCATCTGTCAATTTACCTGCCTTATCAAGAATCTCCGGCGGAATTCCGATCTTGCCAAGATCGTGCAGCAGCCCTCCCCTATGCAGATCATCCAGTCGTTTCTGATTCAGTCCCAGAGCCTGGCCGATCCTCAAAGCGAGTTCAGTCACTCGCTCAGAGTGGCCTGCCGTCCAGTGTGACTTGGCATCTATGGCCCTGGCCAAAGCATACAATGTGCCCCAGTTCAGTTCGTCCAACTCCTCTATCAGTCGGGCATTTGAGATGGCCACTGCCACCTGATCAGCCAGCTGACGGGCCTGGACTGCATCTTCCTCATTAGCCTCTGTCGGATCCAGGTAGCCCAGGACGATCAAGCCGGAAAGTTTCTCGGCTACAAACATGGGAAGGGTCAAAAATAATTCCGCTTCCAACTCCGCCAGGGAGGTAAGATAGTGGGGGATTTCCTTATTTGAGTCTACGAACAATTGTTCGGGATGATCATATAATTCCTGCACCTCGGCAGCTGTGAGATTAATGGGCGCTAGCCAGTTTTCGCTTTCTGACTCGCCATATTGGACATGCATCAGCCCTCCATCTGAAGATTCAGCATCCAGCAAAGCCACGCCCACACAATCACAGGGGAATAGCTCTCGCATCCGGTTGAGCACCGTGTCCACGATGAGTCTGGTATCCAGCGCCGAAAGGATGGAACGGTCGATTTCATTCATTGTGGTCAAGGCGTTAAATTGCTTGCCCAATCGACTTGCCATGGCATTGAAGGATTCCGCCAACTCCTGAAACTCGTCGCCGCTGGTGACTGTCACTCTGGTATCAAAGTCTCTCCCGGCAATGCGTTTTGTCCCCTCCTGCAATCTTTCCAGGGGGATCAAATTCCTTCGAATCTGATTAATGCTAAGAAGTAACACCACCCACAGTGACAGCAGGACCACAAGGGGAAAGATCTTTTTGAATTTTGACATGGGCGCGAGCACGTGGGCTTTGAATTCGCCCAGGGCAATGATCCACTTGTCCACCAGGAACTCGTTTTGCATATACAAGGACGAGTACGTTCCCACTCCTTCTCTCTCTTCGTACTGCCAGTCAAATGGCCCTGAGTGGGTACGGATCATTTCACGTATTTCCTGTTCGGAAAATAATACAGCGTCTGGAAGGGTACTGAAGAGCAACGTGCCTGCTTGATCGAGTACCCAGAGTTGGGTCATGGGCGGCAGCGGGTTCTCGTCCGCCCCACGCCACAAATACGTTATTTTGACCTCAGCTACTAGGGTTCCTCTGCTCGGCTGGTCTGGGTCGAGCAACCTGCGCATGAGAATGACCGCTGGGCGACCCGCCCGGGCCCTGGCACTTATAAAGGTTTTGCCCTGCCGCAGGTGGGCCTCCTGTGCCGCGGTGAGCGGTGGCGGCTTTTGAACGGTCCCCAAAAGAGATATGGGCTTGGCCGCCTCGGTAATCACTCCCAGAGATTCGAGCCGTTCTTTCAGACGACCGCTGATTTCCGCCACCGATTCTCGCAAGCTGTCTTCACCGGTTTCATTGAGGCTGGAGGCTGCAATCTCTATCCCGGTCTCAAGAAACAAGAGCCGCTCAAAAAGATGCATGCCCATGGCTCCGGCTGCCTGGTGCAATCGCTCCTGGCTCTGTTCATTGAGCTGCCTGGTCACATGTTGAAAGGAAAGTATTGCTAGGATTGTAACGGGGAGAAGGGCACAGGTGATAAACAGGAGAAAGATTCTTCTGGCCACCTTGCTGCGGAGAAATGTACGGTCAACTTTCATGGTCTGAAATCCGGTTAGAATTGAGCCCCCAAGCCCACATAACGCCCGTTCGCCGCTCGAACGATGTCATCAGCTCCCTTGTTTTTGGTGATCTGGCTGTGAGTCGGAACTTGTCTGTCAGGTCCCACACTGTACAGGTCAAAATCGTAGTTGAGGGGGTTATAGCTCCGGTCCTTGCGACAAAATTGGGGTTTTCCACCTCCAGCATGCGGCCCTTGGGCGAGATTCCTGTACTGGTATGGTGTTCCCCATGGATCTTTGAACTGGTCCCTGCCAATCTCCTGCATGCTCTCGAGCATGAACGTTATGATCGGCTGCTTCCCACCAGGATAATAACCTTTTTCCAGCTCAAATAAGATGATCTCTTTTTCCAATGTACGGATATCCAAAACCGCACGGTCCACTTTCGCCTTGTGGAGGTAATCTGCGGTCAACGGCACCGCAATGCCGGCAAGCGTTAGCACTATAAGAATACCAAAGATGAGCTCCAACAGCGTAAAGCCTTGACAAGAGTCTCTTTTTTTCTTTTCACATTCTGGGGACACATCGAGGCTTGCCGGCAGCACCGACAAACATACAGACACGGATTTTAATCCATATTTGCCCATACGTTTCCACTGGGTGCCGCGGTTTTTATGTGCGTTCTGGCCTCGCCCCTCTAACTCCAGCATCTCAGGCAGCGGTTCTGATCCCACCCCCTGACCGGTGGCGGCACAACATGGACGTTACAAGATCTAATCCACACCTATCACCGGCAGCGCCAACGGAGCAGTCAACCGGCCACGGCGAAGAATTTCCTTTGACAACTTTTCCTCTCTTCTCCTAACCTGCAATATTCATGAAAGCAAAGTTAGTTCATGAATAATCCGGGCTAATTACCCTTAAATTCTTAACTTCTCCGTCTCAAGAGGCTAAAACAGCAAGAAACATACCATCCTAACTGGCAGCTGTCCATCCCTGGCAGGCCTGTGAGATAAGGGAGAAATGTCACTAATAAATCTTGAGATTTTAGCCGGTTACTGTCACCTCACCACCCCAACACTCCAGGCAAAGGGAGTGGCAATCTGGGTTTACCTTGGAATCTTCGCACGGCAAAGTTCTGGAGGATGTAGTGCTGTTGCTCACCCATGTACCACTTTTTTCCTTGCCACTTTTCCCGCCTTCTTGTAGCCTGAAATTAGCCCATTTTCTGCTTCCCGACGCGATCTTGCAATCTCAATTCTCCGATTGCTCTGTAAGGGTTAACCTTATTGGGCAAAAGTGAAGCTCAGCAGAATTGATTCGATGTCCTTATCAAAAAAAAACGGCATGGAAGACAAAGATAAAGCAAAAGACGAACTCATTGATGAGCTCGTCATTTTACGTCAGAGGATTAGCGAATTGGAAGCTCTGGAAGCTGAACGTGAGGAGATAGAGGAAGTCCTACGCGAGAGGGAAGAGAGATATCGCGCCATAGTGAAAGCCTTTGACGGAATTGTTTACATATGCTCCGAAGATTTCCATATTGAATTTATGAACGATGAGTGCATCAAACGAACCGGTTACGATGCCACCGGAGAATTGTGTTACAGAGTTCTTCATGATCGTGATTCAATTTGCCCCTGGTGCGTCAACGAGCGGGTGTTAAAAGGCGAAACCGTGCGGTGGGAAGTGCAAAGTCCCAAAGACAACCGCTGGTACTATATTGTAAATACACCGATTTACAACTCTGATGGCACTGTGTCCAAACAAGCCATGATTCTGGACATCACCGATCGCAAGGAGATGGAGGAGGCTCTGGAAAAAAGCGCTGATAAAATCAAACACTTTGCCTACTCCGTATCACACGATCTCAAGAGTCCTGCTGCTGCTATTTATGGCCTGACAAAACGTCTTCATGAACGGTATGGCGATAGTCTCGATGAAAAAGGCAGGAGGTACTGTGCTCAGATATTAAAAGCTTCCCTGCATGTCGGAGCGCTCATTGAGAAGATCAACGCTTACATCGAGGCCAAGGAGGCGCCGCTAACAACTGAAGAAATTGATCTCAGAGAGATTCTTCAAATCATTAAAGATGAGTTCTCCCCTCGGTTGACCATTCGGCAAATCACCTGGTTGGAGCCTGAAACCATACCTGAAATCAAAGCTGATATGTTGTCCATGCTCAGGGTATTTCGGAATTTTGTGGACAACGCTTTGAAATACGGTGGAGAAGGCCTCAGTGAAATCAGCATTGGATATCAGGGGAACGACGATTTCCACATCTTTTCTGTGAGCGACAACGGGGAAGGCATACGGGGGGGAGATTATGAAGGGCTTTTTGCCGCGTTTCGCAGGGATGACACCTCCAAGGCAGTGGAGGGAGCTGGACTTGGATTAGCCATAGTGAGCGAGATAGCGGAACGCCACAAAGGCCGAGTTTGGGCGGAGCCTGGGAAAGACCAGGGAGCAATATTTTTTATCTCGGTGTCAAAGGATCTCTGAACGGTTATGGCAGCCCAAATTCCAAGCACCAAACCGGGGCCCCGCCCAGAGGGTGGGGACTCCGAAGGAGAAATCTCAGGGTTATAGGTGTCAGGTGTCGGGTGTCAGGAAAAAGAAACATAGAAGCTGAAACCTGTCGAAGATCCCGTCTGAAGCGGAGCGGCAGCGGGGAACACTGAAACCTCCATCCGTCCTGAACACTGAAACCTTAGTCATTGTGATTTGGAATTTCTATTCCCCGATACTCCAGTACTCCAAAACAGCTCGCAATCTTTAGATGTTGAATAAAGCCCAGGAGGCCAACTATGGGTGAGCGCAAGAGACTGTTCTTGCTGGTTCTCATCATGACAACCGTGTCTATGGTTGTTGTCGGAATCACCATCTACGTCTTGTATGGCACCTCTTTTGAGCAACAACGAGAGAGACTGGTGGAGACTGCTCAGAGTCAGGCTCGTCTGATAGAAGCCATCGCCCGGTTCGATGCCACCAATGAAAGAAACGACCCCGGATTTTATCCTGATGGTGCAACAGTGGCTACCTTAAGCCAGATCATCGATGCCCACAGCCACTACAAGGGCTTTGGTGAGACTGGAGAGTTCACCCTTGCTCGTCGTGCTGGGGATGATATTTTCTTCCTGCTCAGGCACCGGCATCATGACCTGGAGAAGCCAAAACCAGTATCTTTTGACTCAAAACTGGCCGAACCCATGCGACGGGCGCTGTCGGGACTGTCCGGAACTGTGGTCGGCCTCGACTATAGGGGAGAGATAGTCCTGGCGGTGTACGAACCTGTGACAGAGTTGAACTGGGGGATTGTGGTCAAGATTGATCTGGCAGAGGTTAGAGGTCCGTTCGTCAAGGCTGGCATAATTGCCATCTGTGCAGCACTTCTCGTAGTCCTCGTCGGGGCAGTTATTTTCCTTGGCGTTAGCAATCCAATGATTAGGCGGTTGGAAGAAAGCGAGAACCTCTTGCGGGAACAGTTCGCAGAGCTAGATCATATTTACGCCAATGCCCCAGTCGGGCTGTGTTTGATGGATACCGACCTGCGTTTTGTACGTATAAATGAGAGGCTGGCTGCCATTAATGGAAAGCCCGTATCGGCACACATCGGTCGAACCCTTGGGGAGGTCATTCCGGGCATCACTCCTCGAATAGAGCCGATCTATCGCCAAGTAATGGAATCCGGTGAACCGTTCCTCAACTTTGAGGTCCGCGGCGTTACGCCCGGGGAACCCGAGGTTCCACGGCACTGGCTGATAAGCTATCACCCGCTCATGTCGGAAGAAGACACGGTCCAGGGCGTGAGTACGGTTGTACAAGATGTAACCGAACTCAAGCAGGCGGAAAATGAACTGAAATGGGAATTTGGTGTGAATGCCGCTCTCTCGGAGCTATATAAGCCGCTGATTTCGCCTTCTTCTTCAGTCGCAGAGATTACGACTACGATATTGGACCAAGCCAAGAGGTTGACCGGAAGTCCACACGGGTACGTCTCCTCTATTGACCATACTACTGGTGATAATGTTGCGCATACCCTTACCGAAATGATGGGAGTTCAGTGCAAAGTTGAGGTCGAACACAAGAAAATTGCCTTCCCGCGGGGAGATGACGGGTTGTACCAAGGACTCTGGGGCTATTCGTTGAATACTCTACAACCTTTCTTCGCCAACTCGCCTGAAACATATCCAGCATCCACTGGAATCCCTGAGGGACACATACCTCTCAAGAGCTTTCTATCTGTACCGGTCATGTTGGGCGGGGAGTTAGTTGGTCAAATTGCTTTGGCCAACAAAAAGAAGGATTATACCGAGCGAGATCTCGAAGCGATTCGTCGATTGGCCGAGTCCTATGCCCTAGCCATTCAGCGCAGGCGGGCGGAGGAGGCACTGCAAGAAGCCCACGCCGAGCTCGAGATGCGTGTGGAGAAGCGCACTGCCGAACTGGTTAGAACGAACGAGCAGTTGAAAAAATCAGAGGATGAACTCCGGATTCTCTCTTCTCAGCTTCTAAAAGCCCAGGAGAATGAAAGGGCACGGATCGCCCGGGAACTCCATGATGGCATTGGCCAATCCTTGAGTGCCATCAAGTTTAGAATTGAAGATGCCCTCGGACAACTGGGTAAAGACGTAGCCGAGTCAAGTGTCAATTCATTGAACAGTCTTATTCCGGTAATTCAAAGCACCGTTGAAGAAGTTCGAAAAATAACCATGGCCCTGCGGCCATCCACCCTGGATGACCTGGGTATCTTGGCAACAATCGCTTGGTTTTGCCGTGAGTTTCAAGAAACCTATGCAAACGTCAGAATCCAAAAAGAGATCGGCCTAGGAGAAGCTGACATTCCTGAATCGTTGAAGACTGTTATCTATAGAGTCTTGCAGGAAGCCCTGAACAACGTGGCAAAACACAGCGGCGCAGACAGCGTCACTATCTTCCTGACGAAGAGAAACGATACCATAGAGTTGACTATTGAGGATAATGGTCGCGGCTTCGACCTTAAGGAGGCGCTCGATGTCGATGGCTCCAAGAGGGGCTTCGGGCTCGGGAGCATGAAGGAACGACTAGAACTCTCCGGAGGGTCTTTTTCCCTCGAGTCAGTCAGGCGAGAAGGAACCACTATCAGGGCATCTTGGCCAGGCTAAAGAGATTTAGGATTGCAGATTTGAAAAAGGCGTAAACGTTCTTAAATTCGCAATTGTCCTACGGACTCCAACCCTTCGGGCGGGTTCCCAGTTTCGAAATCCGCAATTCGAAATTCCTTCACCTTGTTATCAGCCCTCTTTCCATGGCATAAGCTGTCAAGGCCGCAGCACTGTGGAGATCCAATTTCTTCATGAGGTTAGCCCGGTGCTTTTCTACCGTCTTTACACTGATGTACAGGTAGGCGGCAATCTCTTTGTTTTTATGGCCCTCGGCAATAAGTTTTAGAATTTCTCGCTCCCGCTTGGTGAGTGTGTCCCACGGTGAACTCGACGCAAAGCTCTTCCTGCCCTCGAGATATCCTTCTATTACCATTTGCGAAACGGAGGGACTGAGGTAACGCTTTCCCCCTAGAACGATCTTTATAGCCATTATAAGTTCCTCAGCCGAAGCATCTTTCAAAATATATCCGTCAGCCCCAGCCTGCAGAACCTCGAGAATGAATTCTTCTGCCTTGTGAACCGTCAGGGCCAAAACCTTCGTCTCTGGAGTACGTTTCTTGATCTCTCTGATGGCCTCAACCCCATTCATCTTCGGCATGGAGAGGTCCGTCAGGATAAGATCGGGTCTGAGTTCCTCCACCTGCCGAATGGCTTGTCGGCCATCTGCTGCCTCCCCTACCACTTCGAGATCCGATTCAGCGGAGAGCAGGGCCCGCAGCCCCTCTCTGAGAATAGTATGATCCTCGGCAATAACGACTCTGCGTTTTGCTTTCACCAGTTTCACCTGAGCATAGAGTTGGCGGTCTTTTGTCAGAATACAATTTGAGGAGAAAACTGTAAAGCACTTGCCGGCAATATAAACCCTAACGTTGCATACCTGCGCCAAGAAAAAACGCGCAAGAGTGCCTCAGATGTGGCTGCGCACAGGCTCGGACAGGTCGAGGCGTACTTTACCGTACGTTAAGTCCTGTCTGAGGCGAGCACAGCCGTCCCGCCATGGGCGGGACTATCGCGCGAGCGCAGCGGTTTTTGCCGGTGTAGGTATGCAACGTTAGGGTAAACTCAGCTGCAAACCTATCTCCCTGGAAAATACAGTGTAATATTTCCATATCTACTGTCTCCGCCCCATTTCTACTCATTGGGTGCTTGTTGTAGGGTGTTGTAGCATCTACCGGCCATACTTCCCAAAATCACGCCCGTTGTGGGGTAAAACCAGATGTTCAAGACATTGCTTGTTGAGGACAACGCTCCTTTTCGTCAGTCCCTCAGGGAGATGCTGTGCGAACGATTTCCTAGAATGGTTGTCGAGGAGGCTGAGGACGGAGAGGAAGCACTGCAGAAACTAGAGGGTCTGCGCCCTCATCTCGTTTTTATGGACATAAAATTGCCCGGGGCAAACGGCCTCGAGATAACCAGAAAGATAAAGGGACGTTATTCAACGATACAAGTCATAATCCTAACAAGTTATGACTTGCCGGAGTACCGAGAGGCTGCAGTCCAGTATGGAGCCGATCATTTCCTTTCAAAAGAATCGTCGAGTCGAGAGGACATTTTAGCATTAGTCGACAGTATTTATTCTGAGGATGGCTAGCCCTACATGGGAACCGTTGGCGGAATACAGTATTTCTGCCCTGAATTTACTCAATGCACCTGATTTACTTCTCAGACAATTTCAGTAGCCTGGGAGATATTTTGCCGTCTCCCTTTTTCAAATACAGGTTAATACGGTCCTTTTCTCTATTCACTTTTTATTGTGGAGTGTGATCATGTCAGTTTCTCTCAATCGTTCGGACTCGAAGCTTACCATTCAAGATCTGTATCCGGACTATGTTTGGAACAATGGCCCATCTGATTCTGTGGAAGAGTGTGGGGCAATTGACAGAGAGCAACAATTGGATCGAGCGGAACAAGAACAAGATCTTCTCGGGGAGAAAGATCCCCTGGATGTCAGCATGACCTCGGACACTGAGGAAGACGATTTTTTTCAGACCAATCTCATCAATTGCTACCTTCAAGATGTCTCCCGATTTCACCTGCTCACCCCTGAACGTGAAATTGAGTTGGCGCGAACCATTAAGGAAGGTCAAGAAGAAGTGGTCAACATGGTGGTCACCTACTGCGTTGCAGAAAAACACTTCGGCGACTTTCGCAAAAAAATTCTCAAGTGGCAGAGCGAGGTGGAATCTTATCCCGGACTGCGCGAAAAAATGGTGGAGCACATTGTATCGACCCTGGAACGTGGCGCCGGCGGCAATGGCGCAGCTGCAATATGCCAGAGACTTCTCGCTGAGGTTCGGGCCGTAGTTGCCACAATCAACACGGCCAAGGATGAAATGGTCAAGGCTAACCTGCGGTTGGTGCTCAGTATTGCCAAGCGGTACCGTGGTCGAGGTCTGAGTTTTTTAGACCTCATCCAAGAGGGCAACATGGGACTGATCAGGGCGGTCTCCCGATACGATTACACCAAGGGTAACCGTTTCAGCACCTATGCTACCTGGTGGGTGAGGCAGGGTATTATTCGAGCCCTTTATGAAAAGACCAACACTATCCGGCTGCCTGTTCATGTCATCGAGATGAAAAGCTCCTTCCACAGGATTGTGTCCGAGCTTGCCGAAGAGCTTGACCGCAAACCCAGTCATTTAGAGATTGCCGAGCGCAGCGGATTATCTGTTGACAAAGTCACGATGCTCGCTCAGTTGTCCACACGGCCAGCCTCTTTGGAAGCGACGGTTGGCAACAGAGATCAACAGTTAGGAGATTTCATAGAAGATAAAAGAACTGTGTCACCTTTGGAAGGAATCAGCCAACAGGAATTGGTTGAGGTCACCCGCGAGGTTCTGGCCTCTCTGTCTCCTCGAGAGGAGGGAGTGTTAAAATCTCGTTTTGGTATAGATGGCAGGCCCACGCAGACACTCAAGAGCATCGGCGGGCACTTTGGTGTCTCAAAGGAACGTATCCGACAGATCGAAAAGAGGGCCATCCAAAAACTGCGACACGCACCGCGCTCAGATCAACTCAGGTGCTTTCTTGAATAAAGAATCCGGGCTTGCATTCTGGTTCACTTGGGGGTGAGCACATTGATTTCCCACAGGATCAATTCTTGTTTGGTTTTTGCTGAGGGTGAATGCCCCCATAAGCTGACCATGGAAAGGGTCTATATAATTTCGCACCTTATGGACCCCGTTGGACTCCGCCGGGCACGGAGCAAATGTTTCAGATGCAAACTGTATAGAAAAATTCGATATTATCCCACTGGTCTAGAAATAGACGACCTCCACTCAACGAAAAAAGATAATGACTACGGTTTCACCTGGTCTGTGAAGTAATAACCTCTTCTTTCCCCTCGAGAGGGGTTCTTCTGTTTATTGGGTTGATGACTCCGGCGAAAAATTATGGAGATTTTTTTGTTTCCACATAGGTTCCAGCCTTCTTGAGCGCGTCTTCCATCTCTTCGACGGTAATCACTGTCGGATCATAATAGACTGTGTTTATCTCCCGAAAATAGCGGAAACCTTTTGTGACTTTGTTTACTCCTTCAAGCCCTTCCAGGGCTTTTTTCCCGACATCATATCACTGTACGTAAAATGTTACGGTGGAGCCAGAAGGCTCTTGTGCTTTGAGGGAAGAGCTTATTACAAATAACAACATGTACGAACAAATGCACACAACCAAACGTTTGATAGTAGGCCTCTTCATAGTCACCATAGTGTCGCCCTCTCATTGGCAACACTCCGATGGGGCGGCTTTCAGGCGAAAGAGGATAGAATCAAAA
>Ga0102956_1000453_pt1 | contig 14913 bp, 11 predicted proteins | sample SalPonF2_A_D2_MG_FD_84515 | JGI IMG/M metagenome (GOLD analysis project Ga0102956, IMG submission 84515) | Salt pond soil microbial communities from South San Francisco under conditions of wetland restoration - Salt Pond MetaG SF2_A_D2_MG ...
AATCGTATTTTCCCGCACTCTCAGCGAAGTAAATTGGAATAATACACGATTAGTTAAAAGATATATGGTGGAGGAAGTCCTGAGAATGAAACGTCAGCCGGGCAGTGATATCGGAATATTCGGCAGCCTCAACACTGCAACTATGCTAATAAACCAGGGATTGGTTGACGATTTCTGGCTGCTTGTTCACCCTGTTATTTTAGGTAAAGGGGAACGTATGTTTGATGGCCTGCATAACAAGCATAATCTGAAACTTGCCGACACACAAACGTTCAATTCCGGTGTTGTAGTGTTGCATTACCAGACCGTTCAAAATAAAATAATTAAGACACAAACAAGATAAATAGGATTAAAGAAGTGAATTTCAATGATACTGGTAAATTGCATCTTGTAGTTCCGGTCCTCTCTGTTAAATTATAACCATTAGAATACTGCCGGTTATTTGAAGAGCTCTTTTTCTATTAAATTTTGCAAAATTATGAGATTATTTGGAGTACTACTTTTTCTGATTGCGTTTGTTGGCTGCCAATCTACAAAACAGGATCTGAAATTCAGGGTGGCGAGTGTAAGTGATGGATTTACTCAAATAGATGGTAAAACACATAACTGGCATCAACATGAATGGAAATCGTCTGATGGTACTTTAATAGATGATAATCTTATATCATTTAATTCTTATAAAGAAGCTAAAAAATATTTTGACCGTTTAAATGGCCAGGTAACTAACGGCCCGATTACTTATGACGGAAGAAAACTAACTATAGAAACAGATCCTAAATCGAATAGTAAAACATATAAAATAACGCTCTGGAATAATCGAAAAATGATACGGATTAAAGGCCCGTCGCTACATTATGTTTTGGCATTCGAAAAATGCTGCAGTGTGAGCGAATTCAATTCATTCCGGTAATATAAAAATGCTATTCTCTTGGATGATGGATGTTCATGAACGAGTGAATCAACAATTACCCATAACTAATTCGAGATAAGAAACCGGGTCAACGATGATCTTTAAAAAGCTTAAGTATCTCGTTACGTCTGCCCGGGTTCATTACGAGACAATCTTGATTCCGGTTAACTGAAAATAACCGGTTGGGGCTTTTTTCTGATTCTCACAAAATTTGACTAATCTACGTATAACAGGCCGGTTTTATAATATTTTTAAATTTTATCGGACAATAGTGATCGTATTATAAATATTGAATTAAAGGGTGAAACAACTTATGAATGCAAAAAAATTTTTGATTGAAATGACGATTACAGCCTCTGTAACCTTTGTTGTCGCCGCTATCGTTACTTATTTGTACAGTTATTTCGTACACGGAATTGGGATTGTAAATTGGGAAACTGCATTCGACATGGCTATAATACTTGGTATTATTCTACCCCTTTCACAAATCCGTTCAGATAAGTCTTCCCTGAAATAATAATATTATCTGCTCAATGTTTCGTCGTAATTAATATCACTCCGTTGGCTCCACGTGTTCCATAAATGGCGGCGGTTCCATCTTTAATGATATCAATTGAGGCGATATCCTGAGGATTGATCATATTCAAAGCATTACCGGCGGAAACCGGCACACCGTCTATTACAAATAATGGTGGAGCCTGAAAATTTAAGCTGTTAACTCCTCTTATTAATATATCATACCCCCCCGGACTTCCCGCGTCCTGTGTTACTGTCACACCGGCCACCCTGCCCATCAGGAATTCTGCAAGATTGGAATACGTTTCGTGCTGCATTGTCTTCATATTTATGGTCGATACGGCACCGGTTACTTCATCCCTCTTTTGAAAACCATACCCGACGTTCTGAAATAATGCCTGCCGAAAAGCATGTATATCTGAAGTATCAGTAATAGTGTTCGTTTTTAAAGAGTGAACAGAAATATTGTTTACAGTTGTTATTGATTTGGAAACAGATTTCACGTCATTTTTTGATTGTGCGAATAGTTGACCTGAAATTAATAAACAAGTGAAGAAACCGATTAATAAGGAGCGCATGATAATCCTCCGGAAAAAGGGTGTGCAGATAAGTATCTCTCTACAGTATAACAATAAAAAAGCTATTAAAAATTTCCGGGACAGCTATTAATCTTCCTGAATCATCCAAAAATCCGTTTAACTAATACACGGACATAGTGTGCCTTTGTGCCTTAAGTAAATTAATAAGACAGCACTTCTATATCGCATCAAATCTTGTGATCGCCGGGGATTAATTTACTGCCGCTCTCATCCTGAACTGCATAATGGAATCCTTTATGGATACAATAGCCACCGTATTCACCGTACTTGTTTAACGCCAGGTACCCAACCTGAAAATTATGATAATCAGGCTGTTTCTTGACGATACGTTCAACAGCAATTTTACATGCCTCGGTTGGATTATGTCCCTGACGCATCATCTCAACTACCGTATGGCTTCCACATGTCTTCATAACAGCTTCCCCCAAACCTGTTGATGTAGCGGCACCGACTTCATTATCGACAAACAAACCGTCTCCAATGATGGGTGAATCTCCAACGCGACCGTGCATTTTCCAGGCAACTCCACTCGTCGTACATGCACCGGAAAGATTCCCATCCCGATCAAGAGCCAACATACCAATCGTATCATGATTTTCGATATTGATAACAGGCTTATATTTTGCCGTTTTAAGCCATTTCTTCCATGCTTTTTCCGCATCAGGCGTAAGTAAATTGGTCTTTTTAAATCCCTGTTCAAGGGCAAATTGCGTGGCTCCTTCACCAACCAGCATCACATGCGGTGTTTTTTCCATTACCAACCGCGCAACTTTAACGGGATGCAGAATATGCTCAATGCACCCCACCGATCCTGCATTAGCCGTTTTACCATCCATGATACAGGCATCCAGGGTGACATGGCCGTCGCGATCGGGGTATCCGCCCAGGCCGACCGTGTGAATATCAGGATTGGCCTCAATGAGCATCACACCATTTTGAACGGCATCAAGTGAACTTCCGCCTTTAGATAATGTCTCCCAGGCCCGGGCATTGGCTTTTATTCCGAAATTCCAGGTGGAAACCACTACCGGTTTATTTACCGCTCCAGATTCTTCATATTCCCCATCTTTCGCAAAAGATTTGGCGAAGGGAAATAGGCCGCTCATTAGAGCTGAACCGGCCGCCATCTTCAAAAATTTTTTCCGACTATACATATTCTATCCTTCCCATATCATTGTTGAATAAAGGCCCGTCAATCCCATGTGTTATGTATAGGATGAGCTTCCGTATTAAAAATAACGTTGTTGAAATCCAATGTCTTTTCAGGTGCAAAAATCAGGTAAGCATATTTTAGAGTTTCTGCCAGGAAAAAACTCTCCATATCATCGGCTTGTTTTTTTGTCGTAACATCCTTCAAGTTGGTAAAACCATTCGGGGTTCTGCAGTATTTCACAATGCTGTTGAACATGACTTTTGCCCGATACAAGTACTTTTCATTATGAGTGTAATGATACAGGTAATAAGCCGATTCCATATTTTCCGGGCGTAATACATAATATTTGGATACCGCATCCATGGTCATATAATTTATCTGCTCCGGTTCAATACCGTATCGCGTCCACATTTTAAAACATGATGAATCCAGTTCTTTGGCCTGTTTCAGGTGCCCGCCCAACGCCAATACAGCGGGGAAATAAGCATCGAGGGCCCCAAATTCCGTTTTTGTCCGCTTACCGGTATCCATATTAACATGGCCATACCATAAACCCGTTCTGACTGAGTCTGCTACATATTTATTAATGGCTTTGATACTGTTTTCCCACATAACTTTACATTCCTGATCATGGAACAATTTCCACGATTTAAGCAGGTATTCATAATATGAATCGATACCACCACTCACGTGACTATCTTTATTCACCCATTCTCCGGTCTGAATATTAATAGTCGTACCTACTAACCCGATTTTGGATCGATGGTCATACACCGTGACCAGGGCCTTTTTTGCCTTTTGATAATAAACAGGATTCCCCGTCAGTTTGCTCAGCGTTCCAAACTCTATGAGTAAAGTACCTATCTCTGCCGTACTGTTCACATCCCCTTTAACCTGACCCGTTTTGAGATTTATATATTCATAAGGCATTCCGGTTTTACTTTTGAATACCGGTAATAACCGTTGCCCCAGATTATCGGCTAACTTCAGGAATCGTTTGTCTCCGTCCAGCTGGTATGATGAAAGTAATCCTCCCAAAAACCGTATCGTCGTTTCAAAAGTGGAAACATAATAATCCTTATTGAATGAAAGATGATTCAGGATCAGTTTTTTATCTTCCCTGGCCTGCTTTTTTAAACCCATTAATTCCATGGTATCAAAGGCATCAACGGGAGTCATATAAAGTGATGACGAGTACCAGTCGCGATAACTCTTACTAAGGGGTTTTAACTCATCGTGTCCCCAGGCATATTTCTTGTACCCATTCCAGGCATGGATAAAAGCGGCTTTTACCTTTCGAGCCATAGCTGCTTTATGAATATTCAGGGTATCTGGCTGATTGTTGAAACCTGTGTTTCTGGCCATTACCTGATTACAGTACGTACCAGATGAAAGTACTATCGTTATTATTACTAAGCCTTTAGAGAGATATTTATTCATTATTATGCTAACTGTTTAATTTGTTATGGCCGGCTTTTTCTGACGCTTCCCCATTTCTTATTCGGTTTGTCCCCCATATTTAAAATCAACGTACCACCCATCATGATATCCGCGTAGTTTATATAATTCTTATCGTATGGATCTCCATTAAGGGTAGCTGATTGTATGTATTTATTTTGTAGAGAATTATTCCTGGCAATAAGTGTAAAATACTGCCCTCCACTTACTTTAATACTTAATTTATCAAATAACGGGCTGCCGATAATAAATTTTCCGCTGGCCGGATTAACAGGGTAGAAACCAATAGCACTAAAAACATACCATGCCGACATCTGTCCACAGTCTTCGTTACCCGGCAAACCATTATTGGCATTCTTATATAGATTGGTCGTTATCTTACGAACAATGGCTTGTGTTTTCCAGGGAGCACCCGCATAATTATACATATATGGTGTCTGCATGTCCGGTTCATTCCCCTGCACATATTGGCCAATCATTCCGCTCATGTCTGCAATATCGCCATGTGACTGCGATTTCATAGTAAAAAATTTATCCAGGCGATTTATAAATGCCTGATCTCCACCCATCATCTGAATCAGATTTGACACATCCTGGGGTACGTACCAATTATATTGCCATGCATTGGCCTCTGTATAATCACGTTTTTTGAAATCGGTTGGAGAAGCCAGAGGATCGAAAGGTGTCTCCCATTTGCCACTGGCTAATTTTGGGCGCATGAATTTGGTAGCAGGATCAAACAGGTTTTTATAGAAATTCGCCCGTTGCATATACATCTGATAATCTTTTTTCTTTTCCAAAGCTTTGGCCATCTGTGCGATACACCAATCATCGTAAGCATATTCTAAGGATTTTGACACAGATTCGGAAAATTTATCAGAGGGAACATATCCAATTTTATTGAATTCCTGAACCTCTTTATTCTCCTCTTCGGCGCTCTTTTTCATAGCTTTATAAGCTTCCTCAACATCATAATTCCTGAACCCTTTCAAATAGGCGTCGGCAATAACAGGAATAGCATGATAACCGATCATGGTATTTGTTTCGTTACCCACAAGGGGCCATATGGGAAGCAATCCGTGTTGCCGGTAAAAAGCCAGGAATGAGCGGACCATATCATTAATGCGCTCGGGCTCTATAATAGTAAAAAGCGGATCTTCGGCACGATAGGTATCCCATAAAGAAAAAGTGGTATAGTTAATAAAATTATTATTTGAATGAATCTTACCATCCGAGCCCTGGTACTTTCTATCAACATCACTAAATATCGTAGGTGCCAGCATACTGTGATACAATGCAGTATAAAATTTGACAATCGAGGACGTATCTGTAGAAGAAACATGTATTTTCCTTAACTGATTCTCCCATAATTTAGAGGCTTTTTTGCGAACACCCTCAAAATCCCAATTTGAAATATCTGTATTTAAATTTTCTTCAGCTCCTTTAATATTGACAGCCGAAATACCTACTTTTTCAAGTACTGTACTATTTTCCGGCTTAAAACTGAAGAGCGCTTTAACACTATCTCCGCGCACTTCTTTCTGTCCTTCTACAAGATGGTTCGTCTTCATCGTGGCAAAATGGGCAAATGGTTGTGAAAAACGAGCTACAAAATAGACACGCTGATCTTTGGCCCAACCGGAAGATTTTCGATAACCTTCAACGGTATGATCGTTAACTACTTTTATATACGTATCCGTAGGATGATCCCAGTTTATAGCAAAACCAAGATTAAGCGACACGGCAGCATTTCCTTTTTCAGGGAATGTGTATCTGTAAAACCCGGCTCTTTTTGTAGCCGATAATTCCACTTTAATTTTATTGTTCAGGATTACCGAATAATAACCGGGTACAGCATGCTCATTTTTATGTGAAAATCCGGAACTAACATCCCATTTTTTGATCTCTTTTCCCCGCCACTTGTCAATGGTCATAGTTGTAGGCATAAATGAGATATCACACAAATCTCCTATCCCGGTACCACTCAGATGAGTCATACTAAAACCGGTTATTTTGTTGGATGCATAATTATAACCGGAGCAATAATCCCACCCTGAATTACCATTATCAGGACTCAACTGAACCATCCCGAATGGAATAGTAGCGCCCGGATAAACATGTCCGTGTCCACCGGTACCAATAAAGGGATTCACATACGAAGTTAATTTAGCTGACTGCTTATTTGTATTATTACTATGAGAGCAACTCTGAAGGATAAGGCTGCCGGCAAGAAGCAATGAAATACTCAATACATATTTACATCTACATCCTTTTAATACCATATATAATTTCCCCGGAAGAAGAGCTTTTCTGGTTGAACTCTTCATCTGATCAAAGTTTTATTTTTGTTTTCGATACCTTATCCAATTCTTTCCATACCAATGCAGATGCACCAAGTACAGCTGCGTTATCATTCTGTAACTCTGACGGAAGAAGTTTCACTTTATCTTTGAAAATATTCAGCATATTCTCTTCCATATTCCGCTTTGTCGGCTCAAAAATATAATCGCCGGAAAGAGCTAATCCACCAAACAGGAATATGGCTTCAGGGCTTGTTATGGCTACCGCATCAGCGAGCTTTTGGCCCAGCACCCTTCCCGTATATTCAAATGCTTCAAGAGCAACCCTGTCGCCTCTTTCGGCAGCCTCTGTAATCATTTTAGCAGACAGATTATCAAAACTAACACCTCTTAATTCACTGGGTTCGGTAATATCGGCCAAAAATTTATACACGGTTCTTTTAATCCCTGTTGCCGAGGCATAAGTCTCCAAACATCCCCGGCGGCCACAGCCACATATCCTGCCATAAGGATTGACAACCGTATGCCCGAGCTCACCGGCAAAACCGTCATTGCCATATACCAGTTGGCCGTTGACTACAAAACCACTACCTAAACCTGTTCCAAGAGTTATTTCAATAAAATCCTTCATTTTACGCGCACCACCATACATCATTTCACCTATGGCAGCAGCATTGGCATCATTGGTCAGGACGGTCGGTACGTCCCAGAATTGTTTAAATTCATCAACAAAATGAATGATACCTTTCCATCTAAGGTTAGGTGCATGCTCAACAGTCCCTTTATAAAAATTCCCATTAGGTGCCCCTACGCCTACGCCTACAACAGAATATTTATCCCCCAACCTCTCCTGCAGGGAACTTATTCCTTCATATAAATCTTTAAAATATAATTTAATATCTTCGTGCGTCTGTGTAGATACTTTCCCGGTTGAAACAATATTTCCCTCACGGTCTACGAACCCAAACTGGGTATTTGTTCCACCTATATCAATTCCAATTGCTAATTCTTTCATTTTTACATAATCATTTTTTAGTTACAGCTCCGACTGACCTCTTTAAAGCGTTTTTACACCTTCAATAATTGAGGTTGTTCTTTATGAATCTTAATTATCAATTCTCCAAATAGAGTATTGGCCCAGGCAAACCATTTCCTGGTAAATTTATCCGGATTATCCTTATTAAATGCTTCATGCATAAACCCGGTACCCGCTTCCGTATTTCGAAGTATTTGCAGACAACCGGTAATTTCCTTGTCATCATCACTGGTTAAGGCCCTCATGATGATACTCAACGGCCAAATCATATTCAATCCTTCATGGGGACCGCCGATACCTTCTCCGGCATCGCCTTTAAAGAAATACGGATTGCTTTTACTTAAGACAAATTTACGCGTATTCTTATAAACATCATTATCACTTTTAACACATTGCAGGTAGGGCAGGGATAATAAACTGGGTACGTTGGCATCATCCATAAATAAACGGTTCCCAAATCCATCTACTTCATATGCGTAAATATATCCGTAATCCAGGTGATTAATTACTGCATATTGATGAACGGCTTTTTCCACTTCATCAGCCAATCCCCTGCATTCAACCGCAAAAGCATTATCGATGAAGATGTTTTCCGCCATCTCCGCCAGCTGTCGTAATGATACTACAGCAAATAAGTTCGAAGGTATTAAAAATGGATAAATGGTGGCGTCATCGGATGGGCGAAACATAGAACAGATCATGCCAACCGGAACGATGGGATTCCCATATCCACCCAAAGGAACGGTATCGGTAGGATTAGCGGTTACTCTCTGGAAAGCATAAGGTCCATGCCCGTCTTTTCGCTGTTGTTGTTTAAATGTTTGAATGACCGTCTGCATAGCTTTATGCCAGTTGTTATCGAAAGGCGATATATCACCGGTAGTTTTCCAATAACCATGAGCCAGGCGGATGGGATAACAGAGCGAATCCACTTCCCATTTACGTTCGTGCAATTGCGGCTTCATTTTTGTGTGATCACTGTCAAAAGGGCTTCCCGTTGGGCCCGCATTAAAGGCATTGGCATAGGGATCTATCAATATGCATTTCGTCTGCCTATTGATAACACCGGCCAGTAAATTGCGCAGTTTCTTATCCTTATTGGCCAGGTGAAGATAAGGCCAGACCTGTGCCGAAGAGTCCCGGAGCCACATAGCATCAATATCACCGGTTATTACAAACGTATCCGGTTTACCATCAATCACTTGATAGTTAACGGTTGTGTCCAATGTATTCGGATAGCAGTTTTCAAACATCCAGGCCAATTTTTCATCTGCAATATCTTTCTTAACCCGTTCAATCTCATCTTCTACTGCCTTACTGATAAATTTACGATCGGAAACCTTTGGACGCTTACTTTTATACTGTCCCAATTTACCCGTTCCCGCATACGTAAAACCTGGGGTTGCCAAACCAAGTGCCAATAAACCGCTTGTTTTCAGAAATTCATTTCTTGTGGGCATAGCCATCATCTTTTAAAATTATACTAACAGACTTTAAACTTACTTTATGTACGATTTACATTGGTATTAAACAAATTGCAACAAAAAAAATAACTACCGGTATTAGCTGTCGGACAGGTTAAAGCTATCCGACGCGCTATCCCTGAAAATCATCATTTATTCGCCCGGATATTTCAATCCCCACTGATCTCTGATAGTATCCAGAAGCTGCATATTTTCCAGGGTTGTCTGCAACGGCATGATGTCACTTTCCGATTTCCCTTTTCGCAAACAATTCATTACTTCCATAGCCTCAAACTGATATCCAAGGCCGTTCTCAATTGGTAAGGATACCGTCGTATCTTCCCCTGAATCGGTAATAGTTACTTTTTGAGGATTCCAAAACGGCCTATGAATTTTTATGGAACCATCTGTTCCCATGATAACAGCTTCCTGCGGTGTTTGTGTCCGAACGGCACTGCTTAGAACAGCCAATTCCCCTTCATCATATCCCAGGATATAAGCCGATTGTTCGTCCACACCGGTCTCTCCAATTTCCGCCCACGACTTTATCACTTTGGGCTCTTTCTGTAAAATCCACCTGGGTAAATCAAGGGTGTAAATCCCTACATCCATCAAGGCGCCACCACCAAGTTCCGGATTAAATAACCTGTGATCGGCGTCCCACGGAGCCCTGAAACCGAAATCGGCTGTAATCATTCGAATAGTCCCTATCCTGCCATTATTTATCCATTCACTAACCTTTTGATATACGGGTACGAAGCGGCTCCACATGGCCTCCATTAAAAACAGATTTTTTTCACGTGCGGCTGCTATCACTTCTTCGGCTTGCCTCCTGTTGATCGTAAAAGGTTTTTCACATAAAACATGCTTACCGGCAGATAAACACAACAGGCTGTTATCGTGATGCCTGCTATGCGGGGTTGCGATGTAGATCACATCAATTTCCGGATCGCTTGCAAGCTCATCATAAGCGGCATAACGGCGCGGCACATTAAACCGGTCGCCAAATTCGTCAGCTGAGCTTTTATGCCTCGAACCAACACCTAATAATTTTGCATCGGATACGAACTTTAAATCTTTGGCAAATTTCCTGGCAATCTGCCCCGTTCCCATAATTCCCCAATTGATGGTCCGATTCATGGTAACATTTCCTTTCTGATTAATACTGATTCATATTCATTATGATAAAATAAAAAACGGTATGTCAATACGAGACCGGCATACCGTTAAAATGTATAAATGTTTGCAACACCTGCATTCACTAAGATTCTCTTCTTACCGCATCTGCATTCTCAACTTGTTCTATAATGGTGTCGAAGCCTCTCCGGTTCAGATCCCAGTAAAGAAATCCTGCAGCTATCGCACCGCCCAGCAAACATAAAAAGCCATCCATCATTCGGTGGAAGATGATATGTCCGACTCCAAAAAGGACAAGGTATATAAGTGCAACACCTGCCATCCAGTCAAAGAATAGAGAGGTCAATCCACTATCCGCTTTTATATCCGGGTATCTCTTTTTCAACGGTTGCCATCCGGGTCCGCCGGGACGAACTCTTTGATAAAATTTATCTAAGACATCTTGCCTGGTTGGCGGGAAAATATAAGTTGCGGCCACCCATATCACTGTAGTAATGGCAACGATATAAAATAAATTTATTGGAAACGGATCATCCAGGCCGGGCACGTTAACTCCCAGAAGCGATAAAATAACCATAACGACCGGGGCCAGTGTAGCCGTCAGTTCACTCCATGCCGTTACCCGCCACCAATACCAGCGTAATATCAGTACAAGTCCGAGTCCGGCAGAAGCTGTCAGAACCAAACCCCAGGCCTGACTGATAGAGTGTAGTTGAGTGGTCACTATTAGTGATAAAACAGCCAGGACAAATGTTACGATACGGGACAATAGAACGTAGTATCGCTCACTGCCACCCGGCTTAATGAAACGACGCCAGAAATCATTGATGATATAAGAAGTGCCCCAGTTTAATTGTGTAGAAAACGTACTCATAAAAGCAGCTAAAAAAGCCGCTACCAATAACCCTAAAATCCCCGGCGGGAGGGCATCCCGCATTACCATGACAAACCCTTCGCGCGGACTCGCCAGGTGTGGATATAAAACAAGCGAAACAAGTGCTACAATAATCCACGGCCACGGACGGAGACAATAATGTGCTATTGTAAACCATAACGTAGCAAACAGGGAATGTTTTTCATCCTTCGCGCCCATCATTCGCTGCGCGATATAGCCTCCCCCACCCGGTTCTGCTCCCGGATACCAGCTCGACCACCACTGCACCCCAATGTAAGCGGCAAACGCCGCCACACTCAATGCCAGCACCCCTGCTCCTTTTACGGCTGTTCCTATTGTCGGGAAGAAGTTAAATGTTGATGCCGGTAATTTATGCAGCAAGCCTGAAATGCCACCTACCTTAGGTACTTTTAAAGCATAAACAGCCAGTATTATCGATCCGCCCATTGCCACAAAAAACTGAAAAGCATCGGTAACGGCTACTCCCCATAAACCGGATAACAAAGCATAAACGCCGACCATTAGAATGATGATACCGACGATTGCGAGTGAGGCATCCATCGTCATTCCCAGAAAAGTGATCGATTTCATACCGAATAACGTAATTCCCGGAAAAAGAACCTGGATGATCGTCTGCATGGCAAGTGAGACCCAGCCAAGTATGATGATGTTCATCAATAACCCATAATAAAGAGCCTTGATACCGCGAAGCCATGCCGCCTCCGGACCGCTGTATCGTAATTCAATAAATTCCACATCGGTCAAAACGCCACTTCGCCGCCACAAGCGGGCAAAAAAGAAAACTGTCAGCATTCCACCAAACACAAAATTCCACCAAAGCCAATTACCGGCAATTCCGTTTTTGGCCACCATCTCTGTCACAGCCAAAGGAGTATCGGCAGCAAATGTTGTGGCAACCATACTTGTCCCCGCCAGCCACCATGGCATATTTCTTCCCGATAAAAAATATTCCGTAGTATTCTTACCGGCTCTTTTGGAAAAATAAATCGCTATTCCAAAAGAGATAATGAAGTATGAGATAATCAGTAACCAGTCTATGAATGCGAGAGACATGACCTACCCTAATCCTGAATTTATAATTTATGTTAACCGGACTTATTTATTCGATTGATTCACCAAATGTGGTCCCACAGACATCACCAGCTCCTCAATTGGTTTTACCACCATTAACCTCACTTGTGCGAGCGGTTGGTTAGCAGCTTTCAGTGTTTTCATACTATTCATTTCCCAATCCCTGCCGGCTTTCTCAGAAGTCGTTTTATAAACCAGTGCCTGTAAACCAATCTCTGATATCCCGGAAAGCTTTTTCGACAGAGGGGAAATCTCATCCAATATCGGAGATTTTTTGATCGTTTCCTGCAGGTCGCTGTTATTATTTTTCCAGGTTCTTAACCACTGTTCAATTTGTTTATAAGTATCAGCCGAATTGTTCTTTTCATGCAAATAATTATAGACTAAATAACGGAAATTTCTAACTACTTTTGAATCTGGCCGGGCGGCATCAACTACCCGTGTTAATGGTGAATACTGAGTATACGTGCGTTCATTAGGACGCCTGTAAATTTTCACCGGCTCCACCGTGTTCACAAAACATTTCAAGGCTTTTATATCATTATCACCCGCAAGGCGCCGCAACATCACAGGATAATTGCTCTTGAACCGTAATCCCAATTCCTCCAGCTGATTACTGACAATATCCAATCGGCGATACATGTCATGCACTTCGAAACGCACTTTGGGTGTCATGATGCTATCCGGTACCGAGGTCATATATCCACCCGGTATATTAACATCCGGGGCATGAACCGACCAAAATACTTCAGCGATAGCTGCCATACGGGGCCAAATACGGGAATCGACCGTCCCGGGTTTTACGAATTCCGCCCACATTGTAGCCTCACCTCCTAATATGTTTTTCTTCTGTTCAGGGGTAAGCGGTAATCCAGGAGGCAGCGGGTTGTTCAAATAGAGAACATCGGTCGGCTGAACCAGGTCTATGTAATAGCCATTGGACAGAATGCTTTTGTACCCCTTTTTTGCCGCCTTTACCATGGCGGAGGTCCCTCGCCATGACTGAATCACAATGTTGTGGGGCATGCCCGGTTGTAAAATCTCACCCCAGCCGATCATTTTCTTATGATCCCTTGTCAGCATCTTTAAAAGGTGCCTGTTGAAATAACTCTGTAACTCCTCATTATTTTTAAGATGATGGGCTTTCATGAAAGCCTGAATCTTTTTATTGTTATTCCACTGTTTACCTCTCACTTCATCACCGCCAATATGAAAATAGGCATCAGGAAACAGAGTGGTCATTTCTTTGAGAAATTTTGAGATAAAATCGTATGTGTACTTCTGCGTTGGATTCATAACCGGATAAAAGGCCCCGAAATATCGCTGTATCCTATACGTTCTCTTTGCACTTGCCAGCTTAGGATATCCTACAAACCAGCTTGACGTATGCCCCGGCATATCGAATTCAGGTACCACCCGAATGCCCCGTTGATCGGCATAGTGAATGATATCCTTAATCTGTGCTTGCGAATAATATTTACCATCCGAACCGTCACCTGTCAATTTGGGGAACGTCTTGCTTTGTGCCCGGAAACCCTGATCATCGGATAAGTGCCAGTGAAACACGTTCAGTTTCATAGCAGCCATCCCGTCTATATTTCTTTTCAGAACGGCTACAGTCATAAAATGACGGCTGCAATCCATCATTAATCCCCGCCACTTGAAGCGGGGGGCATCATGAATATTTACAGCGGGTATGTAATAACCCGTACTATCGGATTTTAATAGTTGCAGGAAGGTTTCTAACCCGCGTAATGCCCCAACATCTGTATTGGCCGTTAATGAAATTTTTTGGGGCGTTACCTGCAATTGATATGATTCATCCATTCCGAGGTGCAATTTGACCGGATGATCAATATGGATGACCATTTTTGCCGAGTCAGGACCATAGTCCGGGTTAACATAATCCTGGTCAAAAAACAAACCGGTTCGATTTGACAGTCGCCGTAATATTCGCGATGCATAAGGGAAAATACGGTGACCAGCCTTCCCCATCACAGCTATCGCAAAGGTTGTATCCAACCGAAAAAGGCCGTTCTCCCTTGATACCTGTGTTGGCAATGGCATCAAATTTAATTGCCGCCCAATCGCCGCCGATGAATTTTCTTTTTGAACTGAAACCTGGCACATTCCCGGGATTACCATCGTACATGCCATTAAAACAGTAAGAATCATTGACTGAAGTCTGAATATTTTTTTCATGTATGCCGTATTGACTGGTCGACTCATCTATTTTTTATTTGTTAATCTTTCAGCTGTACCTCGAACTCCGGCTTCACCATTGGCTAAGCATAAACATAGTAATAGAAAAAAAGTGACCGCTCAAGATGGCGGTAATAATTTTTCAATTTTAT
>Ga0102956_1000454_pt1 | contig 14903 bp, 11 predicted proteins | sample SalPonF2_A_D2_MG_FD_84515 | JGI IMG/M metagenome (GOLD analysis project Ga0102956, IMG submission 84515) | Salt pond soil microbial communities from South San Francisco under conditions of wetland restoration - Salt Pond MetaG SF2_A_D2_MG ...
CACAACGGCCAGCGAAATAAGTAGAAGATCACTCGTTCAAACTGGCACAATGATCTCCGAAATACCTGGCACAACATGCTCCGAAATGGGTGGCACAATGACCCCCGAAATAGCCAATGCATTACAACAACATAGAATCCTAACAATCAAAAGTTAATGCTGAAATAAATGAGAAATGTTATAATATTCCTATATCATATATCGAATGAAAGCTAAATATCTAAATGTATTTAATCAAATTTACTTATTAATTATTACATATCTATCTATTATATATACGGATAACGAATTTAAAGAAATCAGTATATAAGTAAATTGAAGAACTACACGTTACAAAAGGGAAAGGAAATATTAAATATAAATAAGACAATATTATCCTAAATATACGAAGGTTGATGATGGGAACTTATATCTATTTAATTTTTACTCAATAAAAGAATAGAAACATGAAAACAATATGATAAGAGATATATACTGATTTATTAAAAGATATTTTTATTTGTTTAATTGTTCTATAATTGAGGTGAGCATTCGAATTTGTTGATTCTGTAATTCTATCAATTTAATTAATTTATTATCGTTTATTTCATCAATATGTTCATGTATTTGGGAAATCTCCAATTCCGCTTTTAAATTAACTTCATAATCATTAGCGGCATCTAAACGGTCCTTAGCAGCCTGACGATTCTGTGACATCATGATAACAGGTGCTTGTATGGCCGCTAACATGGACAAAAAAAGATTCAAAAGGATGTAAGGATAGGGATCAAATGCTTCATTTTTTTGAATAAGAATAAATGAATTCAAAGCAATCCAACATAAGAGGATTAAAGCGAAAATGATAATAAATGTCCAGGATCCGCCAAAAGTTGCCACTTTGTCCGCAATACGCTCGCCAAATGTTAAGGTCTCGTCATATTCTTTGTTAATATTTCTACTTATGTGAAGATGATTTTGAATGCGTTCGATTACCTTTTTCTCATTATTACTTAGTGAACTGAATCCTTTACCTAATAATCTTTGTGCGAGTTCCAATTTCCCGTTTTTCATAACTATTCTAAAAATTTTGAGATGTTAATGATTCAATATTATAAAAGGACAAAATCATTTTGTTATATAATAACAAATGAATATTGTCCTTTTATACATTTTGTTAGAATAATTCTATAAAAAATTCTGAAAAACTACTTATCTATAATCTTATTCCACTCATCAATATTCTGTTTTTGACTTTCAAATAATTTTGAAAAATCTCCGGATATTGTAACCTCATTAATAGAATCACCTTGTGTAATACTATTTACGATCTTTTGATCATCATCATCGATAACAGTACCAAAGATCGTGTGATGATCATCGAGCCATGGAGTAGGGACATGTGTGATAAAAAATTGGCTGCCATTTGTATTCGGACCCGCATTCGCCATGGAAAGACATCCGGGGCGATCATGTCGTAACTCTTTATCAAATTCATCCTCGAATTGATAACCTGGTCCGCCTCGACCATCACCAAATGGGCAACCACCTTGTATCATGAAATTCGGTATTACACGATGGAAAGTCAGACCATCATAAAAATTATGTTTGGCAAGGTTAATGAAATTAGCAACGGTGACCGGCGCCGAATCAGGAAATAAGGTCAATTTTATATCTCCCTTCGAAGTGTTTATAACAGCTTCTATGGATTCATTCATACTCATAAAAAATGTATTAAGTTAATTTTTAGAAGAAATAAAGTTTATAAAAATAATAACTCAGTGTCGGCCTAAAAATTCTCCTTAAATTTATAAGAAGGATATGCAAAACCGTTCTGTTGCCCAATAGCTGCATTTTCACGACTTTGAAATCCATGAATCCCGAAAGCATTCGGGATGCTACGGTTTCGAAGTCGCTCAGGCTTTGATATTGAACAAAATCCCTGGTTTTGCAAAGCCATCTATAACAGCTGAATAAATAAGCTCAGAAAAAAGTTATGATTTTATCTAAAGGCTTTTTCGTGATGTCAGGTACATGGGCGTCAACAGCGGGATACCCAACGACCAAAAGTAAAAATGGTTTTTCGTTTTTAGGTCTATGTAATATCTCATTTAAGAAATTCATGGGACTTGGGGTATGTGTCAGAGAAACTAATCCTGCTTGATGAATTGCGGTTATCAACATTCCGGTAGCTATACCGACCGATTCTTTGACATAATAATGTTTTTCTGTACTTCCGTCTTCCCGGATTCCATAATTCTCACTAAAAATAGTGATTAGATACGGAGCCTCTTCGAGAAAAGGTTTATGTTCATCGGTACCTAAAACTTCCAGATCAGTGAGCCATTCTTCCGGAGCTCTGTGATGATAAAATTCCCATTCTTCTTTTTCCGCTTCTTCTCTGATTTTCTTTTTAACTTCCGGATCACTGATCACAACAAAATGCCATGGTTGCTTGTTTGCTCCATTTGGAGCAGTAGCCGCGGTCTTTATGCAGTTAATAATGACCTGTTTAGGAACGGATTTATTAGAAAATTCCCGAACTGTTCTCCTTTTTTTCATCATTTCATAAAAAGAGGAAGAACGATGAATAAGATCTTCCGGCTGTATCTTACGAAAATCTGGTAAAGGGATGAATTTAGGTTTATTCATAAAGGTAAATGACTATAAGCTTTTTAATTTAAAATAAAGATATCATAGGGATTAATCATTAAAATTTAAGGAACCCTATCCCAATGAGTTGCATGGTCTAAATTTTTTGGAAAAATTAATAAGCGTATATGATCATATATATGAAGAGCGAATGCTTCATTTATCTTAGAAGCAAAATAATTAATAGAGATGATTTAAATTATTGACTTGTCTATATTGGGTTACAAGAAACAAAGGAGATTCATATGTTTTGGTAATAAAAAAACTTGAAGCATATGACTATTTGAGTAAAAAAAGAGGATATTATTTGCACTATAATAATAAATCAATATTATATTGATAAGCTATTTATATTAAATGATTTATGTATGTATAGATATTTAACACTTAACTAATCTAAAAAGAGTATTATGAAAAAAAATCCATTCTGGAAGGTAGTGGGGGTTGTTGTTCTTTCAATAAGCTTATTTGCTGCATGTAACCAATCGGATAAAACACGTGATAATAGTGACGGGTTAAATCTGACAAATTTGGATACAACCGTGAGCCCGACACAAGATTTTTATGAATATGCCAATGGGGGTTGGATTAAAAGCAACCCGGTTCCACCGTCCAAAAGTGCATGGACGAGTTTCAGCATACTGCAAGAGCATAATAATAACGTCCTGAAAAGCATACTGAAAAACTCAATTTCGGATGATGCTCCTGGGAATAGCACAGAGCAAAAAGTCGGTGATTTTTATAAAAGTGGCATGGATACCCTGCAGATTGGTAAACAAGGTATGAAACCTGTGGAACCGATTTTAAGTCAAATAGCTAATATCGATAACAGAGTAACCTTATTAAACACTATTGCTGAATTACGTCAGGAAGGTGTTGGCGCAATGTATAGTTTCCATGTAAGTCAGGATGATAAGGAAGCGACCAAAATGGCCGCCTATTTAGGTCAGGGTGGATTGGGACTGCCAGACAGAGATTATTATTTAAAGACGGATAAAAGGTCCGAACAAGTTCGAAAAGCGTATGTCAAACATATTGCTAAAATGTTCGAATTGATGGGAGAAAAACCGGCACAATCTGAAAAAGATGCCAAAACAATTATGGATATCGAGACTAATCTCGCCAAACATTCCATGACAAGAGTAGAGCGAAGAGATCCCGATAATGTTTATCATAAAATGACCATCGAACAGCTGGAAAAAATAACGCCTGATATAAATTGGAATCAGCATTTCAAAAAAATGGGTGTTACCGGATTGAAAACGGTAATTGTTTCACAGCCAAAATTTATGTCCAATTTGAATAACATGCTTAAAGATGTAAGCATAGCAAATTGGAAGGTTTATTTGAAATGGCATACCATCAATAGCGCGGCTCCCTTTTTGAGTAAGAAGTTCGAAGATGAAGATTTCAATTTCTATGGAAAAGTGCTGAGCGGCAGGAAGAAGATGGAGCCGAGATGGAAACGGGTATTACGTACAGAAAATCGGGCCATTGGTTTTGCGTTAGGAAAATTATATGTAAAGAAAGCATTTCCGCCCGAAGCTAAGCAAAAAGCCATGGAAATGATCAACGATATCAAATCGGCTTTTCGTGATCGCATTCAAAATATTTCTTGGATGAGCGATAGTACCAAGCAAAAAGCATTGAATAAATTACAAGCTTTAATTCCTAAAATCGGTTATCCTGATAAATGGAGAGATTATTCTTCACTTAAAATTACAGATGCTTCCTATTTTACGAATGTGCTGAATGCCAATAAATATGCGTATAATCGCATGATCAATAAATTGGGAAAACCAGTGGATCGTAACGAGTGGTTCATGACTCCACAAACGGTAAATGCCTATTATAGTCCGAACAAGAACGAAATTGTATTTCCGGCCGGAATTCTTCAGCCACCATTTTTTGATCCAAAGGCAGATGCTGCACTCAATTTTGGAGGAATGGGAGCTGTAATTGGTCATGAAATGACGCATGGATTCGATGATCAGGGTAGTAAATATGATAAGAATGGAAATTTACACGATTGGTGGAACAAGCAAGATCGTAAGAATTTCAATGAAAGAGCCCAAAATCTTGTAAATGAATATTCTGATTTTGTGGTATTGGATAGTCTGCATATTAACGGAAAGCTTACTTTAGGTGAAAATATTGCGGATAACGGTGGTGTTTCATTGGCTTATGCCGCTTTACAAAAGTATTATCAAAAACATGGAAAACCGGACAAGATTCAGGGTTTCACACCCAATCAACGATTTTTCTTAGCATGGGCGCGAATCTGGGAGGCTAACATGACCCCCGAAAGTCTGGAAAACAGATTGCGTGTCGATCCACATTCTCCAGGGAAATTCCGCGTAAATGGCGTTGTTAGAAATATGCCGGCATTTTATAAAGCATTTAATGTTGTAAGTAGGGACAGCATGTATACCGCACCCGCTAAACGGGCCAATGTTTGGGCAGCCGGCTAATTGTTTGAAATACATAATAGATGAAAAGCGTCTTCGAACAGAAGGCGCTTTTTTTGTTGATTTTATCGTCCTCGTTTATTCCAAAGTGCAAATCAAGAGTTAAAATACTCGTAATTTAATTGTTCGTGGGTTTTATAGAGGATATTCAACTGAAATTTTTAGAAAATGATCATATGAAGAAAATAATCATCAAACTGTTAATGTTGTCGTTGTCAGTGGTTTTCATTGGAGTTTCATGTTCGAAACAAAACTCAAAAGCTAAACAAGGTAAAGACGATACTCACGGCTTAAATCTTGCTGATATGGATACTACGGTGAGTCCGGGCATGAATTTTTATCAATATGCGGATGGGGGCTGGCTGAAGTCTCATCCGGTACCGGCCGACAGAAGTTCTTATTCGAGTTTATATCAATTGGTCGAAAATAATAACAGGATTTTAAAATCTATTCTTGAAAATGCCTCCCAATCACATGCCCCTGAAGGATCCGTGCAGCAAAAAGTAGGTGATTTTTTTGCCAGTGGGATGGATACGTTATCGATACAAAAGGTTGGATTATCTCCAATCGAACCTTTATTAAAACGATTGAATACGATTAATAATCGTTCTGATCTGTTAAGAATGGCTGCCAGGTTACGTACAGAAGGATTTGGAAGTATGTACGGCTTTTATGTTAATCAGGATGATAAAAATGCAACAAAGATGGCTGCATATATCGCTCAGGGAGGTTTGAGTTTGCCCAATAAAGGGTATTACTTAAAAAATGATAAACGTTCGAAAAAGATACGTCATGAGTTTATTGAACATGTTACTAAAATGTTCGAATTGATGGGGGAAACTGCTAAACAGGCAAAACAAAAATCACAAATCGTGATGAATATTGAGACACGGCTCGCTCGTCATTCAAAAACCCCCGTTCAGCTTCGTGACCCAGAGTCGAATTATCATAAAATGTCGCTGGGTAATCTATATAAATTGGCGCCGAATATTAATTGGAAACAGCACTTAAATGAAATGCACATAAACCATATTCAATCGGTTATCGTTGGTCAGCCGGCGTTTATGAGTAATCTCAATAACATGTTACAGAATGTAAGCATTGAGCAATGGAAAGTATATTTAGCCTGGCATATTATTGATTCTGCAGCACCCTATTTGAGTAGCCAATACGAAGAAGAAAATTTTAAATTTTACGGTAAAGAATTGAATGGTCAGCAGAAAATGCGTCCGCGTTGGAAACGAGTCTTGAGCGCCGTTAATCGTGGGGTAGGTTTTGACCTGGGAAAATTATATGTAAAACGTGCTTTTCCACCGGAAGCAAAAGCCAAGGCACTCGAAATGGTCAATGATATAAGAGACGCTTTTAAAGAACGCATAAAGAATTTAGATTGGATGAGTCCTGAGACGAAAAAATTAGCTGTTCACAAATTAGAAGCCATCGTCACCAAAATTGGCTATCCGGACAAGTGGCGTGATTATTCAGAGCTTAAGATTACTCGTGATTCCTATATTGGTAATGTCATGAGATCGAATGTATTTGCATATAATCGCATGATCAACAAATTGGGGAAACCCGTCGATCGTACGGAATGGCAGATGACACCGCAAACGGTAAATGCTTATTACAATCCTAATATGAATGAAATTGTATTCCCGGCCGGCTTTTTGCAGCCACCGTTTTTTGATCCAAAGGCCGATGCTGCTTTAAATTATGGTGAAATGGGCGTGGTAATGGGACACGAAATGACGCATGGCTTTGATGATCAGGGGAGTCAATATGATGCGAAAGGGAACTTGCATAATTGGTGGACAAAAGAAGATCGAAAGAGATTCAATAAAAGGGCTCAGGCCTTGGTCCATGAATATGATCAGTTTGTCGTACTTGACAGTTTACACCTGAATGGAAAACTAACCGTTGGTGAAAATATAGCTGATAATGGCGGTTTGTCATTAGCCTTTGCCGCTTTGCAAAAGTATTATCAAAAACACGGAAAGCCAGGTAAGATTCAGGGTTTTTCACCCAATCAACGCTTTTTCCTGGCTTATGCGAGAATTCAGAAAGCGAATTATCGACCGGAATTACTTGAAAACTTAATACGGACCAATCCACATTCTCCGGCAAAGTATAGATTGATAGGGGCGATCGAAAACATGTCTCAGTTTTATACCGCATTTAATATTAAAAAAGAAGATAGCCTGTATGTGGCACCTGATAATAGGGCCAATGTTTGGGCGGCACAATAATCTTAATCCGAATTATTCACGTAACTAACAAGAACTAATACAATCCTATTGTAAATAAAGTAGCTTATAAAAAATAAATCGATCCTCGACTTCGGGGACACAAAAAAAGCTGTGAAATTTTACCGTCCTCTGCGTTGAAGTTCAAAAAGCTTATTCAACGTAACTTTTACGTTTCATGCGTATTTTGAACTTCGTCTTGATCACGACTAAATTTCTTGGTGAATAATCCTGGTTAACGAAAAAGAGCGCGGAATATGGCCAAATCTAACGAATTTGCAGTAGATTTATTTAGGTCCATCTATCAGTAAAATAAAAAAAGGCATCCTGTTATCGGGATGCCTTATTCTATAATAAAATATTTATTATAGAAAATGGTATGTAAAAAATGTTAGGTTAAGAAAGGATAACCACTTCTTGAGCTTGTAATCCTTTTTCACTTTGTGCAACAGTAAATTCGACTCGTTGTCCTTCTTCCAGGTTTTTAAAACCATCATCCTGTATTTCGCTGTAATGAACAAATACATCATCACCTTCATCTCTGGATATAAAACCATATCCTTTATCTTTGTGGAACCATTTAACTGTTCCTAATTCGCGATCTGCCATTTTAAAATACTTCTAAAATTGAATTGATATTTTCTTTCTTGTTTAAAAATTATGGATACAATTAAAATTTTGTAGCCGCTTAATTTATAAACATACATTAATTATAAAGTTTTTATGTATATAATCAAATTCAATGTGTAATTGATTTCTATTAATTTGTAAAAAATGCTTAAGTAGGGTTAATATATGTTCAGATTTTGTAGAAAGAATACAAATTTTACTGAAAAATGAATTTTTCAGTAAAAATACTTTGAATTTGCCCATCATATATATAGATTTGCGGGTGTAGGAAGTATAACTAGGATTATTGATCCGGTATTTACTTATTAAACATTTGTTTAACGGTATTTATAAAAAAATAAGTAATTAGCGACAAGGAGCAATTTTTTATGGAAACCAATGTATTAGCGGCGGCTATGGGTTATGCTGCACTTGCCGGAGTAGCAGGGGCTGTAGTAATGCTTGTATTAATTTATGTCTCTAAAATTTTTGGATTTAAAGCTGATCTGCCTTATATCATGGGTACATTTTTTGTGAGTCCTGATAATAAAGCAGGGGCATATAGCTTAGGATTTATTATTTACTTCATTATTGGGGCGTTGTGGAGCATGTTTTTTGTAGTCCAAATGATGGGACTTACACAGCCTCCTCAATGGTGGTTAGGAATTATCTATGGTTTTGCGAGTGGATTTTTATCAAGTGTACTCTTAGGCACTATGGTAGATGATCATCCTAATATGGGTAAAGATAAAGCTATCTCTGATCCCGGCATGTTCGTTTCAAAATGGGGACTTGGTAATACTACCACCTATTTTGCACTTCACGTTATTTTTGGCTTGGTTACCATGTTAGCTTATATCCATTTTCATGGTGTAACACATGTACCAAGAGTTTCTAAGCCGATATTTTAAGAGACTATAATATATTTTGATTATATAAGAAGCCCCTCATTTATAATATGTGGGGCTTCTTTTTTGATTTTGCCTATAAGGTAAATTCTGAATGATGAATATAATCTTACTTAGAATTTAAGGCTTCCAATTCCTCCCAGCGATCATATGCCTCCGTCAACGCTTTTTCTATAGTTTCGAGTTGATCGTTCATGTCAACAATCTCATCGCCATTTTTCTGATAAAATTCAGGATCTCCGAGTTTTTCATATATCACTTTTTGTTGCTGTTCCAGCTCTTCTATTTGTTGTGGGATTTTTTCCAGCTCTTTTTTTTGTTTATAACTTAATTTTTTCTCAGTTTTTTTCTTCCCTTTTTTGCGATGTTTGGTATCTGACTTTTCAGCCTTCTTTTTAGGCGGTTCCGAAATATCCTTTCTTTGTCGAAGCCAGTCATCGTATCCTCCAACATATTCTTTAACATTTCCCACTCCCTCAAAAACAATGGTACTGGTTACAACATTATTTAAAAATTCCCGGTCATGACTCACCATAATGAGAGTACCGGGATAGTCGAGTAATAACTCTTCCAATAATTCCAGGGTTTCTATATCTAAATCGTTAGTAGGTTCGTCCATGACGATTACATTGGAAGGCTTGGTAAATAACCTGGCTAACAGAACTCTATTCCTTTCTCCTCCCGAAAGCACGGAAACCGGACTCAGTGATCTGTCTGGTGTAAATAGGAAATCTTTTAAATAACTTATAATATGCTTGTTTTGCCCATTTATCGTAATCGTGTCTTTTCCTTCTGAAACATTCTCACGAACCGTTTTATCATTATCCAACTGTTGTCGTAATTGATCGAAATAGACGATTTCAAGATTTGTGCCGAGCCGGACATTTCCTTGATCTGGTTGTAGTTTTCCGAGTAAAATGCGTAATAAAGTGGTTTTTCCGGATCCGTTACTGCCAATAATACCTATTTTATCACCGCGCGTAATGGTAGTTGAGAAATTTTTGACAATGGGTTTTTCATCATAACTGAAAGAGATGTTTTTTGCCTCAATCACCCGGTTACCTGATCTGTTGGCTTCATTCACTTGCATTGAGACGGTTCCTTGTCGTTCACGTCGGGCTTTTCTCTCTTCCCGCATTTTGAGCAAAGCGCGAACCCTTCCTTCATTACGCGTTCTTCTCGCCTTAATGCCTTTTCTCAGCCAGATCTCTTCTTCTTTAAGTTTCTTATCAAATTTGGCTTGATGTTGTTCTTCTGATTCGAGATAAGCTTCTTTTCTTTTTAAAAAGGTATCATAATCACATTCCCAGTCAAATAACCGTCCACGTTCCAATTCAACGATTCTTGTAGCAAGCTTCCTGAGAAAAACACGATCGTGAGTTACAAAAAGAATGGTTCCGGAATAATGCTGAAGATAATTTTCAAGCCAATCGATGGAATCGATATCAAGATGATTGGTCGGCTCATCAAGGAGAAGAATATCTGGTGAGGTAACCAAGGCTTTGGCCAGTAATACCCGACGTTTCATTCCGCCTGAAAGTGTCTCAAAATCAGCGTCGGCATTCAGATTCATTCGGGAGATGACTTCCTCAATTTTTTGATTCATCTGCCAGCCGTCTACTGATTCGATGCGTCTTTGTGCTTTATCAAGTTGATTTAACAGATCACTATTTGAATGGACACTTAACTCATGAGTTAAGCGATGATAATCCGTTAACAGTGTACCGATTTTTTCTAATCCATTAGCAACAATATCAAAAACAGTCCCTTCAACATTATGAGGGACTTTCTGCTCAAGTCGGGCAATTTTTATATGATTTTTGAAATCAATCGCCCCCACACTCGGATTGAGATCACCAGCAATTAATTTCAGTAGTGTTGATTTGCCGGCACCATTTCTGCCCAAAAGACAAACTTTTTCTCCTTCTTCTATTTGAAAATTGACTTCATCCAATAAAAGCGGACCGCCAAATCCGATACTTACATCTTTAATATTAATAAGCGCCATAAAATTAGAGTAATCTTAAAATCTAAATCTTGTAGATATATCAATAATAATTAAGCGAAAGGTAAAGGTATTGTAAAAAACCTTATAAACAAACGAAAAGATCATATTCTTTATGATAGAGAAATATAACAATAGATCATCGTATCTTAATGGAAAGATGATTTAATTAAGTAAAATCTTAATGGATGTTATCCAGTATGTTAAACACAATGAGTTAAAGTACATTCTATATTTATTAATGAGATTAGAATAAAATTCACTTCTAAAATATTACTAATAAAGAGAGTCCACCGATTATCAATATTATGATTATAGATAGGATCAATGGATAACTATTTTTTAAACCTGCAATAAAGAGAAAAATAAAACCTTTGACAAGGGTATTTACACTTGCGGCTAAAAAGATGGCTATTGCAGCAACATTTATGAGCAGTGTGCCAATTGTCATCCGGGATACAGATAATGTGATTGCATCAACATCCGCCAATCCAGATACGGACGAAAGGAGATATAAACCCGCATCACCAAACCAGGTTCGGAAAGCGGTTGAAAAAAATATGATGATACTAAGCAGTAAACCGAATTTTAATGCTGTGGACAAACGAAAAGGGTTATCCACTATGATGGGTTCTGAGGTATCCTGACCTTTCTTATTTTTCCAAAACCAAAAGGCACTCCAGTATGCGGTTGCAGCCATGAGAGCGAATGGTAGTGAAAGCGGAAGTAAAAGATGTGGGTTAATTACAGCGATAATTAACAGGATACGGGGAAACATGGTACCTGTGGCAACAAGAACTCCGGCAGTGAGAATATTGGTATGTTTATGCTCGCGAATCAGCCGGGCAAAATTGAGTGTAATAACCGTTGATGAAACCAAACCACCAAATAAACTTGTAAAAAGCGTTCCTCGTTCTTCGCCGGCAATTTTTATAGCAAAATAACCAATGAAGGAAAGTCCGGCTACCAGAACCACCATCCACCAAATTTCGTATGGATTGAGCGCATTCCAGGGACCAAACCCTTTATTGGGGAGAACGGGTAAAATAACAACTGAAATCAAAAGGAGTTTAAGGATGGCGTTTAATTCAATCGGTTCAAGTTTTTTTATCCATCGATGTAAAACAGGTTTTAAACTCAATAAAACCGTTGTCACCACGCCCGCCGAAGCTGCTATCACTGTTTGTCCTTTCACAGATAATGCTCCAAGTGCAAAGGTGATAAGCCCGGCTACTACAGTAGTAATTCCTACATCATGATGTTCCCTGATGCTCAAAATATGACCGGCGATTAATGTTGCAGAGAAAGCAAGGAATGCGAATCCAAGTAAAATGATACCCAAATCGGAAGCTAATAACGTCCATAATCCACCTAATAAGCCAATAAGACCAAATGTTCGGATACCAGCCAATCGTGTGCCTTCGACGGCTGTCCGTTCCTGCCAGCCCCGCTCAAGTCCGATCAGAAAACCAATAGCAAGCGCTAATCCGAGCCGAAATAGAGTCTCAACCAAATGGATCCCCTCCTAATTGATAATCGCCTTTAAGTTACTATATGAAATATAATAACTTATAGGCGATTATTCACTATTTCATTGCTAAAGGGCATTAATTTGCAAAGTGAATGAAATAGGGGATAGGATCTGTCACAAAAGCTATGTTATTCCTGGTTATTTATTCTTTGAATTTTTGCGTTTATCTCTAACATAAATAGCTTTTCCCGGAGCATTGTCGGCCGATCGTTCATCAATATCGAATAATTTGGTTGCGCTTATGAGCTCACCAAGTTTTTTGTAACCGTAATTACGAGGATCAAATTCGGAAGATTTATTGGCGATATTTTGACCGACATTGCCTAAATAAGCCCAGCCGCTCTCATCTGCAGAATCTTCAACAGCATTACGAAGCAGGTTAACCAACTTGGTATCTCTTTTAAGCTGATTGGTATTTTTCCGCTGAGAACTGACCACACTCTCATCTTCTTTACGCAAAATTTCAGTGTATATGAATTTATCACAAGCGCCGACAAATGGCTGTGGCGTTTTCTTTTCTCCGAATCCATAGACCGTTAATCCAGCTTCTCTAATTCGAGATGCCAATCGAGTGAAATCACTATCACTTGAGACAATACAAAATCCATCAAGTTTTTCAGTATAAAGTAAGTCCATGGCGTCTATCATCATGGCACTATCTGTTGAATTTTTGCCAACCGTATAATTGAATTGTTGAATGGGCTGTATGGCGTATTCCAGTAAAAGTTCTTTCCAGCTATTTAGTTGAGGTTTAGTCCAATCGCCATATATACGTTTTACACTGGCAATACCATATTTGGCAATCTCTTCAATGAGTCCATCTATAATGGATGGAGGAGTGTTATCCGCATCAATTAGCATGGCCAGTTTATGCTGTCTATCATTATTGTTTTGTTTCATAAAGGGAATTGTTTGACTAAACTTTGAATAGCTTTCATGTTATCTTTTTCAGAATGCAAAAAAACTTACTTATATACAACGATCAAAATAATTTATAATGGGATGTTTACACAGATATTCCTGCCGTATATCCGCTCGACCAGGCCCATTGAAAATTGAAACCGCCAATTCTGCCATCGACGTCACAAATTTCACCGCAGAGATAAAGTCCGTGACATTTTCTTGATTCCATTGTTTTCAGATTTATTTGATCTAAAGGGACACCACCGGCTGTAACTTCCGCATATTTGAAACCTCTGTCTCCTGATACCGGGAGTTCACATTGCGTAACGATTTTAATGAAAGCTTTACGTTTTTGTTTGGGGATTTGATCGATTTGCTGGGAAGAAGAGACGTTGACTTCCTGACAAAGAATCTTAAGTAATCGATCAGGTAACCAATCACCTAACAACGATGAAATTGATTTATGTGGCTGTTCAAGCAAATATTTTTGAAGTTTTTGAAATGAAAATTCTGGTAAGAAGTTTATGACAAGTTTCGAATCCGCCTGTTCCATTTTGTGTGACTTATAGTAACGGCTGATATTTAGAACGGATGGTCCGGATAATCCAAAATGGGTGAGAAGGGTAGAATCTGTAAAAGATTTCAACACTTTCCCATTTGCGGTCTGAACTTCCAATGAAGCTGGAATAGTAACTCCTGATAGTGAACAAATGAAGTGGTCATTAGGCAATGTTAGAGGAACAAGCGAGGGAAATATGCGAGGTGTCAAAGTATGACCGAGTGATTTTGCTAAGAGGTATCCATGCCCATCTGAACCGGATTTTGGCAGACTTTTACCGCCGGTTGCTAATATTACTTTTGAGGCAATGAATTTATCACCGGAATGGGATGATAGATTAAAACCTTTATCACACCTTATTATTTTTTCAACTCTTAATGGGTGAATAAGGGAAATGTTGTTTTTATGAAGTTCAGATAATAATGCTTGTAAAACGGTCTTTGCTTTATCGGTTACCGGAAATAATTTGCCTGTTTCTTCACGTTTTAACTCAATACCTATTTCCTGAAAGAATGAAATTGTCTTATTAACATCAAAACGACGTAATACTTTTTTGATAGCGTTGCGTGATGATCCGGCATAATCATCAGGATCTATTTTATAATGGGTTACATTGCAACGACCACCACCGGCTACCAAGATTTTGGCTCCCGGTTTTTTGGCTCCATCCACGATAATTATTTTTTTGCCAGGATTATTTCGACCAGCCCAAATACCCGCCATCATGCCGGCAGCTCCGGCACCGACTATAACGACATCCACCTCCGATACCATAAATTATTTTTAAATAAACGTTTTGAGGTTAATTATGTGAATTCGATTTAAGAAAATTTTGTATTTAACGTAAGGTTTGGATAAGAATCGCAGAGTTGCAATAATTACATTGAGAATACGACCTGTGAAAACATGACCTATCTTGACGACGGACGACGGACCATCGACGACACAGAGCTGTTTTGATGCATAAAACATGATTCGGATACCGAACTCACGTTGATTATACGGTTTTTCAGAATAAATAATGTTTAATTAATATCAGAGCATTTCTC
>Ga0102956_1000456_pt1 | contig 14886 bp, 9 predicted proteins | sample SalPonF2_A_D2_MG_FD_84515 | JGI IMG/M metagenome (GOLD analysis project Ga0102956, IMG submission 84515) | Salt pond soil microbial communities from South San Francisco under conditions of wetland restoration - Salt Pond MetaG SF2_A_D2_MG ...
GTTACCGATTTACGGGTTTCGAAAATTTCTACGATTTGAACGATTCTGTCCCTGACCGAAATCGTATCTGCGGTAATAATATCTACACCGCGATGTTCGGATATCTTTTCAAGTATTGTTTGAAACGCATCGATAAGTTCAAACAGACCGACTTTTATGATTTCGCCGACTTGATCCATCGAGTGATTTTCCTGATTCGGATTTCTGACAAAAGTATCTTCTCCCAAAAGATTCCTTGCGATCAGATCATTGGCCGCTGACTTCATTTGGAGGTATTCTTCAAGTGGTTTGACAATTTCCAGTCGAGGATCTTCATCGTCAGTTTCATCTTCATGAAGCGGGAGGAGCATTCTAGATTTAATTTTCGTCAAAGTAGATGCCATTAAGATGAAGTCACCGGCAACATCTATGTTTATGGCTTTCATCCACTGAAGGTATTCGAGATACTGCTCTGTTATCAGTGCAATGGGGATATCATAGATGTCCATTTCATGTTTTTTTATCAAATGTACCAAAAGATCCATTGGACCTTCGAAAATGTTATCAATTTGCACTTTATAGAGTTCTTCCTGCATGTCTATCATCTTATTTTATCAGGGTTGTCAGGGGGCATATTTTACATTTTGATGGCGGCTTTGACTTCTGCCATGGTTTGCTGAGCAACTTTCCGGGCTTTCTCGCATCCATCTACAATGATTTCGTCAACAAGATGTGGCCGTGTTTCATAATATATTCTCTTTTCACGCATGGGCTCAAGGGCGTTAATCAGGTACCGGGCCATGATCTTTTTGCATTCAACACACCCGATTTCAGCGGTTCGGCATTCCTGGTTTATTCTTTCGACGGTTTGGTTGTCGCTGTAAAGCTTATGAAACTCATAAACATTACATACATCGGGATCGCCGGGATCACTTTTTCTGGCGCGTTGGGGATCTGTCAGCATTTTGGAAACTTTGGCGGCAATTTCGTCGGGACTGTCTGACAAGAAAATGGCATTGTTATAACTTTTACTCATTTTACGTCTGTCGATACCGAGTATTTTGGGGGTTTGGGTCAGAATCGATTCAGGTTCCGGAAATACTTCACCGTAAAAATGGTTGAATCTCCTTGCGATTTCGCGCGTGATCTCGACGTGTGGCACCTGATCAACACCAACAGGGACGCCATATGCCTTATACATAATAATGTCTGCAGCCTGGAGCACCGGATAGCCAAGGAACCCAAAAGTAGAAAGATCCTTATTGCTGAGTTGGACAATCTGGTCTTTGTAAGTGGGGTTGCGCTCCAGCCATGGAACCGGTGTTATCATGGAAAGAACTAAAAACAGTTCAGCATGTTCCTTGATGCGTGATTGAATAAAAAGCGTGCTTTTATCCGGCAATAGACCAGAACTCAGCCAGTCTATTAACATGTTTCGGACATATTCTGAGATATGTCCGGTATCTTCATAATCACTGGTCAGGGCATGCCAGTCGGCGATAAAGAAAAAGCAATCATACTGTTCTTGCATGTTTACCCAGTTAGCAAGTGCGCCGTGCAGATTGCCAAGGTGAAGTGGTCCGGTGGGACGCATTCCGCTTAATATCCTTTTTTTCACTGTCATTTAGAATCTCCTCTGCCGCAGATTTAAGTGTCCATGGAACACTGTAAATTTAACCGGTTATATTGTAAAAGTTTCGAATACCAGACCAAAAACATTGATGATCAACTCGGTTTTCACTATCTTCCCAGCAAAATATTGAACATGGGGGTCAAAAAAAATGACAGTAATTTATCCAGAAGATTTGTTAGAAGCAAGAAAATAATGATGACCATGCCGAATCGTTCCAAACGGGCAAATTGGATTCTTAATGGCGCAGGCAGACACATGGCAAGTATTTTGCTTCCATCAAGGGGAGGTATGGGGATCAAGTTAAATATGGCAAGGACCAAATTAATCACCACACTGTAAAATAGCATAGAATAAAGGTCCATAATAAAAGGGTTGAAGATGGATGTTTGCCAAAACAATTTATAATAGGTCAGAATCTGAAAGAGAATCCCCGATAAAAACGCAAGTATAAAATTGGCCAAAACTCCAGCCGAGGCAACATAGATGGTACTTTTTCGAACATCCCTAAGATTAGAAAAATTGACCGGTACAGGTTTGGCATAACCAAATATTACCGGTGAACCGGTCAATTTTAACATGAGTGGCAATAGCAGCGATCCAAAGAAATCCAGGTGTTTAATGGGGTTGAGCGTCAATCTCCCGGCTTTTTGTGCAGTACGATCTCCCATTCGTAAAGCGATATATCCGTGCGCAACCTCATGTATGGTAACGGCGAATAAAAGCGGAACGATCATCACAATAATCTGATTCAAGTTTATATTACTGAACATAATCTTTTACAAAGGCAAGTTCTTCACTGCGTGTTTTAATACGGCCATTTAATTTACCATCAAGGACAGCCCCCAGTATTTCACGGTAGATCGGACCGGGTTCGAGACCGAGTTTTTTCAGATCTTTCCCTTTTATCGACGTTTTGATGTGCCTGAGCTGTGTAAAGTAATTGGAGATGGATCGTTTTAGCGCTTCGTTTTTCGTTGCTGCCATCATATAGAGAATCAGCTCGATCTTGAAAACGGAAATTCCCCTGTAAATGGTACTGTTTTTTACGGGAAGATTTCGTTCCATCAATGAGATGAACCTGTCCGCCTCGAAGCGTTCCTTGCAAAAGATGCTCCTATGTCTCGGCGCGATTTCAAATCGCTTACAGATTTCACTGACAGTCTCTTTATCGCGGGATCTTAACAGTGCCAGAAAGTAGACAGCCCATTTCATATAAGGTTCTTCAAGAAAAAGCAAATCATGCCAAGATAGCACTTTCTTTGACGAATTGAATAATGATATCAAATCATTATTCAATATTATGGAAGGGTGAATAACATGAAGGAGGTGATATTCATTCATCCTTGAAATGGCCGGTAAAGGATTTTCTTCTTCGAGAATCAGACGCAATTCGGTAAATACCCTTCTTCCGCTGAGCCGTTGGAAAAAACCCATTTTTACGGCATTTTCGATCAATCCTGAAGTCAGTTTTCCGATAGAAAAGCCGAAACGCTGTTCGAACCTGATGGCACGGAAAACCCGGGTTGGATCTTCCACAAAACTTAAATTGTGCAAAACTCTGATGATTTTTTCTTTAAGATCTTTCTGGGCCGAAAAAAAATCGATTAACAGGCCGAACCTATCGGGATTAAGCTGGATGGACAACGTATTTATGGTGAAGTCTCGCCGATAAAGGTCTAATTTTATAGAACTCATTTCAATTGTAGGAAGCGCTGCCGGGAATTTGTAATATTCCATTCTGGCGGAAGCTACATCAATTTTAAAACCGTCCGGAAATATAATTACAGCAGTACCGAATTTTGCGTGGGAATGAATACGGGCACCTACGATTTTCGCATATTTTTTCGCAAATTCGATACCGTCTCCTTCAATGACGATATCGATGTCTTCATTATTCCGATACAAAAACAGGTCGCGCACGAATCCGCCGACAACATATGCGCCATAACCGATTTCCTCGGCTTTTTCTCCGATGCTTTTAAGGATATCAATAATTCGCGGTGTAAGACGTTCTTTCATAAACTTGAGGATGTTCCTGGTTCTTGCGTGGAGGTGTTCCTTCAACAGGTCAGGTGAATTTGAACCCGTGTGCCTGGATTGCCGCACCAGAATATTGAGCAGATCGGTTCGGGTAATCACACCTAAAATGATATCTTTCTCAACAACAGGAAGGATACGCTGCTTATTTTCAATTATCTTTTCCTGTATTTCGGCTAACTCGGAGTCGGATTCAACAGACGCCATTTCGGTGGTCATATACTCCTTTATGGGAATGTGATCTAACCCGTGATACATGGCCTTTTCGATAATCTGTCGGGTTATAAAACCCTGCAGATTTTCTTTGCCATTATTTTTTTGGGTAACCAAAAGTGCATTGATGTTATAACGGGTAAGAAGGTTTCCGGCGTTTTTGCAGGAAACGTTTTCATCGGCCGTGATCGCCGGCGATGACATAAGGTCTTTTGCCCGACTACGAGATTTGATTTTACTGTAAAGGATTTCTAACAGCTCGTTCTCAATCTGTACCAAAGTCTTGCCTTTGATCGTTGCGGCGGCTGCAAATGTATGCCCTCCTCCGCCCAGATGAGTGACAATAGCACCAACATCGACTTCCGGTATTCTGCTTCGGGCGACGATATACATTTTATCTCCCATGCGGGCGATGGCAAATATTGCATCAAGGTTTTCCATTTTAACCATTTTGTGGACCAGAAAGGCGAAATCGGACACATAATTGTCCGTCGATACACTTGTAATGACAATTTCGATATTATCAATATTATAACGGGTAGAGGCTTGAATCATGTCATTTAGAAGTCCGACCTGTTCAGGGCTTATCTCCCTTGAAATCAAGTTAGAAACAACATTTAAATTGGCACCCTTTGATAGTAAAAAAGCGGCGGCTGTAAAATCTTTTTCTGTTGTGCTTGGAAAAGTAAAGGAGCCCGTGTCCTCATATATACCGAGACACAAGATCGTTGCTTCATCAGGCGAAATTTCGATCTCCTTTTCTTTTAAGATTTCTGTAAGAATCGTTACCGTGGCGCCGGTTGCACAATGAATCTCGTAATGCCCCTTAATATCGTTACTCATTGGGGGATGGTGATCATAAATATGAATATCAACATCCGGTCGATCCAGTATAGCTGAAAGTTTACCGATACGGCTTGCCTGTCGGGTATCCACCAGGACCAGCTTTTTGACGTTATCCAAATCGATATCTTTAATGTCAGCCATATTAAAAAGATATACCATTGATTTTATAAAAAAATTTCTTAAATTTTTTTCCTGGGAACCTGGAAAAACCGCCATGGAATCAGGATACAATTTCTGCGCCGCAAGCATTGAAGCCAAAGCATCAAAGTCAGCGTTGATGTGTGTTGTAATAATAGTGAGGTCTTTTTTATGATTCCCTTTGGTTTTTGTCAAAACTTTGCCTTTATTTCTTTATTTTGTATTTTTTATGACAAACAGAATCAAAATAGCATCATCTCTATAACGTAAATAATTGAATATTTTTCATCGGAGAATGGCGATTAAATGTATTTTTTCACCTTTAAACATATGCATATGTGGATGGGTTTATCAAGCTGTATAATATCCTATTTAGCAATAAATTCTGCAAATCTGTTGTTGTTTGAATTAGATTATGATACTATTTAGACTATATATTCACAATCTGTGTTGTCTCCATTATGAGGAGGAATGATCATGCCGGTTTATTTATGGAAAGGGAAGGATCGACATAATAAGAACAAAAAAGGCGAAATGGAAGCACCATCTGAAGATGTTGTCCGTTCGGAACTTGCCAGACGAAAAATAACCTCTCCCAAAATTAAAAAGAAGCCAAAGGATCTCTTTGAAAATGTCTCTTTTATGCAGCCTAAAGTGAAGGGGTCCGATGTCATAATTTTTTGCCGACAATTTTCGACCATGATCGATGCTGGACTTCCTATCATCCAATGCCTTGATATTCTTTATGCTCAGAATGACAATAAAACGTTTAAAAATATGCTCAAAGACGTTAAAGCGAATGTCGAGAGCGGACAAACCCTTGCAGAAGCATTGAGAAAGTACCCCAAACAGTTCGATGATCTTTTTGTAAATATGATAGCAGCCGGGGAAGCCGGCGGTATATTGGATATGATTTTGAGAAGGCTGTCAGCCTACCTAGAGAAAGCTGCAAAGCTTAAAGCCAAAATAAAAGGTGGTATGACGTATCCCCTGGTAACAATCGTTATCGCCATCGTCGTCGTCGCTATTATCATGGTTTTTGTAATTCCCGTATTTGAGGAAATGTTTAAAGGTATGGGAAGTGCGCTGCCGACGGCCACCCAGATTGTCGTTAATATGAGCAGGGCTGTTAAATCCAATATCTTTTATATTATCGGTGCAACAATGATATTCATATACGCAATGCGGCGTTTTTATAGAACCGAAAAAGGAAAAATATTAATGGATGATCTTTTGCTAAAAATGCCGTTATTTGGCGATTTGATTCGTAAAGCCGCTGTTGCCAAATTTACACGAACCACCGGGACAATGCTTTCCAGCGGGGTTGCGATTTTAGATGCGCTTGAAATTGTTGCCAAAACAGCAGGTAACAAAACCATTGAAAAAGCTGTGTTTGATACCCGAACTGCCATTGCAGAGGGGCGAACAATGTCAGATCCGCTTGCTGAAAGCGGGGTCTTTCCGTCAATGGTTTGCCAGATGATTGCTGTCGGCGAATCCACCGGCGCCCTTGATGCAATGTTAACAAAAATTGCTGATTTTTATGAAGAAGAAGTCGATCAGGCAGTGGAAAACCTGACTTCATTGATAGAGCCGTTTATGATTGTATTTTTGGGTGTGGTTATCGGCGGGTTGGTTGTGTCTATGTATTTGCCTATATTCAAAATGGCAGCAGCGTTTGGTTGATAATCATAAAAGTCCCTATAGAACATTATGAGCAGTTCTTCAATAACGCCTGAAGAAGATTTATATCATAAGCTCAAATGGCTTATGTTCTTTAGAATTCTTTTTGCTTCATTATTACTGGGCTCAACAATTATTGTCCAGCTAAGAGAAAATTTTTTCCCCCCGGACAAATCTTTCATCGTTCTTCATGGTCTTATCGTCATCATATTTCTGCTTTCAATTTACTACGCGTTTATTTTTCGTACCGTAAAAACAAGGATACTTTTTCCCTATATCCAAATCGGCATCGATACGTTATTAGTAACATTAATCATTTATATTACCGGTAGCTTTTCAAGTATTTTTTCTTTTCTATATCTGGTTGTCATTATCTATTCGAGCATGATCATTTTTAGAAGAGGGAGTATGATCATGGCTTCTTTTTGCAGTATCCAATACGGTATTCTGATCAACCTCGAATATTACGGTATCATCGACCCTTATTTTTTAAAAGAGAGCGGTTCAATTGGCGACTATGCCTGGAACCTTGTGTTTTTTAAGGTTGTGATCACCATGGTGGCTTGTTTTGCAGTTGCTTTTTTAAGCGGCTTACTGTCAGAGCAACTGAGGAGGACAAAAAAAGAGCTTTCAGTCATGGAAGAACGTGTAGAACGTGTTGAAAAGATGGCTTACCTGGGTGAAATGGCAACCGGCATGACCCATGAAATCAAAAACCCTCTGGCGTCACTGGCAGGCTCTATCCAGATTTTAAGAAAAGAAATTCCCTATGATCCCGAACATGATAAACTGATGCAGATCGTACTGCGTGAGACAGACAGGTTAAATGCCCTTGTGAGTAATTTTCTTTTGTTCGCAAAACCACCGGTCGGTAAAATCGAGAGAGTAAATCTTGAAAGCGCTTTGGCAGAAACCATCAAACTTTTTGAAAAAAATCAAAATATCAGCCGCAGAGTTACGATTATGAGTGCTTTTTCCCCCAATATTTGGGTTGAAATGGACCCTGTTCACCTGCGCCAAGTCATGTGGAATATCATTCTAAATGCAGCCGAGGCTATTGAGGGTGAAGGTCATATTAAAGTTAAAACATATCCTTTGAAGCATAACCATGCATGTGTCGAAGTTAATGACACGGGTTGTGGAATGACAAAAACGCTCATACAATCAATTTTTGATCCCTTTTTCACAACAAAGTCAAGCGGTACCGGGCTTGGACTTTCCATCGTCCACAGAATCCTTGAATCCTATAATACCTGGCTTGAAGTTGAGAGTGTGGTCGGTAAAGGGACGAGATTTACTTGGAAATTAAATCGGATAGATATACCAACTTAATCTTGACACTTATATGCAAATAGGTTACCAAACCAAGTTTAATCGTTCGATAAGGTGTCTTTTTCTATTCGAACTCTGATGTGTTGATAATGTTAGTTGATAAAAGGCATTGCCGATAAATTGTTGGCAAGGCTCACCCATTGGGAACAGATTTGCTTTACCTAAACTGAGCGATTGCCGATTTTACCGAACCTGCATCGTTATGGGAAATTTGCAGTAGCAGACGGAGGTTTATCCCGTTCAATATAGCGGGGCTGCATGTCTCATGCCTTGTATCTCCCCGAAAGGCGGGATCTTACGACCGGCGAACTCGACAATTGCTCAATTTAGGTTTCAGTAGAAATGATCACTACTTGAATTTGAAACCCTTCAGGATCCCCGATCTCACGGCATCCCCCCGTCAGAGACGGGAATCTTAGATCTGCGTTGAAGCGCATTTGCGATAGTATATAAGAGCTTCATGCGCTTTGTTTTGAATCTGCGGCAACTTTAGCAACCGTTCAACTTAGGTAAAAGCATATGGATAAAAAGAGCTCAATCATAGAAAAAAGAAAAAAGAAGCTCGAAGACTTAACAAATAACAATATTAATCTTTTTCCAAACGATTTTGAAGTGTTGCATACTGTCCGGGATATTATGAAGGCCATAGAGAATTCACCAGATTCTCTTACACAGGATGATCCTGTTTTTATTGTTGCCGGCCGCATGATGGCTGTAAACCGGTTTGGTAAAGCCGCTTTTATCAGGTTTAGGGACCGTACGGGACAGCTTCAGGCGTATGTGAGAAAAGACAAAATAGGAAACCAATCTTACAGCCTTTTTAAGCAGATGGATATTGGGGATTTCGTTGGTTTGAAAGGTGGAATGTTTAAAACCAAAACAGGTGAGTGGACGCTTCTTGCCAATGAATTGAGGCTTGTCTGTAAATCAACTCGCCCCTTACCGGAAAAATTTCATGGTCTCAAAGATCCTGAAAAACGGTATCGTCGTCGTTATCTTGATTTAATAATGAATTCACATGTTCGAGATATTTTTGAAAAACGGAGCAAAATCATTCAGGCCATACGCACATTCTTTTTGGACCGCGATTTTCTTGAGGTGGAAACGCCGATGATGCAACCCATCCCGGGAGGAGCGGAGGCGACTCCATTTATAACTCATCATAATGCTTTGGGCATAGACCTATTTTTACGAATAGCTCCTGAATTGTATCTAAAACGTCTGGTTGTCGGTGGATTTGAGAGGGTTTTCGAAATCAACAGAAATTTCAGGAATGAAGGCGTCTCTACGCGGCACAATCCGGAATTTACCATGCTCGAATTTTATCAGGCCTACGCGACATATGAGCACATGATGGATCTTACTGAGGAGATGTTTCGTTATGTCGCCTTGGACGTCGTCGGTTCGACGACAATATCATATAAAGGAGATGCTATCGATTTGGGTGCAAAGTGGCGTAGAATGTCCCTTACGTCGGCTTTAGAAGAATACGGAGGTGTAAATCCCAGCCTGCTAAACGATCGAGAAGGACTTCTTGAATTGGCTGCGATAAAAAAAATAAAAATAACAAAAACCGGACGCAAAGGAAAGATTATAACAAAACTGTTTGATATTCTGGTGGAGCCGAAACTTTTGCAGCCTACATTTATTACCGGATATCCGGTTGAAGTTTCTCCCCTTTCCAGAAAGAGTGAGGCGGATTCCAATCTTACGGATCGATTTGAGCTTTTTATCGCGGGCCATGAGATCGCGAATGGATTTTCGGAACTCAATGATCCTGACGACCAAGAAAAGCGATTTTTGCAACAGACTGCTGACAGGGAAGCCGGTGATAAAGAGGCTCACTATATGGACAAAGATTATATCGAAGCGTTGGAGTATGGAATGCCTCCCACTGCCGGAGAAGGAATAGGGATAGACCGATTGGTCATGCTTTTTGCTGATGCCGCTTCCATCAGAGAAGTTATTCTTTTTCCACAGATGAAACCCATAGAAAGCGGTAAGCGTTAATTGGTCATGAGACATGGATAAAAAACCCATTGATAAAAACCATAACCTAACCCGGATAAACCGAAAAAGTTACAAGTGATCTAAAGTTAAGGCGTCGCTATGCTCCAGCTATTTATATTAAATAAAATTGACAGAATACATTAACTTCCCCGATGAATATGGGATAAATATGCATTTTAGATCACTTCCCCGTTAAACACGGGATAAATAGGCACTTCACACTCAATGGTTTTAGATAATTTTTTGCCATAAAAAACACAAAAATCACATTTAAGAAACTAATAACCCATAACCTATAACCCATGACCTTATTAATATGTCTTTTGAGTATTTCATAGGTGGCCGTTATCTCAGGGCTAAGCAGAAAGAGACGTTCATTTCATTAATTACCATACTTTCCGTCGCCGGCGTTACTGTCGGTGTTATGGCTCTGATCGTCGTGATTGCTGTCATGGCCGGCTTTGAGTCTGATCTTAAACAGCGTATACTCGGGGTTGAATCACATATTGTACTGATGCGCCACGATGGTTCTTTTTCCGAATATAAAAAAATATCGAAACAAATCAATGAACTCCACGGGGTGGAAGCCGCTACGCCATTTATATATTCTCAGATTATGCTTCGATCATCAACCGGAGTTTCAGGCGCTGTTTTAAGAGGTATTGATCCGGAATCCGCCGACAGTGTCATAAAGATTTTGAAAAAATCTGTTTTGCAGAATCTGAAGCAGAATCAGGGTCAAAAGAACTCAAAAACCTTTACTCCTGGAATCATTCTCGGCAAAGAGCTTGCTAAAAATTTGGGCGTTTTAAAGGGCGACGCGGTCTACCTGATATCATCCCGAGGTATGATTTCTCCCATAGGATACCTTCCAGCCATGAAGCGTTTCGAGGTCGTGGGGCTTTTTGAATCAGGTATGTACGAATATGACGGGTCTTTAGCTTATATCAACCTGAAAGACGCACAAAGAATTTTAAATATGAAAGGCTCTGTCACTGGAATTGAAGTCCGTGTCGATGATATTTATAACGCAAGAAACATAGCAAAAAAAATCGTTTCAGAACTCGGGTTTCCATATTGGGCAAGAGACTGGATGCGAATGAATCACAATCTCTTTTCTGCACTTAAGCTGGAAAAGACGGTGATGTTTATTATTCTGGCACTGATCGTGTTAGTGGCAGCCTTTAACATTGCGAGTACGCTGATTATGATGGTTATGGGAAAAACCAAGGATATCGCTATATTAAAGGCTATGGGGGCAATGGACAGCAGCATTAGAAAAATTTTTATCTACAAAGGCATGATCATTGGTGCCGTGGGAACTTCGCTCGGTGTAAGTCTGGGATTTATAATATGTAAGTTGTTGGAAAAATATAAATTTATTCAACTGCCAGGAGATGTGTATTACATTTCAACCCTACCGGTGCGACTAGAAGCGCTGGATGTTTTTATGATAGCGTCTGCAGCAATGGTCATCTGTTTTTTGGCGACACTCTACCCGGCGAGCCAGGCATCAAAACTCAATCCAATAGAGGCCATCCGGTATGGTTAACGATCTGAATCGCGATGAAAGATCTTTTTCAGATCGTTTTTTGTCTGTCAGAGATCTATTTAAAAGTTATGAAAACAGTGGTGCGACTATCGATGTTCTAAAGGGTGTAAATATAGATTTGAATGCCGGAGAGACCCTGGCTATTGTTGGTGCCTCTGGGATTGGAAAGTCGACGCTGCTCCATATTTTGGGTGCACTTGATTGTCCTGATAGCGGGACCTATTTGTTTAAAGATGACGACATCTTCCTTCTTAATCAAACGAAACTGGCGAAATTTCGAAATGAAACCGTAGGATTTGTGTTTCAGTTTCATTATTTGCTTCCTGAATTTTCCGCCCTTGAAAATACGATGATGCCGGCATTGATTAAAGGGCTGAGTAAAAATAAAGCCCGGGAAGTTGCAGAGGGTATGCTAGTAAGAGTCGGTCTAAAAGACCGACTAAATTTCAGAGCTTCTAAGCTTTCGGGAGGTGAACAGCAGCGGGTCGCCTTGGCTAGAAGTCTGGTGCTCAAACCTGCAATTCTTTTGGCCGACGAGCCTACCGGCAACCTTGATAAAAGAAACAGCGAGTATGTTCATAACCTGCTTATGGAGCTAAACGCAGAATTTAACATGACCTTGATCGTAGTAACGCACAATATGGAACTTGCATCCTACATGTCACGCAGTATGACGATCGTGGATGGCCAACTGATTGAATCAAAGGGATGAATTTTTATAAAAAACGTTCATTGATAGCTTTATAAAATCAAACATCTAAATCAGTCTCGTGCAAAACTCGGGTAATATAAAAAAACTAGCGGTCCGGAATAGAGAATTTAGGTATTGAAAAATTTCATGTATAGACATCTGAGCCTGGTTATCATTGCATTGCTCTTAATTCCCCTGAATATAGCCCATGCTATAGAGAGTGTTAAGGTCGTCGTTTTACCCTTTGAAATTCATGCGAGAAAAGATCTTTCATCTTTACAGAACGAAATCCTGAATGTTATTAAAACACATATAAAAGAGGAAGGTGCCTTTATTTTGACCCCGGAAGCCACTCCTTCGGTCACATTATGGAAAACATCTCAGAGTTACGATGCTGTCCGAAAATTTGGAATTAAGAACGGTGCTGACCATATTGTCTGGGGAAGTTTAACTTTGATCGGACAGAAATTCAGTCTGGATGTAAAAATGATAAAATCTTTGGGAGAGGATCCCCCCCAAATTTTTATAAAAGAAGGCCAGGGCCTGGAAAATTTATCCGGAGTTGTGAAACAACTTGCCCGTGATATCGGAATGAAACTTTTTAAGCGGGAGACGGTTGTCAGTGTGGAAATTGCCGATAACAAACGGATAGAGTCCGACGCCATCAAAATGATTATCAAAACAAAACCCGGCGACATCTATCTTTCAAAAAGCCTTTCTGATGATTTGAAAGCTGTATTTGCGATGGGATATTTTGATGACATAAGGATCGAGGCTGAGGACACCCCTGACGGGAAAAAGATCATCTTCAGGGTTAAAGAAAAACCGACCATACGAGTCATTCGTTTTAAAGGCAATACAGTGTTTAAGGAGGATAAGGTTAAGGAAAATTTAACGATTAAAACCGGTTCGATCCTTAACCCCTTTAAAGTCCGTAGAAACATCGGGCGGATAGAAGAACTTTACAAAGAAAAAAATTATCATAATGTAAAAGTGACCTACCGCATCCATCAGTTGGAACACAATCAGGCTGATCTGGAATTCGATATCGATGAGGGCGAAAAAGTTTTAATCGAAAGTATAACATTCGAAGGAAACAACGCGTATACCGACAAGATATTAAAAAAAATGATGAAGACTTCGGAAAAAGGTTTTTTTTCCTGGGTGACCTCGTCCGGGGATCTAAAGATGGAAGACGTTGATCAGGATATCGCAAAATTGTCGGGTTTTTATTATAATAATGGATATATACAGGCCAGAATAGGAGAACCACAAATTGAATATAAGGGAAACTGGATTTACATCACCATTAAGATTGATGAAGGCCCGCAATTTAAAGTCGGGAACGTAGACATAACCGGTGATCTTGTTTTGCCCAAAGATCAGTTGAAAAAACGTCTTAAGATTACTAAAGAAACATATTATAATCGTGAAGTTGTCCGGAATGATGTGCTGGCTCTTACGGATCTTTATTCTGATGAAGGCTTTGCGTATGCTGATATATCTCCGCGTATCGACAAAGATTTTGACAACTTGAAGGTTAATATTACCTACACTGTTCAAAAGGGCAAACAGGTCTTTTTCGAATATATTATCATTGGAGGAAACACTAAAACAAGAGATAAGGTGATCCGGCGGGAGCTTGGCGTCTATGAACATGAACTTTATAGTGGTCGGAAATTAAAACGGAGTGTACGCAATCTTTACCGAATCGATTTTTTTGAGGACATAAAGGTCAATACTGTCAAGGGAAGTGCAGATGACAAGATGATTTTGAAGATCGATATCACCGAAAAACCTACGGGCACCATGACATTTGGTGCTGGATACAGCAGTCAGGAAAGTGTTTTTGGCTCGGTCTCCGTTTCACAGAGGAATCTGTTTGGGCGCGGGCAGATACTCAACGCGGAAGGCCAGATCGGCGGGCGGACCTCCCTTTATAAACTAAGCTTTACGGAACCCTGGCTATTTGACATTCCTTTGTCAATGGGAGTTGATTTGTATAACTGGGAAACCGATTATGATACGTATGACCGGAAAAGCTTCGGGGGAGGCGTGGGATTCAGCTATCCTGTTTATGATTTTGTAAGGGCAAGCATTAAATACAATTATGACGATGCCGACATAACAAACATATCTGAAAATGCTGCAAAGTCGATCAAGGATTTGCAAGGCACCAATATTACGAGCAGCATAACCACCGGCATCATCTACGATTCAAGAAATAGAGCGTTTAATCCATCTGAAGGATCGAAGCACACTGCTACATTGAAATACGCAGGCCTTGGCGGGAATGTCGCTTTTACAAAGGCCCTGGCCGAAACCGGGTGGTATATGCCGCTGGTTTTGGATACGGTTGGTTTTTTACATGGTAAAGCAGGATACGTCACAGAGAATTCAGGAGGCATCTTGCCGGATTACGAAAGGTTTTATTTGGGTGGTATAAATTCAGTGCGTGGATATGATTGGCGAGAAATATACGTTTTAGACGAAGATGGAAACATCATCGGGGGAGACAAATTCGTTCAATTTAATGCTGAATGCATCATCCCTCTGTTAAAAAAACAGGGACTCGTCGGTGTTATCTTCTATGACGCCGGAAATGTCTTTAATAACGATGAGAGTGTAGATTTGAGCACCTTGAGAAGTAGCACCGGATTCGGATTCAGATGGTATTCTCCCATGGGCCCTATCCGGTTGGAATATGGATACAAACTTGACGTTAATGAAGGCGAAGAGCGTGGTGGACGCTGGGAATTTTCAATGGGTTCA
>Ga0102956_1000457_pt1 | contig 14883 bp, 15 predicted proteins | sample SalPonF2_A_D2_MG_FD_84515 | JGI IMG/M metagenome (GOLD analysis project Ga0102956, IMG submission 84515) | Salt pond soil microbial communities from South San Francisco under conditions of wetland restoration - Salt Pond MetaG SF2_A_D2_MG ...
CCTGCCAGACCTTGAGCATGTCCACTGGTCGCCAGCAGCAGCACGGATCTACCCGGTGGGTGATCACGAAGGCGACGCGCCAGATCCAACAAAGCTACGATGCTCGTGGCCTCGTCAGCACCGGGAGACATTCCTGGCACCAAGGCAGTGCTGTCATAGAACGCTTCTACCACGAGAAGCTGCTCTTTGAGAGCCGCATCTTTACCCTCAATCAGTGCGTAAATATTCTCACCTTGGACCCGTCGCCAGCCGCCGCTGGAGGTAAGGACCACACCTGGGACAACCAGACCGCCTTCAGCGGCTTCGAAAGAGGCAAATAATGTTCGTGCCTGAGAGAGTGGCATCCAAAAACGTGGAAATTGGACGGAGGTCAGCTCGTGTTTATCCTCAAAAATCCATTTGGTTGTTGGCCCCCGATCCACGTATATCAAAGCTTTTGCTCCAAGCGTGGCCGCATTGAGCCAATTCTTACCGGAATCCAACTCCATCAGGATGATACTGCCTTCCACCTTCATGCCATTGAAATTGTGGAGTTGGCCAGATCCCACATAATAGAGCGGCCCCTTGAGGCCGGAATCAGGGGTAGTTTGCGGACTGAGGGCATTGAGCCGCAAAGGTTTGATTGGAGCGCGGTGTCCCTTTACAGTGAGAGAGGCGGACTGGTATTGGGTGACTGGCAGCAGGAACCGCTGTCGTCCTACACGTTCAATTCCCAGATCCCTGAAACTTTGTGCAATTAAATCCGCCGCCTTTCCGCATTCTGGAGTTCCCGTACTCCGGTCTCCAAGTTCAGCAAATTGCTGAATCAGAACCCGGTTGGGATCGGCGGCAACTGCAACCTGAGCAAAGAACAAGGATAGGACGACAAACAGAGACAAGGCACCAATTCCACGCCTCAGCCTTGGTCTTTTCACTGATTCTGCTACTCTTTTCCTATGACATATCCATGTCATGGTCATTGGTTTGCGAAGTCGCTTTCGCATACGGATGGTAATTTGTGAATAATGCGGCTTAGCTCGCATATTTCGTGAATTGGCGTCTCGAGACCGTGAAGATGGGTGTGCCACCGGGCAACCGCAGGGAGTTGGACCCGAGGCGTACTTGAACAGTACGTCGCAGGGTCCGACACCCGAGGACGCACGGAAGGACACCCATATCCGTGGTCGTAGTAGGCCATTCATGAAATATGCGAGCTAGGTCCGGTGTGCAATTTCCCCCACCGAAATGGAAAGTTGTTCACGCTCTTCGACTTTGTCTATGCGGCCATCTCGAATCCAGACGACACGATCCGACACACTTAGCATCTTGAAATCATGGGTGGCTGAAATGACAGTCACACTTTTCTCTTCGCTCAAACGTTTGAGCAGTTCGATGATCTCTTCTCCAGTAGTCAGATCAAGATTCCCAGTGGGTTCGTCGGCAAGGATGATGGCTGGATCATTTGCCATGGCCCGGGCAATCGCCACCCGTTGCTGCTGGCCTCCAGAAAGCTCGGAAGGCTTGTGCTGAAATCGATCTCCCAAACCCACCACCTCCAGAAGTTCCAGACCCTTCTCTACCGCTGCATCATTATGCATTCCGGCAAAAATCATCGGTAAGGTAACGTTCTCTAGAGCTGTCATGACCTGAATCAAGTTGAACGTCTGGAAGATGTAGCCGATCTTGCGGCAGCGAAGCCAGGCCAATTCATACGCATCCAATTGGGCGATATCCACTTCGTCGATAAAGACCTTACCGGATGAGGGCTTATCCAAACCACCAATCATGTTGAACAGAGTACTCTTCCCTGATCCCGAAGGCCCCATGATGGAAAGATACTCACCGGCATGGATTTGCAGATCAACGCCCCGGAGTGCCTCCACGTTGTGCTTTCTCAGTTTAAAAACCTTGGTAACTCCAGAAACTCTTACTATACTGTGAGTATTTGACATGGCTACTCGGTCGCTCCCGCCACCATCACATGGGCTGGCTGTTCATATTGCTTATCCAGGTTTTCCATTCTGAGTGAACCTAAGTGCCTAAATTGCCTAGAATGTCTAAAATGCCTAAAGTTGGATGCATCCTTTTCAGAATCAGTTAATTTGTTTTGGTAACATCACTATTGCTTTCGACAAAGAATTCATAAACTTTAGACACTTTAGGCACTTTAGCTCATTTTAGCTCACTGACCTTCAGAACTATTGCTCGACCCTCATAGCCTCTACCGGTTGCATGCGGGCGGCGACTATTGCTGGATAGAGCACACCCAGCAGGCTCAAAACACAGCCGATTGCCACAGCAAAAACAATGGACTTGGCCACTGCCAGCCAATAGACATGTTTCCAGGCAACAAAGCCGAAGCGAATGAGACTGTTCAGTAGAGCGGCTACGGTGCCCAACAGGGCGCCAATCCCTGCTCCTGCCAACCCTTGTATACCTGCTTCCAAAACGAAGAGGCGCAAAACAAAGCTGTCCAGCGCCCCTAAACATTTGATAGTGCCGATCTCACGAAAGCGTTCGGTCACCGCCATGAGTTGGGCATTGACAATTCCCACCACGCAGACCAACAGTGAGAGAATAACTATCCAGCGCTCCTTGGCACTGCTTCCCGTGGAAGTGGCTCCCGGTTCCAGATCATAGCCCGCCCGCACCAAAGCCTGATGATACGTGGGATCCTGAGTTTGCAGCAAACCATTGGCCGTGTCCGTGCCCACACGCACAAAGCATAAAAAAGAGACGGCCAGCACCAAACTCATGGTAGTGATCATGGAACGGAAAAACCGGACACGAATACTCTTCAAGCTGATTTCAAGAGATTTCATAAAAGGGAGCACCACCTGCCTGGAAATCTCCGTCCCTTTATTTGCAGACTTGGTCACCTTCATCCTTTTGTTAATGAGTTCGTCTGTGGACGATAGTCGTAGCCCGGATATTTCATGAATTGCTGTCGCGAGACCACGAAGATAGGCGTGCCACCTGGCAACCGCAGGGTGTTGGTTCCGAGGCGTACCTGAACGGTACGTCGCAGGGGCCGACACCCGAGGACGCCAGGAAGGACGGCCATATCCGTGGTCGCAGCAAGTTATTCATGAAATTATCCGGCTAAGCCAAAGATTAACAAAATAACACAAAAGCAGTATGCGGGAAACACCAATCACCGGCCTACCCCTCTTACTTTTCCACCACATACCCTTCCCGTAAAAGAGTGCCCACATGGACAAGGCGAGGAAGATTGCATCGTTTGAGTTCAGACAAGAGTAATTCCAAAAAATCAAAAGCTGCGTTATTCATTCGCTGATGATGAATCATGATGCCACAGAAGCCGTTGCCGAGGCTCTCCCTGAGTTCTTTAAAAAAGTTCTGCCACCCACTTTCACCATCTTTCTCTTTTCTGGTATGAAGATCTACACTCACCGGGTACTCGGGGAGTGCAGCAGGGGCTGGCGGTTGGGCACCAAGATTTCGGGAAAGCGCCTGGTAACCTAGTTCCTGGAGAGCGTTGAGGGTTTCGGAATCGCAGCGGTTCCAGGGCGGAGTAAAGGCCGGGGTGAATGCCTCACCCATAAGTCTGTTCAGTCGCCGGAAGCCCGTCTGCAAATCCTTCCGCTTCAGAGAAAACGATCTGCTTGGGCCAAACTCCAACTTGCTCCCTTGCGGCTCGTGATTGAGATGCCGCCAGCCATGCTGCATCCAGCACCATAAAGAGTGGTCTTTGCTGCAAAGTTCAAGAAGCCGCTGCCATCGAGTCTCTGTAAGCCACGCCGGCACCACGGCCAAGGTTAGAGGCACCTGGTGTTTACCGAAAATATCGATCAACCTGGCTAATTTTCGTCCCGGCACAGCCACATCATCCGCTCTGAAAAAAACAATAATACCATCCCCGTGTGACAGTTCAGTCACAACTTGATCCAGACAATGGTGTAACCGGCGGTGGATGTCGGCCGGCATGTACTGCCATAGCGCGGCAGGGTTTTTCCCTGAGGTCATGGCACTCTACCTTCCTCCTGATCACACCATTCCTCCAGCCACCGAGCAGTCACTTCGGCTCCAGCCAAATCGACAGAAGGCTCCACGGGATCTCTTCCCGCCTCGAGGGCTTTCTCCATCAGGACCGCCAGTCGCGACGGTTCCAGGTCTTCTTGGTTCAATAGTGTTAAACCGCCCAGGGCCGCAAGTTTCTGCGCCCGGAGTCGCTGCTCTTGATTTTGATCGAATGGCCACACCAGTGAGGGGACTCTAGCCGCCAATATATTCATGCAGGTGTTGTAACCCGCCATACTGATGGAAAGATCAGCGGCTGCCAGAAAGGAGAGAAATTCATTGGTAAATCTGGCCAACCGTACTCCTGGCACTGAGGCTGCCTTATCCTCAAGAGCGCAAAAATCTTCCTCCGCCATGAACGGCCCGGTAAAAACGCACAGCCGTAATTGTCTGGACTCAGCCAGCAGAGTATGGGCATCCAGCACTGCCCCAAGAAGGTCCGCCCCTACTCTTCCTCCTCCGGCGCTAGCCACAATCAGTGGCTCGTTCTCTTTGAGTTCTAACCGCCTCCTTATGTTTGCACCATCGTTTCCACTTGGCCGAGCCGTTACAAAGCCTGTGTACACCACCGGTATTTTGATATCAGCCGTGCTCGCAAAGGTCTCATCCAGAGAAACCAAGGTCGCATCTGCGTGCACCAACAAGGCCCCGAAATATTTATTGAGTACATCCAGCACTCTGCGTTCATAAAACTCTTGATCCTTCTTTTCCACCAGAATGTCGCGGAGGCTACAAACTACTCTGGTTGAGCCGAAATCACCCCGGTGAATTGCCTCCAAGATCGGGAGTAACTCAAAATGGAACCGTTTTCGCCCAAACGGATACAACTCGACCATAAAGAGGTCAGGAGCGGTTTTTTCGAACAAGGAATAGAGAAGATTCGTGCGCTCCTCCTGGACCTCCTTCAGGGAACGGTTTTTTTCGGTTGGGAAAATGGTGCTAAACCCCGAATCCATCTGCAACCCCGGTAGTCCGTATTCGCTTACATGCGAGGGTAATTCCGCACCCACTGGGGGACCGCCGCTTACTAAAACCAGTTGATGACGGTGTAGTGCCCGGGCAATCTCCAGACTTCGGAAGTAGTGGCCTATACCCAGGACGTGTTGGCAGTAGTGAATAATTTTCATCTGCTTCCCGCTAAAACCCCCATTTTGAAAACCACGTCCTTCCCAGCATAGCAGGATCTTCGATGGGCTTGGTCATAGATAGTTGGCTCTGCCTGAGGTTATACAGTGCCGAACTTTGAGTCCCGCTTGGAGCGGGAGTCAGCCTGTTTTGTATTTTGATTATCGAAACTGGGGACCCGCCCGCAGGGTGGGGAGTCCGAAGGACAATATCGAACAAGGAATTTCGAACAGCAGAAGTTTTTGAAAGGAATAAGACAATTTTTTTCACTTCGATATTCTGCGGTTCCTTGTTCTGCGGTTCTGCGGTTCATATTCTTAAAGCCAAGTCCTTTGGGCATAAATTCTTTATTTACAATCAACCAAGGTATCACGAGCGAAAGGCGTTGGAGTATTGCAAAAAATCTTGAGTTGCGAAGCTTTTTTTCGTCGTTCCATCACTCCTGCACTCCAGTACTCCAGTACTCCATGGTTGTCGCCTACTGGTTCCACCTCACTAACAGATGACAAGTACGGCAACAACCTCTGGAGGTGTAATACTGGCTTCATATCTCTTCATTCAGCCTGTAGACCTTTAATCCCTCACCATTATAACTCAGCCAGTGCAACCGATAAGGTTTTATCAGGGCCGGTTCGTCCGGCAAGAACCTTCTGCCACACAGCCGATAGAGCAAACATCTAATGACTCCCCCATGGGTAATCACCAGGATACGATTGCCCCTCATCTGTTGAGCAATATCCATCAGTGCCTGCCGACTACGCTGCAAAACTTCCCGACGACTTTCTCCGTCAACGGGCCTAAAGTCCCAGCCCAGTTTCTCCTGTACCTTGAGCTCATTAGTGTTAAGGAGGTCACTGAGTTTACTGCCTGACCAACTACCCCAATCCTGTTCTCGCAGTCGGGGCTCCAGCGAGCAGGGGAGTACCAGACTATGGTTTATCAAGGTAGCTGTGTGGATCGCTCTGCCCAGATCACTGGTCACCATGTAATCCAGCTGATGTCGCGCCAGAGCGCATCCCCATCTTCTGGCCTGTTGTCTGCCGCTGGAAGTGAGGGGGGCATCCTGCTGACCCTGGACACGCTTCTCGCGGTTCCATTCGGTCTCAGCATGGCGCATTAGGGCGAAATAGGTAAGCAAGAAGGCCACTCTCCGTTGTTTAGAGGTTATCAACTCTAAAAGTCCGACGTTTAGCCGCTTGTCAAATCGTTCAAGTCCTAGAAATCGTAGCACGCGTAAATAGTGAACCCTTCGACAAGCTCAGGACAAGCGGTAAACGGTGAACAGTAAGAGATGTTATACGTTATACGTTATACGTTATACGTTACAGGTTCCTTTCTGACCTCTGACCTCCTTGGCGCGCCGAAGCTTTAGCGAAGGCGGCTGATCTCTGACCTCTGATCTCTGTCTTCTGCCCCATGCCCTATGCCCCACGCCTCTGCGGGTTTTGCCTGTCAACTAATCCGAGCAGAGTATCTTCCACAATGTGGTAGTTTTGCTTGAGATCGTGCCTGCTCCGTACGTAACCACTTGCCGCCTCCCCCATCCGTTTTCTCAAAACCCGGTCAGCCAGTAGCCGGGCAATGGCCTCATTGAACTCTCTGGCATCAAAAGGGGAAACCAAATAACCGCAGACGCCATCTGCCACCACCTCCGGCACCCCACCGTCTGCAAAGGCCACTACAGGTAGACCGCAGGATTGAGCTTCCAAGAAAACCATGCCCAGTGACTCACGAATGCCAGGGAAGACAAACAAATCCCCGGCACTGTAAAAGCGGTACATCTCCTCCCGTGCCACCTTGCCCAGAAATCGAACTCGTCCAGGAAGGTAGGAGTCAGCCAGTTGACGAAGATGACGGTCTTCCTTACCTTCTCCCGCTATCACCAGATACAGGGGGACATTCTGTCGGAAAAGCTCGCCACAAGAGCGAATCACCCAGGAGAGTCCCTCGCTCTTGACCCCTGGACGGAACATGGCGGCGGTAAGCACCACAACGCCTTCAGTTATATCCCACTCTTGTCGCAGTTGCTTTCTGGATCTTGCATCAAAAATGAACTGCTCCGGCAAGATTCCGGGCACCACGTAGGTGAGACTCTCTTCGGGCACTATCCTGCCCAGGTTAACGAAATCTGCTTTTCTGTTGGTGAAAACGTGGTCGGCAGCCAGAAGCGCTCGTCGGTTCAGGACAAAACCGGCCCACGTCTGCCAGCGTTTACGCCTTTTGGTGGAATAGATGCCCTGAAAGATCGTGTAAGGCAGCCTCAAGCGGCGACTGCAGTCGGGGCCAAGGAGATCGGGTGCTTTGTAGTAGCTGTGGTAGGTTAGCCAAAGATTAGGGTTCAGTTTCCGACAGCGCTGCAGCGAACGACTGCGAGCCCTGAGGAACTGAAGCCAGCGCCAAGGCTTCCAGTAAATCCAGCGGGTTCGGAACTGGCTGATGCTTTCCAGACGATGACCACGTCCCTGGAGAAACTGATAAAGTCCAGTACCAATGACCAAATCACCAGAAGGATGTGGGTGTCCCAATGGTTTTAAAGGGGCATAGAATGCAATGTTTAGTGACTGAGACATATTTGTACCGAAGATTTAATGGCTACTTCGTACCGGGTGGATTCGTTCAGGTCTCCCGAGATTGGCGAGACGGGGAATTACTACTTAATATTGGCACACAGGTCTGGCCAGACCTCTCGTTTTGCCCGTCTTGCGTCACAAAGCGCCATGGACTACCTGCGCCCTATTCCTGCTTGTTCAAATACTGCGGCCAGCTTTTGAATCAGCTTGCGGTTATCGAAATCTTCCCTGACTTGTTGGCGCGCAGCGGTGATGATGCGGTGACGCAAATTCTGATCAATTAACAATCGGACCATACCTGTGGCCATTGCTTCAGGTTGACCAGGTTCCACTAGTAGTCCGGTGCGACCGTCTTCCACAAGCTCTGGGATAGCTGAGACTCGGGTGGCCAACACCGGCACCCCCATGGCCATACTCTCGAGGAAAACATTGGGAATGCCGTCCCGGTCACCGTTACTGGCCACCTCGCAGCCCAAGACGAAAAGATCAGCTTGCCTATACTCATCAATCACCCTGTCGTGTGGCTGGGTCCCCAACCAGTGGCAAGAATCACCAAGTCCTAAATTGTGCAGATGATTCAGAATTGATCGCCGATCTTCCCCATCACCAATCAGAGTGTAGCGAAACGAGTATCCCTGGTCGAACAGAAGGCGCAGGGCACGAATCACCGTGGGTAACCCCTTCTTTTCAACCAGGCGGGCAATGCTCAGTATCCGGTACGGAGGTGAGGGTTGCCGCGGTTCGGATGGCCTATTAAAAAGTCTGGCGTCGATGCCGTGATAGATACAGTGAATGGACGGACCCTCGGGAGTCAACTCTTCGAGAAAACGACGGTTGTACTCGGTGCAGGTCACTACGAAGCTCGCCAGAGCAATTTTCTCCTTCAGTTGTCGGGGGGCCGAAGTATAGATATCCTTGGCGTGGGCGCTAAAACTGAATGGTAGGCCGCTCAGTTTGTTGGCAAACAGGGCCACCGAGGTTGGCGAATGGGCAAAGTGAGCGTGCAGGTGACAGACGTTCGTGCCGGGAAGCAGGGCGTGAACCAGATATCCTGCCTGGAGTAAGTGTTTAATGGTGGCGACTTTCCTTGAACGGCGCAAGCGAGTGAGCATGATCCGGAAGGCTTCAGAATAGGCCTCAGGACGCTTTTTTGCCAGCAAGAGGTTATGGTAAAGTAGACGAGGCAACGGGACCAGAAGGGTTTCGGGAAGATAGTCTACCGAGGCCCGAATTTGTTTTACACTTTCGTGGGTAAATTGCTCCCGCGGCTGACGCATGGGAAAAAGGTGGAGCGGGAAACCGAGGTTTTCCAACAAGTTAATCTCATTGGAGATGAAGGTCTCACTAATACGGGGATAACCTTTAAGTATGTAACCTATTACTCTCTCTCGGCCTTCAGTCAATTTTCTTCATCCTTACTATCAAGAATGCGTCGATTGGACCAGTGGCGCGGAACCATCCGACCCACCAACTACTCCAAAAAACATAGCTTTTGATAGTATCACGCAGGACCTCGCTCAGTCCAGGGAGGATAACCAGCAGCAGTTCAGGGCCATTTCCTCGCGGTTCGCCGCAAGGCAATAGCGTGACCCTTTACCTCATGCATCTGCTCGGCGCAAATCGTTAATTTTCACTTACCAGCTGTTCTCTTTTCTGCTAAGTTGGCCAAAAGAGGTAATAGCTATGCTCCACGACAAAGAAAAGCGCCAGCGTCCAAGAGCCAGAGTCAGCTGGCAAGTGACCATAAAAAGCAGTCAAGGAGACCTCAGCGGAGAAACACTGAATGTTACTGTAGATGGCGCCCTCGTCCTTTGCAGGGAGCCGCTTGAACCAAATGACACCATAGAGATGGTTATGAATGTACCTGCCCTAGTCAGTCCATTAATAATCCCTGCACGAGTCATCCACTCAAACATTTGCAACCCCGAAGATGAAACTCTTTGCTATGAAATAGGCGTTCGCTTTACCGAGATCTCAGAAAAAAACAGATGGCTGATCTCAGCTGCAGTCCAAAGAGAGTCTGGGGTGATGTTGATGCCGTAGAGACCTATAGCTTTTGCAGGAAAGGAGCTACCCTAAAAGTCGGGCTAAGACAACTCGCTGAGACACGTTGAAAACAATAAAAAAACCCGCCGAAACGGGCCATCCAACTTGCCTGGGTCCAAACTCTGTGCTTTTTCCTAGCCCGGATATTTCATGAATCACTTGCTGCTATCACGGATATGGCCGTCCTTCCTGGCGTCCTCGGGTGTTCCTTCGACAGGCTCAGGACAGGCTCCCCCTGCGACGTACCGTTCAGGTACGCCTCGGAACCAACCCCCTGCGGTAGCCAGGTGGCACGCCCATCTTCATGATCTCGCGACAGCAATTCATGAAATATCCGGGCTAAAGCTGTACTACCTTTCTCTCTCTGATAACCTCTCCCCGGAACTCGGCCAGCCTCTGTCGCATGACCTCAAGTCCGGTAAGACGAAATTGCCGTATCGCCCGGTGATAGGGCTGAGGATCATCAAGCATGGCCAGCAGCTTGTCTTTCAATAGGCCGGGACTTACTCGGCGCCAAGGTATAAAATCCGCCAGGTTCCGCTCATGCAAAATCTCAGCCCTGATCAACTGCTCTCGGCGCGGTTGTTCTCGAGGGATTATGAGAGACGGTTTTACCTGGCTCAGAATCTCGCAAACCGTATTGTACCCCCCCATGCTCACCACAACATCGGCAGCCCCGATCAATCTTTCCATGCGTCTATAGAACCGGTAGGAACGCACCGCAAGACTTCTGCTTCTATTGAAAATTTCAGCTCTCATTTTCTTGGGCATGAAGGGCCCGGTAACCATCACTGTGCGAGAAGGAGGTGGTCCTCCCCACTCTTCCAGCATTCTGAGATATGCATCCATGTGAGCATAGCCGTCGCCACCGCCCCCGGTTGTGACCACCACCAACTTCTCTTCAGGCTCAAGCCGCTGCTCCCGGCGCACTTCGCGCACCTCTCCAGGTTTGGTCACCCGGCGCGGAATATAGCCGGTAAATACTATCTTCCTGCTGATATTTTCCGGGATATCATACTCACGAATCGGGTCATAAAAATCCTGATCGCCATACACCCAGATTTCTGAATAGTATTGTTCCAGCACATCATAGACGCCCTTTTCTTCCCAGTCTTTCTGCGTACTGGCGGCGTCGTCCATGATGTCCCTGAGGCCGAGAATGGTGTGAGTGTTTGGGTGACAGCGTTTTAGCCACTGCAGGGTCGGGACGATCTCCCTTTTGAGGCCCAAAGGAGCCTTGTCAACAATAAACAGGCGTGGTTGGAAGGCCTTGGCAGTGCTGGTAATAATGGTTTGTCTGATTTTTAAGGCATGGCGGGTGTTTATTTTGATGGAGAGGGGAAGGTACTCCTCATTAGTCATCTTGATCATTCCGGGCACCCGGACAAAATCGATCTGTTGGGGAAAACTGAATCGACCGACTATTGGACTCCCGGTGAGAATGATGGTATTGACATTGGGATCTCGCAGGTGGGAGGCAATGGCCAGAGTTCGACGGATGTGGCCGAGGCCATAGGTATCGTGGGAGTACATCAGAATATTATAGGTGGACTTGCGGGCCATGCATACTTCCAATCAGATCTCTGTTGACGGAGTATCGCTAATGAAAGTGGTGTCTTTTGAGGGCCCACTCAGCTCATCCCGACAAACATCGCGACTCTACTAGAATACCCCTAAAAGGTCAAGTGGAAGCCCTCTTGACTGTAAAGCAGGCTCTCCTATAATCATAGCTCAAAGAGCAGCGAGACCAGAGACAATAGCGTTACTATTTTAGACAATAAATTTTATCCCGTCTCGCCAAGAATTGTGCTCAGTACTTAGTGCTTAGTGTATAATCCTCAGTACTCATTCTCGGAGGGATTTCTCTTATGGCTGCTGTACAGCTTGGCATCGACAACCTGCTAGCAACCCAGCCAGACTGGCTGCGAAGCGCACGGATCGGCTTGCTCGCCAACCAGGCCTCAGTGGACAACCGTCTCCGCCACACTCAAAATCGACTGCTCGAGGCCGGAGCCAATCTCACTGCCATTTTTGCCCCTCAGCATGGTTATCTTGGTGAACAGCAGGCCAACATGATCGAGTCCGATGATTTTATCGACAAGCACCTGGACATCCCTGTTTTCAGCCTTTACAGTGCGACCCGGCAACCCACAGACGCTATGCTCTCACACATTGACATCCTCGTCGTTGATCTACAGGACGTTGGTACCCGAGTTTACACCTTCGCCACCACCTTGGCCTTATGTATGGAGGCCGCCAGGGATCACGACGTTAAGGTGGTGGTTCTGGATCGACCAAACCCCATCGGCGGCAAGCGAAGTGAAGGAAACCTTCTTGACTCTGAGCGCAGCTCTTTCGTCGGCCGTTTCCCGATCCCTATGCGCCACGGTCTTACTATAGCAGAGCTAGCGCTCCTTTTTAATGAAGCCTTTGACATCGGCGCTCCTCTGCAGGTCTTTCACCTCAATGGCTGGAGACGTTCGATGCTCTATGGGCACACCGGTCTGTATTGGGTTCCACCTTCACCCAATTTGCCCACACCAGAGTCAACCCTGGTGTACCCTGGCCAGGTTATACTGGAGGGTACCAATCTCTCAGAGGGCAGGGGCACCACCACACCTTTTGAGCTTTGGGGTTCCCCATACCTTAAACCTGAACTGGTTACTGAACGTCTCGCCCAGGAGGACTTGTCCGGCCTGATATTGCGCCCTGCTCGCTTCACGCCCTCATTTGACAAATGGGCAGGTCAGAGCTGCGCTGGCTTTCAAATTCACGTGGCCGATCCTGAAATGTACTACCCTTATGCCGCCTCTCTCACCCTAGTGCAGGCGGTTCTGACTACACACCGAGACGAATTCCAATGGGCCTCGCCACCTTACGAATATGAGTTCCACCATCTACCCATAGAGATCATCCTCGGCAGTGGCAACCTGCACGCCCAATTGGAGGCAGGAGTTCCGGTAAAAGATCTGGAGCGAAGCTGGGAACCCCAGTTGCGTGAGTTTCGCAAACTTTGTGAGCCCTACTTGCTCTATTCCTAGCCCGGATGTTTCCGAATCCTACTGTGCGCTGGAACAGGTGAATATTGGCAGAGCGGATGGCTTACTACTTGCATCACTTAGCGATTGGCTGCGAGCGTTGGTGCACTATCTAGCTATGATGGTAGGACTAAGATTTGTCATTACAATAAATTTTTAATTATACAAAGAATTCTTATTTATAAGAGCAGTTGCTCTTTCTCTTTCTACTGATAACCGAGGCAACAGCTATGGGTTGCGTTTATCACCCGGATCGAGACTCTGTCGCTTACTGTGATCATTGTGAAGCCGAACTTTGTGAAAGCTGCACCCTCCGCGTTGAGGGCGGTCGCTCTGTTTGCCACCGCTGCCTGCTGGCTCTTTCACTCAACGATGTCAAGAGTGAAACCACCATGCGCGAGCAGGAAGAAGAGGATCAGCGCGTCGGTCTGCATAAGAAGTGGCGCCCCACTTACATTGAGTCAGTGCTCACAATTGGTTTGGTATTGGTACTGGGGCTTGTGGGACTCAGGTTTTATTGGGATCGGACCGAACTGAAATCAGCGATTACTTTGGATGTCACCGACCCGGTGGAACTGCTCGCAGAATTCCAGGCAATACTGGCCCATTATTCGGTGGCGAACGGCAATCGTTACCCTGACAGCCTCCATGAGCTCTTGCCCAGCTATCTTAATGATGCAGCAGAGAACCGCAGGATGTTACGGTATCTTGACTACAACCTCAATGAGCGCGAAGGCTATCTCCTCCGCATTAAGCCGGAATCAGCAATTTCAGGAGAGAACTTAATTGCCACCGCAGAGGATATTTACTCTGTCAGGAAGGGAAAATAGCCAGTAATGTCCATGCAGCACCAGTGGTTTCGGAGAAGTAATGGTTTGACCATATTGGAGCTTGTGGTCACTTTAGGAGTGGTGGCTGTTCTTGTGGCCGTGGCAATTCCAACCTTTACCGCGTATTACCGACATGAAAGCAAAGTTGAATGCCAGGCTTCAGTAGTGAACTTCCTTAATGCTCAGAAGATGTACTATCTGGACAATCAGACTTTTTATCCTCTCAGGCCCGGCCAGAAAACCAACAATGAGGGCGTAGTAGTAGTCATCGGCTGGGATCCAAACAGCCGACCCGCCCCAGCAGAAAGATACCTACTTCCAGAACTAGCTATGGAATTCAAGCCTGATAGCCATCGTGGCTACAGAATAAAAGCGGTAAACGTGCAAAAGCGAGACATGTTCAATCAAGCCCTGTTTTTTACCTTACGGAGCAACGAAGGTTTCCACAACGACGGACTGACCGACTACGAATACACCTTCAAGATGTTCAATCGGCAAAACCCAACTGGTCAGCCTGAATGGAGTACTCACGGTCAGTGGATGATCCGCAACGGATTCTGGTTCGACATTTTTGGATGCCCAGCATGGCAGTGGGCTCCTGCCTGCCCAAGATAATTTCCCTCAGGTCCTTTTCACTGTGTCAACTTTGGCTAATTTTGTCCAGAATCCGATCCATATTCCAATCCACCGGTAACCGGACTGCCTGCCCTGCCCTGGTGCGATAAAGCAGATAACCGTGGCTGAGACCAAATTCGAAGAGCTCTTTGGTAATGGCCACGTCTTCTTTACAGTAGTCTGTTACCGCATCAAGATTTCCCTCCCGGAACCAGCGCACCGCCTGGATCCCGTCGGCAATCTTGGCTTTTCCCAGAGTCTGTTCTGCCAAGTGACCCAGGCTGAGGCGGAACCCCAAACGGCGGTGAATGTCTTCCAGAATGTCAAAGGTGGGTAGGGCGCGGAAATCCAAAGCGGTGTAGGCTCCCAGCACCCGGTAATCAAAGCGCTTGATATTAAATCCCACCACCAGATCGAAGTTTTGAAGTCGTTCAATCAGGCTTTCCACCTGCTCTTCGGTAAAAGATTCGTAGATATCGGAGCGATTGTCATATAACACTGCCACCGCTAACCGCATGAGGTGGACATTCCCCCACCCCCCCACTTCGTCTCCCAGCCGCTGGGTTTCGAGATCAAATACGCCCACCGCCGGGTCGCTGCCATTGTCTGCCCCCACGCCCTCTTCCGGTACAGCCACGA
>Ga0102956_1000459_pt1 | contig 14875 bp, 11 predicted proteins | sample SalPonF2_A_D2_MG_FD_84515 | JGI IMG/M metagenome (GOLD analysis project Ga0102956, IMG submission 84515) | Salt pond soil microbial communities from South San Francisco under conditions of wetland restoration - Salt Pond MetaG SF2_A_D2_MG ...
CTCGGCGTGGGCGTGGGTCTGCCATTCGTAGACGCCTTGGTAGGCGCCGGTGGTGTCATCGACGCACCAGTGTTTGGATCGGAAGCCGGCGAAGCCTATGAACACGGACATGGGGAGGCGGGAGAAGCGGATGTTCTGCTGGACCGTCATGCCCTTGACTGTGAAGCGCACGATGAACAGGGCGCCGGCGGGTGGTCCGTCACGCTGAACGGTCACGTGTCGGAAGACCCGGTGGCGAGCGCTGTCATCGGTCTCGAGGATCTTGTCGACGTCCTCGGGGTGGAAGTGCACTCCGCCCGCGACCATCATTGCGAGGGTGTGAAGGACGCCTAGGGCTGGGTTCGTGCCCCAGGCCGAAGCGGTTGGTGGTCTGGCGGCCTTCTGCATGGACCCCTCCTATGCCAAGGATGAAGGATGCGAGGGCGGGCTGACCCGGCGATTGGCGGCCAGGAGGCGATGTGGACGCCGCGTTTGGACGGGGCACCCGAGGTTTCGTCGGCGCTCCTACCGTCTGGACGCTAGGGCCGAGAGGAGCGGGTGGGAAGGGAAGAATGTCCCCAGGGACTGCCTCGTCCATTGGCTGCTCGCCGGGCCATGGAAAGTCCGCGCTGCGTGGCCCACGGGTGCCTTGATGATGCGCGTAAGCGCCGCCCGGAGTTGACCAGGTGGGCTTGGGCTCAGTGGACCGGCTCGAGCTTGGCTGCTGACGTCCGGTGCGGTGAGAGCTCGCGCGACTTGCGGCCCCTAACGGCAAGATCGATGCCGAGGATCACGGGCCAAGGTGCGTCTTGTCGACCCCCTGACAATGGACCTTGTCGAGCGGCAAACCCAAGGGCCGGCCGTACACCCTACGGGCACCTCATGACCCCGATTACTCGGCCTCTAGAGGCAAGCAAAGTCGCAACGCCGAGACGAGAAACGGCGACCAGGACCAGACTTCGCGGGATGGGACGTTACGCGGTGGTACGGTCTTGGCGCGGTTCGTGATCGGCAGGTCGTCGCTCCCCATCTGTGGCTCCGGAGGAAAGGCTGCGTCAGGGGCAGCAGAGCGGGTTTCCGGGGTTGTCCGGAGGCCCGCCGATCGTTTGACAGGCTCGCGTAACCTCGCCTCGGCCGCGACCCCCGAAAATTCTGCAGGAGCCGCTCGGCTCGAGCGCCTCGTGCCGAGATGACTCGCCGGCAAGGTGGATCCGTCGAAGGTCAGGCCACGGGCCCAGCCCGCCCAGAAGTCGGCACACAATCGGCACACAAATGGCAGGTGGGCCTCCCGAATCTCGGAAGGCCCACCTGCGTTCTGCCGTCCTGGACGGCGCTCATCTGGTCGGGGTGACTGGATTTGAACCAGCGACCACTTGACCCCCAGTCAAGTGCGCTACCAGGCTGCGCTACACCCCGGAGGCAGGGCAACGACGCGCGTGCGTCGCTGCCCTAAGAGTGTACGAGCGGCCTCACGTCAGCGTCAAGCAGGGCGGGCGCTTCGCTCGGCCCTCTACTCGCTCCTCACCTCGAACGCGAGGAGGAACGCGGGGAGCTCCTCGCCGGGGTGGTCGGCGTGGTTGAGCATGGGCAGCTGCAGGTAGGTGGCGTTGGCGTCGGGGGTCGTCGGGCCGCCGGGGGAGACGACGCTGCCCTGGTAGATCGACGGGTAGATGCCCAGGAAGTGCGTGCCCTCGCCGCCGGGGGCCTTGAGGTGGATCGTCACGTCGCCCTGGCTGTTGAAGCCGCAGCCGTAGCCGATGTAGCCGTTGTCCAGCAGGACCGTGTAGATGTTGGCGGTCGCCGTCCAGCCCACGCCCTTCAGGGTGATGGTGATATCGCCGCCCGGCGCCACCACCTGCGGTGACACCGCGGACACGCTGGGCGTGATGGTGTAGCTCAGGGCCGCGCTGGCGTCGCCGGACACGGCGCTTATGCGGTGTCCGCCGCCGAGATCGTCGGGCGTGGGGAAGCTCAGGGTGAACGCTCCCGAAGCGTCGGTTTCGGTGCTGGTGAGCGCCCGCTCGGACTCGTCCCAACCGCCGCCGCTGATGCGGTTGCCGGTGACGGTGCTCCAGCGCAGCTCGACCGCGGCGTTCGGCGGGAAGCCGCTGGCGTGCAGGGCGATCGGGCTGCCGACCGGGCCGGACGTGTGGTCGACGCCGACGGTGGGCCCCGTGCCCTCGCTGGCCGCGCTGCCGTGGCGGGGCAGGGTCTGCGCGCCGGGTCCGGGGGGTTGCACGGCGCCTCCCGCGGTCACCTCGAACACGGCGGAGAGAACCGTGGGGATGGCGGGCTTGTAGTTCGGAGACTGCTGCTGGTTGAGGTAGGCGACGGGATGCGTCCCCGAGATGGCCTGCAGGGTGTGCAGGCCGACCGCGCCGCTGGCAGGCAGGGTGACGACCGCGGTCCCGCGGCCGGTGACGGCCGACATCCAGCCGCTGTGGGCGCCGTCGTAGAGAAGGTGCCAGACGGACTCCCAGAAGCGGTAGCCGATCCCTGTCATGGTGATCGTGATCGGCGTTCCTACCGGCCCGGACGCCGGGGAGATCGACAGGGTCGGCACGAGCGTGAAGCCTTGCCGTGCCATCCGCTCCCCTCCGGACTCGACGAACAGGTTGTGCACGTAGCCGTAGTCCTCGGGCACGGTGAAGGCCATCGAGGCCGTTCCGTCGGCGGCCGTCGTGGCCGTCGCGAGGACCGTGCGGGTCTCGGTCGCGGTGATGCCGTCGAACGTGCCGTCGCCGACCCTCCAGCCGGCATCGGCGCTCATCCAGGCGAGCTCTACCGACGTTCCGGCCGTGAGGCCGCGGACGGTCGCCGTCACCTGCGTGCCGGCGGGCCCGCTCGAGGGTTGCAGTTCGAGCGTTCCCGGGAGCTGGGCGAAAGCCACGCCCGTCAGGAGCACCAGAAGTCCCGTTAGGAAGCGCATCGGGTTCGCTCCTCTCATCATGGGGTCACGGGCGCCGTCGAGCGCCGTGCCTCGCCTGTCACCTGGGCACGACGCTCGTCGGCAAGCCCGGCGTGCTCGCTACTGCTGCGCCTGGATGGTCACGGAGTTGGCGCCGAAGGTCTGGCCGATGGGTTCGAACGTGGCGGTGTTGCCCTGCGCGTCCATGACCTCGATGTGCCAGGCGTACGCGCCGGCCGGCGCGTCGGCGGGGATCACGAAGGGTCCGCGGAAGAACGACGGGCCCGGCGGCACGTCCGCCCCGCCCGCGGGCGGGAAGAACATCGCGACGTCGTCATGCCCTTCGAGCTTCACGCTCGCTTTCAGACCACGTGCCTGCACGTCCTCGAACGCGAGCTCCGCACCGGTGAGCGCATCGATCACCGAGGCCCGGAACACGATCTTCTCGCCCGGGTAGAACACCGAGTTGGGCACGCAAACGGGCCCGTGCAGCACGGGCCCGTCGGCCCTCACCATGTCCGCCTTGACGAAGTACGTGGGGTTGGCGAACACCGTGGCCAGCAGCCACAGCACACCAACGACGACGAACGACAGCTGGATCCGTCTCATGACCCCTCCTAGGGCTCTTCCGTCGGCAACGGCGGTAAGTCGATTGTCGGAAGCTAGCGATCATTCTAGGGGCATGAGCGCGGGGGCGCAATCGCAAGGCGCACAGCGCGCGAGCGCGGTGCCGGTCTAATGGCGTGCGCGAAGGTTCTCGCCTCGCGCGGCGCCCGGCTTCTAGAATGACCCCATGACGACCCCCGCCGACGAGCCGCTCGAGCTGCTCGACGACGACGGTGCACCGCTCGGGCGCGGCAAGGCGCGTTCGCGCGTCCACGCCGACGGCGATTGGCACCGCGCCTTCCACCTGTGGGTGGTGCGCGAGGGCCGGCTGGTACTGCTGCAGCGCCGTTCACGCAGCAAGGATCTCGAGGGGGGCCGGCTCGACGTCTCCGTCGGCGGCCACGTGCGGGTGGGGGAGACCCTCGTGGACATCGTGCGGGAGGCCGAGGAGGAGATCGGGCTGGTGGTGCGGCCCGGCCGGCTCGTCTTCCTCGGGAGCGTCCGCTCGGTACGCACCTACGTGGACGCCCTCGACCGCGAGGTGCAGGACGTCTACGCCGTCCGCGACGAGCGCCCGCTGACCGAGTTCGTGCTGGCGTGCGAGGAGGTCGAGGCACTCTACGAGGTGCCGGTGGAGCGCGCCGTCGACCTCTACCGGGAGGGCCGCTACGTCGCGGCCGCCGGTTACGACTGCCAGCGGCGCGTCAGCAACGCCCTGCTCGTCGAGGACGACCTCATCACGCAAGGGCGCGCGCTCACGGCGCGCGCCCTGGAACGTCTGCGGGACTGGCTGAGCGGCGCGGACCCCGCGCCCTGGGCCGACGACCCCATCGCTTGAGGGGCTCGAGCCGGCCGACTACCCCTGGAGCACCGTGGGCACGATGAGGGGGTTGCGGCCGGTGGCCTTGCGGATGTAGCGCCGCACCGGGTAGAAGATGTCGTCCCGGATGTCGTTCAGGCGGCGCTTCTCGCGCACGCCGCGTTGCAGTCCCTCGAGCGCGATACGTTCGATCTCCTTGACCAGCCCGTTCTCGCCCTGCGCCACGCCGCGCGTGATGACCTCCACCGAGGGCTTGCGGCCCGCGAGCGCCATGATCACGATGACGCCCTCGGCCGAGAGCATCTGGCGGTCGCGGATGACCGGCTCGGTGACCTCGTCGCCGACCCGTCCCACGCTATCGATGAACAGCACGCCGGCCTCGACCTGCCCCGTGACCTTGAGGTTGTCGCGGGTGAGCTCCAGGATGTCGCCGTTGTGGGCGATGAGCACCTTCTTGGGGGGATGACTCATGCCCTCGGCGAGCCGCTGGTGGTTCACCTGATGACGCATCTCCCCGTGCCACGGCATGAAGAACCGCGGCCGCGTGAGGTCGAGGATGAGCTTGAGCTCCTCCTGCGACGCGTGCCCCGAGGCGTGCACCTTGTAGGTGGGCGGGTAGTAGACGTTGACCCTGCGTTCGTAGAGCTGGTTGATGACGCGCCCCACCGCTTCCTCGTTGCCGGGGATGGGGTTGGACGACATGATGACGGTGTCGCCGGGCTTGAGGTTGATCTTGCGGTGGCTGCCCGACGCCAGCCGGCTCAGCGCCGCCATCGGCTGCCCCTGCGAGCCGGTGCACAGGAACAGCACCTTGTCGTCCTGCAGGTCGCCGACGTTCTCGCTGGCGACGAAGGGCTGCTTGAGCTCCAGGTAGCCGAGCTCCTGCGCGATGGTGGCGTTCTTGACCATCGAGCGCCCCTCCATGACCACCCGCCGGTCGTACTTCTCGGCGATGCGCACGAAGTTCTGCAGTCGGTGCACGTGGCTGGAGAAGGTGGTGACGATGACGCGACCCCGCGCCTTGGCCACCAGGTCGTCGACCGCGGCCATGACGTCGCGCTCGCTGGGGGTGTAGCCGGGCCGCTCGGCGTTGGTGGAGTCGGAGATGAGCAGCAGCACGCCGTCTTCGCCTGCCTGCGCGAGCTTGTGCAGGTGGCTGGTCTTGCCGTCGGCGGGGTTGTAGTCGAGCTTGAAGTCGCCCGAGTGCACCACCCGCCCGAGCGGCGTATGGATGATCAGGCCGCTGTTGTCGGGGATCGAGTGGGTCATGCGGAAGAAGTCGACGGTGAAGTACTTGCTGATCTTGATGCGGTCGTCGGGCGTGATCTCGTGAAGGTCGACGTCCGACTCGGAGAGCTTGAACTCCTCGAACTTGCCGCGCAGCAGGCCCAGCGTGAGCTTGGCGCCGTACATCGGGATCTTGGGCAGCAACTTGATCATGTAGGGCAGCCCGCCGATGTGGTCCTCGTGGCCGTGCGTCAGCACCCAGCCCTTGATCTTGTGCGCGTTCTCGACGACCCAGTCGATCTTGGGGACCAGGATGTCGACCCCGAGCATGTCGGCGTCGGGGAACGCGAGCCCCCCGTCGATGAGTAGGATCTCGCCCTCGTATTCGAAGGCGAACATGTTCTTGCCGATCTCGCCCATGCCGCCCAGGGGGATGATGCGAAGTTTGCGGTCGTCCGCAGCCATGACACTCCTCTCGTGTCCATCGGCGCAGCAGCATGCTCGCGACACGGCGCCCGGTGGGGGCGTCCACGTCGGCGACGGCATGTGCCGTGCCGGAATCGCTTGTTGCACGGACGTCGGGAAGACTCACGGACGGTCCGTGCTCGCAAGATAGGGGGAGACGTGCTCGTGCCGTCGTCCCGGCCTCCCGGGGGAGGCGCGCCGCGATCGGGCGAGGGGATAGGCGCTTCGGTGCGCTCGCTCCGACCTGCGTTGCTTCGTGCGGTCCGCGCCGCGTGCATCAGATAGGGGGCGGGGCGTCCGCGCCGCTGCCGGGCCCTCCCGTCGCGGAACGGGAAGGCCCGGTGCTGCTCAGCTCAGCGCCGGTCGCGCGGGGGGCGGCGGTCGCCGCGGTCCCGCCCGTCGCGCCCGCCGCGGCCGCCGCCGCTACCGCCGCGCCGGCCGCCACCGCTGCTGCGGGGCGGGATCTTGCCTTCCAGCTCGGGGCGCACCAGGTCGATCTTGCCGCGGTCGTCGATGGCGTTGACCTTGACGCGGACCTGGTCGCCCTCCTTGAGGTGATCCTCGACGCGCTCCACCCGCTCCTCGGCGATCTGCGAGATGTGCAGCAGGCCGTCGGTGCCGGGGAAGAGCGTGATGAAAGCACCGAAGTCGGTGACCTTGGCGACCTTGCCGTCGTACTCCTGGCCGACCTCGGCTGTGGCCGTCATCTCCTCGATGCGCTGGGCGACCGTCTTGGCCACCGCGCCGTCCTCGCTGTAGATCTTGATGACGCCGTCCTCGGCGACCTCGACGGTGCACCCGAGGGCCTCGAGCTCGCGGATCTGCTTGCCGCCGGGCCCGATGACCGTGCCGATCTTGTCGACGGGGATGCGCACGCTCATGATGCGCGGGGCGCGCGGAGAGATCTCCTCGCGCGGCGCCGGCAGCGCCTCGCGCATCTTGCCCAGGATGTGCAGCCGGCCGGCGCGGGCCTGCGCCAGCGCCTCGCGCATGATGGCGGGCGTGATGCCGGTGATCTTGATGTCCATCTGCAGGGCGGTCACGCCGTCGGCGGTGCCCGTCACCTTGAAGTCCATGTCGCCCAGGGCGTCCTCGGAGCCGAGGATGTCGCTGAGGATCTTGTAGCGCTCCCCCTCCTTGACCAGGCCCATCGCGATGCCGGCGACCGGCTTGCGGATGGGCACGCCGGCGTCCATCAACGCCAGCGAGCCGGAGCACACGGTGGCCATGGAGCTCGAGCCGTTGGATTCGAGCGTCTCGGCCACCACGCGAAGGACGTAGGGGAAGTCCTCCTGCCCGGGGATCATGCCCACCAGCGCACGCCGCGCCAGGTTGCCGTGGCCGACCTCGCGCCGGGAGGTACCGCGCAGGCGCTTGACCTCGCCGGTGGAGAAGGGCGGGAAGTTGTAGTGCAGCATGAACTCCTCGGTGTTGTCGAGCCCGAGGTCATCCACCAGGCGGTTGTCGCGCCCCGTGCCGAGGGTCGCAGTCGCCAGCACCTGGGTTTCGCCGCGCGTGAAGACCGCGGAGCCGTGCGCCATGGGCAGCACGCCCGTCTCGATCCAGATGGGCCGGATCTCGTCGGGGCGGCGACTGTCGGTGCGACGGTCGTCCTCCAGCACGAGGCGGCGCATCTCCGCCTGCTCGGCCTTGTCGTACGCGGCCTTGAGCTGCTTCAGGCGGTCCTGGGCGCCGTCGGCCTCGGGATCGGGCACCAGCCGCTCCAGGATGCCGTCGCGCACGGCCTTGATGGCGTCGGCGCGCTCGTGCTTGCCGGAGGTGAGCAGCGCGTCGCGCAGGCCGGCGGAGGCCGCTTCGCGCGCTATCGTCTCGATGTCGGAGGGGTCGACCTCGACGGCGGGCTCGAAGCCCTTCTTGGGTTTGCCGACCTCCTCGCGCATCTGCGCGATCAGGTCGACCACGGGCTTGAGGGCCTCGTGGGCGGCTTCGATGGCACCGACCATGACGTCTTCGGGCAACTCGCTGGCGGCCGCCTCGACCATCATGACGGCGTCCTTGCTCGCCGCGACGGTGAGCTCGAGCTGCGAGCTGCCGTTCTGCAGGTCCTCCAGCGCCGGATTGATGACGTACTCGCCATCCTTGTAGCCGACCACGCAGCACGCCGTCGGGCCGCTCCAGGGCACGTCGCTGATCGACAGCGCGGCCGAGGCGCCGATCGCCGCCAGCGGGCCGGGGTCGGACTGCTGATCGGCCGAGAGCACCGTGCAGATGACCTGCACCTCGTTGCGGAGCTGCTTGGGGAACAACGGCCGGATCTGGCGGTCGGTGATGCGGGCGTTCAAGGTGGCCTGCTGGCCGGGCCGGCCTTCGCGGCGGAGGAACGAGCCGGGGATCTTGCCGATGGCGTAGTGGCGCTCCTCGTACTCGACGGTGAGCGGCAGGAACGGCAGCGGCGAGCCGCTGTCGTTCATGTGGGCGGTCACCAGCACAAGGGTGTCGCCGTAGCGCACGGTGACGCTGCCGGAGACCTGCTTGGCATACTTGCCGGTCTCGATGACGAGCTCACGCCCTCCGAGTTGTGTGGCGTAGCGTCGGTAGCTGGGTAGGTTCACATTCTCTCCTTCGCGGTCCGGTTCGTCACGGCCGTGGCCGTTGCCGTCCTGGTCCTTGCGGCTGTGGCGTGCCCCGTGGCGAGCCGGGTCGGTCGGGGCGCCCGCATCGGGTGGTGGGCCCGGGCGCGGCGGGCGAGCGGTCGTGAGCGTTCTCTGGGCTCACAGCCGACCGGCGAGGCAAACGAGGCCTCGCCGGAAGCGTCCTTCGACGTGGTGTGCGTTGCGGCTTGAACGGGGCAGTCGGGCGTCACGCGCTTCGCCTGCGGCCCCTCAGCGGCGCAGGCCGAGACTCGCGATGAGTTCCTTGTAGCCGTCGTAATCGGTGCGCTCCAGGTAGCCGAGAAGGCGCTTGCGCTGACCGACCATCTTGAGCAGGCCGCGCCGGCTGTGGTGGTCCTTGGTGTGATTGCGCAGATGCTGGCTCAGCTCCTCGATACGGGCCGTGAGCAGCGCAACCTGCACGGCGGTGGAGCCGGTGTCCTTCTCGTCGCGGCCGTACTGCCGGATGATCTCGAGCTTCCTTGCGGGTTCCATCGTCATCGTAGATACCAACCCTTTCCAGGCGTGGGTCCGGCGCGGATCGGCGTGATAGAGGCGATGCCGAGCCAGAACACCAACGTAGGACTGTAGCATACCAACGCCCACGACCCCAAGCCGGCCGGGCGGCGACACGGGCCCATCCCGTCGCCTGCGCCCGTATGCTCGCGCCATGACGACACGGCAATGGTCGCTGACGCTCGACCCCCGCCCCCGGGGCGTCCACCTGGTGACGCGCCAGGTCCTGGACGCCGTGGACCTGCGCGGCGTGCGTGCCGGACTTCTCCACCTGTTCCTACAGCACACCTCGGCCGCGCTGACGCTCAACGAGAACGCCTCGCCCGAGGTGCGCGGCGACTTCGAACGCTGGTTCGCGCACGCCGTGCCGGACGGCGCCGCGTACTTCCGTCACCGCTTGGAGGGAGACGACGACATGCCCGCCCACGTCAAGGCCAGCCTGATGGGAGCGGGCCTGCTGCTGCCCGTGGCCGAAGGCGCCGCGGCGCTCGGTACCTGGCAGGGCATCTACCTGTGCGAGTTCCGCGAGCGCGGGGGGCCTCGCCGCGTGGTGGCCACGCTGCTGGGCGACGCCTGAGCCCGAGCGGCGGCGGCGCAGCTCAGCCGTGGCGCGCGAACCAGTCGAGCAGGGCGGCGAGGCGGGCCAGCCGCCGGTCGGGCCTGCCGGAACGCGACAGCTCGTGTCCTTCGTCGGGGAAGCGCAAGAACTCCACCTCGGCGCGTCCCAGGCGCTTGAGGGCCGTGAACCACTGCTCGGCCTGCTCCATGGGGCAGCGGTGGTCCTGCTCGGAGTGCATCACCAGCACCGGGGTCCTCACGCTGGCGACGTGCTTGAGCGGGCTCTGCTCCCACAGGCGCTCGGTATCCTCCCAAGGCCGGCCCCCCTGCTCGCGCTCCGTGAAGCGGTAGCCGATGTCCGAGGCGCCGTAGAAGCTCAGCCAGTTGCAGATGCTGCGCTGGGTGACGGCGCTGGCGAAGCGGTCGGTCTGCGTCACCAGCCAGTTGGTCATGAACCCGCCATAGCTGCCGCCCGTGAGGTGCAGCGGCGCGCCCGGTTCGCGGTGGCGCTCCATGGCGTGCTCGGCGATGGCGAGCACGTCGCGGGCGTCGCCTCCGCCGTAATCGGAGAGCACCGCCTGGTAGAACTCCGGGCCGAACGAGCTTCCGCCCCGCGGGTTGCCGTACACGACCGTGTAGCCCTCGGCCGAGAGCAGGTGGAACTCGAAGCTGAAGCCGTAGCCGAAGTTGGCGTGGGGCCCGCCGTGGACCTCGAGCACGGCCGCGCGGTCGCGGCGGGCGCGCACGGGCGGCAGCGTCCAGTAGCTCAGGTCGACGCCGACGTCGGCGGTGAGCGTTACCGGGTCCGAGGGGCGCTTGAGCCGCACTTCGCCGAGCCAGGCGTCGTTGAAGCCGCTGACGCGGCGCTCCTGGCTGCCGGGCTCGCGCAGCAGCAGCTCGCCCGGCGTGGTGGCCGTCTCGACCGTGACCAGCGCCCTGCCGGCGGTGTAGGCGAAGGCGCTCACGGTGCGCTGCCCGTCCATGAGCGGCGTGATGCCGCCCTCCACCGCCACGCGGGCGAGCCCGCTGCCGCCCTCCCGGTTGAGGTTGAAGATCAGGCTGGTGTCATCGTCCCAGGCGGGTGTCTGAGGGTACGCCCCGTAGCGGCAGTCGCCGCTGACCGAGGAGGCGGCGTCGAGCCCGCCGGTGAGCAGGTGCGGCCGACCGCCATCGGCGGACACCGTCCACAAACCGATGGGGCTTGCGAAGTCTTCGGGCAGCGAGGGCGCCAGGAAGGCCAGGTGGCGCCCGTCGGGAGAGGGGACGGGCGCGCCCGGGCTGAGCAGGTCGGCGACGAGCGGGCGCACCTCGCGGCTGTGCAGGTCGAGCGCATAGAGGCCGCCCCGCCAGGCGTCCTCCTGGGCTTCGTCGGTCGCGCTCACGAAGTAGAGGGTGCCGCCGTCGGGGGAGAACGCCAGTCCCGAAGCGCCGACCGGCAGGTCGGTGAGCTTGCGGGCGCGCCCGCTGCGCAGGCTGTAGAGGTGGATCTGCGCGGGGGCCCCGGGTCGGAAGCCCTGTCCGTCGGCCTTGTAGTGCAGGCGTGTGATGCGCCGGGGCAGCCCGCGCTCGGCCGCCTCGTCCTTCCAGCTCCCGCGGGTGGCGAGCGCGAGCCGGCGGCCGTCGGGGTGCCAGCACAGCTCCGCCACGCCGGCCTCGAAATCGGTCACGACCTCGGCCTCGCCGCCGTCGAGCGGCAACAGGGCCAGTTGCGGCTTGCCCTTCTCGGTCGTTTTGCGCAGGAACGCCAGGCGGTCCTTGCCGGGGGCGAAACGAGGCGAGGTGTCGGCGAAGGCCCCGGCGGTGAAGGGGCGTTCACCGTCGCCGTCCAGGTCGACCAGCGTCACGCGCGGCCGGTAGCGCGGCGGCGCGTCGCCCTCGCCGGCGACGATGCGCGTCGTGACGGCGGCGCCCAGGCGCCCGTCGTGGGAGAGCTGCGGGTCGGAGACGAAGGTGAGGCGGAGCAGATCCTCGGGGACGAGTCGACGCGGCATGACGTGCCTCCTAGGGTTCCGGCGGCGCCGCGGCGCGCGCCTGGATGACGCTGTAGACGAGGATCCCCGCCGCGACCGAGGCGTTGAGGGAGCCGACCCTGCCACGCACGGGGATGCGCACGGTGTCGTCACAACGCTCGCGGACCAGGCGCCGCAGGCCGTCCCCCTCGGAACCGATCACCAGCGCCGCATCCCGGTCCCAGTCGACCTGGTGCGGGAGCTGGGCGCCGTCGGCGTCGGTCCCGTACACCCAGACGTTGCGCTTCTTGAGGTCCGCGATCGCCTGCGGCAGGTTGGGGACGGTCACCAGCGGCAGGTGGCTGGTTGCGCCTGCCGCCGTCTTCACCACCACGGGGGAGAGCGGCGCGCTGCGCCGGGCCTCCATCACCACGCCGTGCGCGCCCAGAACCTCGGCGCTGCGGATGATGGCGCCGACGTTGTGGGGGTCGGTGAGGTGGTCGAGGAGGATCACCAGCAGGCGCTCGTCGCGCTCCGCAGCCAGCGTGAAGACGTCGTCCAGGGTGCCGCTGCGCGGCTCGGGGAGCTCCGCCGCCACGCCCTGGTGCGAGGTGGTCTTGAGGGCGCGGTCGAGGTCGATGCGGGGCACCTCGTCGAGCGCCACGCCGGCACGCTCGGAGGCGGCGCGCAGCTCGGCGAGGGTCTGCTGCTTGACGCCGCGAGCGACCAGCACCCGCTCCACGCTGCCGCCGCGGAGCGCTTCCAGCACGGCCCTTCGCCCGTAGATGAGCATGACGCGAGTATACGGCTCAGGCGCCGGTCGGCCCGAGCGCCCGGCGGGCGGCCTCTGCGTCGCGCGCGAGCTGCGCCTTCAGGTCCTCCAGGCCGTCGAAGCGGCGCTGCCCCCGCAGGAAGGCGTGGAAGCGGGTGGTGATCTCACTGCCGTAGAGGTCGCCGTCGAAGTCGAAGAGATGGACCTCCAGGGAGGGCGCCTCGTCGGGGAAGCTCGGGCGGGGCCCGACGTTGGCCATGCCGTCGAAGGTGCCCTGGGGCGCATCGACCCGCACCGCGTAGACGCCCACCGGAAGGGCTTTGCGCTCGTCGGTGTGCACGTTGGCCGTGGGGAAGCCGATGGTCGCGCCGCGCGCGTCGCCGCGGACCACGCCGCCACGCGCCAGGTAGGGCGCGCCGAGCAGCGCGTTGGCCCGGGCGATCCTCCCGGAGGAGAGGTGATCGCGGATGTGGGACGACTTCACGACCTCCCCCTCGAGCGTCTTGAGGCCGAAGGCTTCGAGCCGGTCGGGGATGGGGGACAGATCGTTCAGTCCACCAGCCCGGTCGTGGCCGAACCGGAAGTCCTCCCCCACGATGATGGCGTGGGGAGCCAGCGTCCGGAGCTGGTCGGCGAAGCGCGCCTTGTCGGTGCGCGCGTACGCGCGAGAGAACGGCACCATCGCCACCACCTCGGGCTTGAACGCCCTCAGCAGGTCGAGCTTCTCCTCGGCGCTGTTGAGGAACGTGGCGTGGCCGAACACCACCTTGGCCGGAGGGAAGAAGGTGAGCACCATGGCCGGGCGGCCGGTGGCGTCGGCGACCTCCCGCATGCGGCCCAGCAGCATGCGGTGCCCGAGGTGGACGCCGTCGAAGTTGCCGATGGAGACGACGGCCCCCTTGACGGCGGCGTCTTCAGGGCTCGCCACCACCCTCACGGCTCGACCCCGAGGCGCGCCAGCGCGTGACGCAGGCCCAGCAGCGTCACGCCGCTGGTGGAGAGCTCGCCGTCCCGCACGGCGTTCCACAGCTCGAGAGCGTCGCGCCACTCCACGCGCAGCTCCTCGCCCTCGTCCGGCGTGCCGTGCGCGCTGTGAACGTCGTGGGCCTCGAACAGGTGGATGCACTCGTCGCTGAACCCCGGTGAGGCGTAAAGGCGGGTGAGCAGCGTCAGGCGCCCACCGAGCTGCGTCTCCTCGGCGAGCTCACGGCGTGCCGCCTGCTCGGGGCTCTCGCCGGGGTCGATGAGGCCGGCCGGCAACTCCCAGGTGACCGCGCCCACGGCCGGGCGCTGCTGCAAGACGCCCAGCACGCTGGGCCCGCGTTGCACCAGCACCGCCACCGCGTCCGGGTGCTCGACGACCTCCCACCGCCCGTCGAGCACGGCAACGGTGATGATCTTGCCGCGGAAGACCTCGTTGCGCACGACCGTCAGCCTACCAGAACGGTCCCCGGCGCGAACACGCGCCGGGGACCGTTGGGAAGCGTGGGCTCAGTTCTCCGGGCTGTCCGGGTTGTAGCGCAGGAAGGCGGGGATGTCGTAGTTGCTCGGGTCGTAGCTGCGACCCCCGGCCGCGGCGCGCAGGTGCGTCGGGCGCAGCACCTTGACCTGCGGGGACTGGTCGAAGCCGGCGGCGATCACGGTGACGCGCACCTCGTCGGCGGCGTCCTCGTCGTAGGTGACGCCGAAGAGCACGTTGACGTCCTCGACCTCGGTGGCCTCGCTGATCTTCTCCACGATCTCGTGGGCGTCGAACAGCGTCAGGTCCTCGGAGCCGGTGATGTTGATGAGCAGGTGCCGCGCGCCCTCCACGCCGCGTGCCAGCAGCGGGCTGTGGGTGGCGCTGTTCGAGGCCTCGTCGGCCAGCTTCTCGCCGCGGCCGGCGCCGATGCCCATGAGCACCGTGCCCGCACCCTGGAGCAGCGTCTTGACATCGGCGAAGTCGACGTTGATCAGGCCCGGCACGTTGATGACGTCGCTGATGCCGCGCACGCCGTGGTAGAGGACCCGGTCGGCGACGCGGAAGGCATCGGTGAGCTTGACCTTGCGGTCGAGGGCCGACAGCAGGCGCTGGTTCTCCACCACGATCAGGGCGTCGACCTTGTCCTCGAGCTTGCGCAGGCCCTCGTCGGCCTGGCGCATGCGCTTGGGGCCCTCGAACATGAACGGCGTGGTGACGACGGCCACCGTCAGCGCCCCGAGCTCGCGGGCGACCTCGGCCACCACGGGCGCGCTGCCGGTGCCGGTGCCGCCGCCCATGCCGGCGGTGATGAACACCAGGTCGCATCCGCGCAGCGTCTCGGCGATGCGATCGCGGTCCTCGAGCGCCGACTGCTCGCCGATCTCCGGGTTGGCACCGGCGCCGAGGCCCTTGGTGATGTGGTCGCCCATCTGGATGCGGGTGTCGGCCAGGCTGGTGGCGAGCACCTGCGCGTCCGTGTTGGCGGCGACGAACTCGACGCC
>Ga0102956_1000461_pt1 | contig 14844 bp, 11 predicted proteins | sample SalPonF2_A_D2_MG_FD_84515 | JGI IMG/M metagenome (GOLD analysis project Ga0102956, IMG submission 84515) | Salt pond soil microbial communities from South San Francisco under conditions of wetland restoration - Salt Pond MetaG SF2_A_D2_MG ...
GCAAGAATAGCCTGCCATAGCAATGATCTCCCACTCCCACACGTTCCAATCATACTAGTACTTTGTCATTTTTACCCATTTTCTGCCGTACCACTTTTGGGTAACTTTTACCCATTTGCGGTCAGACCAGTTATGGGTAAAATGTTTTCATGGACGTTTATGGCGAGTATATTTTCCTTTCTTCTGAAAGGTTGATATATTCCAGTACATCTGTTATTGGTCAGGGTCCAAATTTAAGGTAAAAAAGGTAAAAAAGGAATTGCCCACCGACTGGATGCAACGGCTCGCTTCCATAGATGTTGGCTCCAATACCATTCGGCTGCTCATTGCCGAACCGGCAGTTTCCGCACCCCTTCGACCGATTCACGTTGAACGACGCATCACCCGCTTGGGAGAGAATTTCCTGCCGGACAGAATCCTGCAACCAGCAGCTATGGATCGAAGTATCGCTGCACTGAAAGAATTCGTTGAGTTGATGGGCGAAAATGGAGTGTCAGAATACTCGGCTGCTGCCACGGCTGTAGTGCGGGAGGCCAGCAATGGCAGCAACTTTCTCAATCTCGTGCAGAGAAAAACTGGTTTAGATGTCCGTTTGCTCAGCGGCTCTAAAGAGGCAAGGCTGTCTCTGCTTGGTGTTGCCTCTGTGATCTCGACTAAAGAATCTTCCATGGTTGTCTTTGACATCGGAGGGGGTAGTACCGAATTAGTATGGCAAGATGAAGGGGACAGCAGCGAAATGGAAAGCAGCAGTCTTCCTGTGGGCGTTGTCCATCTGACTGAGGCTTTTTTACAGGGAGATCCTCCAGGTCATGAGCCGTGCTTACAGTTGCGGGAATATGTCTCCAGCGTTCTGACGGAACTGTCTCTTGATAATGATTTCCATGATGCTCTCTGGGTTGGTACGGCCGGCACTGTTACAACCCTGGCCAGCATGTGGTACGAATTGGTTGAGTACGATCCGGCAAGAATAAATGGTACTGTTTTGGAAAGAACATGGCTTGCCGATCTGTGTGCAAGACTTGCTGAAATGAAGCTTACTGACCGGAGAAAGCTCACCGGATTGGAGCCAGGGAGAGAGGATATTATCTTGGCTGGTGGCTTGGTGACTTTGGAGATCATGGATATCTTTGATTTTTCCCGGTTCACCGTCAGCGATGCCGGACTGCTGGAGGGATTGTTTCTCGATCTTTGTCGGACTTTATCGTCGTAACAGATTTTTTCAGGACTAGTTAGTGTCAATCCGGAAACCGTGTTTTCGGATGTCATTCTGAGGAGCAAGGCGACGAAGAATCTCGAGATCCTTCGCTGCGCTCAGGATGACAAAGCGTTGATTTCTTCGCGGAGCCCGCCCTGAGCTTGTCGAAGGGCTCAGAATGACACTGCATAGTTTCCGGATGGACACCAGTTAGTACTCGGGGTCTATAATTTTTTTGATATCGGAGTTGTAGAAGGAGCTTTTTCCTGATAACTTTAATAAATTTATCTCAATATCAAAAGAGGGTTTCTTATGAGTCAGAAAAACAGCGACATACCTGTTGCACTCACTTTCGATGATGTGCTGTTGCTGCCCGCAGCCAGCAAGGTTCTGCCGAACGAGGTGGATGTCAGGACCAAATTAACCCGCAGTATTTCCATGAATATACCTCTCATGAGTGCAGCCATGGACACGGTTACCGAGGCGAACACTGCCATCAGCATGGCCCGTGAGGGTGGCATCGGTATCATTCACAAGAACATGAGTATTGAACGGCAGGCCCGGGAGGTGGACAAGGTCAAGAAATCGGAAAGCGGCATGATCATTGATCCGGTCACTATGCACCCCGAGCAAAAGATTTCCGAGGTGCTCGAGGTCATGGAACAGTACCGCATTTCCGGGGTCCCCATCGTTGCAGACGGGCGAAAGCTGGTGGGCATTATTACCAACCGTGATCTCCGTTTTGAAACCAATCTGGATCAGAAAGTGGCCGAGGTAATGACCAAAGAGAACCTGGTCACCGCATCCGAGGGCATAACCCTGGAAGAGTCCAAGATACTTCTCCATAAGAACCGGATCGAAAAGCTTTTGGTTGTAAATGATAGGGGCAACCTGCTTGGTCTTATTACCATCAAGGATATTATGAAAATCAAGCAATACCCAAGTGCTTGCAAGGACAGCCTGGGCCGTTTAAGAGTAGGGGCGGCGGTTGGTGTGGGGCCAGACCGCGATGCCAGGGTTGAAGCCTTGGTCAATGCTGGTGTCGACGTGATCGCAGTGGATTCTGCCCACGGCCACGCCCAGGCGGTGGTGGACAGTGTGCCGGCGATAAAGCGGCAGTTTCCAGAGATAGAGCTCATAGCAGGGAATGTGGCCACCGCAGAAGGGGCCAAAACCCTGGCCGAGGCCGGAGCCGACGCCATCAAGGTCGGTGTGGGCCCCGGCTCTATCTGTACTACGAGGGTTGTCGCAGGTGTGGGGGTGCCGCAGATTACCGCGGTGATGGAGTGTGCCAGAGTTGCTAAAGACTACCAGGTGCCGATTATCGCCGATGGCGGCGTCAAATACTCTGGCGATGTGGTGAAGGCTCTGGCAGCCGGGGCACACTCAGTCATGATTGGCAGCATTTTCGCGGGGACGGATGAGAGTCCGGGCGAGATGATTCTCTATCAAGGTCGTTCCTACAAGGTTTACCGGGGAATGGGGTCTCTGGGTGCTATGAAAGAGGGCGCGCGTGACCGCTACTTCCAGGAGGATATTGAGGAAGACGCGAAGCTTGTTCCGGAAGGTATAGAGGGTCGGGTTCCCTACAAGGGTCCACTTGCTTCGAGTGTGTTTCAACTCCTAGGAGGTCTTCGTGCAGGTATGGGATACGTCGGCTGTGGAACTTTGGATGAACTGCAGCAAAAGGCCAAATTCATCCGGATTACTTCAGCCGGCCTGAAAGAAAGCCATGTCCACGATGTAATCATCACCAAAGAAGCGCCTAACTATCAGATAGATTGGAAATAGGTGGATATTCACGCTGAAAAAATATTGATCTTGGATTTTGGCTCTCAGACCACTCAACTTATCGCCAGGCGGGTGCGTGAGGCTCAGGTGTACTGTGAGATCCACCCTTTTAACATCGGCATGGCGAAGATAAGGAAGTTCGGTGCCAAGGGCATTATCCTGTCAGGAGGACCTGCCTGTGTGCTGGACAAAGGTGCACCCGTTTGTGATCTGGAAGTGCTTCATCTTGGTGTTCCGGTACTCGGTATCTGTTACGGCATGCAGTTGATGACCCACCTGCTGGGAGGTGAGGTGGAGCGAGCCGCCAAACGGGAGTATGGCAAGGCTCAACTTCTCATAGACTCCTCTGAAGACCTGTTCCACGGTCTGGATGGAGCCTCAGGGGGGCAGGGGGAACAGGTATGGATGAGTCACGGCGACAAAATCAAGATTCCCCCGCCGGGCTTCACCGCCATTGCCCACAGTGGTAACTCACCGGTGGCCGCCATGCGGCATACTGCGACAGAGCTCTACGGGGTTCAGTTTCACCCTGAGGTTGTCCATACCCCCAATGGGGCCAAAATGCTGCAAAATTTCCTCTCCCGTTCTTGCGGCTGTAAGCCCGTCTGGACCATGAAGTCATTTGTGGCAAGTACTGTGGAAGGTCTGCGGCAGACCATCGGCTCCAAGAAGGTGGTCTGCGCCCTCAGCGGCGGTGTGGACAGTTCTGTGGTCGCGGTCTTGCTTCACGAGGCGGTGGGCCATCAGTCAACCTGCATCTTTGTCAATAACGGCTTGCTGCGTCAAGGCGAGGCTGAGGAGGTACAGAGGATTTTTCGAGACAGCTTCGAGATCAATCTGGACTATATTGATGCCACTGATTCCTTTCTGAGCCGGTTGGAAGGCGTGGCGGATCCGGAGCAGAAACGGAAGATCATCGGCAACCGTTTTATTGAGATTTTTGAGGCTGAAGCCAACAAAATTCCGGGGGCTGAGTTTCTCGCCCAGGGCACCCTTTATCCCGACGTTATTGAAAGTGTGTCATTTAAAGGCCCTTCCGCCACTATCAAGACTCATCACAATGTGGGAGGACTTCCTGAGGTGATGAATCTAGAACTCATAGAGCCGCTCAGGGAGTTATTCAAAGACGAGGTGAGGAAGGTGGGTGGTGAACTGGGCCTACCACACCGGTTGATAAACCGACACCCATTTCCGGGGCCAGGTCTTGCCATTCGCATACTGGGTGAAGTTACGCCCGAGAGATTAAAGATCTTACGGCAGGCTGACACCATTGTTATGGAGGAGATGGAGAGAAGCGGTCTTCATGACCAGGTGTGGCAAGCATTCGCTGTCCTTCTGCCTGTTCGCACCGTTGGAGTAATGGGCGACGAGCGCACCTACGATCAGGTAATTGCCATTCGTGTCGTCGAAAGTGTTGACGCCATGACCGCAGACTGGGCCAAAGTACCCTACGAAGTACTAGGGCAAATGTCGAACCGTATCATAAATGAGGTAAAGGGAGTGAATCGGGTGGTTTACGATATTTCTTCCAAACCGCCCAGCACCATTGAGTGGGAATAGTCCCCGCCATGACCCTACCGACCCATGCGCCAGGCAGACTTCGTTCATCTTCACCTTCATTCTGCTTACAGTCTTCTGCAGAGCACCATAAGACTGCCCCAGCTCGTCAAAAAGGCGCGGGAATACAGGTTGCCGGCCCTAGCCGTCACTGACCATGGTAATCTATTTGGCTGCATAGAGTTCTATGAGCTGGCATACAGTAACGGGATTAAACCCATTATTGGCTGCGAGCTGATCGTTGCTCCCACCGACGCAGCCGAGTCAGAGAAAGCGAACAGCGCTGAGCCCGCCAATCATATCGTCCTGCTAGCCAGAAATCGAAAAGGCTACCAAAATCTGCTTCAACTCGTCACCAAAGCCCACTCCCAGGGCTGGCAACAGGAACCACGCATAACTTCGGATCAACTCCACCAGCACCACCAGGGGCTCATAATCCTGAGCGGTTGCCAGCGGGGAGAAATTCCCACTCGGCTCCTCAAAGAAGACCAGCAGGGGGCAGAAGCGAAAGCTGTCGAATATCTGGAGGTTTTTGGCCGGGAATTCTTTTTTATCGAGCTGCAACCGGCGCGAACGGACGTGCACCGTATTCTGAACGAAAGACTTTTGAGCCTGGCCCGTCAGCTGAATCTCCAAGTGGTGGCTACCGCCAATAGCCATACCATTGACCCCGGCGAAGCAGAGCTGGTTAGAATCCTGACAGCCATCAGACTGGGAACCACCGTGAAGGAGATACCTCCTCCGCTGGAGCATGGTTTTCTCTCGCCAGAGGAGATGAAAGCCGAATTTGCCCACCTGCCTGAAGCGATCGCCACTACCATGACCATTGCCGAGCGCTGCAACGTGGATTTGGATTTAGGCAAAATCCATCTGCCAAAGTTTCTCTTGGAAAAAGGCCAAGATGCCGCAGCCATCCTGAGGCAACAGGCGGTAGAAGGTCTTCATGCCCAACTTTCAACAAGTCGTCCAGATGGTGGGGACTACAGTAAGAGGCTGGATGCTGAATTGCAAACCATTGAGCAGCTGGCTCTGGCCGACTATTTTCTTGTGATAGCAGATTTTGTTCGATTTGCGCGGGAGAAGGGGGTTCCTGTTGGCCCGGGTAGCGGCTCGGCAGGTTCGAGTCTCACTGCCTACGCTTTGGGGATTACCAAAATTGATCCTCTCCGACACGATCTTTTGTTTGAGCGCTTGATCAATCCTTTGATCCCTGAGTTCCCCGACATTGATCTGGGTTTTGGTATGGAGATGCGCGAGGAAGTGCACCAATACCTGCGCTCCAAGTATGGACAGGACCGCGTGGCGCAGATAGTTTCACTTGTTACCATGCAGTCGCGTACAGCCATTCGAGATCTAAGAAAGGTTTTGGCCCTGTCCCGGGAAGATTTGGAGGTCGCCTCTGGGGATGCAGAACAAGCTCCAGGGGGAGAGGGGGTAAGAAAAGTATCGGCTCTTCCACTGGAAGAAGAACTCTCAACAGCACCACAGCGTAAACTGCAGGAGCTGGCGGCCGCCCTTGAGGGCTTACCCAGACAGGTAAGTACCCATGCCACTGGCGTGGTTATCGGCGATGGTCCCCTGGTTGAGCGTGTTCCTCTCTACCGAGGTCCCAAGGATGAGTGGGTCAGTCAGTACGATATGCGCGCTCTCAAGCGGGCCGGCCTGGTAAAGTTCGATTTCATTGCAAGAAAAGCTTTAACCGTGATTCGTAAGGTTTTGGATCTTATTGGCGATGAGTCAGATCTCTCTGCGTCCTTGGAGGATATGTCCCTGAACGATGAAGCGGCCTTCCAATTGCTGTGTGGGACGCAGGTCGGAGGCATTCCCTACCTGGAGGGTGCGAGAGTTCGAGATTTGCTACTCAAATGGCAGCCTCGGCAATGGCAAGATCTCATTGCCCTGCTGGCACTGGTTCGGCCTGTTGCCCTGGAGAGTGGATTGACTGAGAGTTTTCTGCGAACTCGACAGGATGGACAACCGGAAGAGTCACTTCCTCCGTCTAGGGATAAGAGGCCTGGCGCTGGGACTGCATTTCTTCTCTTCGACGTGGATCTGACAAGGCTGATCGTTCGCACTACCGGCTGGTCTCTGGAGAAAGCAGATGAGCTTTGCCGCATAATGATGAAAGGTGAAGAAAGGGCGGAAGACCTACGACTGGAGTTTATTGAGAGTTCTGAAGGGAAAGGATGCGACCGCGAACAAGCAGAGACCACTTGGTCCACACTGGAACGTTCGGCGGGAGTGGTCGCCAACCGGAGCAAAACAGTGGCCCAGGGGCTAACGGTGCTACAGGCCGCTTTCCTGAAAGCCCGTTTTCCGGAGCACTACATGGCGGCTCTTTTGAGTAGTGAATTGCGTCAGCATGATCTTTTGGCAGCTCACGTGGAGGTTTGTGGTCGCGAGAATCTTCGTTTGCTGCCTCCGGACATCAACGGCAGTGGGGTGGAATTTACTGTTGAAACAGAAGGCATTCGGCTGGGACTTGCTGCCGTCCGCCATGTGAGTCGGGCTGCTGCGGCCGCCATTGTCCAGGCCCGGCGAGAAAGAGGTCCATTTCATTCCCTCTTTGAACTCATATCCAGTGTTGAGCGGGAGCATTTGGGAAAAAGGGCTTTGGATGGGCTGATTAAGGCGGGAGCTTTGGACAGCTTTCGTTGCGGCCGGCAACAGTTGCACGACATGCTTCCAGAGGCGGTGGAGCAAGCACGTCGAGGTCAAATGGCACTTTTTGACCGTTGCGATATGGAGTCCCAGTCTGTGCCAAGCTCTTCTCCTGCAGTTGAATGGGATGAAGCCACCAAAGTCTCTCGGGAAAAGGAGGCGTTGGGATTCTACCTCAGCGGCCACCCACTATCTGAATTCAAGGCCCTGGTGGAAGAACTGGCGCCGGGTGGGACGGCAGGACTGGGTGATCTTCCCGGAGATTCACAAAGCCGTTTAGGGGGTGTTGTCGAGGAGATTAGAATGGTCAGCAGCCGCAAGGGAGAACCTCTCCGCTTTCTGCGGTTAGAAGATTTCAATGGCTCTGCGGAAGTAGTTGTGTTTGCAGATGTACACGCGGAGTATCAAAGATACATATACCAAGGAGCACTGCTGCTTGTCAGTGGTAGGATAGCCAAAGAGAGTGGCCAGGTGAGGTTGGTTGCCGACGAGATCATGTTGTTGGAAGAGGCTGCGGCTGATATGGCGAGCTCAGTTCACCTTAAACTTACTGTGGAAGGGCTTTCCGGGGAACCGCTGAAAGAGCTGAAGCAACTGCTTAAAACTCATCCCGGTTCCTGTCCAGTATACCTTCACTTTGGCGTTGGCCAGCAGACGGTGGTGGTACAGAAGTTACCGACAAGTTTTCGGATCCGTCCCAACAAAGAACTTCAGGTAAGGCTCACCAAACAGTTTGGTAAAGACTGTCTGGAGGTTCGTTACGAAGAACCTCATGCCGCATAGCGTCAAGCGTAACGACAGTGAGAGGAGAAGATATTGACTGAGTACCGTGAACGGAGGTATCGCCACCAGATCCGCCATGAACGGCTGGTTGCCTTTGAGGCGACGGTTCAGGAAACCGATCTGTTGATATTGGCTGAATCCAACCTGTCCGTACTTGCTAAGGATGTTATTTACAGAGTTCGTGGGCCCTTGGAAGGTTACATTGCTCAGCATCCTGAATTCCTCAATGCCATGACACCTTTGCCTTACGATAAGCTCGCACCTCCTGTGGTGAGGGAAATGCTTGCCGCAGCGCAAAGTTGTGGTACCGGTCCCATGGCCGCGGTGGCCGGTGCCATAGCAGAGCAAGTCGGTTTGGCCCTTCTCTCGGAGAGCAGTGAGGTGGTGGTGGAGAACGGCGGCGATTGCTTCATAAAGATGGATTCACCCTTGCAGGTATCCATTTTTGCAGGGCAGGCAGAGCTAAGTAACCGGGTGGCACTGAGAATCTATCCGGAGAAAACACCGCTGGGGGTATGTACCTCTTCAGGCACTGTTGGTCACTCGCTGAGCTTGGGACACGCTGATGCGGTGACGGTGCTAGGATCTTCTGCGGCCCTGGCCGATGCTGCGGCAACTATGATTTGTAACCAGGTGCAAAGCGCGAACGATGTCCAACGGGCCCTTGATTTTGCTCAGCAGATTGAGGGGGTTATGGGTGTAATAATCATTGTAGGGGATCAAATAGGGGCATGGGGCGATGTCGAGCTAGTGTCAATTTAAGATTTAAGATTTCACTCAGCAGATGACAGCCCAGACTGCACAAGGAGTTGAGGGTTAAAGGATTATTAATCCTCTTGTCATTCCTTTCCTCAGAATAATAATTTATATTGCTTATAAGAGTAGTTAAAGCTATAAAGGTAGTTAAAATCTATTTAGTAAATGATTCCAATATAATAGAGATAAGCTCATTTCATTCTTAACTTGACCTTCTTGATTATCAATCGCTGGTTCTTCTCAAGTTTTTGATAATCCTCTTGCAATGTATTTATCTCTTCCTTAATGCTTTGTAGGGTTTGGACAGATTCTGAGAAATCAGATATCGAATTTGGAATCAATCTGACCGACTGTGATAAATTCCTTAATGCGGTTTCCTGTCTTTCTGAAATCTCCGAGTATCTGTCTATGGCGGCTATTTGTTCTCTTGAACCCTGCCAGTCCAAATAGTTGACACCGACATAGGCTGCGGTTGCCAGAAATAATGCCACCGTAAAGACAGCCAGTATCCTGGTGGGCCAAACCAATTTCTTTTGCTGTTGAATCAGATTACGTGCGTAATATGTACTCTCACGCTGATATTCAGCTAAGTCTTTTGTATGTGAGATACTTTCCTGCTGTTGCGCTATAAGATTTTGATGGAGTTCTCCGATTCTTTTCTGCTGCTCTATTGATTCAATGGCAGATTTAACTTCAAAAGCATATTGTGGCAAGAGACGTTCATCTCCCTTTGAATGATGTATTTTGACTAGTTCTTCTTGGATTTCATCCCATGAGCTCTTGTATGTAACACCCATGAATCACCTCCTTCCCTTTGTTCCTTGACCTAACAAGACTTTATTTCTTAGGCGGAAATGCATTTCCAAGAGCCTTACTGACTAAACCGTATGCGGTATCATTCCTCTCTTCAGGATGCTTTTCTAGATACTGTTTAACCGCTTCGTATATTTGCCCCTTCGTGAATCCTGAGGGTATGGTCCACAGTAAAGGTAGATGCCACACTTTGTTGATAGAATCCGTAGTATCCATAACTCCAAGAATGTAGCTGCCTCCCGTGTACTGGCTGTAAAGACTCTCAGAAGTAAGAAGCTCGTATAATTCATTGCCACTCGTCACACCCCAAGCGGAGCCCGTTCCTACGAACAGAACCATAAAAATAGTCACCGTTGCAATGGCCCCTTTCATTACGCACTCCTTTCTCTGTCAGCTTTCATTGCTTTGGTTAGGATCTCCACAGTCAGCGCGTTCATGGAGACAGTTTTTTTTAGCTTGATGGTTTCCTTAGCTGCCTTCACCCTTAGCCAGTCCATGAGTTCTACTGGCATCCTGACCGTCCAGGCTTTCACCTTACCACCCCTTTCTTGGTTGTTTTGGTTATATTGTCACCACAATAACCAAAAGCTGTCAATGGGTAAAATCCAATGCGCTCACTTTCTCCTTGGTTATCAAAGAAATGTTGAATTCTTATTATTTCTTAGTTAATAGAAATACTTTCCGAAACTGGAACTTGCAGCCATTATTGACTGAGAAGTAAGAAGGTATGGCAATGTTAGAAAATTTTTTCGTGTTCGCCTTAGTTTTTTCCGTGTTTATTCTTGTTCTAATCACTATGTAGTCTTTACTCTACTGGTTCCGCTTTTCTATTGGCATCGAGTTTGCAGCAGTAAAACAACTGGTTGGGTTGGACATAGGGTTCACCCGCCTGGCCCTTTGCTTGGACCCCCATCGGTCATTCGCCCCGATGGGGGTTCTTTTTTCCACTCCTCCATGCTGCCAACGTATAATTTCTACATGGGCACAATCATTGCATTTATTTGGACAAATTAAGCGAAAGCCTATTATGTTTAAGTTAGAACTTGCGCTGCAAAACCTTGTACTAAAAGAGTACGTTCTCTCTGATGGGGCCAAGCTAAGTATTGGCCGCCATTCTGAAAACGATATTGTGCTCAAAGATATGGGTGTATCCCGCTACCATGCCACCGTTGAGGGCAGGGGACAGAAGTTGCTTGTTTTAGATACAGGAAGCAAGAACGGGACTATTGTGAACGGCACAAAAGTAGAATCTGCCGAACTACACCACGGTGATATTGTCAGAATTGGTAAGAACTGCACCATCAAAGTATCTGTCCCCCCCCAAAGAAAAAAGAGTCAACCATAACCGGAGAGCATGACCAGGAGACTAGTACATTGAAAATATCTGACCCGTAACCTCTGGAGCAGATGGGCAGGAGCAGGGTGGTAGTCTCCACCTCCCTTGTGGTAAATTACTTCTTGGACAGGGAGAGGTTCCCTGTTGTTGCCCTGACCCTAGTGGGGAGTGTGTCCGTTACTGGGGTCATTCTTGCCCCTATCGGCCTTGGTTGGTGGACTCGTCAGTGGGGGTTTTCTTGTTGCATCTTTACCCCTCATTCCTGTAATTTAAAAGCAGCTCAAGACCTTCTTGAGAAGTACAAGAAAAAACCTCCGACACATAATCTCACAAGCTGTTATGGGAACCGACAACCGTCGCCACACCAGAGCCAAGGTAAAATGGCCTGTTTCAATCAACGCTCCCACTGGCCTCGTTGATGGAACGACGGAAAACCTCAGTCTAAGCGGTGCATTCATCCGCCTGTCGAGGCAATTGAACTGTAGTGCCGAAATACCGTTAGTGCTCAATGCCAAAGGGCGGTTCATACCCTGCACTGCCCAAGTCGTTTGGTCAGATGAGCGCAACCTTTCTGACCAGAGAAAATTCCTTGGCATAGGAGTACGCTTCACACGAATGATGCTGCATGACCGAGAATTTCTTCACGGTGAAATTTCGAATCACACCTAACTTAGAAAAGTATCTCCACAAACACGGCATCAACTGGAGAGAGGAAGAGTCGGAGTAGGTAATCCACCAAGCGAAAATTTGGAAAGATGCGAATTAAGTCAGAAGATATTACAATCATTTCAGAGACGTCTAGCCTTGAAGGCAAACTGAAAATGCCAGGGGATGTGATTATCATGGGGTCCTTCAAGGGAAGCATAATCTCTCGCACCTTGGAGATATTCAAAGATGGCAAAGCCTTCGGCAGTATTGAAGCTGAAAATGTCACCATCGCTGGGCATTTTGAGGGTGAACTAGCTTGCTCCGGTCTCCTAACGATTGCCAAGACGGGGACAGTGAAAGGAAGGGTAGCATACGTAGCTTTGTCAGTAGAACGTGGAGGCCTATTAGACGCTGAGATTTTCCAATTAGAATCCACGGACACGAAATTAATCCCTTTCGACCGCAAGAAACCCCATACTGAAAAGTAGGCGAAAGAACACTCTGAGGAATAGATCGCCTATGGAAATCAAACGAGTCAAACTCTATCCTCACAAATGCCCTAAGTGCAAAGCCGACCTCATGATTAGACCAACTGAAAAAGTGTGTCCTGTCTGTGGGGGTTTGTTAGCATCGCAAAGAGATACATAATGGTTCCTAACCAAGATAGGCGACAATTCGCAAGAGCAGAAGCTAAATGGTCTGTGACCATTATTTCCCCTGACTCACAAACCCTTGGTGAAATTAAGAGCATCAGTCAAGTGGGTGCATCTATCTACTGTCATAAATTACCTTCTACGGCGCAAGAACTCCGCTTGGAAATTCAGCCTCCCAATCGTCAGCCAATAATAGTCTTAGCCAAACCAATCTGGTCTGTTGACGCTGACGCTACGGAAAGCTCATACCGCTTTATGTTTGGTGTCCAGTTTGAATACATCTCAGAAGTTGACCTTCAGTTTCTTGGCGACATTGTTGTCAAACAATCGCATTGAAAGAGTGCGAAGATGCCTAAAGCAACATCGATATCCCTAGCTCAGCAGCCACGCTCTTAACGTCCCTGACTACCAAAGCAATACTACCTGCTTCTAATCCCCCACCCTGACAGTCTTCTACATCTTGCGCCAGATTCAATTCCAGCGGGGTGTGGCTGAAGGGATATTATGTAAACTCTCCCAGCGATTGGGTAGGAGTCTATAATAACTCATCATTATTTACATTTCCTTTGGATGCAATGACTTGCATCAAATATGTAATTGTTCACTAAAGACTTCAGCGACATACAGTGTGTCATCATAAAAGGTGTCCCTAGAAGACTAGATTTGCATGCCTTCTCTTTTGTTTGACTCCTGGCGTTTATAGCCTTATTATGAGATCAGGTTTCGCGGAAGTTTGTAGCACTGCCGTGTACACTCGACCCAACTGCCGATGATCGTCTCTTTTTTGTTTGATAGGGATTTAGTCTGGCCTCAAGTCAAGCTGGGGCCGAATAGAATCATACTGAAGGAGTTGAAATCATGAGACTGAGTATCATTCCTGTAGCCTTGCTTGCAACGCTGTTGTCTTTCAGTCTCGCTTGGAGCGACACTACCATCGAGATGACCTACAAAACAAGTGGTTTTCGCGGAATAGCCGCTTCGAAAGGGACAACTATCCAGCGTTATCAGGTTTATAAACTCTGGGAATCCACTACTACCGGCTTCGCCGGGGCAATCCTCTCAAAAATCACGGGCAAAGAAGAGACCATCACCATTATCCGGGTAGACAAAGGAGTCTACTGGACACTCGATCCTGAGGAAATGACATATGAAGCAGCCTCGATTGTACCCCTGAAAGACATGACAGGGAAAAAACCATCAGACAAAAAGGCTGAGGGTAAAGGTAAAGTCCAGGTAAGAAAATCTCAGTTCACAGTGAAGGAAACTGGGGCCTCGGAGACCATCAATGGTTTTCCATGTAAGGAGTATTTGATTACCTGGCTTCTGGAGATGGAAGATGTTGAGACCAAGCAGAGGTCGCTAAGCACCATGACTACCAATTTGTGGTCTACTCCAGAAACGGCCACAGTGCGTAGTGCTCAGGCCGATGTGATGAAATTTCAGCGTGCATTTGCGAGGAAGCTTGGAGTTAATGTCACTCCTGATGAAGCCAGATTGATGGGAATGGAGGTCTTTGCCGCAATGTCTGGAATGTCTGAGGCAGAACTCAGTAAAGGGCTCTCGAGGGTGAAAAAGGAGATGTCGAAAATTAAAGGTTACCCCATCCGAACTGAGGTGACCTGGAATCTGGACCCTGCGGGAGACGCTTCGGTAAAAGAGGATCCTAGTGCTTCAACATCCCAGGATACGGCTGGTCGAAGCTGCCTTTTCGGCGGACTGGCTGGTCTCACTAGTCAGCAGGGACCTGGTGGCGGTGCACCCCTGTTCTCCAGTGAGTCCGAGGTAAAATCGATTGAGGTAAAGCCAGTGCCTGCCAAAACTTTTGAGATTCCTGCTGGATACACTAAGAAGTAAGAACTTTAGTATAATTTGCCAGTTGGCTGCACAATAAGTTCACACTGTCTGGTAACGGAGGCTATTACACATTTTCAAGCAGACAAGAGCCTATCCTGCACGCAAATACAATCCACAAAGTCCTCGCCCCTCTGCATTATTGGTCGTCTCAATCGTCTGTATGCAAATTCTTCTACCCTTTTGGTGGAGGTTACGTATCATACTTGGATTTAGAATTTGCATTTGAAGAACCTGCTACCGCATTTTGTGCTGGACTGAGAAATCGGGCTATGCACGCCGGTTGTGCTATCCGTCGGAATCAATGGCTCTGCCTTTTGCTTTGTCATCACCTCGTCTTTCTTTGGATTTTCTTTGAAATCTGAATCGCTTTACTTTCCATATTTTAGTTAAAGTATTACTTCGATTCTAGTCATTTTCTAGTTAAATTTTATTTAGTTATATGACTATAAGGAGATATGTAGTTAGCTACACAGCTATTGAGATGGTCCAGTCTTTGCATATTTTTATGTAGCAATACGGCTAACAATCTAATGGTGATTCGCTATGGCTGAAAAACGAAAAAGCTACAACACTACTCTAAGGGCTGACCTGACTAAGCGACTCCGCATTCTTGCAGCCCAGCAGGGCAAACGTCAAAACGACCTCCTAGAAGAAGCAATCAAAGACCTTTTTGACAAATACGAAAGCGACTCCCAAGTCACAACCCTAAGTCCAGTCCCAAAAGCTCAAAAGCGCAAGCACCCCAGAGCCGAAGTCTCATGGCCTGTAAGTGTGATTACTTCCCAGGGATTGTTTGA
>Ga0102956_1000463_pt1 | contig 14753 bp, 12 predicted proteins | sample SalPonF2_A_D2_MG_FD_84515 | JGI IMG/M metagenome (GOLD analysis project Ga0102956, IMG submission 84515) | Salt pond soil microbial communities from South San Francisco under conditions of wetland restoration - Salt Pond MetaG SF2_A_D2_MG ...
AACGGTTACATCTTTAATCTCCCGATGTAAACTTGTTGAATCGAAGTATTCTTTGAAAATCGTTACCTCAGGTAATTCAGGCATTTCGTTTTCTTTTGTCATTTATATAGTAAAAGAGAAAAATTTCCCCTAAATGTAACGTGAGTTAGATATAATTATATGTGCCAAATAGTAGCTTTTCCCCTTCTTAATACTGCTAAGATCTCTCACCACCCAAAAGCAGGTCCGAGATGACGCCTTTGAGTGATATTAGTAAACCTCAATATCATCCATCGATCATTTACGTCATTTCGGCGGTAGGGAGAAATCTTCATTTCAAAATGTTGTTTTAAGAAGATTTTTATCTCGAACTCACGTTAAATTTAGGTTCTCTCATTTTATTTGGCACTGCTTACTTGATTTCAATTGTTCTGGATTTTTTTGTCTTTGATTTTGGAATCGTCAGCGTCAGCTCTCCATTTTCTAATTTTGTTTTAATTTGACTTGCATCGATAATATCAGGTAGTGTAAAATATCGCTGGAAGGATCCTGTTTGTCTTTCGCGCTTCAAAAGATGCTGCTTATCCGGATCTATTTGTTGAGTTCGTTCCCCACTTATCACAAGTTTATCTTTATCGACCGTAACGTTAATTTCATTCTTTTTTAACCCAGGTAATTCGATAATCAACATATAATGCTGATCACTTTCTTTAATATCAGCTTTTGGAATATAGAAGTTTAACTCATTAGCACCTTCGATATTCAAGCTTTTAAAGGAGGTCAGATCGTCATAAATTTGATGAACACGATTTTGGATTTTGCTAAAAGGATCGGTTGATGGAAATCGATTGGATCTTCTCATATTAACATCCATTTTTAATGAAACAGAATAAAACTCTTACTTTTATCGCAAATTCCTTAGAGAGGATACTTTCCATTGAGATAAACTATTCCACGATAAATTTTAAAAACTCATTATTTAACTCTCTCTGAATTATTTGATAAATCAATAGTTATATATCAAATTAATTTTTTATTATTTGTAAGTTCGTATTATTGGAATATTGTAAACATTATTGTTAATACATTGAGGGGAAATGTATTTCAGGAATCGAAATTAATATTAAAATCATGAAATGGATTAACGACGTACTGCTCGATCTGATCGTAACGATCTCTATACTTATCGGTGTTATTTTTAATATCCAATGGCTCATTTACATAATTATTGGTTACACTATACTGATGCTGATTGCCAAATCGCTTGTTTTGTTCGGAGGAAGCTTTTTGCAGCTTATGAAGAAGACCTCTACCAACGCTCCTTTGTGGTTTAGTCATCTGCTTTATGCTGCCAATGTTGTGGCTTTACTGGTAACCGGTCATTATTACACCGGAGGAATGTGGATCCTGATTTGGCTCTTTTCATATATCACCCACCTTAAAACACATAAAAAGACTGTAGCCAAGAAGAAATAAATTATTCTTTGAGATATTGCATTCTCATCTAACATTTTGTTTATCTTATCCCGATGAACAGAAATTTGTAACTCAAGAAGGCTTTGCCAGACCAGGGATGTTATTCAATTCCGAAAGCTTTCTGGACTGAGCGACTTCGGATCCGCGGTATCCCGAATGCTTTCAGGATTCGAGGATTTCGAAATCGCGAAAATGCAGATATTGGACAAAAGAGCAGTTTTGGAAAGCCTTCCTCAAATATTCAAGTATATTGAGCGATCAAAAAATTATATTTTCAATGGTTGGGGTCAGTAAAATTTATAAACCCAATCATCAGGTTTTAAAGAATATCAATCTTTCTTTTTTTTATGGTGCCAAAATTGGAGTTCTCGGCTTAAATGGAGCTGGTAAAAGTACGTTACTTAAGATTATTGCCGGACTTGATGACGATTATCTGGGTGATGTGACTTCTCAAAAAGGGATCTCTTTTGGATATCTGCCTCAGGAACCGGAACTCGATCCTGATAAAACGGTTAAGGAAATCGTGGAAGAAGGTGCGGAAGAAACGGTCAATTTAGTTAAAGAATACGAGGCTGTTAGTGCCAAATTTGCCGAACCGGATGCCGATTTTGATGCTTTAATTGAAAAACAATCCAAATTACAGGAACGAATAGAGCAATTAAATGCCTGGGATATTGATAGCAAACTGGATATGGCTATGGACGCGCTTCGTTGTCCGCCTGGTGATACTCCAGTGACGGTTTTATCGGGAGGAGAACGACGCCGGGTCGCCTTATGTCGCCTCTTACTCAAAGAACCCGATGTTCTGCTGCTCGATGAGCCCACAAATCATTTGGATGCAGAATCGGTGGCCTGGCTGGAGCAACACTTGTCCCGGTATTCAGGAACCGTCATTGCCGTAACACACGATCGCTATTTCCTTGATAATGTAGCCGGCTGGATTTTGGAATTAGATCACGGTGAAGGGATTCCATTTAAAGGCAATTATTCCTCCTGGCTGGAACAAAAGAAAAAGCGTCTGGAATTGGAAGAGAAAAAAGCTTCCAAAAGACAGAAAACACTGGAACACGAGTTGGATTGGATACGGAGCAATCCCAAAGGAAGACGAGCCAAAAGCAAAGCCCGGATTACCTCGTATGAAAATTTACTGTCCGAACAGCAGGAAAAACGCCGTGAAGATATGGAAATTTATATTCCACACGGACCCCGACTCGGCGATAAGGTGCTGAATGCCGAACATGTGAAAAAAGGATTTGATGACCGGATTTTAATCGAGGACATGAATTTCGATCTGCCACCAGGAGGAATTGTCGGAGTTATTGGTCCAAATGGGGCCGGAAAAACCACCTTATTTAAAATGATAACCGGGGAAGAAAAGCCTGATTCCGGTCATTTCGAGATTGGAGAAACGGTAAAACTCGGTTATGTGGATCAAAATCGTCCTTTGGATCCTGAAAAAACAATTTGGGAAGAAATTTCCGGTGGGAACGATTTGATCAAATTGGGAAACAAAGAAGTAAATTCCCGAGCCTATGTTGCTCGTTTTAACTTCAGTGGCAGTGATCAGCAGAAAAAAGTAAGTGAAATTTCCGGTGGGGAACGAAACCGGGTTCATATGGCCAAAATGTTAAAAGAAGGCTATAATCTATTATTATTGGATGAGCCCACTAACGATTTGGATGTTAACACGTTACGGGCATTAGAAGACGCTCTGTTACAATTTGCCGGATGCGCGGTGGTCATCTCACACGACCGCTGGTTCCTCGACCGGATAGCCACTCATATTCTCGCTTTCGAGGGAGATAGTCAGGTTTATTGGTTTGAAGGAAATTTTCAGGAATACGAAACGAACCGGAAACAACGATTAGGTATCGATGCCGATCAACCGCATCGTATTCAATATAAAAAGCTGATAAGAGACTAAACCCGAATTATTTACTCTAAGAAAAAAACTTATAATATTGTTAATAAAGTAATTATAAGGAAGTAACGCTATCCTGAATTTTGAGGATGTGAAATGTGTTGCGAAATATTACCGTGCTCTGCGTTGAAGTTAAAAATGCTTAATCAATGTACTATTGTACGTTCCGTGCCCATTTTAAACTTCGCCTTGATTATAATAATATGACTTGGTGAATAATCCGTGTTGAATTAACATAAAATGGGGCTGGTATTCATTTCTGAATACCAGCTTTTTCAGCATATATGTACTCGTCATATTATACATATATATCCATCTTACATTATAATGCCCATTTTATGCTATTCCCAATTTTGGAGTCTACATATCGGATACGTTTTAGGAATATTCTCTAACTAATGTGAGTTCGAAATATAATCTTCTTAACCCGAATTATTCATGTAACCAATAAGAAGTAATACATATCATATAGTAAATTAAGTAGCTTATAAAAAAAATCGGTCCTCGATTTTGAGGACGGAAAAAAAACCGCAAAATTTGGCCCTGCTCTTCGTTGAAATGACACAAATGTGCGATGGATGATTTTGAGATTTACTAATATCACACAAAGGCGTCATCTCGAACCCGCTTTTTGGGTGAGAGATCTTATAAACATGGATATGGAATAAAATATTATCATATTTATACGTATAATTATTTAGAACTCAGATTAATTAATTATTGAACCGTAAGGGTCTTCATGTCGATAATACCCCCTCTGTTCAAGTAAAAAGTCGCACTTTTATTTTTCATATCGATCGATTGTAATGCTCCGAGATAGACTTCATCTCCAACTTTCAGACTTTTTACCTTTCCATTTTGATCGACCAAATAGATCATGTTTTTACTAACACTGACCAACTTACTTTGATCGATATCAGACAAATTATTTGTATTGGGTTTTACGGTTCGAATAAGCGGATAAAACGGATTAAATACGTGTTCTAAACTCTTTTTGTTGACTGAAGCAAGATAATAACGCAACACTTTGGAACGGTTATAATAGCTATCCAGATCAAAAGAAAAGTTTACCATATTATGTTGTTCATTCCCCGAAACCGGCTCTATAATCAGATTTTTTATTTTATTAATCGGCTTATTTTCCTCAATCAAACTTATCATATTAAACAAGTTGGGATATAATCCCGTACCATTAATTTTGGAATGAATAACACCATATTTCTCATGTATTGTAGAGTCCTTAAAGGTGAAATTTAATTGTGTAAAGGTATCTCCATTACTGATTGAACTTAAATAAGCATATACCTGAGAAGCATTCAATGAAGGTGGTAAAAATTTATTAAAGTTCTGAAATTTTTCATTGACTTCTTTATATCGTTGAGAATAATAATCAAATTGATTTGCCGCACGCCGGCTGTTTTCCAGTTTCGTATTTTTTGACTTTAATTTTTGTTCAAGCTTATCAATTTTTCCCCATTCCTTAAAATGGATAAATCCCCAGCCGGTGACATTGATAACTATCAAAACGATTATTAAAATCAGCGAATTTCGTATTGCAAATGACATTTGGCCACTCCAGTTAAGATAAAGTCTTGTTCCTTTTCCGATTATTTACATCATTTCCCATTCTTTTCCGATACATTATCTGCCAATGGTGATTCCGGTGTATTTTTATCAGCTCTTTTTATGAAAATGGTGAATTTATATATCGTCTTATTTCTAATCTTGACGACCTCCACTTTTTGTAATTCCGCATCGGCAAAAATATTCGTGAGTTTTGGTATTCGATCACGATAGAGACTATATCCCTGAATGACCGTTCCCCCTTTGACATTTCTCAGTACCGATATCCAGCAACTATTGATATTCTGAATGCCGTTGTTCATCAAATGAAGTGAAGAACTCCATTTTTTACTACCGCTGCTTAAATCCTGCAACTCAGTCAATCTTTTATTTATCACAGTAAATTCATTTTTATAAACCTCAGATTGATTTACGACAGAATTCAATTCGTTAATTCGTGCTTCGGTCCGATTGATCTGCTCTCTTAGCTTTCGTATCTGCTGTTTTTTTGATTGATAGTTATTATTCAACATTACAGGTGTGAGTGCCAGCAAAGCCAGTAGTAACAATCCATGCCAATGTAATTTGAAAACTTTCTGACGATCTTCTACATATTTGGGCAAAAAAGAATAGGTTTGAAAATGCTTCTTTCTTGCCTCTGAGGCAGCGATAGCTAAACCAATCGCGATCGTGAAAGGTCCAAATGACTTAGCTAAACTTGAATCCATTTCCAAAAATTCGTTATAGAAACGAAAATTATCAACATCAATTCCAGGGAAATTATCTCTGAAATAACATATGGAGTGATTCCCAAATAAGTTATTGGCAATAATAATCTTATCTAAATTGGGTATCTCACCGGTATCTATCTGCCAAAGGATCTTACTGAAGATGGTATCAAGTATCTTGGGATTATTTACTTTTTTATTGATGACCGGGGTTACCGACCATAGTTCATCACCCTGTAAGAAAATTAACCGGACGGACTGACTGCTAAATAAAACGATACAAGAAATTTCGCCCTTTTTTAACGTATGATTCGCCCTGACTAAATTGATAATTGTAGCTTCATCCGGTAAAATATCTTTTACAAAAATATTACCACTATAATAAAGCCGGCTTTGATCGATCATGTCGAGCATCACCGAATCCATATCTGATGTTGAAAGTATTAATCCTCCGTCATTGCGTAATTCATACGCATGTTGTTTTATAGAACTTTTTTTGCCATACAGGGTGGATAATTTTTCATTTAATTTATCCTGAAGTTCCTTTTTAGACAGTTTCTGATAATCCCGGTCTTTCAGGATATGAAAGGAAGTTGTACCAACAGGAATATTTAAGGCAAGTTTAATACTTTTATGATCAATATTTCTCAATAACCCATAAAGCAGCGTGTCGTTGGATTTAATATCCGTATCATCAGGATCATCTGTTAAGGTCAATATATCCGTTTGCCCCAGATCATTGCTTTTCTTACCGGTTCCATTATGATTGGTGACACCGTTAAATCCAAAGATGGGATCTCCCTCATCGTTTTTTCCATTATCGTAAGTCGAAAAATTATCAGGTTTATCGACAAGTGTAATACTATCGAGTTGCTTTAATTTTAGCTTTTTCCCCTCCGTTAATACACGGGCAACACGAATGACATCCCCATCTAATGCTAATCCGACAAATTCTTTCTTACTCAAAACGATCCCCCCATTTAAATATGTTTTATTGCATATAGGTTAATAGGTCCTGCAAACGTTTTTTGTTATTTGCATTATTCAAAGCCTCTTCTTTTGAAATCTTACCCTCTTCATATAATCGTTGAAGATCCTGTTCCATTGTATGCATTCCGAGATTTTTACCCTCCATCAACATCTGATAAATCTCACCAATATTATTATTACGAATGGCCGCTTTTACCGAAGGAGTCGTTAACAGTACTTCTTTAGCCAAAACCCGTTTACCATCGAGACTTTTCACCAGTTTCTGACTAATCACACAAGTCAGTACATCCGCCAATCGATTTCTAACCCGGTTTTGTTCGCCAACCGGCACTTCACCAAGAATACGTTCTATACTTTCAATGGCTGATGAGGTGTGCAGGGTACTGAATGTTTTATGCCCGGAATCCGTGATTTCCAATGCCGTCATGATTGTTTCAGGATCACGAAGCTCGCCGATCATTATGACATCGGGATCCTGACGCAGCGCCTGTATCGCTCCATCTTTGAAAGACGTGACATCGCGTCCGACCTCGCGATGTCGGATAATGGATCGTACCGGACGATGTATCAATTCGACCGGCGAAGCAATAATAATGATATGAGAATCGACTGTGCGGTTATTGGCATCAATGATCGTGTCCAATGTAGATGATTTACCAGAACCGGTGATACCTGTTACCAGACTCATTCCATATTTGTAATATTTTAGACTCAGGGCTTTGGCTACCTCCGGGTGAAGCTGTAAATCTTTAAATGGACGAATGGTATTATCGATATGACGCATATTCAGAGCCAAATGTGATAAATCGAAGTACATATCGGCACGAAAACGTTGTGCATCTTCAGAATACTCATTCAAGGAATAGGAAAAATCGAGATTCCGATTTTCCAGCAACATTTTGCGCTGCTGAGGCATCAATAAATTGTGCAACAAAAAATTGGTTTCCATCAAATGGAACTGTTCTTGTTGAGAAGCCGGTTCCTTAACACCATAAATTCTATACCAAACTTTCCCCCCGCAACCAGGTCCGCCAAGATCAATATCGGATGCTTCCAGTCTGGACATTTCCCCCAAATATCCATCGATTACATTTCGAAGTTGTAATCTAATTTCCTCACTCTGATTTTCAATAATTTCACCGATTTTCAAATGCAGTTCAATACCTGTAACCGTTTTAGGCAACTGGTTAATCATCGGCCTTAAAAAATCATGTATATTTAATGTGTCTTTTTCTACTTGCATAACTTTCCTCGGTTCTTTAATAGCTCGTCTGAATAATTATTTATAATGAAATATTCGGATCTCTGTCATTGATTATTCATATACCTTTACCGTTTTATAGATAAAAGCAGGGTTTACTATTGGATTAGCTGCCATTTTTGCGTATTTCAAATCGGCACTATTATAATTTATGTCTACGGTGCCTTGTAGGCTTATGTCGATATAGTGACTCGGATCACTTGATCCGACAACTACGGCGCCATTAAGCTGTGGTGTTCCACCTGCGCTAAAACTCCAGCCGTCTTCAAATATGATTAAGCCATGAAATGTAAAATTTCCTTTAACATCCAAATCACCACTGAGATCCAAATCACCATTGCTTCTTACAATCATGATACCGTAACCATCGGAAACTCCACCTGCTAATTTCACATAATTATCAATAACATAAACACCTGGGTTTTGTGGAGAACCCAAGTCCCCGTTATATACCCCAGTTGGTAAATATTTAGATGAGGGACTATTTACTAGTTTGGACACCATATCAGAAATAGGAGTAAAATTCATATCGCTTTTAGTGCCGATACTCGGAGTGCCACCAATTCCAACAATATTCGTTTTTTTACTATTCAGGATGATATTCTTACCGGTTTGGTCTTTGACCATAGCACCATGTAAATTATCCGCAAGGCCACTTTGGTCATTACCGTTGATTTGATAAGTCCCATTTCCTGAATACCCGAAATTATTGGTGTAGATGCCTAATGCAGCATAAATATCAGGGATAGATGATTTCTGATGTTTAGCAACCCAGGTAATAACCGTCTGATCTTTTCCCCCCATATTCGAGGTTGCCGTTAGTTTTAACGTATCTTTTGAAGCTTTTTCTATTAAAACACTTGCTGATCCAGCTTGAAAGTTTTGTGTCCAGGGTTGACCATTATTGCGCCAGGAAGTATCCTGATCTAACTTTGCTATAGCTAAATCTGTGACTGCATAATCCATATTTCTTGCTTCAAGCGCATTAGCATATGCAGCACCTCTTCTAACCGTAAGGTTTTGTTTATGCTGCATATTCACTTCCAGTATCCCAAAAAGGATGGTCATACCGGCGCATATAATTAATAACGATCTCCCCATGATCTCTCCATTTCTCTTTTTTCGGCTATTTTAAATTCCAGGGCATGAATGTTTTTTGCCATGCAGCTTCATTATATTTATTGTCAACTTTTTCAGCACCCTGACATAGTATTTTGACTTCGATTTCCCGAACATTGCTGAGTGTATTGGTCACTTGTCCAAGGCTATCCATTAACACAATATTAAATCTCGTAACCCCCATGTCGATTTCAGAACTATTTCCGTTAACGGTACGTATCAGAGCATAATCATTTGGATTTTTGGTATTTAAATCTGGTTTCGAAGTATCATATTGCCAGTCTATCAGATCCACGGATCCGTTATTATTGATATCACTTTTAAATTCTATTTGATGGCTTCCGGCACTCACTATTGCACCATTCTTGACGTTATAGCCTATTTTTCTAAAATCGGAACTAACCACATTGACTACGTCTCCCAATTTTTGCTTCACCATTTGGTCCATAGTTACATCCGATGAATTTTGAACCATCCGGGAATTCAAAGTAAATACAGCTAAAAGTATCATAGCTCCTACAGCAAAACTCAATATTGTTGATGCATTCATCGGTTTACTCCATTTACCTATCTATTTACCGTTGTCGTGATAACTATTTACATAACTCATAACCACCGTATCTTTCATGCTCGGACTAATCACGTGTACAATCATTTTTTTATGAGTGGTCTGAACCAGTGATTTCTGGTTATAATTTGAATCTGTAACATATTCCACTTTTACACTTGTGGTATAAATTTCATGAGCTGTTGTGTCTATTCGGCTATAATTATTATAATCATCGAAATCATCGTAATTCTTCGGAGTTTCTCCCATATCCGGACCCAGGGAAAGGGAAAAATCATCCGGTATCACAGAAATCTTTTTGTTATCTGTAACCGCTTCATCAAAAGCTTTTTTACGTGCGGAATCGATGATATTTTGGGCTAATGCGACAGCTGTATAATTGAGTTCGGTCTGAACTTGAACCTTGGTGTTCATTCCTAAAAAGCTATTCACATTTACGAGCAGTAATGAAAATATAACCATTGCCCCCATCAGTGTGATTAATTCAGATTTATCCCCCATGATTTTCCCTTTTCTTTCTTATCAATTATCCATTTCTGAATCATGCATCATGCATCATCAACAGTTACCGCCATCACTTCATCAATTGAGGTAATCCCTTCTTTAATTCGTTCCCTTCCGGAAGCTCGTAACGACAACATCCCATCTTTTATAGCCTGTTCTCTAATCATTTCCTCATCCACATTATTTCCCGAACTAAGAATCATATTTCTGATTTCTTTAGTGAAATAAAGCGCCTCCATAATTGCAATTCGTCCTTTGTAACCCTGATTACATTTCGAACATCCAACAGGACGATAAAATGTTGTATTCCTGATCTCTTCATTTGTGAAACCAAGATTTCGTGGTATTTCCGGATTCAAATCAGTTATCTCCTCTTTGCAATGATCACATAATTTTCTAACCAATCGTTGTGCCATTACGAGATTCACCGAATTGGCAATAAGAAAAGGTTCCACTCCCATTTTATACAATCTCGAAACCGCACTGGGAGCATCATTCGTATGAAGGGTCGAAAACGTCAAGTGTCCTGTATTGGCTAATTTTATAGCAATTTCTGCCGTTTTCAGATCCCGGATTTCTCCGACCAGTACAATGTCCGGGTCGTGACGCAAGATACCTCTCATCGATTGATCGAATGTCATATGATGCGATATTTTTAATTGTCTCGCACCTTTTATAATGTATTCTACCGGTTCTTCAACTGTTAATACATTCTTTGTGAGATCAATTACGCTATATAATGCGGCTATAAGTGTGGTCGATTTACCACTACCAGTTGGACCTGTTATTATTACAATTCCTGATGGTTTATTGATTGCTTTTTTAAAATCATCATGGGCTTTTTTCTGAAGTCCTAATTTATTTAAATCCGTAATAACTTTACGATCATCCAAAACCCTGATTACGATAGATTCAAATTTTCTATCAAATTCTTTTGCGACGATTGGCATGATAGAAACACGATATCGAATATTATTGTGATCGATAATTCGCTGAATAAAACCATCTTGAGAACTCTCCCTTTCAAATCGATCAACATTCCGGGTTTTATCCTTAATTACAGCCGCTATAGCTTCCGGTTTAACCTTTTTCTGGGTATACCAGATTTGCAATTTACCATCTACCCGAAAATAAATATTCGATGATGTTGGTCCTGCTGGAATGATATGAATATCACTGGCTCCCTGATGAACGGCCTCCACCAACATTCCCTCAACCAGGGAATTAAGAAGACTTTGATTTATTTCAGCATCGATTTCTTCTTCAGTTACCTCATCCTTCTCTTCATCGACCTCCGTCTCTTCATATTCGATTTCGTCAAGGATATCCAAAAACTCATTCTTCGTACTATGAACATGTTCAATCAATTCCTCTAACAATTCCAGACGACAATACGTAATCTCATACTGCTGAAAAGCCAATCTGGAAGCCAGGTCCGGAAGACTTGGATCTGTCGGATCCGAACTTGCAATGACAATGATATTATTTTGAATTTCGAAAGGAATCGCGTAATGACCAATGAGTTCATCTACAACTTGTTTCGGAAGACTACCAATTAAATCACGAATCTCTTTAATTTTATTCTCTGTGAAACCATGACCATTAAATGAAATTTCCCGAAATGCAAAAACATCCGAAATAGCCTGCATAACACGATGCCGGTCGAGACCCAGATCCCCATGTAAAATCTGTCCTAAACGACGTGGTGAGCTGTCGACCTCATTATCCTGAATTTCCAAAGCTTGCTCAAGCTCAGAATTCGAAATAATCCCACGCTGTTGTAAGATATCCCCAATATGTCTTCTCGTATCCACTTTCGACATTTTACACCTTTGCCAAAATTATGTTCTTACATGCCTTTAAAATGCGGCTGCACGATAGCTGTTTCAGAAGAAATGATCGTGATAGCCATGAGTACGACTAAAATGAATAGATTCACAAGCAAATTTATCATATCAACTGTTGAATCCATTTTATAGCCGGTCTGGACTTCATAATAATCGGCCAATTGTTTGGTATTATCCCGAATAGCACCCGATTCAGCCCCCAAACGGAATCTACTCAATGCTGTTCGCGTAAAAACGCCGGTACTCTCCAAAGCTTCTACAAGTCCCGTCCCTCCTTTTAGCATGTTTTTAATAGCTATTGCCTTGATCTGCTTTTCCATGAATGAGTTTCGACAAGCTTCGGCAGCGGTACGAATAACTTCAATATTCTGACCGGACCCACTGTAAAGGGTATAAAATACTCTTGAGAATATTTCGATACTCGTTTTATGCATTAAATCACCTATAACCGGTATTTTAATCAGTACTTTATCAAACCATAGTCTGCCAGCCGGTGTGCGTATATAAAAGGCAAAGAGCCCAATTGGGATAACAAAACTCATCGCGATGGCCACCCAATTCGATTGTAACACATTACTAAAACTTAGAGTAGCAGCCGTCATCGGTGGTAACTTAATCTTCATTTTAAGAAACATTTTGGCCATTGTTGGGAAAATGTAACCTACATAAAAAAGTACGACTCCAATAACTGCCAATACGTTAATGGATGGCATAAGTAAGGTTCTGCGCATATTCTTTTTGAAAGTAGCGTCTCTCTCAAGGAATTTAGCGGTACTCTCAAAAACCAGCGCCATATTACCACTTGTCGATGCCACACTCAACATATAGGCTGCAAATTTGCCGAACACGTCTTCATGTTTTCCGTAAACTTCCATACCCTCTTTACCATCCTTCAAATCCTTTTGGATTTGCCGAATGGTCTCTTTCATTCGTTTATTACCAGTATCTTCATACAACAAATTTAATATTTCATCATAACTAAGGTTTTGTCTGAGAAGATCTGCGGATAATCTCATGAAGGTAACAACTTCTGTGGTTGGAACACGGCCTTTGAAATTAATTAATCGTTTCTCAACTCTGATAATCGTATAACCGAGTTTAAGAAGAGCCTTTTCAACTTCTTCTTTACTGTAAGCCTCTTGTTCGCCAGTTATGACAGGCTTACCTGGTTTTTGAACCTTATATACATAGACTTCTTTTTTCTCAAGTTTTTGTATGGAGATGGATTTTAACCGGCTCAGCTTTTTGATTTTTTCATTAGCTTCTTTACTACTCGAAGCTTCGAATTCACCATGAGTCAGCCGTCCATTTGCAGTAAATCCCTTAAACCTGAATTGTGTCATAACAGTACCCGATTATGAATGATCAATTGACGGAGAAGTGCACAGCTTCCCCTTGTAACTTTTATACAGATGAAGAATTGCGATCACTGTGAGAGGTACATGAAGGACTACCATTAATCCTTCATGTACACAATATATTCACAGGTTTAAATCTACTGATATTATATTATTAAGGTGTAGTCGGAGTTGGCCAAACTACGGATGTTTTAAATACATTAGCAATTAACGGAGTCGTTGCAGTAGTAGCAGGTACTCCAACCGCGGTTACACTTCCGTCAGATCCAATCACCGGCATTGTTCCATCATATGTGGGATCACTTGATGGATAAGCCGTAATCGTAAAGCCGGTAGCTGTTATATTTCCAATCTTATAGCTACCATTCATATTAATGGCTGTTAATCCATCACTACTAATTGTAGCTGCGGGAAAATTGATATCATTAAAAGTAACCCCTGTAAAACTATTCCCCCCACCTGCCAACATTTGTGGTTTGATGTACCATCCCTGAGCTGAGGATGCTATTTGCAGAACATCCTGCCGAACGGCGTCACGATTAGCGTTTGCGGCGCTGGTTCCAAATACATTTAATGCAACCACAGTGGCAACACCTACTATGATTGTAACTAATATAACGAGTAACAATTGCTGTTGACCCATGATAAACCTCCATATTTATTTTGTTGTTTTTTTATTTGGTTGTTAAACCAATTTCTATTCCTAACCCTAGATAACAATGATTAATTATCTTTTTATAAATCGATTAATCATCATCATATTATCCTGATATGATTATAAATTTTATATAATTTAATTTCTGTTTAATTATAAATATCTAATATTTATTATTTTTTATAATCATAATTCGATATAAGATATTTATAATTATTCCCCATTTTTTATTATTAATTCTCTCTATAAATATTATGATGATAATTTATCGTTTCTAATCTTCACTCCAATATTAATTATGTATTACATTACATTCGCTTTTATTAAATATTATTAATCATCATAAGATGATCTTAATGTTATACAAGAGAAGGCTTTGCAAAACCAGTGATTTTGTTCAATATCAAAGCCTGAGCGACTTCGGAACCGCAGTCCCGAAAGTTTTCGGGACTTATATGGGGCAAAAGAATGGTTTTACATAGCCTTCTAAGCGTATATTATTCTGAAGTTTAGAATAGACTTTGCTTTATTTTATAAAGCACAAAAAAAGGGGCTTTCATTACTGAAAGACCCTTTCTTACGAACTCACACTCGTTCACAACGGGGACGTTGGGAACGAGGATTAACGTTTTAAAGGCAATAAGCAAGAATAGAATACAAACGTATTAAAGTAAAAAAGCGTGAATTTCCTCTCCTGGGATAACTTGTCCCGCAGGCTTTCGGGAGGTGTAGGAGTGGGTTTACGTGTTAAAGCCTCAAAACGTCTTTTTTTACTCGTTCCCAA
>Ga0102956_1000469_pt1 | contig 14620 bp, 13 predicted proteins | sample SalPonF2_A_D2_MG_FD_84515 | JGI IMG/M metagenome (GOLD analysis project Ga0102956, IMG submission 84515) | Salt pond soil microbial communities from South San Francisco under conditions of wetland restoration - Salt Pond MetaG SF2_A_D2_MG ...
AGCGGCTGGAGCTGCGCCTGGACCGCATTCTGGAAGCCATGCCGCTGGAGGAAGCCGGCGCGCACCGCCCCTGACTCACACCGGCTCGGCGAACAGATCGTGTTCATCCGCGTCGGTGATTCGCACCTGCGCGAATTCACCCACCGGCAGCCGGTCGTCGCTGACATACACGCAGCCGTCGATCTCCGGCGCATCGGCGGCGCTGCGGGCGATGGCACCCTCCTCATCCACCTCATCCACCAGCACGGTCAGGGTCTGGCCGATACGCCGGCGCAGACGATCCGCACTGATATGGGCCTGCACCGCCATGAACCGCTCCAGCCGCTCCTGCCTGATCTCTTCGGGAACCGGATCGCCGAGTTCGTTGGCGGCCGCCCCCGCCACCGGCGAGTAGGTGAAACACCCCACCCGATCCAGCTGGGCTTGCTGCAGAAACTCCAGCAACTGCTGGAAATCGGCTTCCGTCTCCCCCGGGAACCCCACAATGAATGTGCTCCGCAGGGTCAGCTCGGGACATTGGGCGCGCCAGGATTCGATCCGCCGCAGGGTGTCCTCGGAGGCCGCGGGACGCTTCATCGCTTTGAGTATGCGCCGGCTGGCATGCTGCAGGGGGATGTCCAGGTACGGCAGCACCCGCCCCTCCACCATGAGGGGAATGACCTCGTCCACGTGGGGATAGGGGTACACGTAATGGAGGCGCACCCAAACCCCCAGCTCGCCCAAGGCGGCGGCCAGTGCCGAGAAACGGGTCTTCAGGGGCCTGCCCTGCCAGAAGCCGGTACGGTAGCGGGTGTCGACCCCGTAGGCACTGGTGTCCTGGGAGACCACCAGCAATTCGCGCACCCCGGCCGCTGCCAGCCGCTCGGCCTCGTCCATGACTTCCCCCACCGGCCGGCTCACCAGGTCCCCCCGCAGGGCGGGGATGATGCAGAAGGTGCAGCGATGGTTGCAGCCCTCGGAGATCTTCAGGTAGGCGTAGTGGCGAGGGGTCAGCTTGACACCCTGGGGCGGGACCAGCGCGGTAAACGGATCGTCCGGCGGCGGCAGATGCCGGTGGACGGCATCCATCACCTGCTCATAGGCATGGGGACCGGTGATGGCCAGTACGTCGGCGTAGCGTTCGCGAATAGTGTCGGCCCGCGCCCCCAGGCAGCCGGTGACCACCACGCGACCGTTCTCCGTCATGGCCTCGCCGATGGCTTCGAGGGATTCCTCCACGGCGCTGTCGATGAACCCGCAGGTATTGACCACCACCAGATCTGCCTGCCGGTAGCTTCCCACCACCCCGTAGCCCTCGGCCCGCAGACGGGTGAGAATGCGTTCCGAATCGACCAGCGCCTTGGGACAGCCCAGGCTGACAAATCCCACCCTGGGTTCACCGGCGGCCATGGGCAGGCACTCCGACAGCGCTCAAAAAATTTCGCTCAGACAGAAACATATTACTCAACAGGGGATTTCTTATACACATCTGCGCCAGCAGACCGCGGCCGCAGTCGGCGCATGGGACAGACTGGCACCAAAACGGAACACAAAGCGATAAGCCCATGTTTTAATGAACCTTTCATGAAACCCCGAGGGCGATGAAAAAAAACGGCCCCGATCAGTGGGCACAGCGGCAGACCATCCGGTCCGAGTTAATCCACAAAGTTATCCACAGGTTTTGTGGATAAGCCGCCCTGGGTTGGACGACAGACCCCACCGCCTATGCTAAGGTTTTCAGAGAAGGGACCAACAATAACAGACCGTGGTGCACCGCGGTATCAGCATCGGAGACAGCCATGAACGACAATGGCGGCCATATAGACTTCGAACAATGGGCAGCACTGGCGGCATCCGATCCGGAAGCCTTCGAAGCACAACGAGCCCAGGTCATCGATGCGGCGATCCGCCGCGCGCCCCGTCCCAAGCAACAGCGCCTGCGCGGCCTGCAATGGAAGCTGGACCACGTACGCCAGCTCTCCGGCACGCCCATGGCGGCCTGCCTGCGGATGAGCAACATGATGTGGGACTCGGTACTCAAGGAAGGCGGGCTGCTGGACGCCTTCCAGTCTCTGGGCCATGCCAGGCCGATGCCGGCGCGACCCAGGGCCGAAGTCCTCCGCATGGATCCGAGCCGGCGCAGGGGCTTGTCGTAGCCCGGGATGATCCCGTATCATTCCGCTTCTTGGATTGGGGCGCCCGCGAGCGTCCCGAGGCTACGCGCTGGATGCAGCGCCCCGAGGTAACCGCCATGAAGCCGGAAATTCATCCCCAATACACGCAGGTCACGGTCACCTGCAGCTGCGGCAATTCCTTCGAGACCCGCTCCACCGCAGGTCATGACCTGCAGGTTGAAGTGTGCGCCGCCTGTCACCCGTTCTATACGGGCAAGCAGAAGATCCTGGACACCGGCGGCCGGGTCGACAAGTTCCGTCGCAAGTACGGTCTGAACAAATAGCGCCGAGCGTGTCGTCTGATCGGCGCCAGGAAAGGGCGTTCCGCCAGCGGGACGCCCTTTTTTCGTTGTGGCGGCGGGCCCTGCTCACCGCCATCGCGGTGCTCTGTGCCGCGTCGGCGTCCGCCGCCGCCCTCTGCCCCCCGGATCACATCGACGAACAGGTGCGGGTCACCTACGTGTATGACGGCGACACCGTGTTTCTCGCCAACGGCCGGCACCTGCGGCTTGTCGGTCTGGACACGCCGGAGATGGGCCGCAACGGGGCCCCCAACGAGCCTTACGCGGTGGCCGCCCGGGACCGCCTGCGGCAACTGCTGTTCAGCCATCACGAGCGCCTGAATCTGCGCTTCGGTCAGCAGCGCCGGGACCACTACGGTCGAATGCTGGCCCACGCCTTCCTGGAGGACGGCAGCAGCGTGACCGCCAGCCTGCTTCGCGCGGGGTTGGCGACCACGCTGGTGATTCCGCCGAATGTATGGAATGCGCGCTGCTACGCCGCCCAGGAACGCTCTGCCCGCCAGGCTCACCGGGGCCTCTGGAGCCTTGCGGCCTATCAGCCCAAGGACAGCGCGACGCTGGCAAGCAGCACACGGGGTTTCCGGGTGGTGCGGGGGCGGGTCGTGCATATCGGTCACAGCGCCCGCGCTCTGTGGCTGGACCTGCAGGGCCGCTTCGGCGTGCGCATCGACCGTCGGGACCTGTCCTATTTCACCAACCCGCCGCTGGAATCACTGCAGGGACGGACAATAGAAGTGCAGGGACTGGTCTATGAGCGCCGCCGCGAGCTGCGCATGCAGGTGCGCTACCCCACGGCCCTGCGTGTGGTGGACAAGCGAGCCCTGCCTGCCGGCGCACACCAGTAGTACACTTGCAGACGACGGCGCGGCCAGGTCGGGGCCGTCACGACACTCGCGCGGACGCTTCGCCAGGTCGCGGGCGATGGGGTTCCGCGTTGTGCACCTTTCAGTCCATCCGCATCATGGAGGCGCTTCCCGGGGAAGCTGACACGAGCAATGTCCCACGACTTCAAGCAAGCCGCTCTCGAATACCACGAACATCCCGTCCCCGGCAAGCTGAGCATCCAGGTCACCAAGCCCTGCGAGACCCAGCGCGATCTGTCCCTGGCCTACACACCCGGAGTCGCCGAGCCGGTGCGTGCCGTTCATGCGGACCCTGAAGCGGCATACCGGTACACGGCCAAGGGCAACCTGGTCGCGGTGATCACCGACGGCACTGCCGTTCTGGGCCTGGGCAACGTGGGCGCCCTGGCGGGCAAGCCGGTCATGGAAGGCAAGGCCGTACTGTTCAAGCGCTTCGCCGGCGTGGACGTTTTCGATATCGAGGTGGATTCGGAAAGCCCGGAAGCTTTCGTGGATACGGTGGCCAGGATCGCGTCCGGCTTCGGCGGCATCAACCTGGAAGACATCGCCGCGCCCCACTGCTTCGCCGTGGAGCAGGCCCTCAAGGAGCGCCTGGATATTCCGGTGTTCCATGACGACCAGCACGGAACCGCCATCATCATCGCCGCCGGCCTGCTCAACGCCCTGGAGCTGCAGGGCAAGGCGATCGAGGACGCCAGGATCGTCTGTCTGGGTGCAGGAGCAGCCGGCATCGCGTCCATGCACCTGCTCGCCGCGCTGGGCGCGAAGCGCGAGAATATTCTGATGGTGGATCGCAAAGGGGTACTGCACACCGGGCGCACGGACCTCAACACCTACAAAGCCGCCTGTGCGACCGCCACCGACAGGCGCAGCCTGGCCGACGCCATGCGCGATGCCGACGTGTTCATCGGCGTGTCCGGCCCCGATCTGCTGAGCGCCGACATGCTCGCCTCCATGGCGCCGAAACCGGTGGTATTCGCCCTGTCCAACCCCGATCCGGAAATCGACCCCGAGTTGGCCCGGTCCATGCGCGATGACCTTATCATGGCGACCGGTCGCAGCGACTATCCCAACCAGGTGAATAACGTACTGGGGTTCCCGTTCATATTCCGCGGCGCCCTGGACGTGCGCGCTCGCGGCATCAATGAAGCCATGTACCTGGCGGCCGTTCACGCGCTGAGAGCGCTCGCCCGTGAGCCGGTGCCGGCGGAAGTGCTCGGCGCCTACGGACTGACCGAGCTCGAGTTCGGTCCCGACTACATCCTGCCCACGCCCCTGGACCCGCGGCTGATCGAGCGGGTGCCCCCGGCGGTGGCGCGGGCCGCTGTGGAAACAGGTCTGGCCCGACATGGCTATCCTGACCATTATCCGGACTGAAAGCCGCAGTTCGGGTGGACGACCGACACGGACCGCCGGCGCAGCAGGGGGAACGATGCCATGAGCGAGCGCAAGGTAATCCTCAGCGATCCTCTCAGCGGAAAGCAGATCGAGCTGCCGGTGCTGGAGGGCACATTCGGCAACCGGGCGGTTGACGTCGGCAGCCTGTATCGCGAGCTGGGCTACACCACCTTCGACCCGGGTTTTCTATCGACCGCCAGCTGCCCGAGCCGCATCACCTACATCGACGGGGAAAAGGGGGTGCTGCTGTACCGCGGCTACCCGGTCGAGCAACTCGCCGAACACAGCGAGTTTCTGGAGGTGGCCTATCTGCTGCTGTACGGCGAGCTTCCCACCCGCGACCAGCTCGACGAGTTCCGGCACGTCATCCTGCATCACACCATGTTCAACGAGAACCTGCGGCGCTTCTACAGCGGATTCTATTACGATGCCCATCCGATGGCGGTCATGGTCGGCGTGGTGGGTTCGCTGTCGGCCTTCTATCACGACTCCACCGACGTCAACAATCCTCGCCATCGGGAGATCAGCGCCCATCGCCTGGTAGCCAAGATGCCCACCATCGCCGCGGCCTGCTACAAACAGTCCGTGGGCGAGCCCTTCATCTACCCTCACAACGATCTCAGCTACTGCGGAAACCTGCTGCAGATGATGTTCGGCGTGCCCTGTGAACCCTACAACGTGGATCCGGTGGCCGAGCGCGCCATGAACATTCTGTTCATCCTGCACGCCGATCACGAGCAGAACGCCAGCACGGCCACCGTGCGCCAGGCCGGCAGCTCGGGCGCCGACCCCTTCGCCTGCATCGCCGCCGGCATTGCCTCGCTGTGGGGCCCTGCCCACGGCGGAGCCAACGAGGCGGTGCTCACCATGCTGGAGGAAATCGGTGACGTAAAGAATGTGCCCCGGTACATCGACCGGGCCAAGGACAAGAACGACCCGTTTCGGCTGATGGGTTTCGGGCACCGCATCTACAAGAACTACGATCCGCGCGCACGCATCATCAGACAGATCTGCCACGAAGTGCTGAACAGGCTCGGCAGCAGCAGCGATCCGCTGTTCGAGCTGGCTATCCGGCTGGAGGAAATTGCCCTGCAGGACGAGTATTTCATCGAGCGCAAGCTGTATCCCAATGTCGATTTCTACTCGGGAATCATCTATCGGGCGCTCGGCATTCCCAGCAACATGTTCACGGTCATGTTCGCCATCGCGCGCACGGTCGGCTGGGTCTCGCACTGGATGGAAATGATGGGCGAACCGTCCACGCGCATCGGCAGACCGCGCCAGCTCTACGAAGGCAGCGGGCGGCGCGATTATGCGCCAATCGAGCGCCGCACCGGCGCGCCCGCCGCCGACTGAAATTCAGTCTTCTTCCAACAGCGCATCCAGCGTGACCAGGGTGGCCCTGCGCATGGGCTTGCCGTCCAGACTGCTGCGCGGCGCTTCGCGCAGGCCTTCCAACGGGAAGACGGTCAGCTCCAGCACATGCTCGCCCGCCACCAGGCGGAAGCCGGGGAAATTGCGATACTCGTTGCGCCCGATCTTCAGGCGCCGCTCGGCGTTCTCGAACGGGATATCCGATTGCATCAGGAACAACGCCACCTCTTCCGGCGTATCCGCAAACAGGTGCAGATCCACGTCCGAGTACTGCCCGGCCGAGCCGCTCAGCACCGCGCCCACCAGCCGGGGCTCGAAGCGCGACAGGAATTGCATCGCCTCCCGGGCCGCCAGACGCAACGAACGCAGATATTCAGGCTGGGAATCGGACTGGAACAACCGCTGATACTGCTGCAGCGCCTCCTCGATTTCCACGTTGCGCGGCATGTTCTGGGTCTCGCGCGCGCCAAGATGGGCCGCCGCCTTGCGTTTGGCCGCGTAGTAGTCACGCACACCCTCTTCCACCATGACCCGCGCTGCCTCCTGGGCGATGCGCTGGCGCATCTGCAGGTCCCGGCTTGATTGTCTGGCACCCATAGGTGCTGTGCTCCTTGGATCGCACCATCACCGCAACGCGACCCTCTGGCGTTGACAGGCCCTAAAACAGATGTCCGGGGACGGCCGGACCGGAGCCCCCCACCTCGCCCGCAGATGTGGAAGGCGCGGTCTTCTTCGGCACATCGGCGAGCCGGAACGTCTCGAATATGGCGTTGCCCTGGCCGGGGCGGGCCAGCAGCCCGGTGGCCGGATCGATGCGCACGGTCACCAGCCCCGGCGGTTCCTCCATGCGTTGCGCCGGCAGACCCTTGAGCGCCGCCCCCATGTAGCCCATCCATGCAGGCAGAGCCGCAATCGCTCCGGTTTCGTGGGAACCCAGGGGCTGAACCTTGTCGAAGCCGACCCATGCCGCAGCCACCAGGGCCCGGTCGAATCCGCAGAACCAGGCATCCTGCTGGTCATTGGTGGTGCCGGTCTTGCCCGCCAGGTCGGTGCGGTGCAGCGCCAGCGCATGGCGGCCGGTACCGTGGCGGATCACACCCTCCATCATCGAAGTCATGATGTAGGCGTTCTGGGCCGATATGACGCGTTTGGCCAGATGCAGGGGCGGCCTTGGCGGTCCGACCAGCACCTGGGGTTGATCACTGTTGGCCGGGGTCCGGGCCGTTGTCGGCGTTGCGGCAGCGGCGCCTGCCGCGGCGCCGGTGGAAGGTTGGGGCTTTCCTTCGGCCGCCGCGCACTCGGCACACACCACTGCCGGATCGGCCCGGAACACCACATTGCCGCTTTCGTCCACGATGGACTTGATCAGGTAGGGCTTGACCCTGTAGCCGCCGTTGGCGAACACCGAGTAACCGGTCGCCATCTGCAGCGGAGTGACGCTGGTGCTGCCCAGCGCCAGCGACAGGTTGTGGGGGAGCTGTTTGGGATCGAAGCCGAAACGCTGGGCGTACTGGATTGCATAGTTGACGCCGATGCGTTGCAGCAGCCGGACCGCCACCAGATTGCGCGAGTCGACCAGGCCGACGCGCAGGCGGGTGGGGCCGAAAAACAGCCCGCTGTAGTTCTCGGGCCGCCACGTCCCTTCCAGCCCCGCCGAATCCTGGAACACGACCGGCGCGTCATTGATGAGAGTGGCCGCGGTATAACCCTTGTGCAACGCCGCGGAATAGATGAACGGCTTGAAACTGGAGCCCGGTTGGCGCTGCGCCTGGGTGGCGCGATTGAATTTGCTGCGGTAGTAGTCGAACCCACCCACCAGCGCCACGATGGAGCCGTCATCCGGCCGCAGGGAAACCAGCGCACCTTCCACGGCAGGAACCTCGGCGAGCTTCCAGTGGCCGTCGTGCAGCTTCTTGAGGCGCACGATGTCGCCCGCCTTCAACACATCCGCCGCCTTCTTGGGCGCCGGCCCGCGTCGATTCACGTCGATGTAACGACGCGCCCAGGAAATGCCGTCCCAACCGAGCGTCGCCTCGCTGCCGTCGGCCAGACGCAGTTTGGCGGAACGCTCGGCCACATCCAGCACCAGCGCCGGCTGCAATCCACCCACCTTGGGAATTTCCTGCAGCAACTGCTCCTGGGCGTCGACAGTCTGATACTTGCCCAGCTCCACCTGACGCTCCGGTCCACGATAGCCGTGACGCCAGTCGTACTGCACCAGAGCGTTGCGCAGGGCGTCGGTGGCGTCCTTCTGCCGCGACGACTCGATGGTGGTATAGACCTTGTAACCGTCCGTGTACGCCGCGTCGCCATAACGCTGGACCATGTCCGCACGGACCATTTCCGCCACGTAGGGCGCGTGCACCTCAATAGCCGGCGCATGCAGTGTTGCGGAATCGTCTTCCGCCAGCGCCTTCTCGTAGGTCGCATCATCGATGAAGCCCAGGTCGTGCATGCGCCCGAGCACGTAGTTGCGTCGCTCGCGGGCACGACTGGGATCGGTGATGGGGTTGTAGCGTGACGGCGCCTTGGGCAGGCCCGCGATCATCGCCATCTCGCCCACGGTAAGCTTGTCCAGGGGCTTGCCGTAGTACACCTGGGCGGCGGCCCCGATCCCGTAGGCCCTGTGCCCCAGGTAGATCTTGTTGAGGTACAGCTCCAGCACCTGCTGCTTGGTGAGCTCGCGGTTGATCTTCAGGGCGAGAAAGATTTCCCGCAGCTTGCGCAGGTAGGTCTTCCTGCGACTGAGGAAGAAGTTGCGGGCCACCTGCATGGTGATGGTGCTGCCGCCCTGGCGCTTCTGGCCGGTGCGGATGAGCTCGATGGCCGCGCGCACCAGCCCCTTGACGCTGACCCCCGGGTGGTGGAAGAAGTTGGCGTCTTCCGCCGCCAGGAATGCCTTGATCTGCAGCGGCGGAACGTCTTCGTAGTCCACCGGAATACGGCGTTTTTCGCCGTATTCGGCCATCAGCAGTCCGTCACTGGTATAGACCCGCAGGGGCACCTGCAACTGGACGTCCTTCAGGCGCTCAATGTTCGGCAGCTGGGGTTCGATATACAGGTAGGCAGCGGCGAAGGCGATCATGCCGACGGCCGCCATGGCTACTACGGCGACCGCCGTATAGCGAAGTGCACGGAAGAGTTTTCTCATGAATGCAGCTGGTTTGTGAATACGGTCATGGAATGGGGCTTAAAGAAAAGTATAAAACTTCCGATACTGTGAAACGAGACCTACGTGCAGACAAGGCACTTCGTTGACAAAGAGTTGGCGATGCCTTCTAATGCCGCAAAACATTTACGTGGTACAACCACGTAGATATAAAAGGAAAATTGCCGTGCCGCTCGCGCAACTCCTCCAAAGGGCAAAGCCACCACTCGTCGGACTGGATATCAGTTCCACGGCTGTCAAGCTGCTGGAGCTCAGTCGCAGTGGTTCGCGCTATCGCGTGGAAAGCTACGCCGTCGAACCGTTGCCGCCCAACTCCGTCGTGGAAAAGAGTATCACCGATGCCGAAGCGGTGGGCGATGCCATTCGCCGGGCCGTCAAGCGCTCGGGCACCCGTGCGAAGTTCGCGGCCGTGGCGGTGGCGGGCTCGGCGGTCATTACCAAAGTCATTCCCATGCCGGGCGCCCTGTCCGACGAGGAAATGGAAAGCCAGATCGAACTGGAGGCGGACCAGTACATTCCGTACCCCCTCGAAGAGGTCAACCTCGACTTCGAGGTGCTCGGACCATCGGAGAAGAACCCCGATGCGGTGGACGTTCTGCTTGCCGCTTCCCGCAGCGAGAACGTGGACATGCGCGTCGCGGCGGTGGAAACCGGCGCCCTGACGGCGAAGATCGTGGACGTGGAGGCCTACGCACTGGAAAACGCGTTTGCCCTGCTGGCCGATCAGCTTCCTGACCAGGGCATCGAGCGGACCATCGCGGTGGTGGACGTGGGCGCGACCATGACCACCCTCAATGTACTGCACGACATGAAGATTATCTACACCCGGGATCAGGTGTTCGGCGGCAAGCAGCTGACCGAGGAGATCATGCGCCGCTACGGCCTGTCCTACGAGGAAGCCGGCATGGCCAAGCGCCAGGGCGGGTTGCCCGACAATTACGGGCCCGAAGTGCTCGAACCCTTCAAGGAGGCCATGGCCCAGCAGGTGAGCCGGTCCCTGCAGTTCTTCTTCTCCTCCAGCCAGTACAACAGCGTCGAGCATGTCGTGCTCGCCGGAGGCAGCGCATCCATTCCCGGCGTGGATGAACTCCTGCAGGAGAAGATCGGCGTGGAGACAACCATCGCCAATCCTTTCGCGAACATGTCCCTGGCGTCCCGGGTCAAGCCCCAGACCCTCAGCAACGATGCGCCGGCGCTGATGATCGCATGCGGGCTGGCACTAAGGAGTTTCGACTGAAATGGCCCATATCAACCTGCTACCGTGGCGCGAGGAACTGCGCAAGCAGCGTCAGAAGGAGTTCGTCTTTCAGACGGGCGGGGCGGTGGCCATCGCCGTACTGCTTCTGATGTTCGTCCATATGCGTATGAACGCGATGGTCGAGGCCCAGCAGGGCCGCAACAGCTACCTGTCCGCGCAGATTGCCCAGCTCAACAAGAAGATCCGGTCCATCAAGGACCTGGAAACGACCAAGAAGAAGCTGCTGGCTCGCATGCACATCATTCAACGCTTGCAGCGCAGCCGGCCTCAGAGCGTCCATCTGATGGACCAGCTGGTGCGCACGCTCCCTGACGGTGTGTACCTGACCAGCATCAAGCAGCACGGCGACGGCCTGACCCTGTCCGGCATGGCCCAGTCCAACGCCCGCGTGTCGGCATACATGCGCAACATCGCCGCGTCCAAATGGCTGACCGACCCCAAGCTGGATTTCATCGAGACCAAGGACGCGAAACGGCGGCACCTGTCCGAGTTCACGCTCGAAGCGAAGCAGCAGGCGCCCAAGCAAAATGGCGACAAGACAGCCGTTGTGGCAGGAGCGCGCCGATGAACCTGTCAGATATCAACGATCTGGACTTCAACAACATCGGAAGTTGGCCGACCATCGCCCGTGCCGTACTGATCGGCATCGTGTTCGTCGCGGTGCTCGGGTTGGGCTACTGGTTCGACACCCAGAGCCAGCTCGACGACCTGCGCCGGGCGCAGACCCATGAACGGGAGCTCAAGCACGTCTTCGAGACCAAAGCGGCAAAGGCCGCCAACCTGAAGGCCTATCAGGCCCAGCTCAAGGAGATGCGCCACTCGTTCGGGGCCATGCTGCGACAGCTGCCGAACAAGACCGAGGTCGCGGACCTGCTGGTGGACATTTCCCAGACCGGGCTGGCCAGCGGCCTGCATTTCGAGTTGTTCAAGCCGCGCGCGGAAGTCCCCAAGGATTTCTACGCGGAACTGCCCATCAGCATCCGCGTGCGGGGCGACTATCACGAATTCGGCGCTTTCGTGAGCGGCGTGGCGGCACTGCCCCGCATCGTGACCATTAATGACATCAAGATCACCCCTGCGAAGGACAAGAGCGGTCAGGGGCCGCTGGTTATGCAGCTGACCGCGAAGACCTATCGCTACATCGAGCAGGGAGGGAACCAGAAATGAAGTCGATCCCCGCCCGCTCGGCACTGAGGGCTCTGCTGGCGCTTGCCCTGGGCACCGGCCTGACGGCATGTGCCAGCAGCAACATGCAGGATCTGCACCATTACGTGAAACAGGTCGAATCCCGTCAGCATTCGCGAATCGCCCCGCTGCCGGAATTTCAGCCTTTCCAGACCTTCGTCTACCAGGACAAGAACCTGCGCTCGCCGTTCACGCCGCCCACCTTCAACCGACCGGCCGACCTGGGCGGTCACAGCGACAACGGCATCCATCCGGACTTCAATCGGCCACTGCAGCCGTTGGAGCAGTTCCCGCTGGACAGCCTGCGCATGGTCGGAACCCTGGCCCGCAAAGGCAAGGACTGGGCGCTCGTTCAGGACAGCACCGGTACGATTCACATGGTGCGCCCTGGGGACTATATGGGCCAGAACCGCGGCAAGGTCGTCCAGATCACTGAAGCGAAAGTAAAACTTGTAGAAATCGTACCGGATGGAATGGGTGGCTGGATGAAGCGCAAGGCCGCCCTCGCACTGAGCGAATGATCCCATGGGGGAACACAGATGATTGTCACGTGCTACCTGGATAAAGTTTTCGGCTGGTCGGGGCTGCGCCTGCGCCGAAGGGAAAAAGGGCTGGGCTGGCTGGCCGGCGCGCTGATCGCGCTTGCGGCACTGCCGGCGCCGGCATGGGCCGCGGGATCGAGTCCCAATACGCTCAAATCCGTGAGCTATGCCAGCCTGCCGGGCAATCGCGTGCGGGTAACGCTGACCATGGCGAAGAAGGCCTCCAAGCCGCTGAGCTTCACCATCGACAAGCCGGCCCGCATCGCACTGGACTTCCCGCATACCAAGACCGCACTGGCCAAGCGCTACCACCCCATCAACGTGGGGGTGACGAAAAGCGTGACGGCGGTGGAAGCCCAGGGCCGCACCCGCGTGGTCCTGGACCTGGTACAGATGGTGCCGTACCGCACCCGGGTCGATGGCAAGAAGGTCATCGTGACGATCCAGGACGCCGGTGCGACGGCGGCCCAATCCGAGGCCGCCAGCCACGGCACTTCGCCTTCCGGCGCTGCGGGCCACTCCAACGACAGCATCGACGGCGTGACTTTCCATCGCGGGGCACAGGGCCAGGGGCAGGTGGTGGTCAAGTTGTCCGATCCGTCGATTCCGGTGGACATGAACCGCCAGGGCAACAAGGTTATCGTCAACTTCTTCAATGCATCGGTGCCCAAGAAGCTGCAACGCCGCCTGGATGTCTCCGACTTCGCCACACCGGTACAGACGGTCGACACCTTCCAGAAGGGCAACAACGTCCGCATGGTGATCACCCCCACCGGCCACTTCGACCAGCTGGCCTACCAGACCGACAACACCTTCACGGTGGAAGTCAAACCGGTCACCAAGGCACAGCAGCAGGCGGCCGCCAAGAAGAAATTCAAGTACACGGGCCAGAAACTGTCCCTGAACTTCCAGGACATCGATGTCCGCTCGGTGCTGCAGCTGCTGGCCGACTTCACCGGCATCAACATCGTCGTCAGCGACAGCGTCAAGGGTAAGCTGACCCTGCGCCTGAAGAACGTACCCTGGGATCAGGCCCTGCACATCATCCTGCAGGCCAAGGGGCTGTCCAAGCGCCAGGTGGGCAACGTGATGTGGGTCGCGCCCAGCGAGGAAATGGCGGCCCGCGAGAAGCTGGAGCTGCAGTCCAAGAAGCAGATCCAGCAACTGGCGCCGCTGGAGTCGGCCTTCATCCAGATCAACTACGCGAAGGCCACCAATATCGCCACGCTGATCAAGACCAAGAGCAAGAACGGCTCGCTGCTCTCCAAACGCGGCACGGTCAGCGTCGATCCGCGCACCAACACCCTGCTGGTGCAGGACACCGCCGACAAGATCCAGGAGATCCGCAAGCTGGTCGCGCGCCTGGACATCCCGGTACGCCAGGTGCTGATCTCCTCGCGCATCGTGATCGCCAACGACGACTTCGCCCGCAACCTGGGCGCAAAGCTGGGGCTGTCGGGACGTGCGACGTTCTCCGGCAACACCACCGGGATCTTTGCCGGCGGGCTGCCGGGCGATCTGAAGACCACCCCGATAACCGGTATCGAGAATCCGGCCGGCTCGGGCAATGAGTCGCTCGCGGTGGACCTGCCGATCTCGAACCCGACCAGTGCCATCGACCTGCTGGTCGGCCGTATCGGTCACAACCTGCTGCGCCTGGAACTGCAGGCCATGCAGTCCGAGAACCGGGGCCAGATCATCTCCAGCCCGCGGGTCATCACTTCCAACCAGAAGGAAGCGGTCATCGAATCGGGCGTCGAGATTCCCTACCAGCAGGCCACCTCCAGCGGTGCCACCAGCGTGTCCTTCAAGAAGGCGACCCTCAGCCTGAAGGTGACGCCGCAGATCACGCCCGACGACCGCATCATCATGGATCTGAAGGTGCACAAGGACAGCGTGGGGCAGGTCTACCAGGGCGTGCCCAGCATCGACACCCGGGCCGTGGACACCCAGGTGCTGGTGGACAACGGAGAGACGGTGGTACTGGGCGGCATCTACGAGCAGACCCGCACGCACCAGGCCGACAAGGTGCCGTTCTTCGGCGATCTGCCGGGTATCGGCTATCTGTTCAAGAGCACCCAGAAGGTGAACAACAACCAGGAACTGCTGGTGTTCGTGACGCCCAAGATCGTCAAGCAGAGCCTGAAACTGCACTGACCCGTCCACAGCCGCGGCTTGCCCGGCCGCGGCTTTTCTGGCATACCTGCCCGGCATGAAAACGCCGGGCAGTTTGTTTCTGGTCGGCCCCATGGGGGCCGGCAAATCCACCATCGGCCGCCAACTGGCGCGCACGCTGCACATGCCGTTTCACGACAGCGACCGTGAGATTGAGCAGCGTACCGGCGTCGACATCCCGTTGATCTTCGAGCTGGAAGG
>Ga0102956_1000474_pt1 | contig 14556 bp, 11 predicted proteins | sample SalPonF2_A_D2_MG_FD_84515 | JGI IMG/M metagenome (GOLD analysis project Ga0102956, IMG submission 84515) | Salt pond soil microbial communities from South San Francisco under conditions of wetland restoration - Salt Pond MetaG SF2_A_D2_MG ...
ATATTGCGGGCCTGGGTGCCACAGGCACGGTCCCATCCGCCATTACAAAGACACCGCGGGGAGAAGCACCATGGCATGCCCAGCGCCATGAAAGCGATGGCGCCACCGCGCCGATCCATTTGCGCGGAGCACCCCGTGCAGGATGCAACCGAACGGGTCGCCGGTCTCCGTTTCAGGACCGGCAATCGCCTGTGCGACAATCGGGCTGCGGAGAAGCCGGCGGGCTCAACAAACCGTGTTCCACCGCCAACCGGGTGATGGCGGCATCATCGTGCGTGCCCAGCTTTGCCCGCACCTGCCGACGGTGATTGTTGACGGTCTTGGCATGCAGGTGCAGGCGCCGGGAAATCTCGGCCGTATCGCATCCCTGGGCCAGCAGAACCATCACCTGCAGCTGCCGCAGACTGAAGGTTTCGAAAGGAGACCGTTGGCGTTCGTCGATCAGAGACTGGGACAGTCGATCGGCGATATCGGGTGCAATATAGCGCTCGCCGCGATGCGCCGCCCGAACCGCTTCGACCAGATGAGCGGGTCGCCCTTGAAGCGTGAGGTGGCCCACGGCGCCACAGCGCAACAGGATACCCGGGTAGGAACGTTGGGCATGGGCGGTAACCAGCAGGGTATGAAGCCCGCGAAAGCGTGCGGCACGGCGCAGCACTTCCAGCGCGCCCACGCCGCGCATATCCAGCCCGATGACCGCCACATCCAGGTCACCGGCCCTGGCTCTCTGGAGGACGTCCTCGGCACCCCAGTCTTCTCCGAGCACCACGATGTCAGGCATCTGCGCCAGCATTTGGCGCACGGACACCCCACCGAAGCTAAGATCTCGACCGATGGCCACCCGAATCATGCCAACCCCAAAACTGACGCCAGGTACCTTGGTCAGTTATCGGAACTGGATCACAAAACATGAGCCCTCGGTACCAAAGCGCGGCACTTGACTCGAGATGGTGAGTGCAACCGATTAATTAATTAGTACCTTTTTATGGCGCCGAGTGCGCCCCACGACCTCAAACAATCCGACGCGCTGGACTACAGGTGTAAGGGATTACCGCTGTTTGGCATCGCGATTTCCTTATGGCGAACCGAGCCGGCGCGGAGTACAGTGAAACAAGTACCTCCCGTCAGCGACTCGATCCCCTCCCGTGGGGACAGCGCAGACACCTCCCCTACAGATCCGCCAGGAGGAGCATCCATGGAACACCGCATGAACGTTCGGATACCTCTGCACATGGAAGTCGGAATCGAGTTCCCCGGATCCGCATTCATCACCGGCCACACCGGTAACATGAGTTTCGAAGGCATGTACGTCCGTACCGGCAATACCGGCCTGCCGCGCCACGGGCTGGTGAAGGTCGAATTCGTGATCCACGGGCCACAGGAGCACGCTCACTTGCGCGTACCGGCGCTGGTGGTTCGCACAACCCCGGAAGGCGTCGGCCTGATGTTCGGAAACTGCGATGAAGATATCTTCGAGGGTATCGCCCGATTGCTGGAACAGCAGTTCAACGCCGCCGAGGGCCGGACCCCGCGCACATTGCCCGAGTCCGCAGGCGGAACGACGCCCCGGGAATCCTGAGACCGCGGCCCGTTACCTCCGCCCAGCGGCGCCGCGCACATCCCGGAGGGAAACAGGCCCGGTGGCCGGCCGTTGAAGCAGCGGTAGCGACCTTCGATCGCCGCGGAAGACTTCCGTCTTCGACGCGCACGAACCCGAAGCCGCCCCAACGCGCGCGCACCATCGTTACGGATCCAGGGGCGCACAAGGTGCGCCCGGGTCAACGTTCGGGAGCGCATTACTGGCTTATGGTGAGAACGGCGGCACCGTCGAAACGTCCCTCGCGCAACTGCGTCAGCGCCTCATTGGCCTGCTCGAGACCGAAGCGGTGGATTTCGGTGGTCACCGGCACCTCGGGCGCGACTGACAGCAGATCTTCCCCGTCCCGGCGGGTCAGGTTGGCCACCGAACGGACAATGCGCTCTTCCCACAACACCCGGTAGGGAAACGACGGGATGTCGCTCATGTGAATGCCGGCGCATACCACCGCGCCGCCTTTGGCGGTGACGCGCAGCGCCTGCACCACCAGCGGCCCCACCGGCGCAAAAATGATGGCGGCATCCAGTTCCTCCGGTGGCCGCTCAGTGGAGTCTCCCGCCCACACGGCCCCCAGTGAGCGGGCGAACTCCTGGGATCGGGTGTCCCCCGGTCTGCTGAAGGCGTAAACGGACCTGCCCTCGTGAACCGCCACCTGGGCGATGATATGGGCTGCCGCGCCGAAACCGTACAGTCCCAGGCGCTGTGCATGATCGCCGGCCAGCCGATAGGAGCGGTAGCCGATCAGGCCGGCACACAGCAGTGGTGCGGCATCGGCATCGTCGTAGAAGGCGGGTATGGGAAAACAGAAACGTTCGTCCGCTACCGTGTATTCCGCATAGCCGCCGTCGATGTGATAGCCGGTGAACAATGGGTGGTCACACAGATTCTCCTGATCGCGCCTGCAATAGCGACAGGTGCCGTCCACGTGACCCAGCCATGGCACCCCGATGCGATCCCCCACACTGAACCGCTGCGCGCCCGGGCCGCTTCCCACCACGGTGCCTACGATCTCGTGGCCCGGGATCAAGGGCAGTTTCGGATCCGGTAGCTCTCCATCGACGATATGAAGATCCGTACGGCACACACCGCAGGCGTGGACCTTGATCAGTACCTGGCCGGACGCCGGCCGCGGAACGGAAACCTCCGTAAGCTCCAGCGGCTGCTTGGGCGCCTGCAGGACCATGGCGCGCATGGTATCCGGAACGGCATCCATCCCCGCCTCCTTCATAGTCATTCGTGAAAGGCCGGCCGCCTCCCCTTATCCCACCGGGCTTGCGGCACGGGCGCCACCGACGGTACGAGGCCGGGCGGCGCCGTTCCCAGTGTAGTCCAGCGGTGCGCCGCTGCCCGTGGCGGTTGCCTCGGCAACCGGTGGAACCGGGCCGGGCCAGGGGACTCTATACTGGTGACAGGAACCTTTCCCGGCATCTGGCCGGGAGACGATTGCCCTTATACTAAGATTGGCCAGGTTCCGGGGAAGCCACGAATTTCATGCGCGTGCTGTTTGCTGTCCATGACTGGGGACTGGGTCACGCCACCCGGGACCTGGTGTTGATACGCGGCCTGCTGGATACGGGACACTGCGTGACCATTCTTTCCTGCGGCCGGGCCCTGGAGCTGCTGCGCGGGGAATTGGGCGATCGCTGCCAATATCTGCCCTTCCAGGACATCCCCAAGCCCCTGAGCCGCAGACCCGCCTGGTTCTACATCAAAATGAGCCTTTCCATGCCGCTGGTGTTCCATACTTTCCGACGCGAACGCCGGCTGGTGGCCGAACTCTGCCGGCAAGGCGAGATCGACTGCATCGTGTCCGACAGCCGCTTCGGCGTCTGGAGCCACGAAGTCCCCAGCTATCTGCTCTTTCACTCCCTGCGGCAGATCATTCCCGGCCGGCCGCGCGCTCTCGAACGGTTGGTGGAATACTCCCAGCGACGCCTGATGTCCCATGCCATCCGGATCCTGGTCCCCGACCAGGCGGATCACGGCGGCCTGGCCGGGGATCTGTGCCATAACCTGCAGTGTTCCTGGGACGGCCGCGTGGAGTACATCGGCCCGCTGTCCAGCGTCCAACGCGCCCATGCCGAACCCGACGTGGACTACTTCATCAGCGTTTCCGGCGCCGAACCGCAACGCAGCATCTTCGAGGAACTGGTACTGGCGCAGGCTCCGAGCCTTCGCGGGCGGGTGGTCATCGCCTTGGGCCGTCCCGATGTGACCCCGCCCACCGTGAACGACGACGGCCACGTCGCCGTCCACAGTTTCATGGATCGCCGCCAGCAACAGGAGATGATGAACCGGGCACGCCTGGTGGTCACCCGATCGGGCTACACCACCCTGATGGAGCTGGCCGAGCTGGGGAAGAAAGCCCTGCTGATCCCTACCGTCGGTCAGAGCGAGCAGGAATACCTGGCCGAGTATCACGAACGCATGGGGCACATGCATACCGTTCACCAGTCACGACTGGATCTGGCACGGGATGTGGAAATCGCCGAGAGCTATGCCGGCCTGCCCGCCATGGATGGCAGTGCCACCTCAGTACGCCGTTTTCTCGACATCATCGGCGCCTGAACGGCGCAACTCGCCCCTGAGGAGCCAGGCGCTGGGCGCGCAGATGAGCCAGATCGACCCCATCCACACGAGCCGGAATCCCAGCAACATGCTGAGCCCATCCGAAATCCCGTAGCCCCAGGCGTGGGCGGCGCCCATCCCCGCCACCTCGATGACACCCAGCTGGCTGAGCACGCCTCCGAGCATCAGGGTCACCGCCAGCGAGAAGGCATAGATGCTGATCGCCTCGGGCAGATCCAGGCGGACCACGCCGGCCCCGTGTGCAGCGAGCACGAACACGGCGACCAGCGCAAACATGTACAGCGCCCCGAGCATTGCAGCCGGCAGCATCGCGCCCGGGTTGCTGAGCTCTCTCATGGACTCCACGAAACCGGCGAGCGCCCGCCCCAGCCGGGCGAATCGCCCGCGCTGAAGCCACGCCATGGTGTCTGCGTTGCCGGTTCGGGCGCCGGCAAACAGTACGCTCCCTATCAGCACGGCCACTGTGACGAACGCCAGGGGCCGCACCCACTTCCAACCGGGCACCGACAACACCAGCAACGCCAGCAACACCAGCGCACCCTCGATGACCAGGGTCATGGTCGTTGCGGCCGAGGAACGGGCAAATCCGGCCATGCCGGTTCGCCGAAGCACGTAGTTCTGGACATAGATCCCGGACGGCACCGTCAGAGTCATCTCGCCGATCACGAACGCCAGTGTCAACGTCCTCCACGGTACGGCGATGCCCAGCCGCGCGAGCAGGAAACGGAACTGCACGCCTTTCAGCGCCAGGTACACGAAGGCCAGCAGCAAGGCGGCGGCCAGAGTGTGCAGAGGAATGTGGGAAATACCGGCCCATACACGGCCGAGATCGGAAATGCCGAGTGCGAAGGCAAGCAGCGCGATCGCCAGCAACACCGGGATCAACACTCTCGGGCGCACCATGCGGCGCCACGGGCGACCCGCCGGTCGTGTTATGGAGTCGCTCCGTCTTGCTGCCATGAGCCCAGTAGCGCCTGCAGTTCCCGCACCGCGAACCAGAAGCCGCCGTCGCGCCAGCCGTCCCGGAGCGGGCGCTGAACGGCCAGGCCTGCGATGCTGTATCTGTCCTGCCCATCCACTGCCAGCATACCGTCGCGCACGCAGTAGTCCAGGTAATCTCCGACCCGGCGCCACCGGGTGGGCTCGTCCAGCAGGCCCGCATCCACACGGTGGCCCATGGAGGCAAACCGCTTTGCGGCAGCGCCCACCTCAGCGCACAACTGCTCGGCCGGAAATGCCGAACGACCGTGGGCCTGCATGGTGTGCAGACAGTCACTGGCCAGATGGGTGACAGTCACCGTCGTGCCGGAAACGATGAGCTGCATGACGCGCCGATCGGTTTCCCGTCGGCTCAGGCCCCGCATCTGGGTCTGCTCGCTGCCCACGTTGACGAACACCCGGGGCCGGCCCGTCGTCATGTAGTCATAGGTGATGCTGACCGGAAGCACCCGTACCGGTGCCCGCGACATGTTGAGCAGCGCGTGCAGGGCACCCCTGGGGCGGGCAAAGGTACCGTCCGGGGAAATGACGCCTTCCGGCGCCAGTTGAACCAGTTCACCGGCTTCCAGCAAGCCGACGAAAGTCTCCAACTGCTGTTGGATAGCCGCCCGTTGATAGGGCTTGATGGCCCGGTAGCGGTCAAGGGTGAGCACCGACAGCCCGCCGCGCTCGTAATACAGTCGCCGGTAGCGTCGCCCGAGGGCCTGGGCGACCGACAGGGGCTTGCCGCCGTTCAGTGCCTCGAAACGCCTGACCCAGCGCGGTTTCAACACCTGCGCCAACGGTATGTCCCCGAACACGTCCAGAACGTCCTCGAGCACCTCACCGATGGCCCGTTCCCGGATACGCCGCATGGGATGGGCTTGCAGCGCGGCCACCAGGGGACGCACGTCGACCATGCCCAGCATGCCTCGCAGGAACCAGGGCCAGCGCTCGAGATAGGCACGCAGGAAGGCGTGTCTGCACAAGTCCTCGCGGGCCACGAAATGGGGGAGCACGCCGGGCTGGGTGAGATCCCGCTTGCCGACCAGCACACTGCTGATGATGGGACCGTCAGCGTCGTCGCGGTGATTGGCGACAATCAGCGTGGACGGCGCGCGACTGAAATTCTCAAGCCCCGTCACCTTGACGCGGTACAGGCAGCGCACGGCGCCCTGGAAGGTCCGCCCCAGTATCCGCAACGCGTAGCGGCGCGGACGGGAACCCTGCTCGGTAGCGGATTGTGCCCCCTCCATGGCTATCCCCCGTAGCTGCTGGCGGGCGCACGCCGGCCCGCCCTGCGCTTATCGGCTTTGTGTGGCGGCGCGACGCTCCTTCAGGGAATCGGCCGGGACTTCCACCGTCTGGGAAGAGGAAGCCGCGGTATCAGAGTACTGCACCGGCAATTCGGGCGCCATGGGCCCGGAAGTCCTGGGCCCCCGTATCGAGGTCATCAATGCCTTCAACGGATGCGCCACGGCATCATTGACCGCAGTGGGTTCGAAGCCGCAGTGAGCCATGCAGTTGGCGCACTTGGGGTTGCGCCCGGTACCGTAGGAGTCCCAATCGGTCTCCTCCATCAGGGCGCGAAAGCTCGGCGCATAGCCCTCGTCCACCAGCAGATAACAGGGACGCTGCCAGCCGAATACGTTACGCGTGGGATTGCCCCAGGGCGTGCAGCTGTAGCGCTGGTTGCCGGCGAGAAAGTCCAGGTAAAGGGCCGAATGATTCAGGGGCCATTTCTTCTTGCGCCGCTTGAACACGTCACGGAAGAGACTCTTGGTCGCATGACGCTGCAGAAAGACGTCCTGGCGCGGCGCATGCTCGTAGCTGAAGCCGGGCGACACCGTAACGCCTTCCACACCGAGATCGGTCACGAAATCCAGAAAATCGGCGATTTCCTCTGCCGACTCCCCTTGGAAGAGCGTGCAGTTGACCGTCACCCTGAAACCGCGTTCCAGCGCTTCGCGGATGACGGGAATCACCCGGTCGAACACACCGGGCTGGCAAACCGACGCATCATGGTGCTCGCGGTTGCCGTCCAGGTGGATCGAGAACGTCAGATACGGCGAAGGCTGGTAGTCATCCATGCGCTTCTTGAGCAGCAGCGCATTGGTGCACAGATACACGAACTTCTTGCGTTGGATCATGCCGCGCACGATCTGCGGCATCTCCTTGTGCAGCAACGGCTCGCCGCCCGCTATGGAGACCACCGGGGCACCGCATTCATCCACCGATTCCAGGCATTCGGCCTCGCTCAATCGCTGATTCAGAATGTCATCCGGGTAGTCGATCTTGCCGCAGCCCGCGCAAGCCAGATTGCAGCGGAACAGCGGCTCGAGCATCAGCACCAGCGGATAACGTCGCTGCCCCTTGAGCTTGCGTTTCAGGATATAGCTGCCAATCCGCAACTGCTGTCGCACCGGTACACCCATACTCAACTACCTCCCTGACTCGAGACTGCGACGCCTTCGGTGGAGCGTTGACATTTCTCCCGATAGGCCTTCGCCAGCGGCTCCGGAATGCGAAACGTCACAGTCTCCGGTTCGGATTCCATTTCGACCACGTTGCTGACGCCCAGACCCGCCAGTTTGTCCAGTACGCCCTGTACGAGCACTTCCGGCGTGGAGGCGCCGGCCGTTATGCCCACCCGGGACTGGCTGCGCAACCATTCCGGATCCAGATCCTCGGCGCTCTGCACGAGGTAGGCTTTCACACCCATCTGCTCTCCGACCTCCCGCAGGCGGTTGGAGTTGGAGCTGTTGCGGGCACCCACCACCAGCAGAACGTCGACCCTGTCGGCCAGACGGCGCACCGCGGTCTGCCGGTTCTGGGTGGCGTAGCAGATATCGTCCCGGCGGGGGCCGGTGATGGCCGGAAAGCGTTCCTCCAGCGCCGCAATAATGCGTCGCGTGTCATCCATGGACAAGGTGGTCTGGGTGACGAATGCCAATCGCGCCGGATCGCGCACATCCAGGTTGGCCACGTCGTCGACGGTTTCCACCAGATAGATATCGCCGCCGAAACTGCGATCGTACTGCCCGAGGGTTCCGATCACCTCCGGGTGGCCCGCATGACCGATCAGAATCACTTCCCGTCCTTCCCGCGCGTGGCGGGCCACTTCCAGGTGCACCTTGGTCACCAGCGGACAGGTCGCGTCGATGATACGCAGGTCGCGGCGTTCGGCACGTCCCATGACATTGGCTGCCACGCCGTGGGCGCTGAACACCGTCGTGGCCCGGTCCGGCACCTGCTCGACCGAATCGACGAACACGGCGCCCCGACTGCGCAGGTCCGCCACCACGCGTTCGTTGTGAACGATTTCGTGAACCACATAAACCGGGGGACCATAGGCGTCGAGAGCGCGTTCCACGATCTCGACGGCTCTGACCACCCCGGCGCAGAACCCGCGCGGCTTGGCGAGTATGGCTTCCATCCGTGTCTCCTTCTGCCTACCGTAAACGCTGCGGGCTCATATGCCCGTCCTGCTGACGCAAAGTATAGACACTGACTGGCATTTTTCGGTTCCTGCCATGACAGCGAATTGACCAGGAGGCGTCAAGTACCTGACGCCCGCCCCGGCAAAGTGCGCGGTCTCAACAGAGCGCGGCGGCACCCGCGCCCGACACCCAGCGTACAGGAGGCGGTCAAAGGCGGGTAACTGGAAAAGCGTCATTACAGTGTTATGGTCAATGTAGAGATGATACGGCAAACTAGGGGCGAAACCGTAAGCATATTGTCAGATTCCCGTAGCCATCAGGCCTCGCTGGCTCGCCAGGCGCGGCCCGGGGGCACCCGCAGACACCGGACGTATACTGAACGTATCGTGGGTGCTTGCGGTCAATTGCTTTAGCATTGCGACAACACAGCTGCCCGGAGAGTAACTGGGACATGACGACCAGTGGACGGTACCCTTTGTTGGAAGAGATCGAAAGCCCCAGGGACATACGGGGCCTGGGCCAGGAACGTCTGCCCGAACTGGCAGATCAGCTGCGCGCATTCCTCATCGACTCGGTGTCCCAGAGCGGCGGCCACTTCGCGGCCGGCCTGGGAACGGTCGAATTGACGATCGCTTTACATTATGCCTTCGACACCCCCAGGGAGCGGCTGGTGTGGGACGTTGGGCACCAGACGTACCCCCACAAGATCCTGACCGGCCGGCGCGAGCGCATCCACACGGTTCGCAAGCGCCACGGGCTGTCCGGATTTCCCCGACGCAGCGAGAGTCCCTACGATGCCTTCGGGGTCGCCCATGCGGGCACCTCCATCAGCGCCGCTCTGGGCATGGTCGAAGGTGCGCGCACCGCCGGCAGCCCGCGCCGTGTCGTGGCCGTCATCGGCGACGGGGCGTTGAGTGCAGGCATGGCACTGGAAGCGCTCAATCACGCCGGCGACCTGAAGTCGGATCTGCTGGTGGTGCTGAACGACAACGCCATGTCCATCTCACCCAACGTGGGTGCGCTCTCCCGCTACCTGACCAACGTCCTTTCCACCCGCTACTGGATGGCGGCCCGCCAGGGCGGCAAACGCATTCTCAGCCGTATGCCCCCCATGGAGGAATTCGCACGGCGTGCCGAAGCGGCGGTCAAGAGCATGCTCACGCCGGGGGCGCTGTTCGAGGAACTGGGCTTCCAGTACTTCGGCCCCATCGACGGGCATGACGTCAACGGGCTGGTCAGGACCCTGAAGCACCTGCGCCCCATCAACGGGCCCCGCCTCCTGCACGTGGTCACGCGCAAGGGCAAAGGCTATACGCCCGCGGAAAACGACCCGGTGGCCTACCACGGTGTGGGACCGTTCGATCCCCAGGTGGGCGTGAAGCCGTCGAAGTCCAGCAACAAGCCGCCCAGCTACACCCAGGTATTCGGTCGCTGGCTGTGCGACTTGGCCGCTCGAGACCGGCGGCTGGTGGCGATCACGCCGGCAATGCGGGAAGGCTCCGGTCTGGTGGAATTTGCAGGGCGCTATCCGGAGCGCTACTACGACGTCAGCATTGCCGAGCAGCACGCGTTGACCCTGGCCGCGGGTCTGGCGTGCGAAGGCGTCAAGCCGGTTGTGGCTATCTACTCGACGTTTCTGCAGCGGGCCTACGATCAACTGATCCATGACATCGCGCTGCAGAACCTCGATGTTCTGTTCGCCATAGACCGGGCCGGTCTGGTGGGCCCCGACGGCCCCACCCACGCCGGCGCCTTCGACCTTTCATACCTGCGCTGCGTACCGAATCTGGTGATAATGGCCCCTTCGGACGAAAACGAGGCGCGCCAGATGCTCTACACGGGCTTCCTGCACCGCGGCCCCGCGGCGGTACGCTATCCCAGGGACACGGGGGTGGGCGTGCCGGTCAAGGACAAGATGGCGGTCCTGCCCATGGGGCGGGCCGAGGTGCGCAGGCGCGGTCGATCGGTGGCCATTCTGGCATTCGGTACACTGCTCAGCGAAGCCGTGGAGGCGGCGCAGCAACTGGATGCCACCGTGGTCAACATGCGCTTTGTCAGCCCACTGGACGAGAACGCGATACTCAACGCCGCCAACGAGCATGATCTGCTGGTGACCCTCGAGGACAACGCGGTCGCGGGCGGCGCCGGCAGCGCGGTCAACGAAGTGCTGGCCGCGCACCAGCTTCTGGTGCCTGTCATCAACATGGGTTTGCCCCACCGCTTCATCGACCACGGCACACGAGGCGAACTGCTCGCCGAATGCGGGCTGGACGCCGCCGGCATCATGCGGGCCGTCCACAATCATTTCCGCAGGTCGCTGGACGGCATACGCCATACGGGGACGGCGCCATGACCACCAATCCCACGGTACCGGCCGCTTCCGCCGATGAGGATGAGCTGCACGCGCTGGCGGCACTGGCCGACGGCGAGCTGCAGGCCCGGCTACTGGCCGGGGTCTCGCGCACTTTCGCGCTTACCATCCCCCAGCTGCCCGATCCTTTGTGCTATGCGGTCTCCAATGCCTATCTGCTGTGCCGCATCGTGGATACCATCGAAGACGAACCTGCGTTGTCGACCGCGCACAAGCGAATGTTCTGCTCGCAGTTCGCTCAAACCGTGGCCGGCGACTATTCTCCCGAGGCGCTGGCGTCCGAGTTGGCGCCGCTGCTCTCGGAGCGGACCCTGGCCGACGAACGGCTGCTCGTGCGACTGCTTCCCCGGGTCATCGGCATCACCCACAGCCTGACCCCGCCGCAGCGTCGAGCCATCGAGCGCTGCGTGGCCGTGATGGCCGAAGGCATGGCGGAATTCCAGGCCGGGGCCGGACCGGAGGGCCTGCAGGATCTGCCGGAGCTCGATCAGTATTGCTACTATGTCGCCGGCGTGGTCGGCGAGATGCTCACGGAATTGTTCTGTGAGTATTCCCCGGCCATCGCGCAACATCGCGAAACCCTGTTGCGTCTGTCGGTATCCTTCGGACAAGGGCTGCAGATGACCAACATTCTCAAGGATCACTGGGAAGACCGCGAACGGGGCGTGTGCTGGCTGCCGCGCGATGCGTTCCCGCAAGCGGGCTTCGATCTGGAGCGACTGTCGCCCGGGCAGCATCAAGAGGTCTTCGGGGACGGGCTGGCGGATCTGATCGGCATCGCCCATGGGCATCTGAAGAATGCCCTGGCCTATTCGCTGACCATTCCCGCCGAGGAAGCCGGCATCCGCAACTTCTGCCTGTGGGCGGCGGGAATGGCCGTGCTGACGTTGCGCCGGATCAACGAACGGCGCGACTTCACGACCGGTCGCGAGGTGAAGATCTCGCGGCGCAGCGTGCGCTTCACCGTGGCGGCCCTGCGACTGACCGCCACCCGCAATACGCTGGTGCGGCTGTTGTTCTATCTGGCCGGGATGGGCCTGCCCGCGCGCTCGAACGGAAGACGCCTGCGGGCACTGAACATGCCCCCGGGCACCTGAATTCACCACGTAACAGCTTCCGTCGACCGGAACGTTCGGTAGTGCCCTGAACAGATGCGCAGGGTACACCCTGGATAGGGAGGAACCATGCAAGAAGCGTTCGACCGGACCGCAACCCGGCCCGCGTTCACGGCGGGCAGTGCAGCGACGCAATCCCCCACCCCGGAGACCGGCCTGGACACGGCCATCGAAGCGGGGGTGCAGGGGCTGGTACGCGCCCAGAGTGAACGCGGTTACTGGTGCTTCGAGCTGGAGGCGGACTGCACCATACCGGCCGAGTACATCCTGATGATGCACTACATGGATGAAATCGATCCGGAGCTGGAACGCCGGCTGGCGGAATATCTGCGTGACCACCAGGGCGAGGACGGCGGCTGGCCGCTGTACCAGGGCGGTGAGGCCGAGCTCAGCTGCACGGTCAAAGCCTATTACGCCCTGAAGCTGGCCGGCGATTCGGAGCACGCTTCCCATATGAGCCGCGCCCGCCAGGGCATACTGGCAGCCGGCGGAGCCGCCCGCGCGAACGTCTTCACCCGCATTGCGCTGGCGCTGTTCGAGCAGATTCCGTGGAGAGGCGTGCCCTTCATTCCGGTGGAAGTCATGCTTCTGCCGCGCTGGTTTCCGTTCCATCTGAGCAAAGTCTCCTACTGGTCGCGGACCGTGATGGTGCCGCTGCTGGTCCTGTGCAGCCTCAAACCCCGGGCACGCAATCCACGCGGCGTGCACATCCGCGAACTGTTCATTACGCCCCCCGAGCACGAATCGGACTATTTCCCGGTGCGCTCGCGGCTGAACCGGGTGTTCCTGGCTCTGGACAGCATGGGACGCAAACTGGAAAGGTTCATACCCCGGTGGATACGCCGGCGTGCATTGCGCCGGGCGGAAGTCTGGTTCACAGACCGGCTGAACGGCACCGGCGGGCTGGGGGCCATCTTTCCCGCCATGGTCAACGCCTACGAGGCCATGGACTGTCTCGGCTATCCCGCCGACCATCCCCACCGGATAACCACCCGCCGGGCCATCGACGATCTGCTGGTGGTGCGCGACCGCGACGCCTACTGCCAACCCTGCGTTTCCCCCGTATGGGACACGGCGCTTGCGGCTCTGGCCCTGCAGGAAACACACGGCAGGGAGTCCCGGGCGGCCCTGGACAAGGCGCTGGGCTGGCTGAAGGACATGCAGTTGGTCGACACCCCCGGCGACTGGCGCGACCGCCGACCCGACCTGCCCGGGGGCGGCTGGGCCTTCCAGTTCCGCAACGATTATTATCCGGACATCGATGACACCAGTGCGGTGGGTTGGGCGATGGACCGCAGCGGCGACCCACGCTACGATCTGACCGTCACCCGTGCCGCTCACTGGGTCGCCGGCATGCAGTCCGGAAACGGCGGCTTTGCGGCCTTCGATGTGGACAACACCCATTACTACCTGAACGAAATACCGTTCGCGGATCACGGCGCCCTGCTGGATCCGCCGACGGCGGACGTCACCGCCCGCAGCCTGGCGCTGCTGAGCCGCCTGAACAAGCGCGACGGCAGCTATCGGGACCACCTGGCCGCCGCCATGGAATATCTGCGCTCGGAACAGGAATCGGACGGCGCCTGGTTCGGGCGTTGGGGCACCAACTACATCTATGGCACCTGGTCGGTGCTGGCGGCACTGGAAGTGGCCGGCGTGTCGGCCCAGGATCCGGCCGTTCGACGGGCCGTGCACTGGCTCAAGGGCATGCAGCGCCCGGACGGCAGCTGGGGCGAAACCAATGAGAGCTACTTTGATCCGCAGCTGCGGGGACAGGCCGACGCCGGCACCGCCTTCCAGACCGCCTGGGCCGTGCTGGGGCTGATGGCGGCGGGAGAAGCGGCTGCACCGGAGGTACGTGCCGGGATAGACTATCTGCTGGGCAGGCAGAACGGGGACGGGCTGTGGGAAGATCCGCAGTTCACCGCACCCGGCTTTCCCCGCGTGTTCTACTTGAAATACCTCGGTTACAGTAAATACTTTCCTCTATGGGCACTCGCGCGCTATCGGAATCTGACGGCCGGCAGGCTCTGACTGTCGTCGGAATCGTTGCCGCCCTGCCCGAAGAGTTGCGAATGCTCACCCAGCGTACGCTGACCCCTGGAGGCTGCGCGCGCCTGAGCGAAGGCCTCTGGGTCTCGCTTTCCGGTATCGGTCCCCAGCGGGCCCTCGCCGCCGGCGAACGCCTGCTCGCCGACGGCGCCACTGCGCTGGTGAGCTGGGGCAACGCCGGGGCTCTCGATACCCGACTGGCCGCCGGCGACCTGATGCTGCCCCGCCAGATCATCGGCTCCGACGGGGGCGTCTACCGCACGGACGGACGCTGGCACGGACGTCTGTGCGAGCGGCTGGCCGGGCGGTTCACCGTGCACACCGGAGCGCTGGCCCAGAGCCCCTGTCTGGTGGCGACCAGCGCGGACAAACGCTCCCTGCACAAGCGGGCGAGCGCAATGGCGGTGGACATGG
>Ga0102956_1000477_pt1 | contig 14519 bp, 15 predicted proteins | sample SalPonF2_A_D2_MG_FD_84515 | JGI IMG/M metagenome (GOLD analysis project Ga0102956, IMG submission 84515) | Salt pond soil microbial communities from South San Francisco under conditions of wetland restoration - Salt Pond MetaG SF2_A_D2_MG ...
CAATATCAGACACACAATAATGGGAAAGTAAAATAACTTTAATTTCATGTTAACCTCATTACGACTGTTTAATGACAGAGATGCGTTTCAAGAACATTATCTACAGATCCATAATATTTAATAAAATGTATTTATCAATAAAATCAATAATTTATATATAAAATAATATTATTACAAATCTTACGATATGTATATCAAATACTTAGAAAGGGCTGTACAAATTTAAACGATCAGTGATTTTGTGATACCCTGAGGTTTTATTTAATAAGTTTTATATGTATAATACATGTGTAACTTAGGAGTCATTTCACAGGTATAGAAAATGAATAAGAAAAAAATCAGGGGACGTGGCGCTGATGATAACCCTGCCAACAGGTACGATCAGATCTATTTGGATGAAGAGGATAAAGTTGAGGTTTCATCAAATGGACCACAAACAAAATTTCTGAAAGATTATTCCAGAACTATTATAGCCTATAACTCGAGTCCTGATATCGGATTTGATGCAAGTATAAATCCATATCGTGGATGTGAACATGGTTGCATTTATTGTTATGCACGGCCGACACATGAGTATCTTGGATTTTCGGCCGGGCTGGATTTTGAAAGTCGAATATTAGTTAAGGAAAATGCGCCTGAGTTATTAAAAAGTGAGCTATTATCAAAAAAATGGAAACCCCAGGTATTGGCATTGAGTGGTGTAACCGATCCGTATCAACCCGTTGAAAGAAAAATGAAAATAACACGAAAGTGTCTCGAAATTTTAGCGGAATTCAGAAATCCGGTAATGATCATAACAAAAAATTATCTCATTACAAGAGATATCGATGTGTTACGAAAGCTTGTTGCATTTAATGGCATACGTGTTTGTATTTCTGTAACAACACTGGATAACGATTTGGTTAAAGTGATGGAACCGCGAACGTCGCGACCGGAGCGGAGGCTTGAAGCGGTTAAAATATTATCGGAAGCAGGTGTACCTGTGGGTGTAAGTATTGCACCTGTTATCCCAGGTATTAACGATCACGAAATGCCGGAACTTATTGAACGGTCGGCGAAAGCAGGTGCGCGATTTGCATTTTATGTACCGGTACGATTACCATTAGCTGTCGCACCGTTATTTGAGGAATGGTTGTCGAAATATTTTCCCGATCGTAAGAATAAAGTATTACATAAAATCAGATCATTACGTCACGGTAAGCTCAATGAATCCCAATTCGGTAAAAGATTTTCAGGGGAGGGTGTTTATGCTGCACAATTACGGTCCATGTTTCAATTGGCATGTAAAAAAGCCCATATGGACAATGATTGGGAACCACTTTCCATTAAGGCTTTTCATAGACCTTATGATCAAAAACGACAATTAAATCTGTTTTGAATAACTATCTGATAGTCAGGCCATAGTCCGTGAATGATCCCTGCGATAATCACTTGGTGATTCACCCGTTAATTTTCTGAAGACCCTGTTGAAATGAGTAATAGATTGAAAACCGACTTCATAGGCTATCTCGCTGACATTTAAATGCGGATTTAGAAGCATTCTCTTCGCCTGTTCAATACGTACTCTCGATAAATAATCAACAAAGTTAATACCTGTTGCCTTTTTAAACATTCTACTGAAATAATAAGCACTCCAGTTAACGGATGATGCCACATCTCCAAGGCTTAAATCATGGTCAATATTGTCCTGAATGTATCGCTTAGCCTTCTTTATACGAGGTGGTTCTTCTTCATTTTGCTGAATGATTTTTTCATTGAGTACTGTTGTTAAATGCTGGGCGAAAATTTCAAGCAACTTAACAACTGCTTCAAATTGTTTAGGACTGATCACCTTTGAGCTGAGGTAAAGTTCCTCTAAACGATCATCCTCGTGAATATCAATTCCAAATTTCAGAAGATCTTTGGTAACCTGATCAAGTTTATCCTGTGTTGCCTCTTCAAGTAATACCTGGCCTGTTTGCAGGAATCCAATTACTTCATTTCCAATCTGCAGAGGTACGGCCGATTCATGTAAACCGGCAAAACAAATTCCGTGAGTGGTATCAGTAAATTCCTCTTCTGTAAGTTTCTTCTGCATTGCCAGGCATATCTGGCAATTTGAATGATTTTTCTTCAGATAGGAACAAAACGGATTTTGCTTTTTTTTATTATTACTCCCAGATGAACCACGCTCGCCAAGCGCACGTATTTTTAGAGGTAGTTGCGTGGCTTCCTGGAATGCTTCTTCGTAATCTTTAAATATTTTCGAATTCGAAAGCTCGTATATGAGCTTCTTAGATGATTCAATATCCATATAGCCCTCTTGAATTAATTTCCTGCACGTTCATTTTGCATTATTACCAATAAATGTTGTAAATAACGCAATTAAAGATTAGTAAAAACAAATATTTAAAAATATATTAGTACTAATCTTTGCCTTCATTAAGATAATAAAAAATCTTAAAAAAAGATGCTTTTATCTTAAATCAAATCAAATAATCATTTGGGCATCTGTATATAAACCATAAAGTTAATGTGTTAGGTGTAAATAAACGGATAATGCCATGTATTCTGAAGCTGACGTAAAGAGAAGGAAAAAAGGCGAGAAAGATATCTTCATGGATATTCCTGTTCATAATTCTGAGGAAATGGCAAGAATGACCCTCGAGAAATATAAAAGCCAATCAGATAACAAAGGGAAAAACTCCTCCATTCCGCCACGGAAGAAATCTTCGGAAGAGCAGGCCGCCGATATGTTACGAAAATACGCTCCCAAATCAAGTATATAATTGATTTTCAATGGAAATTATAAATCGGGGTACAGAATATTACGAAAAGTAAAAAATTCTGTACCCCATTTTTAAATCAGGAATAATATTATTCTTTTTAGGCTAATCTATTGTCAGATAGCACCTGATGTAAATATCTTTCTTACCTTATCAATAACATATTTTAAAAACAGATATCTTTTTAAGCCACAGTTATGCACGACCATATATTTTATATTCGTTATCCTATACGTCAATCGAGGATGAAAGCGGGTTATATGCAAACCTTTTATGGAATTCTCGGATTCCTTTGGATCGCCGCAGCTATATATATTTACCTTAATGACCCATCCAATAATATTATCTTGCCGGTTATTTACATGATCGTTGGTATTGCTATTGAATTATTAGCATACTTTTATCCCAAAATATTTTTAGGCAAATATGTCAAATTAACGGATAAGGGGATCGAAGGGCTATTACTATCAAGCGACAAGATCAATTTTGTCTGGGATGACATTACGGCGATATCGATTAAGAATAAAACAATAGATATTAAAACAAAGCAATCGGATGCGATTAGTTTAAATTTGAGTGATATGTATGATGTGGAATGGAAAAATTTGCGTAAAGCCTTGAATAAAATCATCCATGAAAAGGATCTGCATAAAACAGACCAGGATTAACCGGAACCATTTGTCGATCACAATTCTAAATACGCTATTTGTTTGAAATGACTCCTATTATATGTTATAAACGGCTTCTTTTATTGATAGCAGTAATACCCTTTTTTACAATGAATAATGCCGTTGCACAAAATGTCGACAATATGCGAATTGATGTGACTAAGGGGGATCATTTCTTCCATTTCAGTAATAAAGAAGGAAGCTTTTTTGTTGGAGAGACGAATGGCATTACTGATCATTTCCTGATGGGTTATATCAGTTATCGCGAGACCTTGTTCACCGACTATAAGTTAATAGTTGACGGTAATTTACTGGATCGGACTGAACCTTCAACGCACGTTGAATATTATCCTTATAAACTTATACGACATTATGATCATGATCGCAGTGAATTAGTGACCATGCCGGATGGGGTTGATGCGTTGATGGTTTTATTAAAAGCAAAAGGTGCTAAATCAGCCGATTTTCAATTGTTGGGACAAGATTTTGATCATATCGTAACCATCGATTCTTCTTCATCACCTAATCGTGTCTTAATTAAGTTAAAGCAGCATTTAACAAAATTTCTGACAATTGCAGTTGAGGGTAAATTAATACATGCTCAACTTGAACCAGGGAAACTGAACATCAAAACGCATATGGAAAAAATAAAAAGTGGCCATATGAAGGTTGATAATTCAGAGCAGTTATTTGTCGTTGGCGCTGGGGCAAATGAGTCGGAATCCATGAAAAATGCATTGGTGGCAATGACTAACAGTTATGCGCTGGTGCAGGAGAAAAAAGATCGATTAAACCGGTTATTGCAAACACATCATATCGATACATCCGATTCTACATTGAATAAAGCTATTAATTGGGCTTTTTGTTCCTTTGATGCACTTAATATGAATGAGAAACGTTCGCATCTTGGTCCGGGCATTTATGCCGGTTATCCCTGGTTTCAGGATTATTGGGGAAGAGATTCATTTATCGCGCTCAGAGCGTTGATCATCTCAAGTCAGTTTGATTTGGCTAAAGTTAATCTTCTGTCATTTTTACAATATCAGGTATTAAAAGACACATCATCGGCATACGGCAAAGTGCCAAACAGGGTACGGCCCGATCAACAGATCTATAATACGGCTGATGCTACGCCACGTTTTTTGATTGAAGCCAACAGATATGTTCAATATTCAGGGGATCATAATTTTGTAAAAAATATTTTCCCAAACATAAAGGCGGCCATAACTGGAACAATAAAATACCGAACCGACAAGTTCGGTTTCCTTCTACATGGTGACGCCGATACGTGGATGGACGCTGTAGGACCAAAAGGTCCATATTCACCAAGGGGAAACCGGGCTGATGATATTCAATCACTTTGGATAAAGGCGTTGCAAAGCACTATAACAATGTGCAAGTATGAGAAAACACAGGAAGCGGGAAAGCTTATTTCTGAAGCAAAAAAGGTATTAGTAAAGGTCCGAAAAAATTTCCAAAATAAATTTATTTCCGAAGCACGCCCGGCAAGTAGTAAACCAATAATATATGATGCATTACGGAAATCAGGGAAACCATCAGAACAATTACGTCCCAATCAATTATTTTGTGTCGATATGCTATCGGGATTGGTGAAAAAGAGGCAAGTAACAGAGCAGGTGTTTAATCATCTATCCACGCCTTATGGCGTATTATCTTTGGACAGTAATGATCCGGATTTTCATCCTTTTCATCAATATGAACCGTTTTACGAGCAGGATGCGGCATATCACAATGGTATCATATGGCTATGGAATTCGGGAGAGCTGATTGAGCAGATGTGCAATTTGTTTTTACAGGATCATGTATTTCCGATTACTCAAAATTACGCTAATATGATGATGAAAGGTGTAACTTTGGGCACTTTACCGGAGTTAATGGATGCCATGCCCAGGAAAAAAGATGTTACAGATATTTACCCGGATAGTACCGATTTCAATCACCTATCCCGTTTTGATCAGATGAATATCCATAATCTTGCAAAGATTGAAGGAGATAGCATTCCAGCAGAGTCCGGAACGTTCTCACAGGCCTGGTCGCTGTCGGAATACATAAGAAGTATCTATGAGGGATACCTGGGGATTAATTATAGGGTTGGCAAAGGGTTTGAAATACGTCCGGCACTACCTAAGTTTATTCATGCGGCATCTTTTCAATCTGAATTTGATAACATATATGTAACAGCTGAATATACCTCGGGATCAACTGTGATGAATTATAACCTGCATTTTAAGAATGCAAACGGGGAAGTTCGTATCATTAGATTTCAGGATAAATGGATGAAACAGCCGGTGCAATTAAGGATCCTGCCAGGAAACTCATCATACGAGATTATAACATCCCAAAATCATCTTGATATAAATAGAGACGGTAAAACGTACATTGCTCCCGTAGCTAAAACGGAATGGCCAAACATGTACAATACTCAAAAGTCAAAGAGTTTTCATTTTTTCAACACTAAAATTATTCATCCTGCGGAAATGAAATTCTCATCACAAATAAGAAATTGATAATATTTAATTTGGTATGGTTTTGTTGCTGTATTGAAAATCTGTTCGGGTTGGATAAATCAAAAAAGAGCTGTAAATAACCCAATTCGTATTATTAACATCCTCTAATATGCCTTTAGTTTTATAGTAATTGTCTGTATTTACTTTCTATATTTATATATGTTATTGAAAATAATATTATTTATCTAATCAGAATGCGGATACTATTTAATTGAGATATGAGACTAACCGGATATACCATAATCTTCCTCGCGGCTTTTTCTGTTGGTACGGTGATCTTTATTAATGTAAAAGATCAGGACGACCCTGTTTATAACAAAGTTGTAAATATCGGAGAAGCTGCTTCCAGTAAAGTTATCAGCACTTTGAAATCAGAACTCTCTGCTAAGATTAAAACGCAGGGGGTAGCAGGTGCATTAACTACATGTAATACAAAAGCATTAGAATTGACTGACAGTATTCAAAAGGCATTATCAAATGGAATACTAATTAAACGTACCTCTCTTCGAACAAGAAATATTGTAAATTCACCAGATGAAGATGAACGCTATGTCCTGGAATGGTTTGAAACAAAACAAGAAAATGCAGGTGTGGTACCATCAAATTATATAGAGAAAAAAAATTATGGTGTGTACGAATATTATAACTATTACAAGCCGTTAATCATTGAAGGAATGTGTCTCAATTGTCACGGTTATCCATCAGAAATGGATAAAGATGTTGTTGAAACCATCAATAAATTATATCCCGATGACCGAGCCATGGGTTATAAAAAAGGGGAATTACGGGGTGTTATTCATGTTTCTATACCGGCAACTTTAGTGGAATAAACCTGGAATATGGAATCTGTAATTTCGCGTTACTTCTTACTATTTATAATGTAATGCGACAATGTTTGCTCAAGGTTTGAACCTCGCAGATCGATACCTGTAGCAATTATAATACCTTTGGGATTCACGAGTATTGGACGGGGGATAGCATGGACTTCAAATTCTTTAGCTATTTTATTATTAAATCCACCTTTGAGGAATGCATGATGCCAGGGCATTTTGTATCGTTCTTTTCGGAATTTCTCAACATCTTTCGGGGAATCATCCAGTGAGAGGCTCAACACTGTGAAATTTTTGTCATTGTATTTCTTATAAGCCTGTGTAATGTTATCCATTTCCCTGATACATGGGCCGCACCATGTAGCCCAAAAATCAATCATATAATATTTACCTAACATATTCTTACTTGAATAAACAACATTAGGATTAGTAAGAGAGGTAACTTTAAAATCAGGTACGGATTTACCAACGGCAACTTTTTGATTCATCGCGAATTGTGATTGGGCCAGATCTGCAAAACGAGAATTACTATATTTATTAGTCAGTTGATCATAAAATCCTTTGGCTTGTTGATAGTTACCCGATTGGTAGGCCTTGTTTAATTGATAGAAAAGTACTGTTGCCTGAACATCCCGGTCACTATTCCTGGATTTAGCATCTTCCAGGTACGAATCATATTTTTTTGGCTTACCCGTTGCGTCAACGGAAATAATCATATCCAAAGGCTGAATAGACCACAAGGGTGAAGTAGCCGGGGTTGATTTTAATAATTCTTTCGCATATTTGGGATTTTGGTTCTGCGCCCCGTATAAACCTAAATCCATGTAACTTAATAGTAATAGTTGTTTTACCTGTGTGTCGTTTGAATGATCAATTTTAGCAGCTATATCCTCCAAATCATTATCCCAATTATAAGAGAAAGAACCGGGATCATGTCCTGCATTTTTAAATTTATTATATGCCGACATATATTGATTCTGTCGGGATAGTAAATTTTGGTAAGCCTCCGAAAAATCTTTAATGTTTTTAGGACCTTTGGTTATAATTAGCCGTGGTTTTAAGTCAGCCGGGTTCAGTTTTCGGGGATCAAATACGACCAACTGCTTATTGCTGTCTGTTTTGATAACCGATACATAATTTCCAGAACCATCATATGCATAATAATCAGATTCTGTACCATTGACGGGGTGATTTGGGTTAGGGCCTATGATCTGGTAAGCCAGCCTGCCGGAATCTGCCGGAACAGTAGCCACGAAGGTGCCATCCGGTTTTTTCTTCATTGGTATCGCATCAGCATAAGAAAATTTATTGAATGTCCCGATAATCAAAACGTTACTCAAATGCATATTTGTAAAGCTGGAGGACAAATATGCATTAATGTTTATATTGGCCGACTTTTGAAGATTTAGGATTGTTTCATTGGGTAAATGATTAACCCCGGTAAATCGAATACGGTATAATCCCGGCTGCTTAACCGTTATTTTGAAATGACCATCAGAATTGGTTTTTACGGATCTGACGATATTGTTTTGTCCCATAAGCGATAGATGCACATCGGTTCTAGGTAATACTTTTTCATTGCTTCCTTTTATAGTGCCCTTAATCTCGGCATTATCAAAATGGTCACCGGAGCAACCATTTAGGAATACAAGCAAAGTCACGATAATTGTAAAAAAAAAGGAGGTCCTTCTCAGCATAAACTATGAAAGTTTCTTGTGTAATCTTTTAGATTGATAATAACGGAATACATATTCGTTTATGATACGATTATTACTGAAGACATTGTATCACTATAATACAGAGTTGCGTTATTAAATGAACTTGACATTTATTAAACGTGGTTTTATTCTTTCAACCCGTGTTTTAAAATGCAAATTTTAGATTAATATGTCTCGGAAAAAAGAAGAACGTTTTGAGGCCATCGGAAGGATGGATAATGTATTTGAATGCGAGGGTATTAAACCGGGTAACTGGAATCTTTCTTTTTTTAAGAATAACAATCCTATAACCCTCGAATTAGGTTGTGGTAAAGGTGAATATGTGGTGGAGTTGGCTCAGGAATTTCCGAACAGAAACTTTATCGGGGTTGATATCAAGGGAGATCGGCTGTATATAGGCGCTTTGCAGGCTTTGGAGAAAAAATTGGCCAATGCTGCTTTTTTACGTACTTATGTTCAGTTTATAGCAAAATTCTTTGATAAAAATGAGATTGAGGAAATATGGATCACATTTCCCGACCCTTACCACAGTGATACAAAGAAAAGAAAACGTCTGACATCACCCTTTTTTCTGGATATATACCGAAAAATCATGAAGCCGAATGGGGTAATTCATCTGAAAACAGATGATGAAAAACTATACAGATATACGCTGGAAGTGTTGGGTCAGGAAGCGGTTCAAATACTTCATTCAACAGATGATCTATATGATCAAAGTAATAGGAATGATTTCTATTCGATAAAAACAACCTATGAGAAAAGACATATCGCTGATGGAAAAAAAATAAAGTATATACGTTTCCAGCTTTAATAATATATGGCCGTGTGTGATGTACAGATAATGATTTTAATATAACCGTACTATTTTTAAGCAGAATAAATATAATATTAATAGCAAAAAAGGTGTAATTAACGACAAATTATATGTTTAATGATTATTTCCTGGTAATTAATTTGATGTAAATACGAGTATTATTTATTCATCAGGAGGGAATTATTATGAAAAGACAACATAATATTATGCGGTCAATGATTTTGCTGTTGTTGCTCGCTGCCGTATTTATTACCTATTCATGTATTAAAAAAAACAGAGCATCCGATGACGGCCAATCCTTTAATACAGCAAACAGCCAGGAAAACCAGCAATTGCTGACAGAAGCCCAAAAGTTTTTTAAAGTATTACCCGATACCGTATCTGATCCTAAAAATATTGTGACACCTGCCAAAGTGGACCTTGGGAAAATGTTATTTTATGATACGCGATTATCGAAAAGTAACACCATCAGTTGTAACAGCTGCCATAATATTTCCACCTACGGGGTAGATAATAATTTCAATTCATTGGGACACCATTGGACATTTGGTGGCCGTAATTCACCAACAGTTATGAATTCTGCATTGAATGTGGCTGAATTCTGGGACGGAAGGGCCAGTGATGTTGAAGATCAGGCAAAAGGCCCGATTTTAAATCCTGTAGAGATGGGAATGCCGGATAAGGCAATAGCTGTAGACCGGGTAAGCTCTATTCCGGAATACGTCGCCAGGTTTAAAGAGGTATTCCCGGAAGGACACAATGATATCACTATTAATAATATAGCGGATGCTATTGGGGCCTTTGAACGAACGTTGATGACCCCCTCCAAATTTGATCGTTTCCTCAACGGGGATGTTGAAGCTCTGACAACCCGGGAAAAGAAAGGGTTAAAAACATTTATGGATGCAGGTTGCACAACATGTCACAATGGTGCCGCTGTCGGTGGAGGAATGTTTCAAAAATTTGGTTTGGTTAATGGTCCATACTGGAAGTACACTAAAAGTGATCATCAGGATAAGGGACGATATGCCATAACAAAAAATAAAAATGATATGTATGTTTTTAAGGTACCGATCCTGCGTAATATCAACAGAACCTATCCTTATTTTCATGACGGAAGTGTATGGGATTTGCGTACAGCCGTTGATATAATGGGGGAAACCCAAATAGGACAAAAATTAACAGCAGAAGAAACAGATGATATTGTAGCCTTCCTGAAAAGTCTGACTGGTGAGATACCGGAATATGCCCTGAAACTTCCCGTCTTACCACCGTCATCACTGGATACTCCGAGGCCCATGGCCGATTGATATTCAAATATAAAATATATAACGTATGAGCCTTCCATCCGGAAGGCTTTTGTTTTATATAACTGCCGTTACTGCCTGACTTTACGGGAAATTGGTAAATGTTCAGGATTTTAAATAAGATACCATGTATTTTCATATCATAAGGAATACATAATGTCAGATAAAAATTACAAGTAAATACAAATGGCTATTCGATCAATAGATTCAGAACATATCATGCAAATCAGGCGTGAGTATAACCGTGATGGTCTTCAGGAAGAACAGATGGCAGGTAACCCGATTGAACAATTCGATCGCTGGTTCACTATCGCTGTTGATGAGGGTTTTACTGACCCTAATGCTATGACATTGGCTACAGTGGATGATAAAAACCGGCCCTCTGCCCGCATTGTTTTACTTAAAGATTATGATAATCGGGGTTTTGTATTTTATACCAATTATGAAAGCCGAAAAGGCCTTGATATTCAGGAAAATCCTTTTGTAGCAATGGTATTTTATTGGGCTGAACTTGAGCGTCAGGTGCGGATTGAAGGAATGGCCGAAAAAGTCAGTAAAGAAGAGTCTGAAGAATATTTTCATAGCCGCCCCTATGAGAGCCAGATAGGAGCCTGGGCTTCTCATCAAAGTGAAGAAATTCAAAACCGTGAAGACCTGGAACAACGATTTCAGGAAATGAATACGGCATATAAAAAAGGTGACGTTCCTCTTCCTGATTTCTGGGGAGGGTACAGGGTGGTACCGGACCAAATAGAGTTTTGGCAGGGAAGGCCACGGCGATTGCATGACAGGATTATTTATTATAAAAAAAATGACAAATGGGTAAAGAGCCGGTTAGCACCCTGAAGGAGGATATGATATGGTCGAAAGAGAACGTCCTGCTGCGCTTATTACTGGAGGAGCCAAACGTATAGGTAAAGCCATTGTAATTGAATTAGCCCAAAAGGGTTACGACATTGCCTTGCATTACAATTATTCTCTCGAAGAAGCACAGAAATTGCAAAAAGGTGTAAGATCATTAGGAGTTGAATGTGAACTATTTCAGACAAATTTTGAGAACCCGAAAGAGACAACAAAATTAATTGATCAGGTTATCGAGGTTTTTCCTAATCTGGAAATATTGATTAATAACGCTTCAATCTATGAATCAGGATCTTTTTTAGACTATGATATGGATCGCCTGGAAAGGCATTTTTTGATCAACTTTAAAACGCCGTATATACTTACACGAGATTTCGCAATACGACTAAAGACGGGGCATGTTATCAATATTACTGATACGAAAATAAATCAATTAGCCGTTGAGTATTTTGGATACACATTATCCAAAAAAACATTATATGATTTCACCCGGATGGCAGCTAAAGAATTGGCACCTCACATACGTGTGAATGGAATTTGCCCGGGTCCGATACTTCCACCCAAAACATCCGAACCAGGTTATATGGAGAAGAGGTCTGAATCAGTTCCACTAAAAAGAACCGGTAATCCGGAACTTATATCCGGAACAGTATGGTTTTTAATCGAAAACACATTTATTACCGGGGAATGCATTCATGTTGATGGTGGCGAACATTTGACAAATTGATCGAAATGATTATTAAACTAAAGAACATGCGTGTACTCGCTTTTATAGGGGCACATGAATGGGAACAGAAACGTAAACAGGAATTATTAATCAACTTGAAATTGGCGTTTGATGGTGGAAAAGCCATAAAAACTGATGATTTAAGAGACGCTATTGATTATGAAGAACTCAGAAATAGAATCCTAAAAGAGGTCACCCACTCAAATTATACATTGATTGAACATTTAGCCGGAAGGATTATGGAATTAATATTGTCTGATAAACGTATAAAAGAAGTATGGTTAGAAATTGACAAGCCTGCTGCGTTACAATATTGTGAATCGGTGGCTGTTTCTTATTATAGTAAACGAAATGAATGATCTATTAAACTAACGATGCATCGTTAATTTAATAGCATGATGATGTCTATAATATTCTTCAAGCCTGATAATATTATTTAGAATGTGCCTATTTGAATAAAAATTATTATTATATAAATATATGCAATTGAATAATTATCATTCTAATCTTAATGGTAAAGGGGACCCACAACGTATAATGGGATCAAAGTTCAAGATATTCATTGGCGTTTATTTAGTGTTTAATATGTAAGCTATTGTGTTTCAACAACATTTAATTATAGATGTTTTTTTATCTTTATTTATTTATTTTCAAATCGATAAAATTACATAATATGGTTTAAAGACGGTAGCAATTTGTCTGTAGAGATTTTTCAAAAAGTGTGTGTGTTAAATTATTACTTTGAACTTGTTACATTAATCAACAATTTCAAATTGTTTCATCTTAATTAAACATATTATATCGGTTATAAATAGGTGGTTATTTTCAAAAATCTATTGAATTATTCTATTTTAATTGTTGTACTTTAAATTGTGTGTTAAATGGTTAATTTTATACTTAGGACTGTAATATTTAATCAATCGTGTTATGGCTAAAAGAAAAAATGATATGAAGGGGATCAGCCGTGTGGATTCTAAGGGAACACATGGGTGGTACGTTCGTGTCTATAAAAATGGAAAAACATATTCCAAGCTTTATTCTGATAATAAGTATGGCGGAAAAGAGCGGGCTCTTAAAATAGCAAAGAAGGCTCGTAAAATGGCTGAACAAGCCATGAAGTCTATTCCAACAAAACGTACCAGAAGGCTTGTGAAGAGTGATCGAAGAAATAAAACAGGTGTGATAGGTGTAAACAGGACCAAAAAACGTAATCGGAGTGGTACCGTAAGTGAGTACTATCAGGTTACATGGTCACCCAAACCAGGCACTACTAAAAATAAGCAGTGGAGTATAAATAAATATGGTGAGGATAAAGCATTTCAACTGGCTTGTGATTTTCGTCACCAGGTAATGAGAAATATTCACGGTGAGCGGTATGATGAAGAAATGAATATCAGTACTGAAAATTCGCCTGCCAAAGGGGATAATAATTAAAGAGCCTGTTTTAACATATCGGATTTTGTGAATAGAAAAAGGGATTGATCGTTAAATCAATCCCTTTTCTTTCTCTTATCCCTTAACCGAGAGTATGGAAGATCCTATTATACCATGTCTCGATTCGATAAAATAACGAGAACGTTATGGCCTTATTGCATTGCCATTGATTTTTTTTCACTAAAGGCAAATTTTGTTAAATAGTAAGATTGTTTAATATAACCGCCCGGTACCAATTAATAATTGCAAACGCCGGTGGCAGATACTATTTTTGGGCAAGCGCGATAAAATTGTAGGTTTCAGTTGAATTAATTCTCTCAATGCCGTCAAATAAAAAGAGAAATCTCATCATTGCTTTTATAATTGCAGTGGTCATGATAATTGCTTTGTTAGATTCGTTGGATGTTTTTAATTCCAAACCGTACCGGATGGTACCACACGGGAATCATACTCACTACGTTCCCAATAATTATGATCCCAGTATTCCGATAGACAGTTTCCCCACTGTACCTCCGGGCCCCGATCAAAGAATTACCCGGGAAGGGAAGATCGTAATGAAATAGTAAAACCCTGTCTAAGGATAAACCTGTATATCTGTTAAAGGGTGATGATAGTGATGAAAACAATCACATAGGTTATTCTAATTTGTTTATTTGAGAAAAGATAATTTTAATTAGGATAAAATAGTCCTAATTCTTATTTTATTATCAATTAATAAAACAAGTGTCATATGATTAATCATAAAATCTCACATGTTTTGTTGATCGGGTTAAATAAAACTTTAAATTTTTTTTGGGTTTAATTAAGATAAAATAGTATTAATTCCTAATATAATGAAATGCAGGAGTGAGTGTTATGAATAATGAA
>Ga0102956_1000481_pt1 | contig 14496 bp, 11 predicted proteins | sample SalPonF2_A_D2_MG_FD_84515 | JGI IMG/M metagenome (GOLD analysis project Ga0102956, IMG submission 84515) | Salt pond soil microbial communities from South San Francisco under conditions of wetland restoration - Salt Pond MetaG SF2_A_D2_MG ...
CCACCCGCGACACGCTGGTGGCGCATGCGGCGACGCTCCTGGGGGGCGCGTCCGCGCGGCCGCCCGCATCGGGCCCCGACCCGCGCGATGAGGCCCGCGGGAACACGACCGACAGCACGACCGACAGCACGACCGACGCCGCCTCCGGTCGCGCACCCGAGCGCTACCCCGCCGGCATCCCGGACGACGGCGAGGCGCACCACTCGACCGTCGACCGGCTCAGCGTGCCCGCCCGCGGCGGCCTCTTCCTGTGCCGCGCCGACCTGGCCCGCCTCGGCGGCGCCCTGGGGCTGCCGCTGCGCTTCGGCGGCAGGCGCTTCATGCTCGAGGGGCTCGCGCAGGCCGCCGTGCAGCAAGGTGCGAGCGAGGCGCTGACGGGCGCGCTGGCGGACGTCGTGCGTGAGCGCCGCCGGCGGCTCGAAGGCTGGGCCCACGACCTGCCCGACCTCGCCCCGCTGTGGCAGCCCCGGCTCGAGCGGCTCGACGCAACCCTCGCCGCGCTCGACGCCCCCACCGGAGCCGGCCCGGAACTTGCCCCGCAGGCGCCGAGCCCGGTCGGAGCGCACTGACGATGCTGCTGGCCCTGTTCGGCACCGGTGCGCTGGCGGGGAGCGTGGGCGCCCTGCTGGGCCTGGGCGGAGGCATCTTCCTGGTGCCCGCCCTCACCCTGCTGTTCCACCTGCCGGTGCGCATCGCGGTGGGCACGAGCCTCGTCAGCGTCATCGCGACCTCCGCCGGGGTGGCGGCCAGCGCCAGTGACGAGAGTGGCGCAGACGTCATGCTGGCGCTCCGGCTGGAGATCGCCACCGCCGCCGGCGCCGTGATCGGCGGGCTGGTGGCTGCCTTCGTGCCGGCGAGCGCGCTCGCCATCCTGTTCGCGGTCGTGGTCTTCGCCACCGCCGCCTACACCCTGGCGAAGAGCCTGCGCAACAGCGGCGACGAGGCGATGTACCGGCGCGACTACACGCCGCGGCGCTGGGTGGCGGGCTCGAGCACGGCGGGCCTGGCGGGCATGGTGTCGGGCCTGCTCGGCGTGGGCGGCGGGTTCATCAAGGTTCCCACCATGTATGCCGTGATGGGTGTGCCGCTGGGCATCGCCACGGCCACCAGCAACTTCATGGTGGGCATCACCGCCGCCGCCAGCGTCTTCGTCTACATCGGCCGCGGTGACGTCCGCCCCCTCATCGTCGTGCCGACGGCCGCGGGCGTGTTCCTCGGCGCGGTGGCCGGCAGCCTGCTGCAGTCGCGCATCAAGGTGGGCGCGCTGCGCTGGGGGCTGATCGTGCTGCTGGTCGTCATCGGCGTGCAGATGCTGGTGCGCGGGCTGCAGGGTGGAGCGTGAGCGGGCTCCGGGACCACGAGGACCGGCAGCAGGCAGAGATCGGGCGCAGCATGCGACTCGTGGCGCGCGGCCTGTCCGGCTTCGCCCTGGCGTTGATGCTGGTCGGTTTGGTGCTGGCGCTCACCAACGCGCCCCGGCCGATCGACCCGCGCACGCTCGACCTCTCGGCGCGGGGGCAGCGCCTCATGCTGGGTGGCATCATCGTGCTGTGCTCCCTGCCCGGCGTGCGGGTGCTCACCGCGGGCGCCCACTACGCAACCGCCCGCAACCTGGCGCGCGCGGTGGTGGCGCTGGTGGTTCTGCTGGAGCTGGTCGCCTCCGTCGTGACCGGCGGATGAGCGCCCGGCATCCGGAATCGCGGCCACCCGCTGCGAAGGACGCCGCACGAACCGCCATCGCCTCCGGGTAGACTCCGGACCATGGATCTCGACCGCGCGCGCGTGGCGAGACCGGTCCGAAGCGCCCCGTCCTCCTCCCGACCTCTCCCCCCTCGCGCCGGGGAGCGATCGGTTCGGCCCCGCCGGGGATCGATCGTGAGCCGTCCCCTCGCTCGCGTCCTCGGTCTCGCCCTCGCCCTCTTCGGCGCCCTGGTGCTGGCTTCCTGTTCGCAGCTTCCGGCCCCCCGCGTGTCGGCTTTCGACGCCAGTCCCGCGACGTTGGCTCGCGGCACGAGCGCCACACTGCAGTGGACGCTCGCGGGCGGTGCTCCTTCCTCCGTCACCATCGACCAGGGCGTCGGCGACGTGACCGCGCTCAGCGACGTGACGGTGCACCCCGCGGCGACCACCACCTACACCCTGACCGCCCTCAACAGCGGCGGCAGCGACGCGCGCCAGGTCACCGTCACGGTGGAGGCGGACCCGTTCGCGATCACGCTCGACTTCGCTTCGTCGATCTCCAGCACGCAACGGGCCGCCTTCGAGAGCGCCGCCTCGCGCTGGGCCCAGGTGGTCACGCGGGGCTTGCCGGACACCGTCGCGACGATCCAGGCGGGCGCGTGCTCGGGGCTCCCGACCTCGACCTTCAACGGCACCATCGACGACGTGCTCATCAGCGTCCAGGTCGGTCCCATCGACGGCCCGGGCAAGGTCCTCGGGTTCGGCGGGCCCTGCTACACGCGCCCCTCGGACGGGCTCACCGCCTATGGCATCATGGAGTTCGACGCGGCCGATCTCACCATGCTCGAGCAGCAGGGGCTGCTGCAGGCCACCATCCTGCACGAGATGGGGCACGTCCTCGGCTTCGGCACCCTGTGGCGCTCCCTGCTCACGGGTGGCGGCAGCGACAACCCCCGCTTCACCGGCGCCAACGCGGTGCGGGAGTGGCAGGCGCTCGGGGGCAGCGGCCAAGTCCCGGTAGAGAACTGTCTCGACGCCAGCGGCGCGCCCGTCCAGGACTGCGGCAGCGGTACCCGCGACGCCCACTGGCGCGAGGCCACGTTCGGCAGCGAGCTCATGACGGGCTACATCAACGTCGGCGCCAACCCCATGAGCCGCGTCACCGTCGGCTCGCTCGCCGATCTCGGGTACACCGTCGACTACGCCGCAGCCGACAGCTACAGCCTGCCGACAAACGTCACCGGGCAGAGTCTGGCGGCCGCGACGCACCTCGACTTCACGCTGGTCACGCCGATCGGGTCGCTACCTTGAGGCGCCCGGCGGGGAACCCCTCGCGGCGGGCGGGGAACGGCGGCTGTCCGCGCCCGGAGAGTCCCGCAGACCCGCTGGGTGGACCCGCTCCCGGGATCCCGCACGCATCTGAAGCGCGGAAACGACCAAGCGGCTGAGCGATATCGCGCCAATCGCTCGAACAATCTTGAGCGCGGTACTTACACCTGCGGCCTCACGCGCTAGGATGGGGGTAGGCGCTTGACCTGCTGCCCCCCACGGTAGGTCGAGCGCCGCTTCCTTTGCCTCCCCCCCTTGGACCGACATCGACAGCCTCACGTTCCCGGGCCGCGCACCAAGTGCGCTGGAGCCCGACGGCCGGTGTCAGAACCGGTGTCAGAAGTTGTCGAACGACACCTCGAGGGCTGGGATCTCGAAGGTGCCCACGCGGTCCGACGATCCGATCCTGACGTAGTCGGCGATCGAATCGTTGTCCGTCAGGCTCGACGTGAGCCTCAGGTAGAACTGAACCCTGTCGCCCCGAGTGCCGCGGTTCGCCCAGGCGTCCTGCACGGCGGTGGTGACGTCGATGGAGACCAGGCCGCCGGTGCTCTGCGGGAACGTCCCGGCGCCAGGGTAGAAGCCGGCCGGCGGAAGGTCGCCCGCGTCCAGGGTGTCCCCGTAGCCCGCCTGATAGGCCTTGAGCCCGCCGAGATCGTAGGGCGCACCCTGCAGCGCGAGGATGTCGAGCGTGAGTGTCGCCTGGGTGATCCGGGCGAGGCCGCCGGGCATGTTCAGGGGGAACGTGAGCAGCACGACCGAGCCCACGTCCGAAGCATCGTCGCCCACATGCACCTCCGAGACCCCTGAGATCGGGGTGACGTTCCCACCCTGATCGACCGATCCGCTCACGTCCTGCTGGGCGTTGTAGAAGTGCTGGTCGTGTTGCGGCGTGCAGCTCACGGTCGTGGCGTCGCTGACGCTGGCACTGCCGTCACTGGCGGTCGCGGTCAGGACGCCGCTGTAGCACGTGGGGAACGACGCCGTCACGCTCTGCCCGCTGTCGCTGGTGGTCAGGACGCTGCCGCCGTCGTAGGTCCAGGTGACGGTGACGGCCGATGGATCGGCGAAGCCGGTGGCGTTCGCCTGCAGGGTCAGGCTCGAGCCTTCGCGGTAGCTGGAGGCGGAAGGCTCGTTGATCGTGATCCTGGGCTGGCCCGCGAAGTAGGCGCTGACGTCGTGAGAGGTGTCCTGGCTGGTGTTGGAGACCACCGCGTAACGCGTGCCGGACCGGCCCGCGCTCATCCGCGCCAGCACGTTGCCGAACTGGCTGGTGCCGCTCGTCCCCTGGCACGCCGTCGTGCCCGCATCCGCCTGGTCGTAGAACGCCACCTTCACGTCGTTGGTGGTCGAGGTCACCTCGGCGATGGCATTGTAGTCACCGTCGGCGTAGGCCGGCAGCTCGAAGCGCACCACGCCCGAGGCGAGGGGGGGCAAGGTGAAGGTCTTGGGGGCCGCCTGTGCGGCGTCGGGCGCGAACGCCGTGGTGAGGAGCAGGCCGTTGCTGTTGCTGAGGACGCCGGTGTGCAGGGTGCACGGCGCTCCGGGAGCCCCGTTCCCGAGGTCGATCGAGGCCTCGATCGCCTGATCGCGCGCCCAACGGAGGTACACGCTCGTGAGGGTGGTCGGGCTCGGCACGTCCTGGCTGAGCGCCTCGCCCAGGCTCGCGACGTTCGGGCCGCGGGCGATGACGGGGATGAGATCCTCCAGGTTCCCCCCCAACCGGTCCATCAGGTGCACCCAGAAGTCCTGGCTCTGGTAGGCGAGGTAGCGCTTCCTGGTCGTGCCCGGATTGGACGGGTCGGGCACCTGGTCCTTCTCCCGGGTGAGGGACCGGTCGATGACGCGCCGGGCCCGGCCGCCGTCGCGGCGGGGCGAGGGGATGGCGAACTCGCTCGAGACCGCCATGCCCTCGACCCACCAGACCTCTTTCTTGCCCTGGAAGACCTGGTGGAACACCTGGTGATAGCCGTACTGCGTCGCGTGGAAGAACTCATGCCTGAGGGTGGGTTCGCTGCCGGAGCTGAAACCACCGTTGCCGATGCACACCCAGATGGTGCCGAAGCCGTTGGCGAGTGCGGTGTACATGCCGAGGAAATCGCCGGTCTGGCTGCACGGCCGCAACTTCACGTCGTAGCTCTCGTAGACCAGCCTGCCGTTGCGGAACACGGCGCTGCCCGAGAGCCGGGGGGCGTGGAAGCCACGTGCCTTCAAGTCGTTGTACACCTGCTCGAGCGCCGTCTTCGCAGCAGCCTCGTCGGCGCTGGAGCAGCTCTCGCTGACGCCGGACTTCGAGAACTCGCCGCTGCAGTTGGCATGGAAATCGATGGTCGTGGCCGCGGGCTCGGCGGTGGTGGCGGCGGTCGAGCTCACGAGGTTCGGTCCGTTCACGAGCACCGTGGTCCGTCCGGCCGCCGCGAGGTAGCCGAACGGCACCTCGAACCGCTGGCCGCCCGCGTCGACCACGCCCTTCGCGACGAACCAGGTGGCATGACGATCGGGGGCGGTACCCGGCACGGCATCCGCTTCGGTCGCGTCGGCGGGGACCAGGATCGCCAAGCCGAGGTGCGCCCTGTCCGCACCGGACGGGATGGGCACGCCGAGCTGGAGGGCAGCTCCGTCGTTGGTGGCCACGTCGCCCCTGGCCCCCACGTCGACGAACGTGCCGACCGCCTTCAGGCCGGCGGGCAGCGGGGCGCTCGAGGGAGCGCCGGAGGGCTCGGCGAAGACCTCGACGGCGCCGTCGAGCGCGCCAACTTCGGCGCGGAAGCGAATGCCCCCTACCTCGACCCCGCCTCCGGGCTCGAGCGAGGAGGTGGTGTGGACGGGCGACGGCGCCGAGCCGCAGGAGGCCAGCAGCAGGGCAAGCGACAACGAAATGGCAGCAAGGATGAAGCGATGGATGAAGTACCCCTCCCTCGAGACCGCGAGCTCGACGAGTCGCGGCATGACCGACCGGGTGCATGGATTTTCGGGGAGTCTAGCGTACCGACTCATCCGGGTCAAATGTCCCTCTCATCTTGCGGTCGCGCCGACCGGCCCAAGGAGGCGCCCACCAGGTGCGACGCCCAACCGACCCTGATGCCGTCCCCTGGCCTGCGCGTGCCCGGCCACGGCGCGCACGGCGCCGCTCGTGCTACATAGGTACAGAGATGCGAACGAGCGCTCCCCAACGCAGCGCCAACCGCCGGCCCGGCGCCCTGCACTCCCGCCCGTGGACAGCCCGCCCTCGTCCGGTTGCACGCCGGACGGCCCGCACCTCCGGGAGGGCGCGTGCGCTGGCCCGGCTAGCGCTGGGATTCCTGGCGACCCTGGGGACCCCGGCGCTGGCCCAGGGGGCGACCGAGGGAAGCGCCGTCCACGGCGCCGCCCCGGCCCCGCTCACCCTGCTGGAGCGAGCCGTCCCGTCGGTCTGGGAGGTGGACCGTGCCCTGGTTCTGCCGCTCGCCGGAACCGACGCCGACGGATCGGCCTTCCGCGTGCTGAGCGAGAGGGAGGGCCAGGCTCACGACGCGGTCGTCGCACCTTCGGCCCCCGTCGGCGAGGGAGCATCGTCCCTCGGTGAAAACGCTGGCGGCCTGTCCGCCGGCGGCGCCATGTGCCGCATCCGCACCGGGGCGCTGGCGGCGGGCGCCGGAGCGTTGGCTTCGGCGATCCGCGAGGCCGGCGCTCCCGAGGTGACGGCGCCGCGGCCACGCGCGACGCTCGGCGACCACCTGGAAGTCCGCGGCCGCGCGGCCGGAACCTGGTATTTCGAGGGCAACTTCCCGGTCCGGCTGGTGGGTCCCGACGGCCGTGAACTGGCCGTGGCCCCGGCGGTCGCTGATGGCGACTGGATGACCGAAGCGTACGTTCCCTTCGTCGCCGAGCTCCAGCTTCCCGCGGAGCTCCCAACCCGCGCCATGCTGGTGCTGGAGCGCGCCAACCCCTCGGGCCTGCCGCGCCATGCGGGCTTCCTGTTGCTTCGGCTGGGCTGCGGCTAGCTTCTCCCAGCGTTGTCGAGCCTTCTGGACGAGTTCCGCGGCGATGTCGGCGCGCTGGGCTCCCGGGGGTCCGACGGGGAAGCGCCCGCTTCCGGCGCCGCCGCAGAGCTCGGCGACGTCGAGGAAGGCGACGCCGGTTACTCCGACCGCGGCAACCCTAGCGCCGGCGACCCTGGCGCCGGCAACCCTGGCGCCGGCAACCTTGACCCCGGCGGCGCATCCCCCGTAGGCTTCGAGAGCGCTCACACATCTCTCACGTTCGCGCGCCGGTTCGTAGCGGCGCGCGCCAGCCCCGGAAACGGATGCGCCACCATGCCCGATTCGACCTCCTTCCTTCCTTTCATCCCGGCCGTAGCGAAGATGCCTCTCGATCGTCGGCCCCGCCCGTTCGGCGGCGCGCGCTGCGCGTCCCGGTCGAAGCCCGCGGCCGCCCGCCGGGGGGCGCTCCGGGCCGCTCATCTCCTGGGCGCGTGCCTGCTTCTCGCGACGTTCGCGTGCTTCAACCCGGCTCGGGCCCAGACCCCGGCGGCCGTCATGCCGGACGTGCTCGCGCGCTTCGTGCCCGACACCTGGCACGGCATCGACGCCAGCGAGCGCAAGGCCCGCTTCGACGCCTCCGGCGCGGCCATGGCCAGCGCGCACTACGACGACACCGAGGACCAACGCGCCTCGAGCGACCTGTCGCTGGCGATCACCGACCTGGGCCCCTACCGCGCCGCAACACGCCTCGTCTACCGGGCCGACGTCGAAGAGGGGCGGGCCGAGCGGCTGGACATCGGCGGCTACCCCGCCTTCGCCGCCGTCGACTACGGCGATCCGACGCTCGACGTGTTCGCGGGCCGCATGTGGATCCGCTCGCGCGCCTTCGGGGATCTGTTCAGCGCCGCCGATCTGCGCCGGGCCGTGGCGGCGCTGCCGCTCGACGCCATCGCCGCCCTCTCGGATGCGCCCGTGGCGGATCGCGCGAACTACCGCCCGCTCGGCTTCACCGCGGGCGTGTTTCGCCACTTCCTACCCGAAACCGTGCTCGGGCTGCCGCAAGGCGACGGCTACTATGCCAAGCGCCACCCCACCGGTGTGGCCTGGGGCGGCCTTCCATACAGCGGCACCCATGCGGGGCACGACGCCCGGGTGCGCGTCACCATCTGGGACCTCGGCACCCTCGCGGATGCCTCGCGTCGCCGGCTGGCCCGGCAGTCCGACACCTGGAAGCCGTTCGAGGAAGGCGGCCTCCCAGGCTTCGTGGAGCTGAACACGCCCACGCCGCGAGTCCTGCTCTTCGACCGGCGCTTCCGCGTGCAGGTCGACGCTCCCGGCCAGCCGGGCATGGACACGGCCTGGCTCCGCGGCGCCTTCGCCGACATCGATCTGGAGCGCCTCGCCCACCTCGCCGACCTCGTCCCCGCCCCAACCCCGGCGTTGGATCCGCTCTTCGGCCAGCCCGAACTCGTCGCGCCCGAGGCGCTCGCCCGCGCCCTCCCCGACGCGGTCGCTGGCCTGGCGCGAAGGGATCTCCGGAGCGAGGTCAGCAGCAACCGCAGCGAGCCCTTCGACACCGCCTACGCCCAGGCCCGGTACCAAGAGGGCGACTCGGGCCCCACCCTCACGGTCACCGTCTTCGACCAGGGCATCGTGCCCCTCCAGGTGAAAGAGCGACTCGCAGACATGCGGGCCGTCGAGGACGCGGGCCGGACGGTCCACGTGTCCGACGAGCGGTCCACCGTCCTCGTGACCGTCGGCGACCGGCTGGTGGTCACGGTGGAGGGGCGCGACGCGGCGGGCTCGGGCGTCGAGGCAGGGACCCTGCTGAACGCGCTGCACGGCGTCGACCTCGACGCGCTCGCGACGCTGGTGGGCGGCAGCTCGAGGGACTAACGGGCGCACCGCTCGGCTCCTGCCGACGTTCCATCGCTGCGGACGGCCTGCCGCCGGCCGCCTGCTGGGGGCCTCGCTGCCGGAGCGGCGGGCCGGTCGCTCCGCTCATCGCCCTTGCCTGGCAACGGAACGGGACCGGCGCGACCGCCGGTCCCGGGAACGAGGGGATGGTGGGGCGCCGGCCCTAGTCGTCCCCCCCGAAGAAGCCGCCTCGATGCGAGGAGGGCAGGGTCTTCAGGTAGGCGAGCAGGTCCTGGATCTGCTGATCGGTCGGGGCGGTGGCGTTGCCGAGGTAGCCGTTCGAGCCGAGCGTCCCGAGGTTGTCCGAGGTGGAGAGGCCGGTCTTGGCGTAACCGGGCATGCGCTCGCGGCCGTAGAGGATGAGGTTCTTGAAGCGCGCGAAGCTGCCCAGACCCTCGCCGCCGACGCCGCGGTACTTCCCACCCTGGCCGTTCTTGCCGTGGCAGGTCTGGCAGTTCGCGGCGTAGAGCTGGGCTCCTACCTGCACGGGCGTCTGGGCCTGGGTCGCAACCGGGGCCGAGGACGTGGTGGCGCGCGCGTTCCTGGACTGGCCGACGGCCACGCTTACGCCGAGCACGGCGAGGAACGCCAGGGCGCCCCACAGGAACATGCGCCGCATCAACGTCCCCCCGTCGAGGGGTGCGAGCGGGTGCGAGCTTCAGGGCGCGAGGCCGTCCGGCATTCTCGGCCCATGATGCGGTCTGCGTCGATCATGCGTTGCCTCCGAAGGCAACGGTAGCCACGGTCGGTTAAGCGAATGCTAGCGTCGGCGGGCCCGCTCGCCCGGAACGTCACGGTTCCGCCGGTCGGCTCGAGCCGCCGGCGCCGGTCGAGCCGGAACCGCTGCGCTCCACGGGCCCCCACCGAGGCTTACGCGGGCGCCGCGCCGGCCCGAGCGCGTCAGTCCAGAAGCGCTCCGGCGGCGTCGAGGAGGCCCTCGACCTCGTGGAGATCGTCGGCGGCGAGCTCCCACGAACCCGCGCGCGCGTTGCGCCGAACCTGCGCCGGCGAGGTGGCCCCGGCGATGACGCTGGCGACGGGGCGGTGGGCCAGGAGGTAGGCGAAGGCCAGGTCGATGAGCTCGCGGTCCCGCGCCTCCGCGAAGGCGACGAGGTCCTCGACCAGGTCGAGCACGTCGTCGGTCAGCATCGCCTCCCAGCGCTCGCTGCCCGTCACGCGCGTGCCTTCGGGCATCTCCCGGCCTTTCCGGTACTTGCCGGTGAGGATGCCGCTGAGGAGCGGGAAGTAGGGCAGGAATGCGATCCCCAGCCGCTCGCAGGCGGGCAGCACCGCCTGCTCGGGCCCGCGCTTGAGCATGCTGTACTCGTTCTGCACGCTCACGAAGCGCGGGGCGCCGTTCGCAACGGCGTCGTCGGCCTCCCGGAGCTGCCCGGCATCGAAGTTCGAGCAGCCGATCTCCCGCACCTGCCCCCGCTCGACCGCCTCGGCCAGAGCCCCGAGGGTGTCGGCGATGGGCACGTCGGCATCGGGCATGTGGAGCTGGTAGAGGTCGATGTGGTCGGTTCCAAGGCGCTGCAAGCTGGCTTCCAGCGCCGCACGCACGTCCTCGGGACGCCCGCCCGTGGGGGCCCGGCTGTTGGCCGGATGTCCGAACTTGGTGGCGATGAGCACCGCATCGCGGCGCCCGCGGAGCGCCTGACCCATGAAGCGCTCGCTGTCGGTGCCGCCGTAGAGATCGGCGGTGTCGAGGAAGGTGACGCCGGCATCGATGGCGGCGTCGAGGACGCTCTTGGTGCCGGCGAGGTCGAGGCGACGGCCGAAATTGTTGCAGCCGAGGCCCACGACCGAGGCGTTCAGGGTACCGATGGGGCGGGTGCGCATGGGGTTCTCCTCGCGAGTATCAAGGCTCAGGACGCTTCGGACTTGGCTGCGTACATGCTCGCATCGGCGCGGCGCAAGAGCGACTCTTGATCCTCGCCGTCCACCGGGTAGACGGCGACGCCGATGCTGGCGGAGACCGTCAATCTGTCCCCGTCGACGTCGAGGGGGCGAGCGACCGCCGCCCGCACCCTGTCGACGACGGCCTTCTCCGCCTCGGTGGGCTCGACGTTGACGAGCACCAGGGCGAACTCGTCCCCACCCAGCCGCGCGACGGTGTCCGAGCTCCGCACGCACCGCTCGAGGTTGCGCGCGACCTCGCACAACAAGCGATCGCCGGCCTCGTGGCCGTAGCCGTCGTTGACCCGCTTGAAGTCGTCCAGGTCGAGGTACAGCACGGCCAGGCGCTCGCCGTCGCGCTGCGCCCGGCGCAGCGCGACGGCGAAGCGGTCGTGGAACAGGGCACGGTTGGGAAGACTCGTCAGCGGGTCGTGCAGCGCCAGGAACCGCAGCCGCGCCTCCGCCTGCTTGCGCTCGACGGCGGCAGCCACCTGCGTGGACACGAACTGCAGGAGGTCCAGGTGCTCCTCGCCGTAGCCCCCCCTGGCGCCCTCGGTCCGGGCGACCAGCGCCCCGATGACGCCGGCGCTCGCGACGAGCGGCACCCCCAGCCAGTTGCCGAGACCGGAGGCGGCAGCGGCGGTCGCAGGCTCCGCAGTCGACGTCACCAGCGGGTCGCCGGTCCGCAGGACGGCCGCCAGGTGCGTCTCCGGATCGACAGGAGCGCCCTCGGCGGGCCGCGCCCCCCCGCCGGCCACGTAGGGGAACGACAGGGTATCGCTCGACGCGTCGTAGAGGGCCACCTGGAAATCGTCCGCTGGAAGCAGCTCCCCGAGGATCCGGTGGACGACGCCGAAGAGCGCGGGCAGGTCGTCGGCCTGGTGCGCCGCTTCCGAGATCGCGTACACGGCACTTTGCATGCGCGCCGCGTGCTTGAGCGGCGAGACGTCGCGCGCGACCGCCAGCCGGAGGCCGTCGGGACGGTGCCAGCGCGCCGACCACATGATGTCCACCACCCGCCCGTCCTTGCGCACGTAGCGGTTCTCGAAGTGGGTCTGCGGCTTGTCCTGCATGATCTCGGCGGCAATGGCAAGCGTGCGCTGCCGATCGTCGGTGTGCACCAGCTCGATCATGTTCCGGCCGATGAGCTCGTCCGGCGTGTAACCCAGGAGCTGCTCGCAGGATGCGCTGACGTAGACGTAGCGTCCCTCGGCGTCCACCACGCACACGGTGTCGACCAGCAGGTCCAGCACCTTGTCGAGGAAGGGTTCTGGATTCATGGTCACGATCTCATGGTCAGCTTCTCATGGTCACGATCTCATGGCCGCGACGCCCCCTGAGAAGCCTACCCCGTCCTTCCGCGTGGGTCTACCTTCCGGCGCGGTTCCCCTGTCCGGGACGACCCCTACGGGCAGAGGGCGATCGTCGGGCTGCCGGCGAAGATCCCGTCGATCAGGTCGTACAACCCCTTGTCGTAGCTTTCGAGCACCGCAGCCGAGTCGTACCCGTTGTTGCTCACCCCGAAGTAGCTCTGTACGCCCTCCGCCCAGTACTCCTTCATGTCCGTAGCGGAGTAGCTTCCCTGCCACAGGCCCGCGTTCATGGCACTGTCGTAGGTCGACTTCAACCGGCTCGCGAAGGTGGGGTCGACCGCTTCGAGACCCATCTCGTCGATGGTGTGGGCGAACTCGTGCACCAGGATGCTCTCGCCCCGATAGACGTCGCCGGGATCGCACAGCAGGTTCTCCTCGGCCGAGGAGGTGAGCGGCCGCGCCTTCGTGGCGGCCACGCCGCGTGTCCGCGTGTCCCAGTCCGTGCCGGGGAAGGCCGTGTAGAGATCGGCGTACTCCGGCATGTCGGTCGTGACCTGGTGCGCCCCGATCACGCCGATGCGCACATGGTTGTCGGCGATCGCCCGAGTGGCGCCGGCCGGGATCTCCGTGAGCATCTCCGTAACGATGATTTTCGCCCGCTGCAGAGCGGCGTCGGGCACGACCCTCGAAGCGACGATCGGTAGCGGCCCCGCCATGCAGTACTTCTCGTAGAAGGGGTCGAGATGCAGCCCGCCCGCCAACGGGCGCCGGGTCGGTATGCAACGACGACGCGGGATGCGCGCGGTCGTCGACGACGAACGGTCGATGGCGACCATACCCCGGTGAGACGCGGGGTCCAAGCGTCGCATCACCGACCGGACCGGGCGCCCAGGCGCCACATCGGATCGGCGAACCGGGTCAACCCAACCGAACCGCTGACCCGGTCACAGCAACCCGTCGAGGCGCGCGATGAGCGCGTCGATCTCGTCCAGGGTGTTGTAGTGCACCATCGACACCCGTACCACGCCGTTGCGCTCGCCCAGGCCCAGGGACTCGATGAGACGGCGCGCGTAGAAGTCCCCGTAGCGGATGCCGATGCGCCCGCCGTCGACGTGGGCGGCGACGGCGGCGGGGTCGTGCCCTTCGGCGGTGAAGCTCACGGTAGGAACGCGGACCGCGCGGTCGGCGCTGTCGTGCCCGAGCACCTTCACGCCGTTCTTGCTCCGAAGGTAGCCCAGCAGCCGCGTCGCCAGCGCCTCCTCCTGCTCCGCGACGCTCTCGAAGGCCTGCACCACACGACCGTGCAGGCCGCCGGCAAGGCTGGGCGCCGTGCGTTGCGCCAGCGCCTCGAAGTACTCGATGACACCGAGCAGACCGTAGGTGAGCTCGTAGTTGACCGATCCGGGCTGCAGCTTGCGGGGCACGTCCTCGTCGGCCACGAAGAAGTGGTTGATGGTGGCGAGACCCTCGAGCAGCTCGCGCTTGCCGTACAGCACCGCCAGATGCGGGCCGTACACCTTGTAGCTGCTGAAGACGTAGTAGTCCACGTCCCACGCCTGCACGTCGAGGGCCCGGTGCGGGGCGTACGACACGGCGTCGACGCACACCCGCGCGCCGCGCTCGTGCACCCGCCTGGTGATGTCAGCCACGGGGTTGATGGTGCCCAGGATGTTCGATGCGTGGGTGAAACACACCAGGCGCGTTCGCTCGGTCATGAGCGCCTCGAGGTCGGACGCCCTCAGCTCCAGTGTGTCCGGATCGACCTCCCAGGTCTTGACCACCACGCCCTGGTCGGCCAGCCGCACCCACGGGCCGATGTTGGCCTCGTGATCGCAGTTGGTGACGATGACCTCGTCGCCGGGCGCGAGTTGCGGACGCATCGCCAGCGCCAGGTTGGCGAGCAGCTGGGTGGTGCTCGGCCCGATCACGACCTCGCTTTCGTCGGCGGCGTTGATGGAGGCGGCGACCGCCCGCGTCGCCTCGGCCACCCGCTCGCCTGCCTGCCGGGAAACGGCGTAGCTCGCGCCCAGCTGCACGTTGGTGCTCAGAAGGTAGTCGCGCACCCGGTCGGCGACCCCCACAAGCACCTGGGAGCCTCCGGCGTTGTCGAGGTAGGTCCACTCACCGGCCAGGGCGGGGAACTGCGAACGTACGAAGTCGAGGTCGAGCATGGGAAGCATGGTAGCGCGCCCGGGCGCCGGCAAGACCGCCGGCGCCCGGGCGCGCGCGGAGCCTCGGAGCACGGTGCGCCGGTCGTCAGGCGGCGCCTTGGACGCGCTGCTCCCATCGGCGCACGTTCACGCCCATGGCGAGCAGCCACAGCATCAGCGCCAGCTCGCCGATGAAGGTGAACTCGCTCAGCACGAGCCCGAAGCCCGGCGCCAGGAAGAACGTCG
>Ga0102956_1000482_pt1 | contig 14491 bp, 12 predicted proteins | sample SalPonF2_A_D2_MG_FD_84515 | JGI IMG/M metagenome (GOLD analysis project Ga0102956, IMG submission 84515) | Salt pond soil microbial communities from South San Francisco under conditions of wetland restoration - Salt Pond MetaG SF2_A_D2_MG ...
ACACGGCAAAGGTACTATTATGCGCCTTGGCGACAATGCTGTCGTCAATGTTGACATTATTTCCACCGGTTCGATTCTGATTGATTATGCTCTCGGAGTCGGGGGTATCCCACGGGGAAGAGTCACAGAAATCTACGGACCTGAATCAAGTGGTAAAACAACACTGGCTCTTCATATAATCGCGGAAGCACAAAAGAAAGGTGGTTATGCCGCTTTTATTGATGCAGAACACGCTTTTGATCCCAAATATGCCAAAGCGCTGGGTATTAAAATTGATGAATTACTGGTCTCCCAACCCGACAGTGGAGAACAGGCTCTTGAAATCGCCGAGACGTTAATCCGATCTGCAGCACTTGATGTCGTCGTTATCGATTCGGTTGCAGCACTTGTGCCAAGAGCCGAGTTGGAAGGGGAAATGGGCGATTCTCACATGGGACTTCAGGCACGATTGATGTCACAAGCCCTTCGTAAATTGACGGGTATTGTAAATAAGACCCGAACCGCAGTTGTTTTCATCAACCAAATTCGTGAGAAAATCGGCGTTATGTTCGGTAACCCGGAGACAACCACTGGCGGACGCGCACTCAAGTTTTATTCATCTGTCAGAATGGATATTCGACGGATTGGTGCGCTGAAAAAAGGAGATCAGGTTTTAGGTAACCGTACTAAAGTCAAAATTGTTAAGAACAAGGTGGCTCCTCCTTTTAAAGAAGTTGAATTTAACATCATGTACGGAAAAGGTATTTCCCGCTTATCTGAATTGCTCGATATGGCGGTGGAAAGAGATATCATCCAAAAACGGGGAAGCTGGTATCGATTTGACGGCGAACCCATCGGACAAGGATCTGACGCGGCTATGCAGTTTCTGGAAGAAGATCAAAAACTGCGCGATTCTATCGAAAAACAGATCCTCGAAGAACTTTATCCCGAGCAAAAGGAAAACAAAGAAGCTGAAAAAGATCAATCAAAAAAAGAGAAAAAGAAGAAAGAAGCCGCTAAATAACGAGTGGATCAATCTGAAGATTTATCAAATAATAAACCACCCGTTCCCTTACCTGGGACAATAAGCTCTATCCGGATTCAAAAAAATAATCCGGATCGGGTTTCCATTTTTGTCGATGGAGTTTTTTTAATCGGTGTTACGCAAAAGGCCGTTCTTGATTACAATTTAGCGAAAGGAACCAGCATCAATCTGGCCCTCTACAAAGAGTTAAGCCAGGTTGATACCGTTTCTAAGCTTGAACAATATTTTTTGCGTCTATTGGCGCGCCGGATGTATGTAAGTTCTGATTTATTTCAAAAAGCGAAAAATAAAGATTACGCTGAGGCAACTATTACCTCAGTAATCCGTAAATTTACAGACAAAGGCTGGATCGATGATCATGCATTTGCTTTGGCCTTCGCACGAGATAAATATCATTTAAACCAATGGGGACCCTATAAGATTAAATCTGCGTTGCAAGCTAAAGGGTTACCTTCTAAATTTATTAATAAGGCCATTAACGAGGTCTTTGACAAAGCCAATTCCAGAGAGACATTTGAACAATTAGTCAAAAAGAGGAAACGGCATTTCTTAAGAGAAGAGGATTATTTGAAGCGGAAAAAGAAGGTCATGGACTATCTCTTACGCAAAGGCTTCTCTGCCGAAGCGATTAGTAAACATTTAGATGATTTAATGAAAATGATTAAGGGATGAAATCAATCACATTCGAAAAAGTCGTACGGGTAATCGTAGGCCTGGTATTATTAAGCCTGATGCTTATGATTTTATACCGCTATGCCAATCTCGTGGCTTATGCTTTGGTAGCCCTGATTATGTCCTATATTCTGGATCCCTTTGTCAATAAATTACAGGCTGCCGGTTTAAATCGAATGTGGAGCACGATCGTGGTATTAACCTCCGTTGTACTGGTTTTGGTCTGGATATCAACCACCATATTCCCCACCGTCGGTGGACAAATCGTAGAGCTTACCAAGCAGCTTAATTTGACAAATATTCAAAAAGTAGCCACCAAAATGGATGAGCAGTTGCATTCAACTCTGCCATTTGTTCCACAGGGCTTTTTGCGTGAAAATCTTGTAAAACTTGTTCAACGCACATTCGATCTCAGCGGTTTGTCGAATACGATCAGTAATATTTTTGGGATATTTGCCAATGTCTTCGCGGCTGTCATTGTCATTCCATTTGCCACTTTCTTTTTCCTGAAAGATGGCAGTAAATTTCGTCGCGTGATCTTACAGCTTATTCCAAATGCCTATTTCGAAACAACCATGAGTATCCTGAGTAAAGTCGAAACAAGACTTGGCTATTATTTCAAAAGTGTCGCACTCGAAAGTTTTCTGGTTGGTTTACTCGCTTTTGTATTATTATCCTTTGCCGGACTAAAAAATGCATTATCTGTTGCAATAGCTATTGGAGTAGCTAACAGTATTCCTTATTTTGGTCCCTTGCTTGGCTACATATTATCAATCGTTGTAGCTATATTCGAAACCGGTGATTTTTCTTTGGTTTTAGAATGTTTACTGGCTGTTTTAGCCACACAATTAACAGATAATGTTGTATTTCAGCCATTTCTGTTTTCACGATCTGCAGATATGCATCCATTAGTGATCTTATTTGTTGTATTTATTGGTGCGGAAACAGCGGGTTTGGTTGGTATGCTGGTGGCAATTCCAATTGCTACTATATTAAAAATTACGGTAAAGGAAATAATTTGGAGTATTAATAATTATCATGTCTTTAGCGCGGAAAAATAATGGAATAAAACTAAAACCATTGCCTTCTAAAGGCACAATTGCCGTAACGGCCCCCGCTTCACCACCCGACGAAAAGAAATTACAAAACGGCATTTCCTATCTGGAAAAACTCGGTTACCGGGTTGAGATTGGAAAAACCTGTTATACCAAGAATTATTATCTGGCAGGATCCGACAAACTTCGTGCACGTGAGTTAATGGATTTTTTCTCTGACCCGAAAGTTGATGCCATCTTCTGTGCCCGTGGCGGATTCGGCAGTATGGGGTTATTACCATTACTCGATTACGAAGTAATTAAAAAGAGCCGGAAACTGTTAGTTGGTTTTAGTGATATTACCGCCCTCGAATGGGGAATTTATGCACAAACCTCGCTGCCGACCATTTCAGGTGGTATGGTCGGTACGGATATGGGAAAACTTCCAATCAATGAACAATTCGAATCTCATTTTTGGGAATTGATCAACAGCGGAATGTTAAACATTGAACTCACTTTTAAATCGGAAAAAGAAAATCTGATTGTAGGAAATGGTTTTGCAGGTACCATGTCGGTAGCATCAAAACTGGTTGGAACTCCATATTTTCCTCAAATATCAGATGGAATTCTTATATTTGAGGATGTTCATGAATATCGCCATAAGATCGACGGTCTATTGCAGCATTTTAAATTAAGCGGATTATTTAACACATGTAAAGCCATCCTTTTAGGTAAGTTTATCCCTGCAGACGATGAAAATGAAGACGAACTGCCTGCTGTGGAAAAGCTATACCAAAGAATATTTGAAAGCTTCAATATTCCAGTTATAACCGATGTATCTTATGGTCATATCAAAGAAAAAATGCCAATGCCCGTCGGAATATCGATGCAGTTAACTTTAGGACCCAAATCATATTTAAAAACTCAGGAACCCATTTTTAAATCTTGAAAAATTTAGTTGTTTTTGCTTCCGGATCAGGAACAAATTTTCAGGCAATTATCGATGCTGTGGAATCAGGTGTTTTTTCCGCACGCATTAAAGGCCTTATTGTCAATAAAAACTCGATTCAGGCGATAGACAGAGCTAAAAAGCATAACATTCCGGTTGAAATAATAAGACGTAAAGATTTTAACACGAAAGAAGATTACATTGCATGTTTGCGTTCTACATTGCATCGCTGGTCTCCGGATCTTATTGTGTTAGCCGGATATCTGAGAAAAATACCGGATTCCATCATATCGATTTTCCATAACCAAATTATAAATATTCATCCCTCTCTTTTACCAAAATATGGAGGAAAGGGATATTATGGTATACACGTCCACGAAGCCGTATTGGCAAATGAAGAAAAAGAAAGCGGTTGTACCGTTCATGTGGTTAGCGAAGAATACGATCAGGGTCACATTTTAGGGCAAACGAAAGTACCTGTAAAACCCGGTGATACACCCAAAATACTGCAAAGGCGGATTTTGGAAAAAGAACATCAACTATTAATTCAAGTAATCAAAGAAATCCTCACAAAAAAAGAATCCTAATATCGTGTCTATCAAAGTATTATCAGATCTACCCCAAAAACCCCTTACGATAAAACGAGCACTTCTCTCCGTATCCAATAAAGATCAATTAATCCCTCTTGCCAAAACGCTTCATGAATCTGGAGTGGAAATCATATCAACCGGTGGAACTGCAAAAGTGATTAGTGATACCGGTATCCCGGTTAAAGATGTTTCTGAAATAACACAATTTGATGAATGTTTAGACGGCAGAGTTAAAACACTTCATCCTAATGTCCATGCAGGAATACTTGCCAGAACAAGTTATCAACCGGATGTGGATGAATTGGATAAATTGGATATTTCTCCTATAGAATTGGTAGTTGCCAATCTTTATCCGTTCAAAAAAACAATTCAAAAAGACGATTGTACATTGGCAGAAGCGGTAGAATATATCGATATTGGCGGACCCACGATGGTCAGAGCGGCAGCAAAAAATTTTGCTCACGTCTGTATCTTAACGGATCCATCACAGTATGAAGATTTCATCAATAAATTAAAAGAAAATAAAACGATATCTTTTGAGTCAAGAAAACAATTGGCTCGTGCAGCATTTAATCATACTGCTGAATACGATACGACCATAGCTAATTATTTTAATGACCTTTATGATGAGACCACTCCTCCCCAGCTAAATGTTTCATTTCCAAAATCGCAGGAACTCAGATATGGTGAGAACCCGCATCAGATGGCAGCTGTTTATGGCAATCAGAAGGAATACATCGATTGCTTTCATGGGAAACAATTAAGTTATAACAACTACAATGATATTGATTCCGCATTAAATCTGATTGCAGATTTTGAGACTTCTGAGCCCACATGCGCCATTTTTAAACATACGGTGCCTTCAGGTGTAGCTAAAGCCGAATCTCTGGAACAAGCCTATCGAAAAGCCTTTCAGACAGATACGATGTCACCTTTTGGAGGAATCGTAATTGTAAATAAAAAATTGGATTTGAATACAGCACGTGCAATTGATGAAATTTTTACTGAAATTATAATCGCTCCTGAATATGAAGAAGAAGCGCTCGAATTATTGAAGAAAAAAGCGAATCGACGACTTATTCGTCAGACTAAAAGCGTAAAATCTAAAAAAAGCATAACTTTTCGTTCAATATTTGGGGGATCGTTATTCCAGGATGCAGATCATCGATTAGTTAATGAGGATGAATTAAAGATCGTAACAAAACGTAAACCAACCGATCAGGAATACAAAGATTTGATTTTTGCATGGAAAATAGTAAAACATGTAAAATCAAATGCTATTGTTTACGTTAGTGATAATATGACACTTGGTATTGGCTCAGGTCAGACAAGTCGTATCGATTCATCGGAAATAGCAATTGCTAAGGCCAAAAAATTCGAGCTCGATTTGCAAGGAAGTGCCATTGCATCCGATGCTTTCTTCCCATTCGCAGATGGCGTCGAAGCAGCGGCAAAAGCAGGAGCTACGGCAGTTATTCAACCCGGTGGAAGTATCCGGGATAACGAAGTTATAGAGATGGCCGACAAGCATAATATGACCATGCTTTTTACCGGCATCCGACATTTTAAACATTAAGTAATATTAATTTAAAAACTCATTCGCAAATAGGTTATCAAAATTGTAATTTCAGCAATCAGAGATAACTATTATTACTACGAGAAGCTTTACTGTAACGATTTAGAACATGCCCCAGACAACAACTGCATCACCAAAGAAAACCAAACAAAATAAACCCAATGGTTTATTCGATTGGCTATATACCGATATTGCCATTGACCTCGGGACTGCGAATACACTTATTTATGCGCGAGGAGAGGGTATCGTTTTAAATGAACCCTCTATTGTCGCATTAAACAGACAAGATCAGGCCGTCGCTATCGGTCATGAAGCCCGATTAATGCATGAGAAAACTCACAAAGAAATTCGTACGGTCCGACCTTTACGGGATGGCGTCATTGCCGATTTTGAAGTTGCGGAACAAATGATCCGCGGAATGATTAAAAAGGTAAAAACCAAATGGTATTCAACGACCCGTAAAATGGTCGTCTGCGTTCCAAGTGGTATAACCGAGGTAGAACGTCGTGCCGTACGCGACAGTGCGGAACATGCCGGCGCCAAAGAGGTTTATCTCGTTGATGAACCAATGGCAGCCGCTATTGGTATCGGGCTGGATGTTCACGAACCAGTCGGTAACATGATCGTCGACATCGGTGGTGGTACCACAGAAATAGCGGTTATCGCCCTATCAGGTATCGTTTACGCTCAATCTGTCAGACTTGGCGGAGACGAACTGAATGAAGATATCATCAATTATTTTCGAAGAAATCATAATTTACTCATTGGTGAACGAACTGGCGAGTATATTAAATGTGCGGTCGGTTCCGCCACAACTCTTGATGAAGAATTGGAAATTACAGCCAAAGGTCGTGATCTTGTGAATGGTGCACCGAGAACACGTACGGTTACCTCAAAAGATGTTCGTGAAGCCTTAACCGAATCGGTCAATACCATTGTGGAATCCGTCACCAAATCTCTTGAACAAACCCCACCGGAATTATCTGCGGATATTCTTGACCGCGGAATCATGTTAACCGGGGGCGGAGCTTTGTTAAAAAATCTTGATAAATTAATTATGGAAACAACAGATCTTCCCGTGCATATTGCCGAAGATCCACTCACTGCAGTTGTAAGAGGTACGGGAGCAATCCTTGAGGATCTCGAACATTTTAAAAGTGTAGTTTCCTAATATCAGATGTCTGGCCAATAAATGAAATTTACCACATTACGAGTTCAGGATGCACGTGATCATATATTAACAGCATTTTTACTTCTTCTGGCACTTGTCTTGATGGTAAACCGCCATAGAGGTGGGTTGGCTAACTTGCGGAAAATCAGCATCACAACCTTAAGTTATCTCGAAGAACCCTTAGCGAATATTCGGGTATACCGGCAGGCTTTAAAAACGAATGAACACCTCCATCAGCAAAACATAATGCTGATGGACGAAATCAGCCGATTACGTACGATTAAGAAGCAGAATCAAGTCCTGCGTAAAATGCTCGGATTTCGGGATACCACAAATCTCAATTTATTGCCGGTCATGATTGTCAGTAAGGATCTTACCGGCATTAATAACACCATGACGATTAATGCGGGATCGAGCGACAGTGTCAAAATTGGAATGCCATTGGTTACTTCTGATGGTCTTGTTGGCAGAGTCGTTATCGTGTCTAAAAACTATTCGGAAGTGATGCCTTTTTTTAATATGATGTTTAGAGTAAGTGCTGTAGTACAAAATATGCAGGCTTACGGGGTCGTTTCCTGGAATGGTAAAAGCCGGAATGAGTTAATTATGAATTATGTTCCGCAAACCATTCGTGTCGACTCGGGTATGGTCGTTCAAACTTCAGGGTATAGCAACCAATTTCCTGCAAATATCCCAATTGGGACTGTTCTACATACGGAACCTCAAAAAGGTAAAGAAACTCAGAAAATTTATATTAAACCCTTTGTATCGCTCAATCAATTGGCTGAGGGTTTCATTATCCGGTACAAACCGGATAGTACAGTAACGCGCCTTCAGAACAAAATGCACAATTTATATTAATGAGATCTGATTTTATAAAGGATTTACTTTTAGGATTAGCATGCGTTATTGTCCAAATTGTCATCTTCAGACATCTGAAGATTTTCAGTGTACAGGCTGATATCGTACTGCTATTTATTATCTGGCTGATGACTCAGCGAGACCGGACTACGGTCATTATTATCGCTGCAATACTTGGTTTCGCTCATGATGCCCTCATGGATCTCTGGGGACTCAACATGTTTGCCAATACTCTTGTAGCATTTTTAGGATATAAATATATGCCTAAAAACGCTGAATCGCGGTTATTAACGACTCAGGTCTTTCTTTTGATTTTAATAGTTACTTTATTCCATAATATAATATTTATCGGCTTAGCAAGTTTTATTAACAGTTATGCTACCAGTCTTTACATTTGGTACTTTTTGATTGGTGGAAGCCTGTATACCGCATTGGTAGGAAGTATCGTTTATCTTTTCAAAATCAAGTAGTTACAATGCGCCGATCACGAAAGCAACACATTAAGTCATCAATTCGAGTTCTTCAGGTTTCGATGGTCGGGTTATTTTTGGTATTAATAGGACGTTTATACCAATTACAAATTCTCGATTATCAAACGTACAATCCTCTAAGTAAGAAAAATTCTATACGAAGAGAATACGTAAGCCCTGCGCGCGGACTCATTTACGATCGTAATGGAAATTTATTAGTCGATAATGAACCCATTTATACAATTACCATTACACCTGAAAAATATGATACGACTAAAAATCATTTGCTTGCCAAGTTGCTTGGTGTAAAAATCAGTGACCTCAGACAACGCATTAAGAAGGCGGAACAATATTCCTGGCAAAGAAAATCACGATTATATACTGAAGTTGATTTCGACACCTTTTCAAATATTCAGGAAAACATATGGAGACTCCCCGGTATAGGTCATATCATCGAAAGTAAGAGACATTACCCCACTCCCATTAAAGCAGCTCACATTTTAGGATATTTGAGAGAGGTATCTCAGAAAACATATTTGAGTTCTGATCAATATCAATTAGGCGATAAAGTGGGTAAAAGTGGCCTTGAACAGGTTTATGAAAGCTATTTACGAGGGAAAAAGGGAATCTCATATAAGCTAATTAACGCATTTGGTCAGGAATTGGGACCCTATGATGATGGGAAACTCAACAAGGCCCCAACCAAAGGAGCTAACCTTTACACTACACTTGATACAAAGTTACAATTATTCGCCGAAAAATTATTAAAAAACAAACGCGGAAGCGTCGTTGCCATAAATCCTGAAAACGGAGCTATTTTAGCTATGGCAAGTTCTCCTGAATTCGACTTATCCAAACTCGCCGGCAGGCTCGATCATCATTACTGGGCCAAAATAAACGCAGATACTACAAGTCCGCTTTTTGACCGGGCAATTGCTGCTCAGGAACCGCCCGGCTCAACGATCAAACCACTAATGGCTTTGATCGCGCTTCATCTCGGTGTCATCACTCCGCAGACTGTAATCAATAATCCAGGTTATTTTTACCTCGGCCGGCGCTACGGAGATCATGCTCCACCGGGTAAATACGATGTGGTAAAAGCCATCGAAAAATCCAGTAATACCTTCTTTTTCACAGTGATGTATAAAGTTGCAAGTGACGGACTCTTCGATAAATGGCATTCTCTGGCTTCAGATTTCGGACTTGGTCATTTAGATTATATCGATTTGCCTGGAGAACGCCCTGGTATCTTACCCGACAGTTCTTATTTCAATAAACGATTCGGATATCGTAAATGGAGCATTGGTGATGTAATCAATTTAGGAATTGGTCAAGGCGTAATGTCCGCAACGCCATTACAGATGGCCCTTGTTTCAGCTGAGATAGCCAATAATGGATACAAAATCCAACCTCATATTGTGCGGGCTATCCAAAAAAGTAATGGCACCCTCTTACACACAGATCCCGTAAAGAAAAAAATACCCTGGGTTTCTCAAAAGAACGTTAATATTGTAAAAGAAGGAATGCGTCGAGTCGTTTTAAAGGGTACCGCCAGATGGTACGCAAATATTAAAAATATCAAGATTGCAGGTAAAACAGGAACGGCCCAAAATCCAAGAGGTAAAGATGATGCCTGGTTTATCAGCTTTGCACCGTACAAACATCCTAAAATTGCCATGGCTGTTCTTATTGAACATGCCGGATACGGATCACAATCCGCGGTCCCCATCAGTGCCCTATTAATTGAGAAATATCTCACCGGGAAGGTTAAACGGAAATGGCTGCTCAAGAAAATGCTCAATTTTAATCCGGCAAAAGAGAAAGAATAGATGAGAAAATGGTATAAAGATTTAGATTGGATATTTATTCTTTGCTGGGTTGCCTTAACAATCATTGGTCTCGCTGCAATATACAGTGCTACACAGGGACCGGTGTCTCAATTTTTGCCCTCATATATCCAGAATAACTTTTATAAGCAGCTGTTATGGGTGGGTATTTCTGTTGTAATTCTTATAGTAGTTCAATTTACCGCGCCGCGTACTTTTCAGCAAATATCGTATCTGTTTTATGCATTTTGCATCCTCTTGATGATCTCCACCCTGTTATTTGGCATTTCTATCAACGGCGCCAAAAGCTGGATTTCTATTGCCGGAATGCACTTGCAGGTCAGCGAAATTATGAAGATCGGTACGATTATGGCTGTTGCCAATTATCTGACGAGTCGGCGGAATATATCAGCTGAAAAACTCAGTTCCGCTTTGATTGCTGTGGGCATCATTTTACTTCCTGTTGGACTTACGATTTTACAGAATGATACAGGAACCGCATTGGTATTATTATTTTTAATACCGGTCATGTTATTCTGGTCAGGACTCCCGAGGGGGATTTCTCTTTTTATCATATCCCCTGCCATCATTGGTTACTTTTCAATCATTCATTGGATTTGGGGGTTAGTCGCTACTTTAGTTCTAACAGTAATGATATTTTTCATTCAGAAACGAACCTGGCTGACGATTGCGACTTTGGTGATGGGCATTATTATCGTCTCAAGTGTGCATGTGGCTCTCTTTCAAATATTGGAACAGCATCAAAGAGCCAGGATTGAAGCTTTTACAAATCCGTCATTCGATCCACATGGAGCAGGTTGGAATGTCATACAGGCTAAAACAGCAATTGGGTCCGGTGGTTTAACCGGGAAAGGTTTTTTGAAAGGAACACAAACTCAATTACGTTTTCTCCCGGAACAATGGACCGATTTTATATTTTGTGTGATTGGAGAAGAATTCGGATTTATCGGTGCAAGTATCGTCATCATCATATTTCTAATACTTTTGATGCGTATGTTAAATGTGGCGGGATCGCATAAACATCCCTTTGCCCAACTTGTGATCGTAGGCATATCTGCTATCTTTTTCATCCACATCCTAATCAACATAGGGAGTGCTATGGCCTTATTACCCGTAATTGGGATTCCTCTACCCTTTATCAGTTACGGTGGCTCAGCATTTATGTCAAGCACTTTTATGCTTGCCATATGTCTCAATATGGAGCTCTACCATCGGGATTTTAGTATTTTCGTGTGATTTTCAGCGGTTAACTTTCAATTAACCTCCAAATGGTGAATGAATCTTAACCCGAATTATTCACGTAACCAATATGAAGTAATACATATCATATTGTAAATAAAGTAACTTATAAAAAATAAACTAATCCTCGATTTTGAGGACGCTAAAAAAAGCTGCGAAATTTGGCCGTGCTCTGCGTTGAATTTAAAAATGCTTAATCAACGTACCACTGTATATTTCATGCACATTTTTAATCCCGAAAGCTTTCGGGACACGACAAAATTTCTTGGTGAATAATCCGGGTTAAAGTTAGCGGGAATTCGATATAATTATAGACTTATTCTGTTTCATATCCCTGTTTGGAAGATCTCTCATCCAAAAAGCGGGTTCAAGATGACGATTTTGAGTGATGCTTTTTATACCTCAACATCATCTTCGACCATTCGCGTCATTTCGATTGGAGGGAGAAATCTTCAAAGTAAAATATTCATTCCAAGACGCTGTTTTGAGATGATTTAATTTCGAACTCACGTTAAAATTAATCCCAGTGTCCACAGAGTTTTTACACAGAGCCACATTGTATATAGCCTATCTTCCAAAATGAGCACACACTGCTCACTGATCCCCTTTCAATGCTAATTGTTTATCGGTTTTCAGGTTGAAATTTCGTCGATGATATTTGGTGTATCCATATTTTTGCAATCCCTCATAATGTTTTTTAGTAGGATATCCGACATTGGTATCCCAACCGTAAAACGGAAATACCTGATGCAGTTCTCTCATGAGTTTATCCCGGTAAACTTTTGCCAGGATGGAAGCCGCTCCGATACTTACCGATCGCATATCTCCTTTAACAAGACATTGAACCGGAATCAAACTATCCAGATAACGATTTCCATCGACCAATAAATAATCAGGATGAGGATTGGCAGCATCCACACATTTCTGCATTGTCAATAATGATGCCCAAAGTATATTGTGGGTTTCTATCTCCTCTCTTGTTCCCAATTTGACGATCCAAAAAACGGATTTAGCCTTTATTTGAATCGATAACTCATTCCTATCTTTTTCACTCAGCTGCTTACTGTCTGTGATCCCTTCGATAATATCCTTTGCATTCGGATCTAAAATAACCCCGGCTGCCGCGACAGGTCCGGCCAAACAACCTCTTCCAACTTCATCGAGCCCCATTATTCTCGCATAACCTTCCGACCATAATCGGTTTTCAAATTTATAATTGTCGATTTCTCTATTAATCTTCATTTTATCATTTTTAAATCGAAAATACGATACTCTCCAACTCTTTTATATTCGAATAAGTTAAAGCTGTTTACCGGACAAATAAATAATATTGACTGAGAATTTATTAATTCTGGATACAATTTGAAATGATTAAACCTGTTTATTAGTTATATAATTGAGTTTCTAATTATAAGGATGGCCAGATATGCATTTCAGATATGTCAAATGGGATGAAAGATTCGCCCAGTCACAAGGATCTCTTTTCGATAAACTACTGGATATATTCCAGCAGTTATTAATTATTAGTGGTGGAGACGTGCAACAAGCCTTATCATGGCTGACCGAACTCGACCGCGAATATGGTTTGACCGATTCCGATTCTGATGATTATAGTATTGGCGATTTCATCGAAGACTTGAAAGAACAAGGATACATTAAGGACGGTCATGAAAACAACCAACTAATCATTACGCATAAGACAGAACGAGATCTTCGTCAAAAGTCACTTGAAGAGATATTCAATAATCTTAAAAAAGGTGCCGTAGGTTCGCATAAAACAAATTATATCGGTAAAGGAATTGAAAGAGAGCCGGAAACCCGGGCTTGGCAATTTGGTGATGACATCCAGAATCTGGATAATGTTGGTACATTGATGAATTCACTAAAACATAGTAACATCGATAATCTAAGTCTTCAGGAAGATGATCTGCGTGTTTATAATACCGATCATTACACTTCTGTGGCAACCGCCCTCATGATCGATCTAAGCCACTCAATGATACTTTATGGTGAAGACCGTATCACCCCCGCCAAAAAGGTCGCCATGGCGCTCTCAGAGCTTATAATGAATCAATACGAAAAGGATTCGTTGGATATTATTGCTTTCGGTAATGAAGCATGGCAGGTCCAGGTTCATGATTTACCCTATTTAAAAGTCGGACCTTATCATACGAATACTCAGGCAGCATTGGAACTCGCCCGACATTTGTTACAGCGAAAGAAATATGCCAATAAACAGATTTTCATGATTACGGATGGGAAGCCTTCTGCCATACGTCATAATGGAAGATTGTATAAAAACAGCTTTGGTCTTGATCGACGTATTGTTAATAAAGTATTAGATGAGGCTGTGAAATGCAGAAGAGATAAAATTAAAATCACAACCTTTATGATTGCCCGGGATCCCTATCTGCAAAATTTTGTTCGCGAATTGACAGAAGCCAATCAAGGACGGGCCTATTATGCTTCTCTCGATAAATTAGGCGATTACGTTTTTGAAGATTATATCAGAAATCGTAAAAAACGGGTTCGTTGAATAAGGTGAATTCGATATAATTAACGTGAGGTTCGTTTAAGATTATAATCTATCTACTTTATAAAAGTAGCTATTAAATTAGCTTATTCTATGACCACCGATCACAGACGACAGAGAAATGCTCTGATATTAATTGAACATTATTTATTCTGAAAAACGGTATAATCAACGTGAATTCGATATCGGAATCATGCTTTATGCATCAAAACAGCTCTGCAGCGTCGATTGTCAGTCGTCCGTCGTCAAGATAGGTTATATTTTCACAGGTCGTATTCTCAATGTAATTATTACAACTCTGCGATTCTTAGCCAAACCTCACGTTATTTATGTAATGTAGCGTGAGTTCGAAATAAAATCTTCTCAAAACAGCGTCTTGGAATGAATATTTTACTTTGAAGATTTCTCCCTCCGGTCGAAATGACGCGAATGGGCGAAGATGATGTTCCTGTTTAAAAAACACCACGCAAAGGCGTCATCTCGAACCCGCTTTTTGGGTGAGAGATCTTCCAGACGTGGATGTGA
>Ga0102956_1000486_pt1 | contig 14439 bp, 12 predicted proteins | sample SalPonF2_A_D2_MG_FD_84515 | JGI IMG/M metagenome (GOLD analysis project Ga0102956, IMG submission 84515) | Salt pond soil microbial communities from South San Francisco under conditions of wetland restoration - Salt Pond MetaG SF2_A_D2_MG ...
TAACAGCGAGATCCCGGATCGGGGTCCGGGATGACGTCAACTACACGTTTTTAAGCTTTTAAAATTTAAAGTAACACAGTGGCCTCAATGTCATACCACCTGTGTTCCCCTTTGATTAATACATTCCGTGAGAATCTGCGTCGTCCGTGTCATCCGCGTTCCATCTTTTAAGTTTGCACGAGCCTTTAACCACGAGATCCCGGATCGGGGTCCGGGAAGACGTCAACTACACGTTTTTAAGCTTTTAAAATTTAAAGTAACACAGTGGCCTTTCGGGACACGGCAAAATTTCTTGGTGAATAATCCGGGTTAACTACATTCTCATCTTACATCAGGTAAAAAATTACTGCTCACTGCTACAGTCCTAACTGATGCAAAAATATCGTCAAAGAAACCGGTTTGAAGATGATCGTGTAAACAACTCCGACCGCGGCACCGGCGATATGAGCTTCATGATTGATATACCCTCTCTGTTGTTTGCTTTCGTATAAGCTGTATGCGATAAACAAAATCCCAAAAATAAGCGCCGGAATGCCTATAGGGATAAAAAACAGATACAACTTCTCCCATGGATCGAACAAGATAAATGAGAAAATCACCGCTTCAACAGCTCCTGATGCCCCGAGACTGGCATAAGCCGGATCATTATTATACTTGATAAGACTTGGGATATTAGCGATGATCAGGGCTGAAAAATAGAGTCCTACAAATATTGGCGTTCCTAAAAGCTTTTCCACAAAGGGACCAAATATATAAAACGTGAACATATTGAAAAGAAGGTGCATGAAATCGGCATGTAAAAAGCCGGATGTTACCACCTGATACCACCTATTCTCATGAACCGTATAATAAGGCCGCAACATCCCCTCTTCAAAAAAATGCGGAAACACGTACCAGGCTGATAGTGAAGTAATAACCGTTGCAAAAAGTATAACGTAAGCCATTGAATAACTTTAAGTAATATTATTTTAATTTGAGCATATCCTAATGAAAATAAAATATCGAGATCAAGGATACCAACTATTTTCTTTATAGAAACGAAATGAGGAGTAAACAATTATCAATTAGTAATGAATAATGAGGAATTAATTATGATTGTTGAGGGGAAAACGTTTACGGTTCATTTTTTGAGTAATGGCTTTTCGGTTATGTGAAATGGCAATGCCCAATTGTAGGGACGTAGCATGCTAAGTCCCTACCGCTATGTGGTGCTTATCATACAATCCTTAAAAATTTCCTCAGGAGTAGTTCTTTTTTTACTATCCCATTATCAGGAATATCTGTTGTAAAATATTCTTTTTGCAGAAAAAGGGATAGTCTTCGTATATTTGGAGTCTTAGTTGAAAAAACAAGCCGAAGTAGCTCAGTTGGTAGAGCAACGCTCTCGTAAAGCGTGGGTCGTCGGTTCAAGTCCGATCTTCGGCTCTTGTTAAAAGCCATAAGTTATGATATAAATAACAACGTATGGCTTTTGTATTTTTAGATAGCACGACATAAGTATAACAAACCTTCTTTCTTTAATCTCTCGTTCCCAAAGTCCCCTTTGGGAATGCTTAACCGGAAGCTTTGCTTCCTTTCCTCAACTTCGTTTGGTTTGAGCAGAAATTTGTTGCAAGGTTGACTTTATCACATATACAAGCAAATGAAACAGCGTTTCAAATATTACATTCCCAACGGGGACGTTGGTAACGAGGAGATAAACGGAACGTTGAGGACGAGGTAATCCTTCTCAGTACCAATAAGAAACCCTGAATACTCTTAGATACCCAGGGTTATGGTTGTGTTGTTCAGGAGGGGACAGCAGATTTGACTACATCTGCTTCATTGTTGTGTGTGTGGTGAGTAAATATTGGTTAAAAGCCTGATATATTTTGGGCATCGCAACCCTTACATCGAATTTTCTGAATGTCATCAAATTCTTGGTCAGCCAATTCATAAACAGATCGCAGCCTTTACTTTTTCCGGTAGCCACATTTTTAGCAGAAATGGCTTTACCGCCATTCTCGTCAGTCATCAGATGTAATTCACTCGCATGTTCGAACGTATGTTCGAGATCTTTGGCGGCTTGGGGATTATTATGTGATTTCCAATTGAGATAACCGAGCAGGAAGTAGATCTCCGCATTCTTATGCTGTGTCATCAATAAATCATTCAAAATACCTTTAGCATCATCGTTCCGGTCCTGATAGACAGCGATCTCGCCAAGACGAATTTTGGGATTCAAGGCTTCCTTGTTTAAATCGTTCGCCCGCATGAAATACCATTTTGATTTATCCGGCCGGAAAAACTTCTTATGCTGTACACAAAAAAGTAAATCTCCCAATTGATTATAAGCCCGCTCACTTTGTGGATTTATCCTAATTAATTTTTCCCAAACTTTCTGGGCGTTATTAAATTGATCCACTTTTTTATACATCGTACCAACATAGTACAGCGCATCCTTATGTTTCGAATTCAACTGTAGCGCTCTTTTATAAGCTGCTATAGCTGAATCCGCTTTGCCCCGCAATCGAAATTTTGTAGCTCGATTGTAATGTTTCCAGAATATTTGTGAAGAATTATGTATAACCTTAGCAGCCGAACTTTTACCGATTCCTTTCGATTCCGAGTATTTATTTATGGAGATTCCGACAAACGCCAGAATCAATACTACCGCTATGATGATATATTCTTTACGTAACATATGGTTTTACTTACTGATGAGACCGATTCGTTAACTTCTTAATTTTATGTACGCCTTCCGTGATGGCTATCCGTTCGTTAACCGGAATATCGATGAATCGCTGTTTCATACCACTTGGCCATTGTATATCCAGAGTATCTACTTTGCTGAATTTTGACAGTCCAAAATGCTGAATCGGACTGTCCTGTGATAAATAGGAACTCTGATCTCCCACCTCACGTATTTGTGTGATTCCACCACTTTCTAACTTCAACTTGGCTCCGATGGCGGATCGATTACTTTTGGTGCCTGTCAGTTTCACTTCCAGCCAGTTATTCTTATTTCCACCATCATTTCGCAGCAGTACACCATTACCGCCATTATTGACGATAAATACATCCACATCACCGTCATTATCATAATCTCCAAAAGCGGCACCTCTGCTTACATTTTTATAGGATAACGCCTCACCGCTAACCGAGGTTACATCCGCAAATCCTTTTTTAGGTCCCTCATTCCAAAAAAGTGTATTTTTCATTGGAACCAGATATTTAGGATGATCTTTTTGTTGATCCGTACTTCCATTAACGACTAATAAATCGAGACGGGAATCATTATCATAATCAAAAAACGACGTTCCCCAGCCAACGTAATCCAGCGAAATCTGTCCGAGTCCATATTTTTCCGCTTCATCCTGAAACAGCATCGGCAATCGGGCATTGGGCATTTTACTCATGGTATTTCGCTCGTTTATGTAAAAACCATTTTCTTCTGCCAGCCAGTGAGTTACAAATAAATCCATGTCGCCATCATTATTCCAGTCACCTACCGCCAATCCCATGGCTCCCCGGTAATCAGCAACATGTGCAGGGTGACTCACTTCGACAAAGGTTCCATTTCCTTCGTTTTCATACATCATATTATCCGAAACGTCATTCGCCACATACAAATCGGGCCAGTTATCATTATTGAAATCACACCAGACGGCCGATAAACTTTTACCGGTTGAGTCAGCAACGCCCGCCGGAATAGCCTCTTCCGTGAAGGTTCCGTTCCCATTGTTGTGATACAGTAAGTTCCTTTGGGCGGGAAATGAGAGCGGGTTAATCCCCGGTGGCTCCTCATCATTACCCCGCTGCACCACCTGATGATCGTTAGATTTACTGTATTTAACGTAACCACAAACATATAAATCCAAATAACCATCCCGGTCGTAATCGCCCCAGGAAGCACCGGTCCAGAATCCTTTTTTATTGCCTAAACCAGCTTTCTGGGTTTCGTTTGTGAAAGTGCCATTTCCGTTGTTATGGTAAAACACATTCTTCCCATAAGCTGTAATAAAAATATCGGGATACCCATCATTATCCATATCTCCAACAGCTACACCCATTCCCATTCCATGAAAATTGATTCCTGCTTTCTTGGTGACGTTGGTGAAGGTGCCGTCTCCATTGTTATGATATAGAGCACATTGGGCCGGTGATTTTTTCACCTGACCGGGTGACATAGTCAGCGGCCCCGCCTCATTCACAACAAACAGATCGAGATAACCGTCCTGATCATAATCGATCCAGGCCGCTCCGGAGCCCATATCTTCCGGCAATTGCGTAGTTCGTTTACCATGAAAATGGGTAAAATGGATATCCGCTCTCTTTGTAATATCCGTGAACTTGACATCAGGGTGATCTTTGGGCACTGGTTTTCTTAATACTGCCGTCACCCCTTTTACGTGCTCACCGGGTATATACATTTTCCTCTTTTTCTTTCTAAAAAAGAGGAAAATTAATAATAACACAAACACGACAGCGATAGAGCTGGTGATATACAGAGATCGTTTTCTTTTGGGAATCGACATAAATGTTACTTACGGATGTGTGGGGTATGATTTTTCTACTATAATTCGTTTATGGTCACTCGATAATACCGTTACCGGAGCCGTGATATCGGTTTTTCCATGATTGAAAAATCGGTTCAGAACATATTGGTTGAATTTCCGATAACACAATTTGGCTTCTACATAAAGCGTATCATCGCTTCCAAAATTTCTGGCATGAGAAGTGTGATAAGTAAAATTATACTTGGCCTGATCACTAAATCCCGGATATAACGCACGACTGAATTTTACACCAACTAATTCCCATAAATTATGCCGGTCTATCATACTTCCATATTGATCAACCGGTTCGGCTCGATATATAAACGATCCTGGTGGAATAAAGTGATGTTTATCGAGAACCCCGGATGAATAGACAATATGTCCCTGACTGTCTTTAACCGTCAATTGTAACCAAGCCTGAATAAGATCGAGGGGTCCGGTCGGGAAATTGTGACCAGGTTTATTATTCGTAACCATGACATCGATATCCACACCTTGTCCCACACGAATGGAATCGGGGGTGATCAGATGAATGGGTACGGCAGCACCGGTATGCCATTTATTCTTTATTTCCGGGATTTTAATCTCGCCCTTCAGCCATTTCACAACAAGCTTAGCTTGCTTCTTACCACCGGGAAGTTTCAATAATGTGGGCATAAACTGATTTCCTCCCAGGAAACGGTGACTTCTGTGTTTATGATCGTTGGGCGTTCGGTTATAATCGAGTGAATCACCATTAGCCGGATCAAAAGTGGATACAAGTGGCATATGACATTCGCGACATTCAATCGTCTTCATAGGCTCTCGTGGATGATTCCAGTGACTTTTACGCCAGTTATCGTATTGATTTTGCAGTTGTACCCAGCCAACACCATTTACCTGTTTGTTAATAAATTGTTTATGGCAGGAACCGCAAAATTCCGGTGTCCTCAATAATTCACGGTTAAAACTGGAAATATGATGTCCGGGATACGCACGAATCAAAAAATCACTCAGAAACTTTGCCGTTTTACCTTTTTTCATTTCAAACATATAAGGAACCGGCTTTTTGATCTTATACTGAGCGTTTCCTTTTACATCGACTTTGGTAATCGAATGGCAACTCACACAAGATATCCCCTCATTTAGACCGATAGGGTTTGTCAGCTTCTTATCGTCCAGATTTTTTGAACCGGATAAGAGGGATATGGGATCGTGACATCCACCACAATAACGGGTTGAGGCCGGACCTTTTTCAACGGCCATCGCGTGCTGTACTTTTCTAAAAGCAGGATCCATGGCTGAATAACGGTGGGCGCTCGCCTCCCACTCTTTTCCAATGTTGGTATGACACCCACTACTCATACAAGATTTGGAATCCCCTAAGAGACGAGCGTCGATAGCACCACCGCTATTTGTTGTAGCCAGGCTCGGCTGAAAAGGTTTCTTCTTCCCGTATATGAATTGATAATCAGATGGGAACTGATTGTGAAAATGTATGGGATTGTACGCGTATACAAAAAGTATCAGAATAGCTATCTGAATTCCGATTACAAATAGAACCTGAATCCCAAACGATTTTTCTGCTTTAATTAATGGATGTGTCGCTTTTTCTTTAATCGAACGAAAATCCCGTATAATCAATAGGCCAAGATGGGGCACGACTGAGAGCAAGAATGCGAAGGTTGACACGACATGGATCTGATCCCAGGTATAATTAATTTTTGTAAGAAATACGGCTTCATAACAAAGAAAAAGACCCGATAACATGGTTAATATCGCCGTAAACATAGAGATATAACCGGTTAGTTTATAATGGGTCAGTATTCTTTTACGATTGGAAAGCCAGTGCCGAAACTGATAGATGATGTACGGTATAACAGCTACCAAACCAATAGCAGTATGAATGACCACAAGTGCTTGAGTCGTTAAGCTAAATGAAACCAGATAGATAACCAATCCAGAAATCAATTCAAAAAGTAAAATACCAACGACCCAAATCGTTAAACGACTGTGCCATTTAAACTTAGAAGCTTCCATAAGTAAGCGCTTTTAAACAATTAAAGACTAAAGACTCTTTTGTCTACTATATAAATAAATATCCCTTTGATCCAGTAAAAATTTGTAAAAATGAATAGAGCGTTTGGTGAGATAAGAGAATATTTAAAGGGAGTTCGAGATAGAATCTTTTTTAAAAAGCGTTTTAACCCGGATTATTCACCAAGAAATTTTGTTGTGCCCAAGGCGAATTTAAAAATGTGCATGAAACGTACATGGGTACATTGATTAAGCATTTTTAAATTCAACGCAGTGCACGGCAACATTTCGCAGCTCTTTTTAGACTCCTCAAATTTGAGGAAAACTTTATTTTTTACAAGATATTGTTTTTTCAATATGATGTGTATTCATTCTTGTAGCTTACGTAAATAATTCGGGTTAATTTTTGGGAAAACTCCAACTTTATGGGATACAGGCAAATAACACGTCATGCTGTCGCTATTCATGCATTAAAGTGGTATAACTCATAGAATCGAGTATAAATTGGACACTTCCATTTTTTGATGTCAATATTTCAACTTTTTTCATATCACGATTTTGATCCGTTACATACACCGTTAATCTTTTCAACGTTTTGGGCAATCCTTTCAGCTTTACACGTCTCGTGGTACCTTTATTAACGAGATGAATAGCGTATTCATTTTTTGTATTATTTCCAAGCGCGACACAAATGATATCCGGTCTATTGGAAGAAATGGGCATGTAATGCAGATCTTCAGGGGTCGAACTTAGCTGTTTTAAGTTCCAGAATCGCTGTGTCGGATGCAGCGGCTGCTCCGTATTTCCGTAGACCCCGCCACCAGCCATATCGGAATAATCGGAAGTCAATTGCCATTGAAGGATCGATTCCGGCTGATCGATGGACATAATCTTTACATACAGACCGATTTCTTTGATTGCATAAGTTGGCTCCAAAAAGACCTGCGGATACCCCCAAGCGGCAGCGTCAATGCTTCCTTCCCCTACGATGAGGGGTTTATGTATTTTTTGGGCTGCATCCGCCCATTTTATAAGCGTAGTATCGGACCAGCCTCGCCAGGAATGAAAATCAACCGCCCCAATATATGGGTAAGCGGCCGGATCGTTCAATGCTGTTTTGATAAAATTAAACGCATTTGCATCGGAAGTGTCTCCCAGCAGTAATTTCGTTTTTAAGCCATGTGCCGCAAAATAAGCGCCTAAACCTTTAATGAGCTGATCGTGTTCTCTTCCTGTCTGTCGTACATAAATACCTAAATCTGATTCATTGAAAGAGAACATTTTAACGGTGACCCCATAGTGCTTTTTTAAATAAAGAAGATAATCCGTTATCGATCTATATATTTCTTTCATCTTTTGGGGATTCAGTGGATTACCCCAAATACCATTCAGACGTGGATGAGACACTGGTTTCCCCAAAACGGCCCATTTTGGAGGCCACCAATCACTTACAATGATATTAATCCCATTCCTACTCAATCTTTGAGCCATTTGCATCGCTGCCTTAACGCGTGGATTTAACTTTCCCTGCTCCGCCGCTTTGAGTGGATTCATATGCTCTTCAGGCTGCCACAGCTGCCATGGCATTTCTACACGCCCCCATGTCAGGCGCAGGTGATGCAAATTATAATCAATAACTTCCGGATCTATTTTTGGATTTTGAAGACGAAAATTGCCGCCAATACCGTCAAAAGTGCGACCTTCCTCATTACTATTCAGTATGAGAGTAACCGGTCTTCTGTCAATTTTACCGCTTACACGCAACGTAAAAGTGGCCTCTTTACTTTTACCTTTTTTCAAATCACCATTCATCACTGTAAAATAGGCATGAATATAGGGATCATTGAGATCAGAGCTTTTTTTAACAAGAAACTCCGTCGGTTGATCCGTCTTAATAGTCAATCGACGATTGGGTGAAATAAACCGGACTCCTTGTAAAGACGTATGCACATATTGTCGCTTCGCATTGGTCCAGCCACGACCCATCGTAACATCATGTTTATTTATCGATGATGATTTCACAAAATGTATCGTACCACCGATATAATCTGATTTAGGTAAATCAATTTTAAAATAGGCGCTCGTTATCGTGGTATCGACTTTTGGAGTGAATATGATATGTAATTTTGCTATTCCGGGCCTCAAATTCGTAACAATTTCTTTCAGTCTGATTGTACCAAGTTTTGATGTTATGATCTGCTTGTTTCCTTTTCGCACGTAATCAGGATGTTGTCGTTCTTTACCAGTTTGCATAATATGCGACCAATACGGACCCACTATTTCCAGACTGGTCTTGAATTTCATAAGCTGACCATCCACCCGAATACCTTGAATATTTCCCCACGGTTCGACATAAGCCTGAGCATTGACTCTGTTTCTAAATCCACTTATCAGGAGCATCCATGTAATGATAAACAGCATTAGCGGTATTTTTCTTGAATAGTTATAGCATCTGCCCCTTTGATTATTAATGACATGAACCACTGCAATTTTATCTAACATGTTCGCCCTCCGTTATTGTTTTGATGAGTGTCATGATTTTTCTCTCACACAAAAATGATAAAAATGATTATATACAAATGAGCGTAAAACTTCGAAAAAATATTCCCTGAAGATATTGTCTTCCATAAGATTCTTGTAATGATATCAACTTCTCAGCATCTAACGAAATCCTCGTTGGCAATAAATCTTCCTACAAATATTTCAATTAATTTATTTATTGACTGTCACGATTGCATGACTTACTATAAATAAGCCCTTATAATCTAAGCAATTACCAATAACAAATTATTATCTGGACCATGAAATTTCTAACATTTATATTGCCGTGTTTTACCTTGTTGCTATTTGCCGGCTGTGCTGTTTCCCGCGCTCAGGAGACCTATGCTGAAAAATTAGGATTTCCCAAAGGAGCCAAAGTTGTAATCTTGCATGTAGATGACGTGGGCATGTCCCACGCTTCCAATAGGGGAGCTATCGAAGCGATGACCAAAGGGATTGCCACATCGTGCAGTCTGATGATGCCGTGTTCCTGGGTTCCCGAGTTTGCAAAATATTATAAAGCTCATCCCAATATGGATGTTGGCGTACATGTTACATTAACATCCGAATGGGAAAATTATCGCTGGTCACCGGTTGCCGGTCGTCAGGCCGTTCCCTCATTGCTGGATAAGGATGGTTACTTTTATTCGACGGTCGCTGCTGTGGCAAAGAACGCTTCCCCCCAGGATGTGAAAAAAGAGATAAAGGCTCAGATCGACTTAGCGCATCAAATGGGATTTCATATCACTCATTTGGATACACATATGGGCACCGTCTTCGCCACTCCTGCATTTTTGAAAGCTTATGTTATGCTGGGCATCAAATATCATATTCCAGTTATGCTGCCGGGCGGACAAGATCGTTTATTAATGGAAAGCATGCCGCAGGAACCGGATTCCGCATTTACCGAAATGAGACAAATTGGCAAACAACTCTGGAATGCCGGCTTACCGGTTTTGGATGATCTTCATAATCTGAGTTACGACTGGAAAGTACCGCCGGAAGTAGCCACATCAGATAAAAAACTTCAGGAATGGCGAACTGATAAATACATCGAATCATTTAAACGATTACGTCCCGGGATTACATTGGTGATCACTCATGCCACGGATCCCGATGGCACGTTCAAATATATTTCGGATTCTGCAAATTTACGCAAAGCGGATTTGCTTGCTTTGCTTGATCCACGTTTAAAGGCATATATCAAAAAATCAGGAATTATACTGACTACCTGGAAAGAACTTCAGGAACGACGCGATAAACTCGCCAAACAGTAGTTTTATTGATTCTCAAAATCAGTGTCGTGAATTATTAGAAGGCTTTGCATAGCCATCTACAGCCGAATTTCCCTATTGCGGATGTTCTTTTTTGAACGATCCACAGGAGAAAGTTTGTTGTTAGGTAACTTTCACGGCAATGAATCGCTAAAAGAGAACCCAACATGCGCAGTATAAAGAATATTCATAAAGCAGAATACCGGCCAATTGACAACCTTGTAACGTATTCACCGTTACCCACACAATCCCTTCAGCAAATTGATCCTTTTCTGTTTTTAAATCATCATGGTCCGCAGCATTTTGATCCAGGCAACAGTGGGTTACCCTTTGGTCCGCATCCACATCGTGGTATGGAAACGGTAACTTTTATCATAGAGGGTGATATCGTTCATATCGACTCGGAGGGGCACAAAAGCACTATTACTGCCGGTGGCATTCAATGGATGACTGCCGGACGCGGATTATTACATTCTGAAGTTTCATCCGAGACATTTAAGAAAAACGGTGGGGACCTGGAAATTTTACAACTTTGGGTAAATCTGCCAGCCCATTTAAAAATGACAGATCCCAATTACATCGGCCTGCAGAAAGATGATATCCCACATATAACCGAAGACAATGGCAATATTACGGTTGATATTGTTTCGGGTTCCTGGAAAGATCAGCACGCCAATATAGAAACGGTAACAGATGTAAATTTATCAACGCTGTATTTTAAACCGGATGCCCATTTGGAAATGCAAGTTCCTACAAATCATAATATTTTTTGTTATATCATCCGGGGAAATTTTACCATTAATAACACAACGGTAGAACAAATGCAATTAATTGAATTTGATGATGATGATAAGAATCTGATATTTGATGCAGACAATGAAGGCATCATACTCTTCGGTCATGCCGAACCCTTTAACGAATCGGTTGTTGCTGGCGGACCCTTTGTGATGAATACGAAAGAGGAGATCCATCAAGCCTATCAGGATTTTTATGATGGAAAATTCGGCACATGGGAGGATCAATGATCAATAAAACGGTTAACCATTTTGCTAATTGCTTATATCGAACTCTGGTGAGTTTAGAATACGTTCTACCAATAGTAAAACATGTTTAAACGCTCATAACACACTGCTAACCGGTCACTGAAAAAAGCCCTGCTTTTTGAGTTCCCAGAAACATTTCGCCGTTGCTTTGATATCGGCTTCCGCGTTGTGCATTTCGGGAAAGCTGGTTTGAAACAATTTATAGTACAACTCGGATAGCTTGGGCCATTTGAATCCATATTTATTTTCAATGGCACAAAACTCGGCCGTACTCTTCATGGTACAAATCCGTTTTTTCTTGGATAAACTGTGCTCAATCTGCGTCCTCAAGAATTCAGCACCGATAATATTCATATCGAAACTGATGTTATGAGCAACAATCGTATCGGTTTCATCAATAGCCGAAGAGAATTCCGTCAATACTTCAGATAGATCCACGCCCCTGTTTTTTGCCATTTCAGTGGTTATATGATGAATTTTTACTGCACTCTCAGGTATCGAAAATCCATCAGGCTTAATGATATAGTTCTTTTCATCCACGAAATTTGTCTCCTCATCATATACTAACCAGGCGATTTGCACCATCCGTGGCCAGTTTTTCAAATCCGAGATCGGGGCATCCCATCTTTTAGGAAAACCGGTCGTTTCCGTATCAACAAATAAATACATAACTGATTTGGATATGATAGGTTAAAAATAAAGTAATATTTCAGACTCAATCAGGATAACCAATCGCTGCTTATGAGTTGGCATTTTGTGTGATTTCATCGTCTTCTTCAATCTCCTTCCGTTCTTTCTGCGATTTTTCCACGTAATGTTTAATCATACCGATGATTATAAAAATAACCAAAATCAGAGGAAGAATATATTTAAAGTTCTTGACAACATGATGCCAATAAGGCCCTAATAAGAGTCCGGCAAGAACATATCCGCAGCTCCAGGTTAATGCGGATATCAGTGCAATAGGTAAGAATTTTTTGGGACGAATGTGTAATAATCCCGCGACGACTGAAGTATATCCACGAATAAAGGGCGTAATCCTTCCAAGATATATCGTCCATAATTTACCTTCAGAGACCTTTTTTTCATACTTCTCGATGGTATGATTTTTCAGAGGAAACCATTTCGGTTTATGCTCCATTATATATTTCCCGAAAAAGTAAAAAATGGTATACAAAATATTCGTACCCGTGAAATCGGCCAAAACAACAGCAAGAATTACGAGAGGAAAATCCAGCGCCCCTTTAAAGACCATATAACCTGAAAACAATAATACGAACTCGTTGGGAATCGGTTCAGGAACTCCACTCTCTTGCAAAAAAACGAGGACAAATATAGCGTAATAACCATATTTCGTTACATAATGAATCAGTTCTGGAGACATGTAATAATGTTAATAAATTTTTATAAATACTTTTGATTTATCGAATTAACAAGTAATGATATTAAATAGAATGAAGAGATGCGTATTTTCTTAACATTTTTAGCATAGATAAATTTCCAAGACACGTCTTAATAACTAATAGCAACATATTGTCAATACATAATTTAAGAAGCCTATGCAAAACCGCTCTTTTGCTCAATCTCTGCATTTTCGCGACTTCGAAATCCTCGAATCCCGAAAGCATTCGGGATGCTGCGGTACCGAAGTCGCTCAGGCTTTGATATTGAACAAAATTCCTGGTTTTGCAAAGCCTTCTGTAATAACAAATAATTATTTTTATATCTAATACCAACACTATTTTATATACGGTAGACATAATACTTTTATTTCAAGTGAGATTCTACAGAAAAACGAATGATTAACTTAAAATGATCCTTGTCAAATTTATCAATATTTAATAGGCTTATTGCTCAACAAACGCATTATTTGGAATCATTTAGGTTTAGTCCAATCTTTTTATCGCTGATGATTTTAATGGCCACCGCAATCACAAAAATATAGTAATCCCATACATATATCCGTTGCCACAGCCCTTTGGTAAGCACAAAGAAGTTATTTGGATTTCCCCAGAAATGCCCCGTTAAGAAAAAGACAATGCTGATGATTCCGATCAAAAAGGCCACAATGGAGAACTTTTTGTATTCCGGAATTAATTTTGCCATTACCAATATAAAAATCGTTATACTCACAATTCCTACGCTGCCCAGCAGATTATGCAATATCCCATTAAATGAGTGCATGGCTCCACCCTTGTCCTCGGGAAATAACGCGGAACCTAAACCTTCACCAATACCATACAGCATGATGAGTACGGATGCCGCCATACCCCATTTCTTTTGATCACTGAAAGCCCAACGAATACCAAGTCCAAAAATGAGAAATAGAATCCCCATCAAAACCCACCATAAATCAATCCTATGATCAACGGGGCTATTAGGTCGACCCATGGCACTCATGGCATTATGCAATATGCTGTACCCTTTGATTTCTCTGCCCAGAATAAACATGGAGATGGAATCAACTAAACATGCCGCTATGCCTGACAGTGATGCTGTAGTTATGAATAATTTCCGATATGATTTTAACACGCGAATAATCCTGTGAGTGATTGGTTGAATCAATCTACACAAGCTTGCAAATTATTAAAAGAGGCAGTTGAAATTTGTTAAGACGGACTTTTCCGCTATTCTGGTACTGTCTGAAATATCAACTATTTCAGATTTTCATACTGTCACTGTTTAGAAATAGAGTATGGAAGAGGGAGTATAGCAATAACCCGGGTTATTCACCAAGAAAATTTGTCGTGTCCCTAAAGCTTTCGGGATTAAAAATGCGCATGAAACGTACGTTAATTAAGCATTTTTAAATTCAACGCAGAGCACGGCAAAATTTCGTAGCTCTTTTAAGATTACTCAAATTTGAGGAAAGCATTATTATTTACAATATGTTGTTTTTCAATTTGTTACGTATTGATTATTGTAATTTACGTGAATAATTCGGGTTATCGCCCTTTCATATCATTTCGGCCAAAGGGGAGAATTTTATGACCGCTCGTAAACTTTTATTCAAATTGATACTAATAA